>ULTP01011848.1_pt1 | contig 31976 bp, 54 predicted proteins | sample 1957721 | NCBI WGS metagenome assembly ULTP01 (sample SAMEA4835737, study PRJEB28245) | human gut metagenome | biome: gut microbiome; material: fecal sample | place: Denmark | collected 2008 | reverse complement strand
CACATATAACCGCCAAAAACCTTGGCGACATGTGCGGGGGTAAACGGGCAAACTTTAATTGCCCGATACCGTGTTTCAACTTGTGCAAAAAACGTTCTCATAATTACTTTTGTTTCTGTTTTTCGATATAGTCAGTTACCCGTATAGATAAGTACAGGCAACCTAATAGTATTAATGTTTCGATCATTCCGTATATTTTTTTACTTAATTTTTTGCAAATATTCGTTTAGTTCAAATTTTGAATAATCTACAAAATTAGGCTCTACATGACTATTATTTATCAGCCATTCCCAAACAATATCGTACAACTCATTGCCTAGCCCGTTATCTTCAATATATTGTTGTGCTTCTCCTGTTATCATATTATACTTTATTTCTGTATAATAGTCCTCTAGATCATCGAAGCCTAATACATTGTCAACTTTCATAAGGTTATACAATTCTTTTGCAGGTTCCCCAAAAACAAAAGCGTTCTCACCTTCCCAAGATGTTCTTTCATGTACTATATTTTTGGGGTATTTTTCTTTGAAGTAATATATTATTACCTTGTCCAAAAATGATCCACCGTATTCTGTGTACGCAAAATTAAGGTATATATCACTATGTTTGTCTTGTGCTTCTTGTACTAAACTTTCAGAAGCTACGTAGGTCCATTCGCATGAAAAGTCTACTAGGTTATTATTTGTTATCATTGCTATTTTTATTTTTGATTTTTCCACATCTTATAAATCGTTCCTTTCGGATGCCTAAAGATACACCTATTAATAAAACGGACCAACAGATACTAAAAGTTTATCTCTCATTTTAATATTTATTAAGAAAGCCGATCTATTCATCACGAACAAACCGGCTCAAACAACAATTTAAATATTATTATAATAATAAAAGAATCACTTAGTTTGTAATGGATCCATTAATGCAACAATATCGATATCATCAAGAAGTTCGATAAGACGTTGCCAAGGTAGGATCATAGCAGGACAATCGTAAATAACTTGTCCTTTATCAACTAAAAAAGCTGCTGACGAGAGATCATCTAATCTTACATCACTAACAGGAACTGCTGATTCGTTATCAATTCTTTCTATCAATTTTTTAAGACCTATACTAGAAATATTAAGACCTGGAAATAAAACAAGAACATCTTTAGCAGGAAACTGAAGAATGTCTTCATACAAAGGTTTCAATTTCTCGGCAATAATTTTTGTATCACTAAGAAGCACTAGTTTGTTAGAGTCACAAAGAAAATCTATATATTTTGATTTTCCTCTTGTGTAAGAGAATTGTTCCATACTTCACTGTTTAAAATTTCACTTAACTCATTGCTGTCGTAAAGATAGGAAGGAATCTCTTCATCTCCCAATACGGGTGCGACAAAATCCTCGTGTAACAGGATCATTGTTCCGTCAACACTTCTTCTTGCGTGGATGGGCGGAACAATCCCATGTTCCGTACACCATTCTATTGTTACTATAATGTATCTCATTTTGTTATCAAATTTTCAAGTACATAATTAATCAAATCCTGCTCGGTGAATCCGTCATTCTGTTTGGTGGGAACTGAATCGAAACCGATGGAGTTGTAGAAAGCCAGGTTTGCAAAATAACCCAAATTATTATATGTAGAAAAGAAGGATGGTTTTCCAGTTCTTTCACTGTTAGCACTACTATTTATTATTGTTATAATTGTTTTCTTTCCAAGAAGATTATCTGCAATAGTAGTTTCATTTAATACTCCATCAATATATGTTTTTCCATCAACATTAAGAGCATTATAGGCTATTGTGTTAGCTTCAGTAAAAATTGAAAAATAACTAGATTGTATTTTATCATATCCAACTTTTCTTTGGTCATATAGAATTTGGGATAGCCTAAAATTATTACAAGTATAGAACAACACCTTCACCCCTTGTTGCAAGTTCTGCACCTGTCCGTAATCATCCACTCCGTCTGTCACTAGGGCGTTGGGATAGGATGGGATTTGCTCAATTGTGATATTACAGGTATGGGGATAGGAAGCTGCTATAACTTGCCATTTCATATTATATGTAGCGGAATATGTGGAAGCAGGTAATTCGTACTCTCCATCCTTTTTCATATCAAATATAATCGTTGCCAATTCACCTAATGATGTATCTCCATATATTACATATCTCAATGTTTCATTAGATGTGATACCTGTTACTCTTACCTTGTATTTTTTAGACGGAGAACTTACTCTAGTTTCTATGACTCCACTACTTACTTTTACATTATTTATAGTAATAGTATTGTCTGTTATCGTTCCATCACCTCTTGCGCCACTTAAATAGGTGATAAATAGTGCGCTGTCAAGCCAGTTATATTCATACCCTCCCACACCGCTCATTGCAGCGAACAGGAAATTGTTCAATTTAAGCGGTCTGTTGTTTCCGCTATGGTCTTGCAGGTATGGATTGGCTTTTAGTATCTCGTTTGTGGGAACGGATTGTCCTGACGGTAGCTGGGTGATGGTAATGTTACAAGCACCGACAATATTTATACTTCTAAAACCTATATTTCCTGTTACGCTATCAATAGGTTCTAGTGTATAAGTTCCATTTTTAGGCATTCTTACCAATGGGTTGTTGTTATATCCCCACGCTATTTCTTGACCGTCCAATAATCCATCTACCGTAATCGTTATGCCGTTAAACTTTTTAGATTTGGCGATATATATACACGCATTATTTACGGCATCAAAATTTGTTATATTGACACTCTTGTTTGTCACGGTATATTTTGAGCCTGTAAATTTCGTCCAATCATTAAAGTTTTCCGCATAAACATCCACAGGCTTTGACATATCATACCAGAACACCATGTGTTCCTTAATCCATTTCGCATAATCAGGCGGAAGCGGTCCACCGCTTCCTGTCCTTCGTCTAAAAATAGTTCCGATTCCAATCATAGATCAATAACCAATATTAAATTGTGCTGTAGTACCGTCTTTAAACACTTTATCAACCAAATAAGGTAGAGGATAACCAAGAGAAGCATTAACTTCAACTTCAGAAATAACATAATCTTCGAGTGAAGATGCTTGTACGAAGTGAACTTTGATAACGCCACTAGTAAGAGGAATTATTAAAAACGGTTCATTTTCATTATCACTCGAAGTGAACTTTGATAACGCCACGTCTTCTTGTGGTGTACCTATTGTTATTGCTCTTGATATACTGACAATTGAAACGTCTCCTTGTCTATTAGCTATACATTGTCTTGTTGGATACATAATATTTCTTATTTAGAGTTCTCGAATTTTGTTGTAAAGATACTAATTAAATTTAAGAACCGTATATTTCATTTAGTTCATTATTTTCTTTTTTAATGACTTCTCTTAACTTTTCAGCACCTTCATAGTCTTCAGTCTTAATACATTCTGCATATATTGCTTTAAGCATTTCGATATGTCTTATACGTAATCTCATATCCATACTAGATTGCAGATCTGTTTGAGTTCCAATTTCATCATATAGATCTGCAATGCTCTTTAAAACGTCTTGAATGCTTCCGTGGATTTTAAAGATAATTAAACACGCAACTATTACGCTTACCAATATCATGCCGATCAATAGAGTTATCAGGTTAATCATAATCTAATCATTTTTAATGTTGTTTTTAAACTTTGATAGTCATTTTCTGTAAGTGACCATATACGAACAATATCACAGTCAACAACGCACATGAGATTCTTCGCAACACACCATTTTTCTATAGACTTAATCTCTTCTTTAGATAGATGATATAATTCTACATCCATCGATATTTGTATTTCTTTCTTCATAACTATTTTCTTTAATAGGATTACTGTTTGAACCAAAGATCATCAAAATGATTATAAATGCAATTATAACGATAATAATCAATTTAAATCTGAACCAAAGATTCTTCATAAACTACTTCTTAAAATTTGACTTATAAAAACAATAGCAACTAACGATATAATTAGAATAAGACTAATCAAAAGATTTTCATTTAAACTAAATTCTGAAAAATCTTTTACAAACTTTGCAAATGCAATTATCCATAATTCATAGCAAAACACAGAAATAAGTACAGCAATAAATGCTTTAGCGTATACTATTGATTCCATTAGTTCTTATATCTATTCTCTTTTACAAACTGTTTTAAACCTTCAATTAACTCGTCTCGCTCTTTAACGTATACAGAAAGTGTTTCTTGTACATCTTCAATTGCTTCAGATTCAAATAGACAAGCAATCATACTAGAAAGATGAATAAGTCTACTACAAAACTCTTTATAACGATTCAAAATACCTGCTCTACGAGCCATTCGTGATATAGGTGGAAGAATGATCCCTTGATCTCTGAAGTATTGAGGATTGTCACGTTCAATGTTTTTCAATCTTCGAGCTTGTTCTATATACTCGTGTTTGAGTTTTCTCTGCATAGCAGCACGTTCCTCTTTGTGTTCTTTATTGTAAAGAGCTCTACATGATTTACATCGCGATACCAAATAAGGTCTATTTTCACTATTATTTCTTCGATAAAACTCAGTGCGCGGCAGAAATCTACCGCAACCACTGCAGTACTTTGGTTTATCATCTTTTATCATATTCTGTACCTTTAATATATTTTAAATAAACTCTACGAACATTTGTATAAGTGCAATTAAGCAATGACTTAATTTTATAGTGAGTCCAAGTCGGATGCTCGATCATCATATTGTAAATTGCAAGTGACTGAGGTCCATTAGGAATATCGCTTTCAGTGCGTTTTTTACGTTCAACAGATTTCTTAGGATAGAGAATGATTGAATGTAAAGTATTATCAAAACAATAGAAATTGGTCTTAAACTTCTTGCTATCTTTATACTCTTGAACAGCGGCTTTATAACTCTCTTTAGAGAAATTGATCGAAATCTTTGTAGAATCTTCTTTAGTCTCGATAACAATTGTACCGTTATGCTTTTCTACGAATTCGTAGAAAGAAGGTTCTTCTGTAATCATAGGATTGATCTCAATTGATTTAGCAGACTCTTCAATAACCGGTTCTTCAACTTTAGGTTGTAATTCGTTTTGAACCTCTTCGATCTTCTTCACAAGATCAACTTTTTGATATGTCTTAGCATTTTTGATACCAAGTTCTTTAGCATAAGATCTAAGATCAACTACTTTCATGTTCTGCAATTCTTCTGATGTTTTCATATCGCTTTAATTTTAAATTGTTGTTGAATTATTTTAACGCTGTAAAGATACTACTTTGTTATGTCACAGGCAACACTTTTGCGGAATTTATTTTCAATAATTAAAATTCAACTATAAGTAATCTATTTCTACTTCCAATTTCATTTACCCACATGTGAGTAGATCCGAAACCGTATTGAAAATACTTATCAAAGTTTGTATTCTTAACTCTTTCAGTATGCATTCTGTCACGAAGCTCTTGTTCATTAGATACTGAAACAATTACTTCAATAATTTTAGAGAAGATTCTTAATGACTCGTGACTCGTATTGATAATTTCATTTTCTATTATTGCTTTCATGATCTTATATTATTGTGGTAGCTCGAAAGCTACCGGATTAGGACTTAAAATAATCAAAATATATATTCACCTGTTTGTTTGTCATAGACACCTATTAAACCGTCTTTATACTTTTTACGGTAATTTTCATAATGTCTTGTTATGATTTTAAGAGAATTAGAATCTTTCACAAATACACCGTTAAGCTCTAAATAATACCGTTTCATATTCTTCTATATTGCGCAGGGCTTTCGCCCTGCTGGTTAAACTTATAATATTGTAATTTCTTTATTGCCTATCTCTGTATCTACATTCAAAACCTCATATTTTTGAGCCTTGTAATTGTAAACGACCTCGCAAGTATTGAAGCCTCTACCATCTTCTCTTTGGTCATAAACAGTATCTATATGCTGATACATTTTATTGCCTAACATGAAGTTTATTTTGCCTGATGTACAGAAGTAGAATGCTACTGCATACTTCAATGTTTTCTTTTCATCAATCTTCTTTGTTGCCATGATCGTATATTTAAGCGTTAATACCAATTGCGTTTCTCATAAAGTCACTTGCTTGCTCTACTGACATATCTAGTTTATTTTGAATCAGTAGAAGCATACAGCTAACCTGTTCTTTAGTATCTAAGTTACCTTGTGCAAACTCTGACATGATGAACTTCTCTATTGTTCTTTGTTTAATTACTGATGTTGCCATAATCATATATCTTTTAATTGTTATTACTCTGTTGTTCCTTTCGGATGCCTAAAGATACACCTTTGTGACATGTGTAGCAACACATTCATCAACTTTATGGTCTAAATTAAGATCTATTAATATTTGACCACGAGTTTAAACACATTTTAATCATTGAGATATAGGAATACAAAGAGATCGTAGCGAAACTTGAATTAAACAAGAATCAACTACGATCTCAACCTGAAAACAAATGATAGATAAAGAAGCCTAACTATTGAGTTCCAATGTAAATTCTGCTTTTATTTCATCAATGCCTGTTTTAATGTTTGCATACGCACGAGCATTGTTTTCGCCTGTAGGTGAGTAAATTTCATTTTCGATAATTTCAACAAACTTTTTAACCCACTCTATTTTCATGTAGTCGCTTAATCTTCGTCCTCTCAACATAAAATTACTATATTCAATACTACGATTCTTAAAGATCGCTCCTACACGTGTTTCAATCTTCTTACGAGTAGCTTCTCGGTCATCGATATTGTTTTCGGCACGCACAGTTTTAACAAGCCGACACAATTTTTCGCAATCGAGATCAAAAAAGTTACTACATATTGAACTGATCTGCATTTGTGAAATCGGTCTTAGTCCTTCGTTAATGTCAGCTAAGACGCTGTTTTGTTGTTTAGTCTCATTAAGTAGAGTCTGCATTGTTTCTTCTTGTCGAGTAACAATACCTTCAATCAAGTGTCTAAACCATTTGAAAACAAAAAACCACATCATTCCCGTTATTACGAGAAATAGAGCACATATCATAATTGTGATGCCATAATTACTGACACCTTCTGCAGTTTCAAGTACTGCCTTTGTTCCAGTAGGTAAATCCATGTTATACTATAATTTTTACGTTAGATCATGCTTTAAAATAAATTATTTTATCCCAAGTTCCCATATCATAAACGTCAAAGTGTAACCAAGTAACATCTTTCTCAAGACGAATAGGATATGGAAGTTTATGTTTATTGAGATCAATCAACTTTCGTGCTTCTTCAGCACTCATACCGACAACAGTAATATCGAACGCATTTCCTGTACAATGAGCACTCATATAGACCTTTTCGAGTCTTGTCTTTTCTTTAGGGATTTGACAGAGATTGCAACGCAGTCCTCTTTGAGTATAATTCCCTGATGGCGATTTCCAATTATTAATGATAAACGGTTTCTTAATAATATCACGTCTCAAAACGAGTAAGGTCTCCAATGCTTGTGTAGAGAAGAATGACCATATCTGTGTTTCGTTGTATTTATTCATAACGTGTTTGCAGACAAGTTCTTCGAGTTTGAAAAACTTTTTAATCTCACTTATAAGTTCAACTCTATTCATCATAATTGTTTTGTTTAACAAAGAAGAGTTCGCCAACATTTTACTGTTAACGAACTCTCTTCAACTTTTACTAATAATTTATATAACTTCTACTCTGTAAAAGTACTCAATTCAATTTAGTTATGAATAGAAAAAGGTTCTCATCCTTCTTTAATTTCTTCTACTTTCGGTTCAAATGATGTTTTCTTCCATTGATCAATAAAGTGTTCGATCAATCTTCTGCCTTCAATTGCGACTTTTTCGAGTCGTTCATCCGGTTCCATAAACTCTTCTGCCATTACAGATGCGATACGTTTGACCTTACCAACATATTCGATAAGGTCATCTTTCTTATCCAACTCGTCTACAGACTTCTTTGTAATGATATTGAAAGCAATCGCTTCGACAACATTTTTATACTTATTGACACTAGAAACAGCTTTTTGTGCCTGTTGAACATAGTCATTGACAGATTGTGCATTTTGAAAGTCTTCTTCAGACCAACCTTCAAGTTTACGTGCTGCCTGATAAATTGTTCTCAACTCCTGCATATTCAATGCAATACCTGCCTGTGCGACTTCTAAGCAAAATAATGAAAAACGTACATCGTTTGTTGTTTGATTGTTGTTCATAATTTTATCCAATAAATTCTTTATAATCTACGTCATTAATATCTTTGATTTTCCAACACTTATTTTGATTCTCGTCTAACGAGACAACGAATCGACATTTTAGAACTAGAGATTCAACTAGAATCTCTTCATCTATTTTACCCTCCCATGATCGTGAAGGTGTACAGACTGTGTAATATGTTCCAATGTCAAAAAGTGCTACTTTAGGACACTTAGTCTGTAGCACTTTTTCTAATTCACTCAAAACTTCTGTCGTCATTCGTTTTTAGAGTTCAAATCAACGAATTCAGTGACCTCACCTTGTTTGTTGACAATAAGAAGTTTGTTACGATCCTTACTCAAGAAAACATAACGGTCTTCGTCAACAAGAACAGCAAAATCAAACTCTTCACCTTTATATCGATACTTGACCTCAGTTGTCATCTTAGCATCATCAGAATTCTTTTTATCCCATTTTGATTTATAGACAATTGATTTAAGTTCTTCGTCTGACAAAAATACGGTGAAAAGAATTTTCGGATAACTTTCAGGCACGATTGAAATACTTCCGTCTTCTTCAATTGAAAGTCCAAAATTAATACGTGAATTTTCGAGATGTGAAATTGTTTCTTTGATAAGTCCTTCATCGTTTCCTAATTTAAACGATACTCCATCTTCTAATGCTTCAACGAGTTCTTTAAGATCATTCGGTTTCAACCAACTTTCAACTAACATATCGAAGTACAATATTCCCATAGACTCGATTTGATCTAGAGACGATTCACTTTCAACGTTAATTTTGATTGCCTTTTGACCGTTCTTAGTACGAAATGCTGTTAGATGAAATGCGAAACCACATTCTTCTAGAATCGTAATTGTTTTAGAAACAGCATCATTAACAACAACTTCATCATTCTTTTCAATAAATTGACTGAAATCAATCACAAGCTCCTCGTTTGCGAGAATTTTTTTTAACTCTCTTCCAATTTTCTCTTTTGCTTTCATTGTTTTTAACTGTTTAATTTAATATTCAATAGAGGAAAGAAGAACGATTCGTCTGTGCGATATAATTAAAAGTATAACATGGATTAATAATAAATTGTTTATCAAACTCTTTCGTTCTCCTTTCAATGCTGTAAAGATACTACTTTGTTATCTTACGAGCAACATCATCATCGCTCTTGGTCCTCTTTTCGATTGAATTGTAGATATTGAAAATTGTATCTACAGTATTAAGTTCTATAATTTCCGATTTATCTTTCGCTATATATAAGTTATCAATCAGCTGGATATACAACATTCCTTTATAATTAAAAACTTGTTTACGAACTATTTGTTTATATTTCTGTGAAAGATCTGTACAACGAAAACCTTCACCGACAACACTGTAAATACAAAGAACTGTTTTTACGTCATTGTTATTATTAATATAAAAAAGTCTTTTTTGATCTTTTGATACAAAGATATTGTTACAACGATCGCTCGGTGTCACTTCTTCATCTTCAAAAAGAAATGCTGAATATACAATCACCTTAAAATTCTTTCCGTCATTAAACCAATTATAAATGTATTGCCAACGATACATTTTCTTCAGATCCATAATAAAATCGATCAACGGAATTGTAGGATAGGGATATGATAGATTTACATCTTCTTTTACCGATTTATCTGATATAAAAACATTACCGGTGACACGTTTACTTTCTGTTAAATTCATGTTCGAAATCACGTTCTCACAATCAAATTCAATAGCAATTTCGTCTAATGTTATATTTAAACTTCTGAAACTTTCACATATCGGCATATCTATACAAAATCCACTGTAATACTTGTTCATCCAAGATTCCTTTGTAATAATTTCAGTGTCTTCTATACTTAGAAAGTCTTTTGCAATTTCTATAGGTTTTGGTCTCCTACACTTTTTCGAATCATAAAAGACCTTTGCCCTTGTAATCCAATTGATCGCTTCTACAATTGATATATCAATTGGACCGTCTACTTGAATAACAATATTTCTCCACTTCTCATTGAATTCTTCTTTTGTCATAGCTTAGGATAATTTAAATGTTTCTATTCTGTTTACAATCTTCGATAACTTATAATCAAATGCGTCAAGAATAATCTCCTTGTTAGTTTCGATCTCTATTCTCTTTAGCAACACAGTTCCATCACGCTCGTTCTTTGATACTGTATAAGTATACTCATCAGTGTTTCTATAAACACTATCACTTGATACACCAATTGATGCATATTGTTCACTTATCTCTAATTTATCTTTAGAGATCACAATGTGTACGTAATCGTTAATCTTCTCCTTAATCTTTTCCATTGTTTCGGGATTTATTAATTCAATATGTTCGTCTCTCATAATTTCTAGGAACTTGTTCAACTTCTCTTCGTCATTGAACTTTATCTGTAAAACGGTAATATTATCCTTACCGTCTACTCTTCTTTTGATGTATCTTCGTGAATGATCGTATAGATACATTGCTTTGTGTAGGGTAGTTTGTTGTTCCCAAGAACAGACTTTAATAAGTTCTGTGTAATTTATATAAATCTTTCGTTCCATTGTCACTTTATTTTTATCGTTAAACTATTCTCATTTGCATAAGCGACTGCTTTCTCTAGTTCATCAAATCGTTGTGATGAACTGTTATAATACATTCCTGCTCTTACATTGATAAAATTGACCTGATAGCAAGTTCTGCCATACATTCTAACTCGTACTATTTCTACTATATCTTTCATGTCCTAAAGGTACTAAATTATTAGAAAGAGTGGAACTTAATGTTCCACTCAATCATTGTTATTAGAGACTCAATATGAAATTATAAACTTCTGCAAGACCATCGTAGTCTAATGATTGTAAATCTTCAAAAATCTTTTCTTCACAATATTCACGTTCATCATCTTCATCGTCTAAGATAGAACGATATTCGTTACCGTTGATCTTTTCGTATACCTTTTTAAGTTGTTCAAGATCAAGTTCGCTTATTCTATCAGCTACTTCATCGTATAGATCCGAGTAACAACTTTCGAGATCAAAATCACATCCGGCTGGATATGCATCTTCGTCATTTGATTCGAACAATTCGTAACCTTTGTAAAAGTACTCTTTTCCTTGTTCATCTACTAAAATTGTAGGATTTACTTGTTTAACTGTCAGTTCAACTCTTCTGCGATTTGAGTAAAACATCACTTCAATTTTGTCATTTGTTGTCATAGTTGTTAAAATTTTAATTGTTAATACTAATGTATCTCATTTCTTTCGACGCTGTAAAGATACACCTTTTTGATACACTGGACAACAATTTCGACCATAAATTTCTAAAATATTTTTATGTGCTACATTATTATTTTTCCATTTATATTGATCTTTCTATATCTCAGTAAATTAGTCGATACACTGCCTAGACATTAATCTCGCTGCACAAAACACCAATATTTGCTGTCTAAATTCGATTTCCATTTATATTGAAAATAAAATAGGATCAAACAGTCTCACGACTCCTTGATCCTTCTATAGAATAATTAAACTAACTAAACAGAACACTTATGGTTGCCATGTAATTGAGTCAATACTTACCGGAATATAATCCGGATATTCTTTCTCTAGTCTTTCGAAAATCATTGCTTCTTCTTTATCGCTTAGAGGGAGTTTTGTTATTTCTACGTCATTCAATGGAACGTGCATTTGTACTTTTACTCCTTCTTTTTGTTCAAATGTTGCTAATATAACTATCATATTCACCTCCTTTCTTCTTTTATTGGTAGTTAAACTTTGTTTTAATTCACTATTTGATAAATATTGCGTTCATTTATTATCTTATATGTTGTTTCTTTAATTAAACTCATTTAAACGAATGGACCTATTCTCACGAACCGGTCCAAGTTCTAACAATTAAATTAACTATATGACAACATTCAAATTCTTTTCATTTGTTTTAGTCTCTGTAGCAATTCTTTCTTCTTTTCCTGTCCTACTTTTTCTTCAATCACCTGAGCATCAGTTATTTCTATAGGATTCATTTCATGTAGGAATGTTGAATTTGCTACTTGAAGTTCGCCCCAATCGTATGCTTTGATCATGTCTCCAGGCAACTGTATCTTTTCCTGTCCTAATATGTTCTTATTGAATCCGTTGAAATCCTTGTACCAACTTGTTGCCAATTGATGTATCAATATCTCAGGCCTGATGCCTGACTTAGCCGCTACCAATCCTATAATTATGCTATTTATAGGGATTTCTCGCATGATTCTTGTTACGTTCTCTCCTCCATGTATAGTTGCATTTATATCTATTTTTCCATCAACAGTCAACTTGAGTTCATTACCTTTTACTTCTTTTCTTGCTTGTTCGAGTAAGTTACGGACTTCTCGTGACATATTCAGAGCTTTTGTCTCTTGGTCGTTATTGATATAGTATTCGTATTTTAAGTAGAGATCTGTCAACATATCATTTATGATCTCCAATCGTCCGGATTCTGTTGCGACTTTATATTTATCACTCTTTAACAGATATTTAGCTTGTCTTGATTCGATTACGTTCTTGTTCTCATTATAGAATTTCGTCAACTCATCATCGTTGAGGTCGTAACCTTCTTTTGACTTAATTATCTTTTTTACATCCTTAGCTGAACACATTGAACCAAATAGGTCAATTAACTGAGGAGTCAACTTTGCTAACGCTTTACTTCTGTCGTTATAGAGATCAAACGTATTATAATATCTTTGTTTTGCATGATTATATTCTGCGATCAAAGGAAGTATTATTTCTTTCCTAATTTCCTGAGCATCAGCAATATCCTCGTCTCTTGCTCCTCTTGATTTCATAATACCTTTTACGTTGACGTACTTTAGATCAATGACATGCGTTTCGTTGTTCTTTCCTATGTATGTCAAAAAACGGTCCGAACTCTCGTCTAAAGCCCGTCTCTTGAGCTCGTAATCAATATACGAATTCTGCATGTGTGCCGAAGCAATTTGTACGAAATCCGGTGCTTCTTTTAATATCTCACTTCTATCAATTTGTTTCATTTCTACTATCGTTTACTATTTTATGCGTAAAGATATAGATAATAGTTTGATCTCGCAATAGTAAAATTCAAATTAGTACCATATATTGTTTACCAATTGTGAATCTTCATTTGTTTCTGTTTTGATTTCTTGTTGTTCCATGTGTCTTTAATTTATAGGTTCAAAATCTAATCTTTTTATTTTGCACTTTTCTCGTGCCTTTAATTTAGGAGGTTCAAGTATTCGATATCCGTCATTGTGTTCTAAACGAAATGACTTTCCTCTGATATAATAAAGGCAATTCAAACATTCGTATCGAGATTTGTTTCCTCTGCAATACAGTTTATATTTTTTATCCATCTTTCTCAACAATATTCTTTTTGTTCACTCTTAAATCAGTCATAGATGCCTCTTTATATGGATAATCTGCAACTACATTTTGTTGAACAAGTTGATCTTTGACTTCTTCATCGTTTTTAACAAGCCATATCTTTATTCTTGTACCTTCACCAAAACCACAAACACCGACAATGTGATGATATCTGTCGTTGTTCTTTAAAGTCGTTCCTTTTTTCAAATCATTTGTGTAGTAGATTTGAATCTCTTCATCGAAAATTAAAATTGTTATCATAATGTTACAGTTTTAAGTACAGTATCCAATCCAAGTAATATGTTATCTTTCTCTTCTTCTGTATCAAAATAGAAGTGTTCCCAAACATTCGAGATTTTGATCGCAATTACAAACTTCTTCGTTGACGAAGTCTTACCGAGATCTTTGTATCGTCCAATTGACGTAATTTTGATTCGTTGATCGTTAATTCTTATAAACATAAGGCAATTTATTTAAATCTTTATACCATTGATTAACTGTCTCTTGTGCTCCCATTACTTCTAGATTGCCAGTAAGTTCTTGTACTGAAAAGACTCTTATTTTAGGAGTATATACTTTACCGTTATTAATAGTTGTATTCGGTATCGAATATACTTCTAATTCAAACAAATAACCCATAACTAACGGTCCAAAGTGCGGTTCGATATTCATAGTATAAACTGACATTTTATGATCTTTATCATCTACGCCTTTATACTCGATAATAAACGTACATACAAAGTGACCTTCATTGTCATAGATCTTCGTTACTTGATTCTTGTGTATCGTTCCAATTATCTTCTGCATAAATATTGATTAGTATTCATATTTATATTTAGAAAGGCTTCTATTGAAGCTCGTTCCATCAACTCTTCCTCAGATTTAGTTCGATCATAAAAAGCGGCGTTTAGATCGATAGATGTGAAAATATATTGATTTGGAATATCAAAGTCTTTATTATAAATCCGACCAAATTCAAACATTGTATTACAAATTACGATTTGATTCTTTTTGTTTATGGCAAAATCAATATCATTGTTAATGCACTCTTGAGAAAGAAGTTTAATTAGTTGTAATATAACAATTTCAGGTCTTTCATAAGGTATCCAAACGCGATTCTTAATCTTTAAAAATGAGAAGCAATTGAGTTGAGCAATTCCAATCAACGTCCATACAAATAAAAGATTTCTTTCATCGTTTTCACAAGACTCTTTATTGAAAATTTGATGTAACTTTTCAACATCTACTTGTTGTTTTGTTGTCATAAATCTTCATTATTTAATTTCTGTATATCGTTTCTATCGATATCTGTATCGTAACCTGAACTTTTTACATCAATACATTGTGACTTATCATCGTAAGGACAATTTGTCGCATATTGACAACTTAAACATGCGTTCGATAGACTTTTATTTATGTCTTTAACTTCACTTGCCATAATTTTACTTTTTGGGTTGATTATTTGCTTTTTCAATCAATTGTAAATTTTGAGGCCAAAATGCTCTTTGCTCACCATCAATCTTCAAATGATAATATTTAGAAGATCCTTTCCCACACACACTTGCAATTGTGCTTATTTGACCTTTCAGAGCTAAATTAGAAGAGTGTAATATCTTTACTCTATCACCTACACCAAATGTTGCCATTCTTATTTTCTTTTTGAGATTATAAATTGCATTTGCGACATCCAAAGTGTTATGAACATGATCGTTAAGAAATACGGTTCTAAATAATTTTTTACGATCACTAATCCCACTGGGAATAAATTCATTAAATCAATAAATTCTTTCATATCGTTTTTATTTTAATTGTTATCTAAAGATACTACTTTGTTATCGAAGGATCAACTTTCAATTGATAATTTTTCACCAATTTGTATCCCATTTCTTTTAGGAAAACCTGCACAACCATATAGTTAATGATCTCTTTCCCATTGTGTTTATAAGATCCTATGAGATTGTTGTTATAAGACCATTTTTGAAATTTATTTGATCCAATAAACTTCCACAATAAATCATCGTATTCTTTATCTGAAAGAATCTTTGATTCTCCTTGAGGATTTGTCAACTTTACCATCACTCTAATTGTTTATGATACGAAACATCTTCTAATTGTGACATCATAAGCATTGCTTTTTTTCAGTTCTTCCCATTTTTCAAAGGTCATTTCACTTTTAGTCGCTGTTTCTTTATCATCTGAAAAAATATTATGTTTATTAACAAATGAAATTGCTAATGTATCTAGAATTTTAGCGCGTTCTTTTTTTAATTGTTTCCAATAAAAATCAAACATACTTCTAAGATCAATTTCTTGTGTCTTAGTCAGTGAAAAGTAGATTATATTCGAGTATTTATTGTGTTGATAACTAATTTCTTTTCTGTTAGTTATCTTACAATAACATTGAAAAAGAAGTCTTCTTGCTAATTTATCATTATAAGGTAATTTAAAAGAAACCCATTCCTCTTTTTCGTCAAAAAGAGTATCAATATCAATGTTATATTGAGCACATAAATCATCCAATGCTCTTTTGGCAGCTAAAACCTCGCCTCTTTCACCTCGATCAACAAGAGCTTGTAATTTTTTGACTTTGTCAATTACTTTTTCGTATTCCATATTAATCAATTATTTTAAATCCAAAAATTTAGCTACTTTATTTGCAACACCTGTAGGAGTTGAACAATTAGAAGCAGTTTCGATAGCATGATCTATACCGTCTTGCCAATAAGTAATTTGAATCGTAATTTTATTTCCAGTGAAATAATAATGCAAACAAGCGCATTTGTCTCCTTTACGAATATCGCCTTTGAAATAATTGTAACTACGTCCATCAAGTTTGCTTGTTAAAGCGTCTTTAATTTCTTTTTTGCTTGTCGGTGTAAGAATTTGTCTTGTCATAATCGTTCTTTTTTAATTGTTAATACTGTTCGTTTCTTTTGGTGTTGTAAAGATACACCTTTTATCTCAGATACCAAAAGTTTATCTCAAAATTGTGGTCTTATTAAGATTTATTAAGAAAAAGGACAACTCGTTTCACAACGAATCGTCCTTAAAATCAAAAAGTAAATTAGCATGAAATAAATTCTTTTATCTTGGTCTCTGAGATTTGAACGACACGAGACTCATTTATAATCTCCTCTTTTAATATTTTAGAGGTTATTATTCCGGCTTCAGTATTGTTCGCAGCCTCAACTAAATACGAGATCTTATTTTCTTTAACTTTATCATTCGTGTCATTTACAGTTAAGAAAATGCACTTACACAAAAACCAAAATCCCTTTTCTTTATTCGGATGAACTTCACTTACACCTATCTCTTTTATAGGTGAAATTACGTAATCGACATCAAGATTTTCGTTAGCCCATTGTGTCGCTTGAGCTTCAGCATCTGTATAATTCTCAGCTTTACACGCGATTACATCTGAAAACTTCTTCATTTTGGGATAACGAGAATCAGTATCGTTATCCCAATAAGTTATCGTTATCTCAAAGAACATCGTTACAACATTCTCTTAAAAAGTTAACATTCTTTTTTATAAGATCCATTATATTAGGATCAATTTCACGATCAAAGTAATTTGCAGGAGTCGGAACTCTTACGAATTTCTCACTGTCACTCAAATCAATACCATTCATCGCAGCGAGAATAGGATAACAACTGTCTGTCGATCTAAACCTCATACCTGTGTACGGAATGAACTCTCTCGGATCACCTTGACCTAAGAAATGTAACTGTTTGCGTAACAAATTCATACTCTTCAAACGTGACACAACTACTGATCGAGAATAAGCTATATTATCACTCTCCATAATATGCGGAATCGCCTTCTTACTCATACCAATACAAGTCACGTATCTACTCATCAAAAAGAATCTGTAGCAATCAAGCCATTCATCCCAATTCTTACCTTGAGGACAAGCAAGTAGACTTGTAAACATTAAGTTACTCTTTGCTCTTTCGATTTTCAACCACTCAACAAATTGATTAAAATTTCTCATCGTCTCATTGCGATTGTATAGAACATCTAAAGGAATGACTTCATTCGGTTGAATCTCTTTCGTCAGCTTAAACAACTCTTCGTTAGTCAACACTTCGCCTTCATCACCAACACCCGAATCCAATATTGTGAAACGACCGTCTGCAATTGCTTTTTTAGTATATTCTCGATACTCAGAACTCTTCTTATACAATTGTCCTAAGATATAAAAATTCTTATCGCCTAGTTCACTTAACTCTAAATGACTCATAGGAGGTGTTACAAATACTCTCATTCTTCAACGTTTTTTATTATAGTTAAATTATCATACTCTTCGTTTATAAGATATTCAATAAAATCATCGAAACCAATTGATTTCTCGCCACTCAAAACATCTTCGAATGATTTATCTTTATCTTTCGAAAACAATCTCTTTTCAAATCGAAGTCTTCTTTTAGATTTAGGTACAGAAAGATATATTACATGATAATCTTTTTGATCTAAACCTAATGTAACCCCTTTGAACACTTCAATCTGTCGACAACCTGTAACAATAATGTTCTCACAACCTTCAGAAATAGCTGATTTTATCAAATCGTTAAGCATCTCAACAATACTTTCATTAAGACACTTATTAAAAATTCTATCTTGTGTGTTTGTCAAATGACGAACAATATCACCTACTTCAAATATAACATGTTTTTCACCTACATTTTTCTTCTTGTCTGATAACTTTTGAGTAAAATAAGTTTTACCCGAACAACAACCGCCTACAACGAAAAGTATATTCACATTCTGTTTAGAATTACATTCACTTTGTTGTTCTTTTTCACCATCTTCAGGAACTTTTTTTACAACAGCATAGTTTTCACCATCTTCACTTACTTCCACCTCTTCGAAATCAAATTGCTTTAACACCTTCTTAGCAATCTGTTCACAAGATTGACTTCCGAAATCATATATTGCTGTACCTGCAATGATGGGTGTATTGTGTTTTATATAACTTTCAACTCTATTCTTGAGTAATATAAACTCTTCATCACGATTATCGTGATTAACCCGTTTTTTACAATTAAATTTGAAAAGATGACGGTGCGGTTGCTCAAGAAACTTAACACCATCACCGTGATTTGCTGAAGCATTTGGATAACAATGCATACCTTCGATTTCGAATTTAATCCCAACCAATGTTTTTAATTTTGTTCTCATATCAATAAGTTATGTTAAATCTTTCTTTCGCTTTCTCAGGTCCTATACCGTAAGTCTTACATAGACATCTCTTCTTATATTGACATAAATTAACAGGACCTCTATAAATCACTTTTCCATCAAATACCAATCTCATTATCTTTTCGCCGTTGATATTTTTATTTCTACTTTTACGAAAATTTTTTCGTTCTTCATCAGTCATTGATTTCGACCAACCATTTTTATGATAAATGAAATTTTTTAATGTTTCGTCCATAATCAATCTCCCGGCTCAATTATACATATCGGTATCGCTGGATATTGTAGAACTAAAGGAATACACCTCGAATCGACTTTAGTATTCTTTCTCTTTAGATCTGCCATTACTTGTGTAAATTTCTCTCTTTCTATTTTAATACACAATGGCTTAGGTCTATACTTCGAATCTTTCTGAGTCTCAATTCGTTCCATCTGCATGTGAATTTCAAGTGCTTCTTTACAAGGTAGGAATTTTTCAAGACTAGGAATCTTATTCGCACTAATTAACATTACTTTATCACCGCGTACCGTTTCATTAATGACAGGTACAAACATCTTTTCTTTTTTCATATTTTTCACTTTAATTTATATAATCATATTCATCGTCATCTTCGAGATCAAACTCTTCAAAGTCACTTTGCGTAGTAATTTCGTAATCACTCATATTCATTTGATTTTAAATTGAACAATATATTAACTCACGTTTTGCTCTTGTAATTGCTACGAACTTGAGACAATATTCACTATACAGAGCTTCTTGTGTTCTGACCTTATCACTAGGGATCAAACCAGGATTTAAAAAGAATACTCTATCACTTTCAAGACCCTTTGACTTATGTATTGTACTTAATACAATACCTTCAACATCTTCTGTGTAAATCCTTTTAATATTTTCCTCCATTATAGAAATATTGTTCCATATACTTGATAATCTATCTATAATGGAACATTTCTCAACAAGATTTTCATAAGATGGTTGTTGAATTGCTGATGCGCGACTCATACCTTTATCCATCAATTCTTGTATCTTCTGTTTTTTAAGAATTTCAAGATCTTGAAAATTAGTGATCTTATCTAAAATCGCACACAGTGCATTGCCGAAGTCTTTATCTTTAATTGTAGCCTTTTTGCTGTTTTGCAAAAGATTTATAAATGCCTCTACAAGTGGTAAATTATTTCTACATAAAACAAAATCACCTGAATTAGCCTCTTTTAATTCACCTAATCTTACACAACCTTGAATTGCATTCTCTGAAGCTTCGATACCATTTGAAAAAACAGTTTTAGCTTCATCTACAATTGACTTAGCGCATCTATATGTTATATCAAGAGGCAATGTCACTGTATTAGCAAGATTTTGTAAAAGTTTAAAATTTGATACACTCGCGCCCTGAAATGTGTAGATATTTTGCCTTGGATCGCCAACAGCTATAAATCTGCCTCCAATAGGTTTGATATATCTTAATAGAAGTTCTCTCTGAATTGTATTCATATCTTGAACTTCATCAGCAACAACAAGATCGTATTTAGGAAAATCATCTTCGTCAACGAGAATGTATGGAAGATATAACATATCTGTAAAATCCATCTCAAAATCACGATTACTATTGATCTTACGAGTTCGCTTTATCCATTCCTGCTCAATATCTACGATATCTTGAACCATTCGATCACGAAATTCAATATCCTTATCAATGCATATATTGTTTATATCATTTTGATAATCAACGAGTAAATTCATACGAATAGCATTCCATATATCTTGTAATTCAAATAGATATCTCAATTGCTGCTTTTCAGGTACATCTTCTAAATTCAATATCTGTCGTCCTATTTTAAAACATTTATTTTCACTTAATTTTAATTTGAAATTAAAATTGCGAAGTAGTACCTTGAGCCCTTTAGAATGAAATGTACTTACTTCAACTCTTTCAGGTAATCTAGTTTTCAGTTCTTCAGCAATGCTCTTATTAAACGCTGAGAAGAAACACTTCTTATAAGGCGCAGTTCTTCGACAACACTCTACAATTGTAGTTGTTTTTCCAGACCCCGCTGTAGCCTCTATTACTATATTTTGATTTGTTTTTGCGTACGTATCAAAAACTGCATTTTGACGATCACTCCAATTTTTCATTTCAAATGATTTTCGTTACTAACTAAAGAAATTATTTGTTGAGAGTATTTAAAAATCTCTACATAATCCTTTTGTCTTTTCAAAGCAATCTTTTTCTTTAAAACACTCATTATATCGGCATAACGAATATCATCTTGACATAAGAATCTATTGTAATCAAATTCCTTAACAACCCAAACGTCAAACACAACTTGATTAAAACAAAATCTAAAATGATTCTCTATTGTAGGATAACGACAACTATCATCGTGACCTTGATATGTCGAATTTAGGAGTTTCAACATCTTAATTATATTAGGATCATCAGTTCTCAGTTCTAAATCAATATCATTCGGTTGACAATTAAATCCGTGTTTAAAAAGAGCTAAACTTCCACCAACAATAAAGTCTCTTCCAATTTCTTTTTCAAACTTTTTTAATGCATCAATCATTATTGACACATCAATTGCAATTTCAAAATCTTTCATTCTGCTTCAATTTTATCTAGTTCGTATTCAGTAAAATTCTTATAATTAGCTAATATATCAGCTACTGCATTACCATAAACAATTGGATCGTTTATATTCTTTTTATGACCTGGATGCCATATTAATCTTAATCTAAGTTTCTTACGATCTTTGAGTTCCTTCAATATAGCTTTCCATAGATCAACATTCATACATCCTTTCCAATCATTATCAACCCATTCTTTAATGTTTTTAACAAGACCATCGACAACATATTGACTATCACTATAAACCGTAGCACTTATAGGAATATCTTTTCTTAGAGATTGAATTGCTGTCAATAATGCTCTCATTTCACATCTACCAATTGTAGTTTTCTTATAACCTTTTGAAATGAAAGTTTCTTCACCGTCACAAATCATATAGACGCCAATTCCTCCCTTTTTGATTTTCCAATAACAGCTTCCGTCTGTAAAAATTGTTATCTCTTTTCTTTCCATGCCTAAAGATACTACTTTGTTATCGATAAATCAAGACTTCGTGTTCTTATTCTTTGACTTTAACCTCTTAATTAAGGCCCAATCTGTCGATTCGTCATTATTAGAAACTGTATCGTGACCTTTAATTACTGCATTCGTTATCACAGTCTTTTCATCAATAACTTCTTTTAAATCTGCATCAATAGTTTCGCTCGATAATATATAATATATATTCATCTCCTGTTTTTGACCCATTCTATCTATACGAGCTTTAGCTTGATCAAGATCTGAAGGTCTAGGAGGCAATTCTAAAAACAACATATTACTACAATGTTCTTGTAATCCATCTACACCTGTAGAAAGTGTTGCAATATTAGCAAAAACAAACTGTTTATCTCTTTTAAATTCTTCAACTCTCCTCATCTTCTCATCTGTTGTTTGTTCACCGATCACCAATACACTATCTTTTGCAAATTCTTTTTGCAATTGTTTTAGAGGCTCGGTTCTTACACCAAAAACGATTAATTTTTCATCTTCTGCAATCTCTTTCCATTCTTTTAAAAATGCGGTAATGAATTTCATCTTACCTTTAATGGATAGATCTTTCAAATTCGCTAATTTAACTAAATGTTCAGCTCGTCTCGCTCTCTCTGCAGCCTCAAGGTCTATATCTTCAAGATACTCAATGAAATTTTCTTCGGCTTTTTGATACTCTTTCTTATTCGTTATCTCGCATTCGATTGTTTGTTCTATAACATTAGGAAGCTCTTTCAAAACATCGTTTCTTTCTTTTCGATAGTAACAGTAATGTTTCAATATATTGTGTAACTCTAATGTGTATGTAGCTCCTGAGCAATCTAATCCAAATCTCGTTATTTTTGCATTACAATATCTATTTAAAAAATATTTCATATTCGGAAATATTTCGTCAAATCGTCCTAATATCCTTAGAATATTTATAAGCTCTTGAGGTCTGTTCTGAATAATCGTTCCGCTCAATGCAAAGACTTTATGTGCTTTTTTCACAATTTTTTCAACAGCCTTCGACCTCATTGTTTTGGGATTTTTACATAAGTGTATCTCATCAAGAATAACACATCCCCATTTTTTAGACAAACTTCTGCTATACCTTAATTTTAACTCTTCGCCCCTTTTTGTTTTTTTAAACAAGTAATCGTAGTTTATAATAGTAACGTCTACTTTCCAATCTAAATCATCACCATCTTTAGAGTCTATAATATGTATTGTCCTATTAGGATTACACCTTTTCCATTCTCTCTCCCAAGATGTCTTGACTGTAGATGGACATATAACTAAACACGGGAAAAGATCAAGTAATTCAACTGTTGCAATTGATTGGCGTGACTTACCTAATCCCATAGAGCAACCGTTGATACAATTATCGTGATTTATCATATAAGTTACTCCCTCAATTTGATAATCTCTCAAATTAAGAGGTAACCTAAGAAAGTCAATTAATTGTTTCACTTCACTTTCTTCAACATAATTGTGTATAGGATTTAATTTGATTTCTTGAGGCCGATAAATTCGTTTATTTTCAAAATTATTTTCCTCAAGAAATCCCTTTAATCTAGACGATATCTCTAAATTAAGTTGTAAATACCATTCTTTAGTTGCGTTATTATATTTAGCTTTGAATCTCTTCATAGCTTCAACTAAATGCGGTCTATAATCAAAACCTATATATATCCAATCTTTTTCTCTATAGTAATATCTCATCACATCAATTTTTATATAAAGCAAAGTGGATCTTATTTCACAACAAAATCCACTTCAATACTCAATTTATAAATTTAAAGCAAAATGTTAAAGTCAGCAGAGGAATTTCTCTTTGAACTCCGTGGCTGTAAAGATCGGAATTCCTAGACTTTCTGCCTTCAATTCCTTTGTCGAATTGCTTCCCTTTTCTTTTACCACCACGCACGTTGTTTTCTTACTCACCGAAGATCCTATCTTATGACCCATTTCAGTAAGTTTTCTCTCCCAATCTTTATTTCTGAATCCGGTAAAAACAATTGTCATCTGACCGTCAAACGATTTCTCTTCAAGACCGTAATATGTAATAGGAATTGTAAATAAATCTGATGTCCATGATGTCCACCAATCTATAATCCCCATAACGAAAGCGTAAGCTGTATTAAAACCTACTCCCTCTACACATCCTTCAATCTCAGATGCCCAATTCTCATTACACTCCTTGGCAAAAGAAGATATGTCTTCGTAAGTATATAGTTTCAATCCATTGAGAATCTTTTGACACGTTTTCTCAGCTATAACTCCTTTAAAAAAATTATAAGCTGTCATCATTTTTGCAAAATTAGTACCTTTCTTTCTCAGCTCTTCAAATTGTTTCGAAAGTACTTTTGCCGCAACATTACCAAGACCTTCAATGTTTTTAAGTTCATTTTCATCCAATCTGATAATTGATGTAGGATCTTTATATCCTGCATTAAAAATCTTCTTGATAGTCGGTTCACGAAACTCTTTAAAGTCAAGTATGGAGAAAAAATAAACGCATCTAGATAATAATACGCCTTCACATTGTGAATTCGTACACATCAAGTCTACATTATTCGAATCCCACACTAATTCTTTACCACATATTGGACAAACTGTAGGAGTCTTTGAATATGTATTTGTATACGAAACTGTTTTAAGATGTTTTGGAATAACGTCTCCTGAACGACATATCACTACTCTTGCTCCCGGAACAATATTGTTCTCAACGATATAACGAGCATTATATGCAGTACATTTTGATACAGTCGCGCCACACAATTCAATCGGTTCAATCTCAACAACAGGAGCTAATCTTCCGTCCTTAGAAATTTGCCAACGAACCTCTTTTACAACAGTTTCTTCTCTTTCTGACCATTCAGGATTTTTATAAGCAATAGCGTATCTAGGATTATTATTCGCAAGTCGTCCTAATTCTCTTCTTTTCTTTGCATTGTTTACATCAATCACAAGACCGTCACATTTATAACCTTTTGTCAATTTTTCAAACAAACTATTCATAAGATTGACAAAACCGTCTTCGTCTTCAAGTGATTTTACTGTAATTGTTGAGAAATTAACTCTACTTTGTTCGCAACTACATTCATTTAAAATTTCGAGTTGCTTCTTCTTATCCCAATCCTCATTGTCACATCCGTATCTTACATAATTAACATATTTTACAAACTCACTAACGTTCGGTGAATTGAGAAGACCTGCAACAGCATTTCTCGCAGATTTATATCCTGCTTCATCTTTGATTTTCAAAAAATCTGCTGTTTTAAAAATCGCTTCACCGAATGAGAAAATCGGAAGTTCGTTGTCAAGAGATTGTGTATAAATTGCACTGTTTATACATTTTTCAAAGTGTTCAGTACAATTTTGTCCAAACTCTCCATCACCACGAGTCCAAGCGTTTCCAACTGTCTCTAATACACACAATGAAATCCCGTCATATTTAGATGTAACAATCAATTCATCTGTAGATTTTAAATCAATAGATTTGATCCATCTCAAAATCTCTTCGTGCGACTTCACCTTCTCAAGCGAGAACATAGGAATCGGAAGTTTCTCCTTTCTATCTTCAGACACTTTGTCTTGTACACCTTTCTTAAACCATTCAGAATCCGGATTTAATTCTTGTAATTGTTCAACAAGTTGATCAAATTCTCGATCTGTTACTAATGGATTACCTTTTCGATACGCATCATTATATCTACGTATCAAACATTCTAATTCTAAAACTTCTTTATCCATATCATTTCATTATTTGAGACAATTCTGCTCGTAAAGATTCAGTACTATCGCATTTAGTAATCTCTTTCTCACTCAAATCCATTAGGATAGAGTATGCTTCAGGAAATTGATCTTTCAATTGTTTTGTTGTATTGATATGTTCGAGAACGCATCTCGTTTTGTTTTTGAGTTGATTTTCTTTACTTAACAAAGATTCTACGTTTTTCTTGAACTCCTCTGTTAAAGGTAATTTATTCAACAATTCATAGATTTGATCTTCATTTTCAAAATAACCAGGAAAATATTCACTAACAGGAATTCTAAGATATATCCACGGTCTCTCTGTAAACAACGAAATGTATTCTAAATAATTTTGCTTTTTAGCTATTCTTGGATATTTTTCACAAAACTTTCTCACTTCATCAGGAATCTCACCTGCAAGATATACATCAACAACAAGACTTCCGTACTCTTCTAACAACTTTTGAATTTTTTCTTTGATAGGATTTGTGATGTTCTTTACGATAAAATCGCGATCTGAATTTGTTAATTTTTGACTTGCCATAATTGTATAATATTAATAAACATTTTCTTTATTTGAAATCATCCATATATAATTCTCATGTCCAAACTTGAAATCCTTTTTCGGTCTACTTTGAATACGATCTTCAAGAGTTACAGGATTTAATTCTGCCATTTGAAATGGTAAATGAATTGAAAAATCTGTAATATCTTGAGCTCCTCGAACTTCGTTGAAGAAAACATCTCTCACTTTAGGTGAGAAGCTCTCTACAATATAAGCTCTCAAGTCTCCAAAAAAATCTACAACAATTACTTGCTTCTGTGTTGTAGCAACAAGTGTCCATAGATTATCTAATGCTTTTTGACTTATTTCCATCTCTTTTATTTTTGTTGTAAAGATACTATTTTATTATGTCAATTGCAACTTAATCGAGACCAAAAAATTGTTTAGTTGCTTGTTCTCGCTTATGTTTGATGACCTCTGAAATATTTTCCTTTTTTAAATTATCTCGATAACGCTTTTTAAGCATACTTGCTTTATCTTCATTGCTCTTTGAATTAAACGAAGTAAAACTAACATTTATACCATTTCCTTTTCGCAATTCTTCTCTATAAGACATCTCTTTTCCACATATAGGACATCTTGGTATATTAGAGAGAACTGTTTCACCATTCTCATACTTGAATTCTGCTTTAACTAGAATATCTTCTTTAGCATGATTTGAACATGCTTCGTTATTACACCATACGTATATCATATCTTATAAATTTTTTCTACGACCATATTCTGCAATTAACAACGAATCTGCAAAATTATCGTCTTCATTTTTACATCTTTCTGTTCTTCTTAAATCTACAGTTGGAAATAACTTGTGACAAGCCATAAAACTCATTACCTTTTTATCGTCATTCTTAGCAATACCTTGGTGCATCACCTTTTGCCATGTTTTAGGTGCAACCTTTGTATATGGTAATCCTAATGTTGATAAAGTACCTTCTATCACTCCTACGATCCAACCGAAATTAAAATTTGATTTCGCAGATGAACCAAAAATCGAATGTACGTCCTCGAGTACAACATGACACCTTCCTTCGTAAATGCTCAAGTCGAATAAGTTTTGACTTATTTCAACAACGTCAACGACTTTTGAATTTTTCAATAAAGGGAAAGATTTAATCACTTTCCCATCTACGTTTACAATCGATACAAATCCTTTTTGACCAGGATCGATCCCTATATACACTTTCATTCTTCTAGTCTACTTATTCCGTTTTCTTTTATAATTCGAATTTGACTTATCTCTTCATTAATTTTAGGTACATGCGTAACAATTATAGACGATTGTTTCAAAAATTTAATTGAAGAGATGATGTTTTCAATTCCCAACGAGTCAGCACTCTCAAGTATTTCGTCAACTAACAAAAATTGCATTCCACCATATTGCTTCGTCGCATTGATCATTTGTTGGATTGCTAATATTAATGCAATTTCTGTTCTCGCCTGTTCTCCTCCTGAGTAATAGAAAAAAGATTCCATCTCATCGCGAAATACATAAGGAGTTATTTCTTCTTTAACTTTTCCTTTTGCATCAACTTTAAAACCTTCAATCATCAATCTAAGATCACTTCCCATTGATTTAAGTATCTCGTTAGCACGAGATTGGATATTTTTTAATTGCTCCATAGCGAGATACATTTTAAAATCTTTAAATCGTTGTGTCCACCTTTGAATTTTAAAGATTTCATCATTTTTGTTTGTAATCTTCTTACATTGATCGTCAATAAGATGTTCGGTTTCTTTGATGGTATTTTCAATCTCATCAGTACTTTTCTTTACCACCTTAGTGTTTTTCAAGTCCTTAATATAAGTCAATTTCAAAGAAATTAAATTCTCACCATTTTCAATCTCATTTTGCAGTGTCTTTACAAAATTTTCTTTTGATTTTATCTGTTGATTTAAACTTCCTATATTGTGTTCGAGTTCAAGGATCTTCTTTTTCAAACTTCTCTGTTGATTTGCAACTTCATCAAATTCTTTATCAGTCTGAGATTTCAAAGACATATATTCATCTAAAACAGAATCAAGCTCTTCAATTGATTTTTCTGCAATCTTCTTTTCTTCAGACTCTTTATTTAACTCAATTTCAGCAACTTCCTTTTGTTTTTTAATCTCTTGAACCGTCTTGTCTGTTTTAAGAAAAAATTCGTGTTGACAATTAGGACAAACTATAATTCCCGAAAGTAAAACTTCTATTTTATTAAGAGTTCTCTTAATATCAATAATTCTATTTTGAATAGCATTTAGAGAGTTCTCTTTAGTCCGCTTTTCTTGTCTACATACATCTACATCTTCGTCAATTTCTTTGTAAATTGTATCAAAATTAGAAGTATCTATGTTCGAGAGCTCCTCTGAAACCTTTGTACGTAAATTTTCCAATTCATTTAAAGAGTGCTTTAAACCTAAAGCAGATTGTTGCTCTTTTGAAATACGAAGTTCGTTTGATTCAATAGCCTTTTTAACATCTTCAATATAATCTTCAGCTTTTTTGATTTCTTGAAGCTGCTCCTCTTCAGGATTACTATCAAGAATTTCTTGAAGCTGTTCCTGATATACTGAAAGTTTCCCTTCATAAGACGCTTTTGATCGATCCAATACCTGTTTTTCTTCGTTTAAAACCAAAACCTTATCATCTATAATGGATTTTGTTTTATCTAACATAGAGAAGTTTATAAACCGACTTATTAAAGCTAACTTTTCTGTGTTAGATGATCTAAAAAACGAATTATAATTACCTTTTGAGACAATATAATATGACTTTGCATCTTCAGCCGAGATCTCAACCCAATTAGCAATATATCTGTTACCATCGAGAACTGTTGCAAATTGAACTTTCTCAATCTCATCATTTTCACTAATCAAATATATCGCTAATACAGAAGATCCTTTTGTTCTTAATTCTCTTTCAATTTTTAGAGTCTGTCTACGAATTGGACAATAAATAAACACACAGATGTATGCCGTATCAAATCCCTTACGTATCAACTTCTTATCTTGTTTGTCACGAAGATTTACTCCATAAATTCCATAGAACAATCCTTGTTCTAAAAACGATTTACCTGATCCATTTGACAATTGATCATCTTGAGTACGATTTTCACCAATGACAGCGATCGCCTCTTGTCGAAAATCGTAATCAATAGATTCAAATGGACCGAAATTTTTCAATACTATTCTTGTTGGGTACATAACTCTTTCTTTACGGTTTCATATATTTCATTAAATAACTCTTGATCCTCAATAAGCGATTCGCGAACAGAATCCATACCTTGACCTAATTTATAATCGTCTCCATAATAAAACCACGAACCTCTTTTTTGACAGATACCTAATTTTACAGCTAACTCAACTGCTTCTTGAATTGTATCGAATCCTATTCCGAAACGCAACATCACTTCACAGTTTCTAAATGGAGGAGCTATTTTATTTTTAACAACTTTGATTTTTGTTTTATTTGCAACAGCAATGTCACCATCTTTATCCGTTCCGATTCGAGCAAATTCAACTCTTTGCGTTGAATAGAATTTCAATGCCTTGCCTCCAGGTGTCATTGTTGTCGCTCCTCCAAAACCAAAACCTCCACCAACCTTATCTCTTAATTGGTTAATACAGAATAGTATATTATTGTTCTTTTTACATACATTTTTCAAGATACTTAATTGAGCTGACAATAGTCGAGCAACAAGTGCTACCTTTGCATCACCACTTTCTCCTTGTAAAGTTGCTTGTGGTACAAGACCTGCAACAGAATCAAGAACAACTAAACCTATTTCAGGACACATTAACATTTCGCGAATAATTTCCATAGCTTCTTCTGCTGAGTTTGGCTGCGATAAAATCCAATTATCATTAGAAATATCTACACCAAGTTTTCTCGCATAATCCAAATCTAATGCCTGTTCAACATCAACATATCCTACAGCTTTCTTCTGTGTTTTTTGTACAGATGCACAAAGATGTAATGCACACGTACTCTTTCCACTACTTTCATTTCCAAAACACTCGTGAATTCGGCCTAAAGCCCATCCTCCACCAAGAACATTATCTAATGCTAGGGATCCTGATGATACAGTCTCAACCTCTACATTAGTTCCTACAATCGCCTCTTTTCCGAATCTCTTTTCAATTCTACCGAATAAATCGTCCAATCTGCCCATTATAATACTTGCTTTAAAATGTTATAACCTTCTTCGTAATTGTAATCGTTTTCTTTACACCAATCTTTAAATTTAACAGCAATATCACTATTAGAAAGAGCTTTCACTTCTTCAGCGACCTCAATTTCTGCAACTTCGAGTTCCTTTGCTTTCAATTTAACATCAATACCAAGTTCTTGATAAACCTTCTTATCGATTGATTTTAATTGATCTTGACTACCAACTATTTCGACACGAACATAATCATCGGGATTATTTTCTTTCAGCGCTTTAATAACCTTATCTACTTGTTTGAAAGTCATTTCATCTAAGTTCACGACCTCCTTTTTATATCTCTTACCATCAGAAGGTATTAAGCTATACGAAAGATCTTCGTATAATATCCAAAATCCTTTTCTATCGTCTTCACCAAAATTATTTTGAGCAATAGATCCCAAATGAATAACGTTTTTAGTCAACTCTTGATGATCGTGGTAATGACCGAGAAATACTTTACCCCAACCTTTAAATAGAGAAGGCTTAATTTCACTTTCTACTTCAGAACCATCATTATTTCTACTCCCTTGCATTGCAATGTGAGAAAACAGTACGCTATGACCTGGCCTTTCAATTGATTGATTAGAGATTTCATCTAACCATATTTCATTATCAAAAAACGGTAAAAAATAACAGTGTACACCATTTACTTCACGAAAATCAAACATATCGATAAGATCAAAATTCGGATGATATTTATATACATCGAGAAAAGATTTTTCGCTATCGTAACTTGTTTTATCGTGATTACCTGGAATACAGATTATTTTTTGTCCTTCTTCTTCATACATCTCAATTATTTCAGTCAAAGCGTCGAGCGTTTCTTGTCTTTGACTAATACGCGAATCAAATATATCGCCGAGCCATATATGAGTATCGATACCCATATCTTTAGCTATCCATATCTCTTGACGAGTCAATTCTTTAATGTCTTCAAGGTTAGAAGGTTTAAGATGCCAATCGGTACTCATTACCGCTATAGGTTTTATTTCTGCCATAAATTATAAGTTAAAGTTGCTCCTACAAATAAATCGATTTTTTTAGAAAACATTCCGTAACCAACACCAATAGAAGGTCCAATAGAAAATCTAGGTTTTTTCTGTCTTTCATTCCAGGTGATTACGTTTTCAATCTTTCCAGGAAGATACGAATTTATTTCCAAACGATTATTATCACCAACTTGTTGACGGGTTATAGTAAATTCATTTGTAAGATTGAATATAAGTTTATATTTCCACAAATGAGAAGACCATATTTTAAGATCATATCCTATTGTATCGGTTTGAATGTTAAAATGATAGAGAGAGTCTTTTTCAATTTGTTTGTCAATAACTTCTTCCTTACCTTCGTATTTATATTTATATTCAAATCGAATCGCTTCAACCAAAGCCTCCTTATCTTTCAGTTGCTTATAAAGCTCCTCATTCTTCTTTTTCAATTCAGAAAATTTAGACGAAGGATATAATTTGGTATATCGATTCAAAGAATCTGTATAAAATTCAATCTCATTTTGCAATGCTTTAATATCTCGATCCTTTTTGTTCGATCTGATATTAAAAAACAACAAACCAACGAATAATCCGACTATCAAAATAATAAAAATCCACTTATCTTTCATATAAATCGAATTTATGGGGA
>ULTP01013426.1_pt1 | contig 32923 bp, 21 predicted proteins | sample 1957721 | NCBI WGS metagenome assembly ULTP01 (sample SAMEA4835737, study PRJEB28245) | human gut metagenome | biome: gut microbiome; material: fecal sample | place: Denmark | collected 2008 | reverse complement strand
GGCAAGCATATTACTGCCCTGAAAGTGCTTTTAGAAATCCAAGCAGTATTTTTATGGAAGAATTCATGAAAACGTTCTGACAATTACCGCTTCGGCATAGGATGCTTCCATTCCGGCAGTAATTATCAGTCACTGCAAAAGAAAAATACTTCAAATTTACTGCTTCTACAGCACAAAATAGATTTCAGGCGGTAAAGATCGGAACAGCAAAACCAAAATACCACCCAGGAAGACAACAAAGTCATCCGGGTGGTATTTCACTAACTCTCAATTTATTTCTCTTCCACCGGAATCTGCTTCAGATTCTCCACAGGCTCCAGGATCTCATTACTGCGGATGTCAATGATAGGTCCGCCGGTACCTTCGATGTATTCTCTGGTAATGGTGACTCTTCCGATATTGTTATCCTTGGGGATCTCGTACATGATATCCAGCATGAAATCCTCAATAATGGAACGCAGGGCTCTGGCGCCGGTGTCACGTTTCATGGCCTTTTCGGCAATGGCATCGAGGGCATCGTCCGTGAACTCCAGTTTCACTTCATCCAGTTCCAGGAGCTTTTGGTACTGTTTCAAAATGGCATTCTTCGGCTCTTTCAGGATCTTCACCAGCATCTCCTTGCTCAGTCCCTGCAGAGTACAGATGATAGGCAGTCGTCCGATGAACTCCGGGATCATGCCGAACTTACGGATATCCTCTACGGTCACCTTAGATAAAATATCGGTATCTTTATCGTATTTGTCCTTCAGTTCGGAATTAAAACCGATGGATGCGGTCTTGGTCAGGCGCTCCTTGATGATCTCATCCAGATCCGGGAATGCACCGCCGCAGATAAACAGGATATTGCGGGTGTTCACCGTAGCCAGGGGCACCATGGCATTTTTGCTATTGGCACCGACCGGTACTTCCACCTCGGCACCCTCCAATAATTTCAGCATGCCCTGCTGTACACTTTCACCGCTGACATCCCGGGAATTGGTATTTTTCTTCTTGGCGATCTTGTCGATCTCATCAATGAAAATAATACCTTTCTCCGCTTTCTCTACATCGTTACCGGCGGCTGCCAGCAGCTTGGATACTACGCTCTCGATATCATCACCGATATATCCGGCCTCCGTCAGTGACGTAGCATCGGCGATCGCCAGAGGCACATCCAGCAGTTTCGCCAGTGTTTTAACTAAATAAGTCTTACCGGAACCGGTGGGACCGATCATAAGGATATTGGACTTCTCGATTTCAATCGCATCCATGGTGTCGGTAGCTACTCTCTTATAATGGTTGTATACCGCTACCGAAATGACTTTTTTGGCTTTTTCCTGTCCCACTACATATTCATCCAGGCTTGCCTTGATCTTATGAGGTGCCGGAATATCTTTGATGTTGAATACAGGTTTGGGATCTTCGGCTTTCTTTTTCTTCTTGAGTTTCTGCTTGTTGGGGATGCCGCCGTCTCCCTGGAGGTCTGCCAGATTCACAAAGCTGATGTTGGGGAATCCGTTCTGTCCGCCGAACTGGTTCAGATCGCCCGGATTATTCAACATGCCCTGGTAGTCGAACTGGCTCACAGTCTCCATGGTCTTGTGCATGCAGTCATCGCAAATGCAGATATGATTAGGCAGCTTGAACATTCTGCCGGCTTTGCTCTCCGGTCTTCGGCAGATGAAGCAGACATCCTCGTACTCGCTGCTGTCCTTTTTGTCCTCTGTCTTTTTCTCCGCGGAATTTTCACCCGCAGTATCCGCTACCTGTGTGTTCTCGCTATTTTTTTCGTTATCCCGATTTTCGTTCAGAGTGGTCTCTGTTTTCTCTTCCTCAGGGATTACTTCTCTATAATCATCATTGTAATTATCTGTCATGTTATTCTCCTCTTTATATAATAGAATTTGCGTCTTACGTAATCGCAACTGCCAGCAGTCGGTTTTCGTAATCCGCTATTCCTTGATGCTTTCTTCTCGCAGTGCTTATCTCGGTATCACTTCGTGCTACCTCGATATCCGGGCTTCGCCCTACACGTATCGTGTCTTACGTAATCCCGCCTGCAAGCAGTCGGTTTTCGTAATCCACGATCCTTGCACTGCTCATGCCTACGCTTATTATATCTAATTCGAATGACTGCTACAAGTGAAGTTTTTCTAAACAAAATCCCCGGGAGATGCAGACGATCTTCCGGGGTTTCTTCTATCTTTCCAATATTCAATATTGGGAACCGCTATATTTATTTTTTATCTGCTGGTCTGCTGCCCAGTGTGAGATTCAGTTCGACAGACACATATTCACCGTTCTGAGGTCTCTGTACCGTTATGGTTACGGAATCACCGGCTGCATAGTACTGTAACATCTTCTGAAGATCAGAGTAGGACGAGATGCTGCTGCCATCGAATTTGGTAATGATATCACCTTTCATGATACCGGCATTCGCTGCTGCACTGCCTTCCTCTACGGATACTACATAGATGCCTTCCGGCATGTTATACATCTGAGAGATCTGGGAAGTTACTTCCCGCAGAGAGATACCGATGTAACCGACTTCATCCTCAGCTACCTTGGTTCTGGTCTGACGCTCCATCAGATCTGCAATGATAGGGCTTGCCGAAGTAATCGGGATAGCATATCCCATACCTTCTACGGCAGTACCACCGATCTTGTTGGAGTTGATACCGATAACCTCACCGTTCATGTTCAACAGTGCACCGCCGGAATTACCGGGGTTGATGGCTGCGTTGGTCTGGATGAAAGTACCGGTAGCACCGTTCTCCAGAGTGATCTCACGATTCAGGGCACTTACGATACCGTTAGTAACGGACTGGCCATATCCAAGAGCATTACCGATAGCAATCACCGGCTCACCAAGCTTCAGGTCATCACTGCTGCCCAAAGTAGCAACGGTAATGGCATTCTTGGTATCATCGCTCAGATCATTTAAAGATACTGCGATCACTGCCAGATCCATATCGGAATCCAGTCCTTTGACCTGTGCCTGTGCTTCACTGCCGTCGATAAAAGTAACGTTCAGCGTATCTGCGCTCTCTACTACGTGGTTGTTAGATACGATCAGCAGTTCATCATCCGTCTTGCCTACAATGATACCGGAACCGCTGGCTGCTTCTTCCTGTGTATACTGCTGTCCGAAGACATTTGCTGTCTCAGTAAAGTTATTCACAATCGATACCATAGCAGGCATAACCTTCTCCACCACATCAGATACATCAGACTCTACATAAGTAACGTTGGTCGCAAGCTGCGGTGTACTCTGGCTGCTCTCTGTTGCAGCTTCGGAAGCAACCTCACCCACCACTGCGGTATCCGCACCGGTCTTAAGCATCCCGGTGCCCTGCTGTACTGCATAGAAACCGATGCCGGCAAACAGTCCGAAGAAAAGTCCCAGACTGACACTTACCATAGCTTTCCGGAAATAACCTCCATGCTTTTTGGGGTTCTTAGGTTCTGTATTGCTACCGGTGCTTCCGCCCATCTGGTATGTGGTGTAACCGTTTGCACTTCCCGCAGCGCTTACTCCGCTGAATGTACCGGTTGTATTTTTATCTCCGGTTTCATAACCGGAAAAATTATCATTCTCGTACATAATGCTTCCTCCTATCCTATCTGTAAGTGAGAAATTTTTTACTATTTCCATTTCTTCCTCTCACCTTATGAACATAGTATATCCACCAAATGTGACCGAATTGTGATAACTTTCTGAAGCAATTATGAAAGATCAAAAAAAACCGAAGAAGTTTTCACCTCTCCGGATTTTTCTTGTTATTCCACCGTAACGGATTTTGCCAGGTTTCTCGGCTTATCCACATCACAGCCACGTCCCACTGCCACATAGTAAGCAAACAGCTGCAACGGAATGATTGCCAGGGAATTGGTAAAGTACGGATTCGTCTCGGGAATGTATACCACATAATCCGCTGCCTTCTCGATGGCTTTGTTGCCCTCGATGGTAACCGCCATGACAAAAGCGCCTCTTGCCTTTACCTCTACCATATTACTGATGGTCTTCTGGAACAGAGCCGGCTGGGTTGCCAAAGCCACTACCAGGGTGCCATCTTCGATCAGGGAAATGGTGCCATGCTTCAGTTCTCCGGCTGCATAAGCCTCGGAATGAATATAGGAGATCTCTTTTAACTTCAGGGATCCCTCCAGGGAAATCGCATAGTCGATACCACGTCCGATGAAGAAGATGTCTCTCGCTCCCACATAACGGTTGGCGAAATGCTGGATCTTCTGCTTCTGGCCCAGAAGCAGCTCGATCTGATCCGGCAGACATCTTAAATCTGTCAGCATACTCTGGAACTTCTCCTGGTCAATGGTTCCACGCACCTTGGCGAACTTCATAGCCAGCATGTAAAGTGCTGTCAGCTGTGCACTGTAAGCCTTGGTCGTTGCAACGGCGATCTCGGGACCTGCCCAGGTGTACATAACACTGTCCGCTTCTCTGGCGATGGAGCTGCCGACGACATTGACAATACCCAGTACCTTGAAGCCCTTTTCCTTGGATTCCCGCAGAGCTGCCAGCGTATCCGCAGTCTCACCGGACTGGCTGATGACGATGACCATATTGCCCTTCTGCAGGATGGGATCACGATAACGGAATTCGCTGGCCACATCCACCTCTACCGGGATTCTTGCCAGACCTTCAATGACATATTTTGCGGTAACACCGGTGTGATATGCGGAACCGCAGGCCACAATATGGATCTTTGTGATCTCCTGAATCTCCTCATCGCTCATATTCAGTTCTTCGATGACGATATCATTATCCTTGATACGGGGAGAAATGGTATCGTTGATCGTCTTCGGCTGTTCGTAGATCTCTTTCAGCATGAAATGCTCATAGCCGCCCTTTTCCGCAGCATTGGCATCCCAGTCGATGGTCACGGGGGTTTTCGTGATCTCTTCTTCGTCCACTGAGAAGAATCTAAGACCGTCTTCCTTCAGTTCCACCACTTCCTGATTATCTACATAATATACGGTTCTGGTATATTTGAGAATTGCGGGAACATCAGATGCGATAAAGCTGCCGCTCTCACTCTTGCCTACGATCAGAGGACTGTCTTTGCGGGCAGCGAAGATCTTATCAGGCTGATCGGCAAACATGATACCCAGCGCATAGGAGCCCTCTACACGATGCAATACCTTAGTGATCGCTTCCAGGGGATTTCCCTTATAATAGTAGTCTAACAGATGCGCCAGTACCTCGGTATCGGTCTCAGAGATGAACTGATACCCCTTATCCTGCATCTTTTTCTTCAGTGGAATATAGTTCTCAATGATTCCGTTATGTACTACAGCAATGGTACCGGCGTTATTCATATGGGGATGGGAATTGATATCACTGGGAGCACCGTGGGTTGCCCAACGGGTATGCCCGATACCGGAGGTTCCCTTCATAGACTCGCCTCCGTGTGTCAGGTTTTCCAGAACCTTAAGTCTCCCGACAGCCTTTTTGGTGTTGATCTTCTCACCATCAAAAATAGCCATACCCGCGGAATCATATCCACGGTATTCCAGTTTGGACAGACCGTCTAAAATGATCGGTGCTGCCTGTTCTGTTCCAATATATCCTACGATACCACACATAGTCATACATCCTTTCTGTTCTGTTTCCAGTATTCTTTGTTGGAAGTAAAAGCAAGGACCCATTTTCCGGGGAGCCTGCGATAGTTCTTACCTAATAGATAACCTGCATATTTACAGGCACATTGTATATAAAAATGGAGCAACTTGCCGGACATATGATTTTTCCGCAAATATGCTGTCACATCTTTCACCATTCGTTTTCCCTCGGACTCCGAAGGATATGCTGCGAAGACTTCCGGATGTTCTGCCTGGGATACCCCCAGGTCAAAATTCCTTTGGAACTGCTGTACATTGGTATAATTATGGGAATGAATCACCCGGGCATCCGCCGCATAAGCGATCGCATACCCCGCTTCCACCGCTTTCGCCGCATAGATCATATCTTCATTAAATATGGTATGTTTTACGAATCCACCCAGTTCCTCATAGATCTCCCGTCGGTATGCCGCACACACATTGGAGCAGAAAAATGTCTTGATCCCCAATGTCTTAAGATCTTCTGCGGATTTGATCCGTGACTGTGCCGGATAATTAAAGTCCCTGGTATAACATTCCACCGGTGCACAATCTTCTCTCGGCAGCTGTCTTGCATAGGATACCGCCACCTGATCCCGCAGCGGTTCCGTCAGTTGTTCGATCAGATTGTCATCTGCCGGCATAGCATCCTGGGTCATCATGACAAAAATATCTGCGGAAGATTTTTTCACACCCATACGTCTGGTGCCGCCATGATCAAATTCTCTTTTGGAGACATGATATACCTTAATGTTCTGATATTTCTCCAGAAATCTGGTTCCATAGATCAGCTGCTCAAAATATTTTTCCCCGGTGTTCAGCAGGATCACTTCATGTACCGGCACGCTCTGGCTGTCAAGCTTATCTAATAATGTAAATAGTTCTTTCCCCGGTTTATACAGGGGAATGATCACATCGATCTCCATTGCAGAGCGCTCCTTACTTTCCCAATCTCTGGTCTATTATACTTTATCCCCGTCTGTTACACAAGACTTTTTCATATGACACGAGGGAGCTCCGGTGCTCTCCGGAAGACTCCCTCGTCAATTCCTTTTCTTATTTATTCAGATAAGGTGCCGTATCGGATGCAATCTTTCTACTGTATTCCTTTACGCTGTCGGTTACAGTGTAGTTCGCATCATCAAACAGGAACTGATGCAGCCATACAACATTGCTCTCCAGATCCAAAGGTACTACACTGCTTCCCTTTGCACCGATGTTACCGGTGGCACGCATGGTCTCTTCAGGGAAACCTCCCTCGTCCACAATACGATATTTTGTGATGTTAGCCAGCAGATCCAGAATATCCTTGGAATCCAGGCTGGTGTAAACATCATCGATGGCACTGTTAAATACCTTGGACAGAGTATCGTAATCGGCCTTCTTCGCCTGATCTTCAATCGCCTGGATCACTTCACGCTGACGTGCGGCACGCTTGAAATCATTACCTGCGGTATAACGGATACGGCAGTAAGCCGTCGCCTGCAGACCGTTTAGCAGCTGTACTCCGGTCTCTGTTACCGGTGTGTAGTCACATTTTAAGACCTCTGCAATACCGATCTGGTAGTTATTGATATGCTTGATCTCCTCGGAGTCCACATCGATATAGACACCGCCCAGACCGTCAATCACTTCACTCAGTCCCTTATAGCCTACGGTTACAAAGTTCGTAATATCCATATCCAGATTCATGTTTAACATCTTAACTGCCTGCTCCGCTCCGCCATAGGAATAAGCCGCGTTACACTTCTGATAGGAGTCCGTGCCGATGTTCAGATACGTATCACGATATACACTGACCAGTTTGATATCGCCGGTATCCATATTGATGCTGGCGATCATAATACTGTCGCTTCGGCTGCCCTTGTACAGCTGGCTGTCCTTCGTTGCATCCACACCGAACAGTGCAATGTTCATATACCCCTTCATTGCTTCGTCCTGTTGTACTTCTTCCGGAATCCGAAGCTCTTCCGTCTCTAATACCGTTACCTTGGGGCCTTCATTATTTGTGTGGGTCATTACCAGATACAATACTGCTACCATGATCAGGATAACCGCAATCTCTACACCGAAGATGATAACCTTTCTTCTCTTCTTGGCAGCACGCTGCTTGGCAGATACTCTCCTCTGTCCGTTACTGTTGCCGGCAGGTCTCGATCCGGCAGGTCGCTGTCCCGCAGGTCTCTGTCCATTTCCGGAAGGTCTTCTTCCGCTTCCGGCTGGTCTCTGACCATTGCCGCCATTGTAGTTAGAATTTGTTGCCATCTTGTCTTCTCCTTGTGTTAATAAGCATTTTTATTGATAAATCCTGTAAAAAATGTCATAAGAATGATCTTAATGTCAAACCCGAGGGTCCAGTTCTCAATGTAATAAATATCATACTCGATCCGCTTCTTGATGGAAGAATCACCACGCAGACCGTTGACCTGTGCCCATCCCGTGAGGCCCGGCCTCACCTGATGTTTTACCATATATCTCGGGATCTCTTCCTTGAACTTTTCCACGAACTGAGGGCGCTCCGGTCTCGGTCCCACCAGGCTCATATCTCCTTTCAGGATGTTGAACAGCTGCGGAAGTTCATCAATGCTGGTTCGTCTTAAGATCTTGCCGATTCCGGTGACTCTGGGATCGTTTCGCACCGTCCAGCCCTTTTTCTCCTCCGCAGCAGTCTGCATTGCCATACTGCGGAATTTGTACATATAAAATGATTTATTATGAAGTCCTACCCGTTCCTGCTTGAAGATCACAGGTCCCGGACTGGAACATTTTACCAGAATTGCCGACAACAGCATGATCGGTGACGTAATGATGATGCCGAACAGGGAGCCGACAATATCCATGGCTCTCTTGATCATCATATTTCCGGTGTTGGTCAGCGGCACATACCGAATATTGATCACCGGAAGTCCCATGAGATCCTCCGTGTAAGGTCTGCTGGGGATCAGACTGCTGTAGTCGGGGATGAATTTCGTATGCACGCCGGATTTCTCACAGATATCCACAACACCTTCCAGATAATCATAATCTTTCAGAGAAAGCGTGATCGCGATCTCGTCCAGCTTGTTCTCCGGAAGAATATACTCCAGATTCCCCAACGTTCCCAGGACTTTCACTCCCTTATAGGTAGTCCCTCCCGGAATGTGCTCATCCAGAATACCGCATACAACATATCCCCACTGGGGATTGCTTAAGATTCTGTCAATATACTCTTCTGCCGCTCTGGAATAGCCCACCAGTAAAATATGCTTCAGATTGTATCCCCTTTTCCGGAGTGTCCGCAACGCTTTTCTCATTATGATGCGGGATACCGAAGTCAGAAATACATTCAGCACATAAAAAATTGCCATGACGGATCGTGAAAAGTTGATCTCACGGATGATCATATACAGTATAATGATCAATGCCGCCAGGCCGATGGTATTTGCCTGCAGAATGCTGTAAATCTCATGTCTGCGGCGGACGGTTCGCTTCGGGGAATACACGCTGCACCGGTAATATAGGAGCATATAACCGGGTACAATAAAAGGAAGCAGCTTATAATACTCCTGCACAGGCAGGACACCGATTCCGGGACCGTCGTTCAATATATAAAATTTGATATAATAGGCAAGGACAAAGGATATGGCTGTGATCAGCGCATCCATTATCACAAGAAGCCTGTTAAAGACTTTCTGGTTGTCTTTTATCATATGGGTCACCCAATCTGTAAGTCTGAAAAGCTTCTTTTTAACGATTTCATTCTACAATAACGATGTTTTTTTCTCAACTTAAGAATTTATGAAGCCATTTCTTAAGATTTCATAAGAATTCGAAACACATTGAAATACAGCTGCCACTGGATCTTCACATAATTCCCCAGATGATGCCACCGGAAGGGAACTTTGTGCTGTCTTCCCGTGGTTCCCACCGATCTTCTCAGGCCAGCTGCCAGTCCCTTCAGATATAGTTTTCCCATTCTTTTCTTACAAAAAAACAAAAACTTTATGCCAAATCCAAGCAAAAAAAACGGCAGGTTCAGAATACACTGCAAAAGCGGCATATTCTTGCCGATCACATAAATACTGTTGGCAGACGCAAGTAACGTTTTCCGGGGATTGTATCTGGATCCCGTGGAAGCACTGCCATAATGCAGCACAGCCGCCTTCGGTTCATACCGGTTCTCATAGCCGTAGATCCGGGCACGGTAGCCGATATCCAGATCTTCCAGATAGGCAAAATGTTCTTCATCAAAATAACCGATCTCTTCAAATACGGATCGTCTGTAGATTGCGGCACCGCCACAGGCGGAAAACACCGGGACAGACTTATCATAATCCGCCGCCGGTCGTCCCTTCCCCCGGGAATAGGCCCATCCCAGCACGCAGTAACGGTCTCCGGCATCATCAATGAGCTCCGGTCTGTCCCACATCAGCATCTTCGCACTGACGGAAAAGATCTTTTCATTTTCGCGGATAGCATCATATAAGCCTCTTACAAAACCGGCTTCTGCCTTTGTATCATTGTTCAGAAGGATCACATATGGTGTCTTCGCTTCCCGGATCCCCAGATTCACTGCATGACAGAATCCGGTGTTTTCCGGTAAAGATATCAGGCGCACACCTTCCCCACACCATTCCTTTTGCAGATATTCCACGCTGCCGTCCTCTGAAGCATTATCGATGATCAGCACTTCATATCCGGGGGCATTTTGCTGCTCTCTGCACAGAGAAGTCATGCACTCTGCCAGATATTTCATTCCGTTGTAATTTGGTATAACAACCGTTATTTCACTCATAATGGTTTAAACTCCTCCGGATATTCCGGCAGATAGAGTAATCTTCCTCTTTGCCGTAACGCTTCGGACAACTGCAGACTTAAGGTTCGGATATCCGCACCCTCCGGCAGCGTAGTAATATTAAATATCGGCTGTTCTTTCGGTAATCTCCGAATCTCGGTATACGGAACTCCCACGATTTTTTCAAACACTTCCCTGCATTCGGGCCGGATACGGATACAGCGAAGATCCAGCGCTTCCGCATCCTGGGACAGCTCCGCGCGGTGCAGATATCCGCCGAATCCCTTCGGCAGTCCTTCATAAAATACGGTTCCGTCTGCCGTCATTCTGCCGCCGATGATCTTGCCATTCTTCCCGGACAATACTCTGCCGCCTACAGCTGCCACATCCGGCCTGGCTTCCCATACTTCTTTATATTTTAACCGATAAAATCCCACATGTCTGGTCTCTGTCGCGGTGGCCGGGATATGACGGCGGTCCGCATGATCCTGCAATGCTCTCATCCCCGCATCATACGCATATTTTTTGCTGTTTGGATTGGCTGCTGTGGATGCCTCATGACATCTCCAGTGATACAACACCTTCGGAATATGGAGTATTCTCTTCTCCGCAGTCTGCCCTCCCTCTGTCAGCACTTCCGCTACACAGCGCAGTACCAGATCATAGTCCTGGGCACCGTCAAATTTCGGACGGAATTGCAGGCTTTTCAGCAATTTACTCTCCATTACCAGAAAATGACAGATATAGTTATTGCTGAGAATTAAATCGTAATTAAATTCTTCTTTATAATTGGGCTCATAGTATCTGGTCTCTTCTCCATCGCACTTATCCTCATCCGAATAAGCGAAGGCGACTTTGACACCTCTGTCATATGCTTTGATGATCGCATCAGCTATTTCGTACAACGCATCCGGTGTTAATACATCATCATGATCCAGCAGACCGATATACTCTCCCTTCGCATAGGGAAGCGCCTGATTGGTATTAGCAGCGATTCCCGCATTTTCTTTCAGATGCACATAGTGGAGCCTGGGATCTGCTGCGACAGGTTCTGTCTCGCCATCCGTCGACTGCTCCTTCAGGAATCCCTGCTGCTTCAGTACCTCCTCCACACTGTGATCCTCCGTGGCATCTGCCAGGATCAGTTCCCAATGGGGATAGCTCTGTTGCATAACACTTGTTATCATTCTGTTCAGATATGCTTCCGGCGTTCGATATAAGGGTACCACAATACTGAACGTAATCGGCTTCTCCCATTTTCTATCACTCTGCCTTACCAGCTCTGCTTCCGAACAGGGCACAAAAAAATAGCGGTCTGTCTCTGTCAGGCGCTCCCTCACAGAGATCCAGGTTTCCCTCAGGCCGTTACGTTGCAGATAATATAGAGTTTTCTTAAGGTTTGCCTTGTTTAGCTTTGCCACAGATACCTCCAGCTTTTCATAAAAGAGCAAACCGCCCTGCTCGGGCGATTCGCTCTTTTGAAAACTAATATGATTTATGGAGCACTGCCTTACAGTACTGCCTTTACATCCTCGGTCAGCTTCTCTACCTTAGCCTTTGCATCCTCTAAGCTGGTTCCCTTGACACCCATGTAGAACTTGATCTTGGGCTCGGTTCCGGAAGGACGTGCACAGCACCATGCATTGTCAGGAAGCTCGAAGTACAGAACATTGGACTTGGGAAGTCCTGTGGTAGTCTTCTCTCCGGTCTCCATGTCGATGATAACATCGTTCTGGTAATCACGGAACTTCTCTACCTTCAGATCTCCGAATGCCTTAGGAGGATTCTTACGAAGCTTCTCCATGATCTCGGCGATCTGTCTTGCGCCATCGATACCCTTCATGGTGATGGTATACTGGGTCTCCTTGAAGTAACCGTACTTCTCATACATGGATACCATCATATCCCACAGAGTCATGTTATGCTTCTTGCAGTAAGCTGCTACTTCGCACAGACACATCACTGCTACGATCGCATCCTTATCTCTTGCGTGGGTACCTGCCAGGCAGCCGTAGCTCTCTTCCAGGCCAAATACGTAGTTGTTGCTGCCGGTCTGCTCGAAGAGCTTGATCTGCTCGCCAATGAACTTGAAGCCGGTCAGTACCTCGATCAGCTTTACGCCGTAAGCCTGCGTAATAGGTTTGGTCATGTTGGTCGTAACGATGGTAGTTACCAGTGCGGGATTCTCGGGCATGGTACCGGTCGCAGTCTTCTCTCTTAAGATATATTCTGCGATCAGCATGCCGGACATATTACCGGTAAATGCCACATACTCGCCGGTCTTGGTATCTTTTGCATACACACCCAGACGGTCTGCATCGGGATCGGTTGCCAGAACGATATCCGCATCCTTCTCCTTCGCCAGACGTAAAGCATAGGTAAATGCCTTGGGATCCTCAGGGTTCGGGTAATCCAGTGTGGTAAAGTCAGGATCCGGATTCTCCTGTTCGGGAACTACATAGACATGCTTGAATCCCAGCTCAGACAGGATACGTCTTACCGGCTTGTTACCGGTACCGCATAACGGAGTATATACGATCTTGATGTCATCTGCCATTTCCCTGATCACATCAGGATGAATGATCTGCTTCTTCAGCTCTGCCATGTACTTGTCATCGATCTCTTTGCCGATCACTTCATAGAGTCCTGCTGCCACAGCATCCTCTCTGCTCATGGTCTTCACGGTATGATAATCCTTGATGGACTGTACTTCGGTAATGATGTCCTTATCGATAGGAGCGGTTACCTGTGCGCCGTCCTCCCAGTATACCTTATAGCCGTTGTACTCAGGAGGGTTGTGACTGGCGGTAACTACAATACCTGCAGTACATCCTAACGTCCGAAGGGCAAAGGACAGCTCCGGAGTAGGTCTTAAAGATTCAAAAATGTATGCCTTGATGCCGTTGGCTGCCAGACATCTTGCTGCCTCATCGGAAAACTCGGGAGACATGCGGCGGGAGTCGAATGCGATTGCCACACCCTTACTCTGTGTACCGCGCTTGATAATATAATTGGCAAGACCCTGAGTTGCCTTACGAACGGTATATACGTTCATACGGTTGGTTCCCGCACCGATCACACCACGTAAGCCGCCGGTACCGAATTCCAGTTCCTTGTAAAAACGATCTTCCACTTCTGCTTCATTATTGCGGATTGCCAGAAGTTCCTCCTTGGTCTTCTGGTCAAAATAATCATCATTTAACCAGAAATTCAGTTCGTCCATATAACTCATTTTCCTATCCTCCTGTTTTATCGCTATCTTTCAATATCTTCAGTAAACGCTCTCCGGTGATATTTTACCATAGATTCCCTCTACTGAAAAGAATTATTTAACGTCCGCTAACTGCCGGATCCTTCAGTGCGTAATCGCTGCGATCCAGAGAAAAATTCGGATTGTAATAGGGATCTCCCGCCTCCAGTTCAGCCTTCCATTTTTCACGGAAATGCTCGGATTCTCTGTTGTAGCGCTCTGCCTTTTCTCCCTGATCGTCCAGTCCTCTGGAGATGGATTCGTAATGATACAGCTCCGCAAAAGGAGTCCACACATTCAGAAGTCCCAGTTTACGTAATTTCAGGCAGAAATCCACATCATTTAAAGAGATCACAAAGCTCTCATCCAGACCGCCCACCTGCTCATACAGGCTCTTTTTCACCAACAGACAGGCACCGGTCACCGCTGTAACGTTCTGGGTATAACACAGACGTCCCATGTAGCCTAAGTTCTGTACCGGGATGCGATAATGGGTATGTCCTGCCGTGCGGTGTGCTCCCAATCCGATGACCACGCCGGCATGCTGGATCGTCTTGTCCGCATAATACAGTTTGGCACCTACGGCACCCACATCCTCTCTCTGGGCATACATCAGCATCTCTTCCATCCAGTTGGCTGTGATAACCTCCGTATCATTGTTCAGCAGTAAAATATACTCACCGGAAGCATAAGACGCTCCCAGATCATTGACCGCAGAATAATTAAAGTCACCATGATATGTCACAATGGAAATCCGTCCGTCCCCGCTGTGCAGGATACCGCCGTCATGGCCGCAGACGGTATGCAGCTTGCATCTTTCTTCATAAGAATCATCGCCGGACAATCCCAACAGTTGGGAATAATAGTCCTTGATCTCCGGTGTGGTACTGTTATTTTCCACGACAATGATCTCGTAATTGCTCCAGGTGCTGTTCTTTTGGATCGAGGTAATACAACGCTTCAGATCCTCAACGTGGTCCTTATTGGCGATCACGATGGAGATCTTCGGATCTCCCAGGATCTGATACCGGATCCGGAAGATCGTGGCGCAGGCTCTGGTACTGGTGATCTGAAAATGCTTAAAACCATGCTTTTTCAGATGATCTGCCACAGCTCCCTTTGCCGCCTCAATGGCATAAGGCTTCGCGTCAATGCTGGCTGCGGTACTGCCCTCATGGCTTCTCCAGTAGTACATCAGTCTGGGAACATGAACGATCTTTTCCGCTCTGTCGGTCAGACGCAGGATCATATCGTGATCCTGGGCACCGTCAAATGCGGTGCGGAACAGTTCCTCTCCCTCTAACAGTTTTCGGGAAAAAACGCTGAAATGGCAGATATAATTATTCGCCCGCAGATTGTCCGGTGCATAGTCCGGCTTAAAATGCATGGTCAGCATTTTATTAATATCATTTTCCTTGAAAGTGGTCTCATCACAATAAAGATAATCCGCACCCTGCTCATTGATCTCCTTCACATACGCATACAGTACGGAAGGATGTAAAATATCATCCTGGTCAAACAGGCCGATATAATCTCCGGTAGCCAGCTTGTAGCATTCGTTGGTGTTATAGGAGATACCGCCGTTATGATCCAGGTGCTTATAGACGATACGACCATTCGCCTTCGCCGCGTACTCCCTGCAGAGTTCCTCGATATAGGAGTGCTCCGCGTCGGAACCGTCCGCCAGACACAGTTCCCAGTTGGGATACGTCTGATTCATGACGCAGTCCAGCATCTGGATCTGGAATTCTCTTTTATTGTTCCACAGGGGAACGAGAATACTGATCTTCGGCATATAAGGGAATATCGTCTCTTCTTCCTTTTTCCGCTGCTCCGCATCAGGAAAGCTTCCGGTTCCGTAGGACTCCATCAGGCTCTTCTGGCGACTCTTGTTGCGGATCTTACGCAGGATATCCTTCGGTCCGCCACAATGGGACAAGCGATCCCTCTGTCTCTGTGCGAAATGGATCAGACTTCTCGCCGGACCCGTGGCTTTCCAGAATTTATTCTTTTTGATCCGGTCCAGTTTGAACTGCAGGTCCTCTTTTTCCGATTCCAGCACTACGATCTTGTCTGCCAGATCCGCACATTTTTCGTGCTCCCTCTCGTAGGCTTCTTGATAATTGATCTCAGACATGTTTTTCCTCCGTCAAATATTTTCCCGTTGTATTCCACAGTTTCAGCTTACTGATCCGATGGACCGCAAGAACGGCGATTCCATAATTCCCCGGAGGCAGCTGCCCTGTTTTCCGTTTCACACAGAAACCTCCCAGCGCCACATTTTTCTGGTCCGGAAGATTCTCCTCCAGTTCCTGCCGATATGCAGGTAAAATCTTCATGGACCATACCTTCCGGTCCGCCTCCCGCTGTCCCTGCGTATCTTCGGGAAGCAATACTAAAAGTTTATCATAACATGCGTTATCATCTCCCAGGATCACACTGTATCCCTGGATCCGCTCCGGTCCTGCAGTCTCCACCCGTGCCATCAGGCAGTCATCCCGTCTTGCATTTTCCAGAAGCTCCTGCCAGCTCTCACATCTCCATGCCGGCTCCTGTAAAATATTCCGGTCCGTAAGATATGCCGGAACCACACGGCTGTCCAGTCCTTCCCGGTTCAGTCCCATAGGGTAAAAAGGATCCACTCCGCGGAACTGAGGATGCATCTGGTAAAGCAGTTCTCTCTCTTCCGTCAGGCGTCGCATTTTCTCGGGACTTTCGTCGCTTCCGCGGCTCAGGGATTCATGATGATATGCAAAACAGTCATTCAGCACCACATTGTAATATCCCATTTCCACCAGACAAAATCCCAGATCCACATCATTATAGGCCACCCGCAGTGCCTCCCGGAATCCACCCGTCTCCCGGAATACCTCTGTCCTTATCAGCAGACAGGCACCCGTCACTGCCACGCAATTCAGATCAAAGCGATTTCTGCCAAAATAATAAGACTTATCGTCTTCCATGAACTGGAGCTTATGCACCGGTCCCACCGGCAGATTGACAATACCGTCGTGTTGTATTTTCACAGAATCCGGATAATACAGCTTTAGTCCCACGCTTCCCACATAAGGCTGCATGGCGCGGATCACCATTTTGTCCAGCCAGTCATTGCCGCACACTTCTATATCATCATTTAAAAACAGCAAAAACTTTCCTTCCGCCAGTTCAGCTCCCCGGTTGCACATCGCTGAAAAATTAAATTCCGCCGGTTCATAAATATAACGGACAGGGACACCGCTTTCCCGGATCCGTCCGATCAGTTCTTCCGTTTTTTGCTTATTTTCCGCACTGCTTCCGTTATCCACCAGCAAAATTTCAACAGGGATCCTGCCCTCAGACCTTCTCGTCAGGGAACGCAGGCACTTCTCCAGTACCTCCGGATTATCTTTGGAGGGAATGATCACCGAGACTTTAAGCTCTCCTGCGAATAACTCTTTGGCACCTTCCGCCGCCCTGGAAGCCAGTTCCACCGCCAGTTGCGGTGACTCCTTTGTCAGCTGGTAATTTTCCCAGGGAGTGCACTCCCGGCTGTCCCGGTCTGCACGTACATCCGGTCCCTGGATTCCTATTCCGTCTGCAGAAAAAGTTCCATGGAACAACACGGTTTCCATATGACCGATGGAATGACAATCTCTCTCGAACCCTCCGGCTCCCAAAAACAGGCGATCCATCAGCGGACGGATCTCTCCGGCATCTGTAAAAATAATTTCCTTTCCGGTGCTCTCGTTCTCTGTCACGACCGGATTTTCTCCCATTCTCTGCAGCAGACTGCTCCGTACCGCAACGACACTTCCCACATAGAAAAAGGCTCTGTACAGATCCGGTGACCAACAGGGTTTGTACCAGGGAATGCAACGCTCTCCCTTCTCATTCATCAGGTCTTCATCACCGTAGACGATTTCTGCTTCCGGATGCTTTGCAAAATAAGCGTTGATCCGCTCTGTCGCATTATCTGCCAGTCGTCCCGCCGCCTGTCGGAAAATGACGAATTCCACAAGTCCCGCAATTTCCCCGGGTTCCGCGCTTTCCCGGTCCTGCTCCGCTGCCCACTGTTCATAGGTGACCTTAAGCTGCGCCAGTTCTTTTTCGTATTTTTTATCCTGCTGTGCGATCAGCACCTGCTTCACCGCTGTCCGAATACCCAAGCTGCCGCTCCCTTCTTCTCCACTCCCATCATATCTTTTGCCATTGCCTGAGGGATCTGTACGATCTCCATTTTCACAGACAACGTATTCTCCGCCTGCCGGTTCAGCACATCTGCCCGGATCGTCATATTGGGATCCTCCGTGGCAAATATCACGCTGGGATGGTCCGCTCCCTCTTCGGATTTCAGGATTTTTCCGTTGGTAGTGAACACTTTCTTATCCTGCAGAGGAACCGGCTGTCCGTTCATGGACAGTTCCCGAATCTTACAGATGCAGGAACACATTGCCGGATCCAGCCGCAGATAATGTACGTTACCGTCGAATTTCACGGTAAACTCTGCCTCTTTTTCCGCAACATAAACATTTTCCGGGAAATAAGAATTTTCTTCGGAAAATCCCTGTCCCTTGTCTTCATAGATCTGTACCCGCAGTTCTCCTTCCGACTGACGGAAACGCCCGATCCATTCGGTGGGTTTATAGATTTCGCCGCCTAAGAGATTCCGGATCTCACCCATGGACAATTTCTGTCCGGTGACATATTTCTGGAATTCCCGCTCCTGCTCTCTATACTGTCTCGCCTCATTTTCCGTGATGTCCAGACGATCTAAGATCCTGTCCAGTTCCAACGCATTGCGTCTTTCATTCTCCAGAACATAACAGTAAATTGCCCGGAACGCCAGTGCTTTCGTATCTATGACACGGTCAAAGGTCCACTCGTAATCGATCAGTGTCCAGTGATCCCCGTCCACCAGAATATTGGCAAAGATCAGGTCAAAATCCGCTACCGGAACTTCTTCCCCGAATCCTACCCTCTCCAGATACTCCGCAAACAGGCTGTGGAATCCTTCGATATCCTGTCTGTCCAGACATTCATCCATCAGTTCCGACAACGGTCTGCCCGATACGAATTCAAATTCCGCATAAGGGATGCCGTCCTCTTCTCCCGGATGACAGACATTAACGTCCAGCCGGCTTCCGGCATAACGTCCTTTTAATTTTTTATACGCTTCCATCATATGGCGCACATGCGCCTCGGCTTCTTTGGTCAGCGGATATTTCCGCACGATCCGCTTCCCCCGGTCATCCCGCAGGATCTCCGTACGGATGCGGAAGTTTTCCGCACGGTCGTTGGAATATCTGACATATTTCAGGTCCAGAGGCTTACCGATCACTGCCAGATAAGAATTGGAAAATACAGAAAAAAGCCCCTCTTCCACGATTCCGTCAAAAGCACTTTTTTCATCGAATAACAACATTCTGTCACGGTCGAAATTCCGCAGATTATTGGACAGTTCTCCCCGGCCCGGCAGATATGCATCCGAATAGACCGTGGTCATGAATTTATAATCGGGATACGGATAATAAAAACTGCGTTCTCCCACACCGCAGGCATCGAAGATCTTCTCCAGTTTTTTCCGGGAAAAAGTACGCACGACGCCGCCGTTCGGATAATTTTCAATTCCGGAAAACCAGTCTCCCAGGTGATCTTCCTTGCAGCCCGCAAAATATTTCAGTCCGTATTTGTTCTCAATAGCGATAACGATTCGTCCACCCGGTGCCAGATGCTTTTGCAGAATTTTCAGGAAATCTTCATAAGGTGTGCTGCCGCCTATGTAAGCCTGGCCGTACTCGAAGACACCAATGAGGCAGATATAGTCATAATCTGCGGGCAGATCCGGTTCCACATCCGTAAAATTGCCTATGTGGATCGTCACATTTTCACTTTCACTGTGCCGGTACGCATTGATCAGACTGCGCTTTTTTGAGAGATCCACGCAGGTCACCGATCCGGCTTTCCGGGACAGGGCTCCTGTAATGGCTCCGCAGCCGCTGCCTACTTCCAGCACTTTGTCCGTCTTTTTGATTGGAAGAAAATCCACGATATTTTCCCGCAGAGCCGACAGATGATACAGGATCGGCCAGCTTTTTCTCTCTGCGATGATCCGGTCATATTCCACGGTACTGTATTTTTTTACAATCTCCAGAATCTCGTCTTCCACACTGCCGTCACAATAATAATCCTCTCCGGGATACTTATCCAGATTCAGTGTTACTTTGCCGATGGTCTCTGTCATTCTTTATTTCTCCTCCGCATCCCACACTTTCGTGTTAGAATCCATATCATAATAGCCTACGGTGTTTTTATCGGATACTACTGTAATATTCAGGGCATCATACAGTCTGTGATAGACCTCAAAGGTATCCTGATTGTACCCCGTCACTCCCAAAGACAGCAGATATTCGCCGCCCTGCAGATTCATCTTCTGTGTAAAAGTCACATTTTTCACATCACCTGGTTCCACACTGTCTAAGAACGCCTTCTCGATCATGGTATTGGTACCGGTGATCTCCACACCGATAACATTTTTCACGGAAAATGCAAAAATCGGTGCCGGTATAGGATCCATAAACCGGACCTTCATATGGATGGTAAACATTGTCCCCTTCAGAATGGCATTGGTAGGCACACCCCTGTCATCCGTAATGTAAAATTCTTCGATCTGTGCCTGCTTTGTACCGTATTCCAGGGCATTGGGATTCTGTCCCTTCGCCTCCGCGGAAGCCTCAGCAGCATCTTTGGCTACGCCATCCGCCTTTTTCGCAGCGGCTCTCTGCAGATCTTCATCATCTAAGAGATTCTCCGATTCCTTACCGGCATTTTCGGATTCATCGTACTGTCCCACCAGTACCCGTTTATAAGTATCGATCATGGCCTTGGGGCTGCCTTCTCCCAGAATATTTCCCTGGTTCAGCAGATAGACGCGGTCGCAATATTTACTGATACTGCTCAGATCGTGACTGACGAAGACGATCGTCTTGCCCATTTTCTTGAATTCTTCGAATTTATGATAACATTTTGCCTGGAAAAATACATCACCGACGCTCAGAGCCTCATCTACGATCAGGATCTCCGGCTCGATATTGATCGCCACTGCAAACGCCAGGCGGACGAACATACCGCTGGAATAGGTCTTTACCGGCTGATAGACATAATCTCCGATATCCGCAAAGCTTAAGATCTCCGGCAGTTTTGCCTCGATCTCTTTTTCAGAAAATCCCATCATAGTACCGTTCAGATAGACATTCTCGATACCGTTGTATTCCATATTGAAGCCGGCACCCAGCTCCAACAGAGCGGAGATACGCCCGTTGACCAGCACCCGTCCGGAAGTCGGATTCAATACTCCGGTAATGATCTTCAGGATGGTGGACTTACCGGAACCGTTGGTACCGATGATTCCCACGGTTTCCCCCTGATAGATCTTCATACTCACGCCTTTCAGGGCATAGTGGAGCTTATGTTTGGTCTTTTTACCGAATCCGAAAGCTTCCTTCAGACGGTCCGAAGGTTTATCATATAATTTATAGATTTTCTGGACATTATCAACTTCAATTGCCAGTTTTCTCTTATCCTGCATAATGTCTTAATCCTTTTCTTTCAGTGTTACACTGTCTTTATGGTACCACATGGCCAGAGAACGGTTGGCCTCATTGTCCGCATTCTCGGAGATTTCTCCCATGCACAAAAACCACGGGCGGAACTGATAGGCCGGCAGCTGCACATCTTTTTCCGGTCCGGACAGAATTGCCACCCGCTCCAGATATTCCTGATGGAAATTATAAGCCTCCCCGGTGTGCACATAATAATAGGCTCCGTAGGAAGAATAGTGACCCGCCTGATTGGATGATGCCCGGAAGATCACAAGACATGCCACACCGATCAGCACATAAAACCACCAGGCTGCTGCGCCGTTTCGTATGGCCCACTTCTGTATCGTCAATTGCCCGGTTGTCTGCTCCGCTCTTTTCTCCAGTAACTGTCGCAGCCACCCGATCCAGTAGATCTCATTCAGAAATAAAAGCAGCAGATAGGTGATTTTTACTGCATTCAACGTTCTGGACAGTCCCGCATGTCCCAGGGAATACAGGCTCGGTGTATAGCCGGTCGCATACAGACAGAAGGACAAGGCGAGTACAATCCCCGGATAATGAAAACGGTAATCCGTGCTTTTCACTGCCTGCCAGATCATAGGTACCAACAATAACATCACCATCAGAACCACCGGTCCGGTATATTCCGGAATGTGTTTCACGGCTTCCAAAAATGATCTGCCGATGGACTCTAACGGTCCGTAACCCCAGCCCACATAACTGCGGGCACGTACGGAATTTCCCGGAGCCGCCACATTCAGGCCGAAGCCTATGATATACACCAGTGTAGACGGCAGCAGCCACAGCCCCGTCCTGCGCCGTTCCACTACCACGCTGACCAGAAGGATGGTCAGAAGACACAATAATCCCTGCAATGCCGTGACGAAATTGCTTCCCGCCGTAATCATGGCAAGCAGAACCGATGCAGTGAATAACAGACCTTTCGCGGTTCTGCCCTCTGCTCTCTCCAGGCAGATGGCCACAGACAAAAACAAAAGTCCGAAACCATGCATTCCCACATAGTGGATCCCGCCGTTATACCAGTAGAAGCCGCTCTGCGCGGAATAGATAAACATAAATTCCGCTATGGTGATCACTGCCTGAATTGCCAGGCTGCTCCATTTCTCCATTCGGAAGACTTTCCGCAGGATCACGTGGGTAAACACCATGCTTCCCGCCAAAAGCAGTAACAGAATGAACACCGGTCCTAAGAAATAATACTGCTCTCCCCAGACAGCCGGCATCAGTGTCATGAAAAAAATAGAAGAATACGTTCCCTGCCATGCATACCACTGGGTTCTGGAACAATCCAGTGCACCGGAGATCGCCGCCCATTTCGACTGCTCCTGCTCTATGGCAGCTCTGGCAAATCTTCCAAAGTTATAGTCGTCATAATAAGGAACCGCATAAATCGTCAGTCGAAACAGTGGGATCAGTGCTAACAACAGCAGTCCGCAACAGCCCACTGCCAGCAGTACCCTGCCCGGCTTCCATAACAATATTTTTCTTAACTTTTCAAGAGCACCCTTCAATTACTTTCACCCTTTCTGTTTCCCCCACAACAGTTCCGTAATGCAGTACCCCGTTCCTTGAGCTCTCGGAATTGTAACAATCCATCGTACTATAGCACATCTGCGAAATGCACTTTCAGTCTCTTAAAGATCACAGCACCCAGTCCGAACAATACCACCGTCACGATCCAGAAATACATCGTGGAGAAGAAATCCCGGAAAAACCATTCTTTCTCGTAGATCGCACTGCGGTAGCCATTCACGATATAGACCAGCGGATTCAGCTTCAGGATCATGATCCACTCCGGGGACAGCGCGTCCAGATTCCATAAAATCGGAGTGGCCCACATGCCGATCTGCAATCCGATGCTGATGATCTGGGACAGATCCCGGAAAAACACCACTACCGCACACGTGGTGTAGCTGAGTGCCAGCACAAATATAAACAGGCAAAAACTGTAATAAATGATCTGTATAGTGTAGATTGTGGGGTAATAGCCGTAAATAGCCGCCACGATCAACAGGAGACACACGAAAAATACATGGATAAAAGTAGCCGCAATAATCTTGATGATCGGCAGGATGCTGATCTTAAATACTACTTTTTTCACCAGATAGTTGTACTCTAAGAGTGCATTGGTGCCGTTGTTCAGTGCCTCACTGAAGTAGAACCAAGGCACCAGTCCCGCTGTCAGGAAAAGTACAAAAGGCACTTCCACGCCCTCCCGCAGGGGTGTGCTGGTATTTCCCATGATCTTGTCGAAGACGATGTAATACATCGCCACGGTTACCACCGGCTGTGCCATCGCCCAGACCGCGCCCAGGTAAGAACCCGCATATCTCTTTTTAAAATCGTTTTTCGCCAGCTTCCAGATCAGATGTCTATTCTGGAATAACTCTACCGGCAGTCCGGTAAATTTATCGTACCAGTGGATAAACGCAAAGCATGCCGCCGCAATGACAACGCAGGAGATGATCTTTTTCGCCAGCTCCTGGCTTTGATCCACAGCAGGTCCCGGATTCTTATGGAACACGATGAGCAGAGCCATGATCACTGCCGCTGTCACGAACAGGGCAATACCTGTTTTCTTACTGATTTTCACACTTTTTTTCATGCTCTTTTTCCTTCATGTACTGTTCCAGAGTGCCCCACTTGGTATCCTTCTCGGATAATATCAGTTCCATACCTTCGGGGATGGGCCATTCCACACCGATATCCGGCGTGTTATATGCAATACCGCCCTCATCATCCGGATGATAAAAATCGGTACATTTGTAGCAGAACTCTGCGTAATCGGACAGTACCAGAAATCCATGCGCGAAATTTTTCGGAATAAAGAACTGCTTCTTGTTCTCCTCAGACAAAAGTACACCATACCACTGCCCGAAAGTTTTGGAGCCTTCCCGCAGATCCACAGCCACATCATAGACTTCTCCGCGGATCACACGTACCAGCTTGTCCTGCGGAAAATGCTTCTGAAAATGAAGTCCTCTGAGAACTCCTTTTTTAGAAGCAGACTGATTATCCTGTACAAACACTTCCGGGATTCCCGCTGCTTTAAGATCATTGTAATTATAAGTCTCCATGAAATACCCTCTGGCATCACCGAACACCGTGGGGGTAATGATCTTCAATCCTTCGATTTCACATGTTTCTACTGTTATCTTGCCCATTTATTTCATCCTCACTCTTTATTATTTTCATTCATAGGTGATATTCATATCGACTCTGCCTTCGATACCGTCCACTTTTCCCTTGGAGGTATACTGCCAGGTCTTGTAATATCCCTGATATAACGGCACACTACGGTACTCCGCAAGCCAGATATGATAGTTCTCCAGTCTGGCGGTCTGCAGATTATTGTTGTACCAGTTGCGACTGGCATAGACGCCTGCTGTATATCCGGCATTTTCTACCGTCCGGCAAAAAGCCTCACATACCAGGGTTCTGGTCTCCGCATCCAGTCCGTCCGCCCGGCCGTTTCCTCCGGCACCCTCCGTATCAATAAATACAGGATAGGTCAGTTGGAAATCACGGATCAGCTCCAGCACGGCAGAAGCCTCTTCCACCGCCTCTTTCTCATCTGTAGCCTGGGTAAAAAAGTACACACCCACCGGAATCCCAGCGGCTGTTGCACCTTTCATGTTGGCGACAAACTGTGGATCCTCCACCAGACTTCCCGTAACCGAACCGCGGTAGCCCGCACGAACGATGGCAAACTGTACTCCGGCATTTTTCACCTTATCCCAGTCGATAGTGCCGTTCCACTTGGACACATCGATGCCGACCTTCGCATTGCCGGATGTAGTCTGCAGCTTTTGGATCTCGGTCTTGTCCGCATCTGCCAAAGCTCCTGCCACAGCACTGTCCTCGGCATCCGCATCGACTTCATCCTCTGTCTTGATCAACAGAGAAATATCATCAATGGCCAGGTATTCCACTTTTTCTTTTACATGCACTTTGGTCTCGGTGATGGGAACTTTATATCCTTCGATGGGTAACAGTTCCATATAATAATCGCCGGAATCCAGATCAGCAATGTAGATCACGCCGTCCTGATCCAGATCCTTGTAATCTCCCAGACCGTCCACCCGGACATAGAAACTCTCTCCGGTCACCGGTACACCTTCATTGTCCACGATCTGGATGCGCAGATCCTTTTCCACGGAAGTCGCCACCAGTGACAGGCGGTGGCTGTTATCTTTCGCCGCCTCCAGGATCGGATTCACATCCGGATCAAAAAACGTATTATCTTTTAAAAAGGCTTTCAGGTCGTTGCCGATCCTGCTATCCGCTTCCGCGGTGTCCGTCTCCCCGGTGCCCTCCGGCACGGGATCCACTGCTTCGCCGTCACCTGCATTCTGCGCTCCGGACACCGCCGTGTTCTGGCCGGATGTGGGGGACAGTTGTTCCCTGTTCACATACATTACCGCTAGTGCCACCAGCAGGATCACCGCCATGGAGGCCAGGATCCCTATTTTCCGCAGCTTAGAGTCCATTTGCTACCTCTACCAGATATTTACCGTAATTCGTCTTCAGCAGCGGCTCTGCCAGTGCCAGCAGCTGCTCTTTATCAATAAATCCACGTTTGAAAGCGATCTCCTCGATACAGGAAATATACAATCCCTGTCTCTTCTGGAATGCTGCCACGAAATCTGCCGCATCCAAAAGTGCATCGTGATTGCCGGTATCCAGCCATGCGAATCCACGACCCAGAGTCTCTACCTGCAGAGTTCCTCTGTTCAGGTACTCGTTATTAATACTGGTGATCTCGATCTCACCTCTTGCGGAGGGCTTTACGTTCTTCGCAATCTCCACTACATCGTTATCATAGAAATACAGTCCGGGAACTGCATAATTGCTCTTGGGATGCTCCGGCTTCTCCTCGATAGAAAGTGCCTTGCCGTTCTCATCGAACTCCACTACGCCGTATTCTCTGGGATCGCGCACATAATAACCGAAGATGGTCGCGCCTTTTTCTCTGGCGGCTACTTTACGAAGCACTGCCGAAAAGCTCTGCCCGTAGAAAATATTATCTCCCAGTACCAGTGCCACTCTGTCGTTACCGATGAATTCCGCTCCGATGATAAAAGCATCCGCCAGTCCACGGGGCTTATCCTGCACCGCATACTCGAGACGCATGCCCAACTGACTGCCGTCTCCCAATAACTCTTTGAATACCGGAAGATCTCTCGGGGTGGAAATGATCAGCACCTCTCTGATATCTGCCAGCATCAGGGTTGACAGGGGATAATAGATCATCGGTTTATCGTACACCGGCATGATCTGCTTGGATATTGCTTTTGTCAGGGGATAAAGTCTGGTTCCGGAACCTCCCGCCAGTATAATACCTTTCATAAAAACCTCCTTAAAATACTTGTTTTTTAACACACCGAATGGGAACGACGTTCATCGTTCCCATTTAGCAGATATTCTTTACTTTTCCTCATACATTTCATTGTAGTATTTCTGGTAATCGCCACTGGTCACATTGTTCATCCAGTCTTCATGCTCGAAGTACCAGGCGATGGTCTTGCGGATACCTTCCTTGAACATGGTCTCGGGATACCAGCCGATCTCTGCCTTGATCTTGTCCGGCGCGATGGCATATCTTCTGTCATGTCCCTTACGGTCTTCCACGTAAGTGATCAGATCGTTGTTGATATGTGCCTTGCGGGGATCGGAATCGGGAAGCATCTCCTGTAAGGTCTCGATGATAATATGGATGATCTCGATGTTCTGCTTCTCGTTGTGTCCGCCGATATTGTAAGTCTGGAACAGTCTTCCCTGCTCCTGTACCATGTCGATGGCCTTCGCATGATCCTCTACATACAGCCAGTCGCGGACATTTTTGCCGTCTCCGTATACCGGAAGCTTCTTGCCGTGAAGGGCATTGTTGATGATCAGAGGGATCAGCTTCTCGGGGAACTGGAAAGGACCGTAATTGTTGGAGCAGTTGGTGATATTGGCAGGGAAATGATAGGTATCCATGTATGCCTTCACCAGCATGTCCGAGCTTGCCTTACTGGCGGAGTAAGGACTGTGGGGATCATAAGGCGTGGTCTCATAGAAGAAAGCATTGTCATCATCGGGAAGAGATCCGTAGACCTCATCCGTAGATACATGCAGGAACTTTTTGCCAGCCTTGAAGCTGCCGTCCGGAAGCTCCCAGGCTGCCTTGGCACAGTTTAACATCACTGCGGTACCCAGCACGTTGGTCTGTACGAAGATCTCCGGGTTACGGATACTTCTGTCTACATGGCTTTCGGCTGCGAAATGTACCACGCGGTCAATATCGTTCTCCGCGAAAATTTTGCCGATGGCTTCCTTGTCGCAGATATTTGCCTTCACGAAAGTGTAATTATCACGCTTCTCCACATCCTTGAGATTCTCCAGGTTTCCCGCATAGGTCAGGGCATCCACATTAATGATACGGATCTCGTTATCGTATTTTTTGAACATGTAATGAATGTAGTTGGAACCGATAAAACCGGCACCGCCTGTTACCAGATAAGTTCTCATTTTCTCTCCGTTCTGCGCAGGTGTGCGCATTTTGCTATAGATAGTGATATTCTACCATAAAATGGGGTGGATAGCAACACGGGCTATCGTCCTGCCTGCGAGCAGTCTCACTGACTGTTCATTGTAAATATTAACACGGCTTCTCCGCACTTCGTGCTCTCGAATCCGTGACACCCATTCGCATTCCGGACTATCGTCCTACTTGCTCATGTGTGTTTGATTTGCTAATAAAGCACCAGAACCGCCTGCGAGCAGTCGGTCTTGGCTTTATTGCAAATCTTAATATCCCAGGTAGCTGATATTTAAATCGACTTTGCCGCTGATACCGCTGACTTTTCCGTCGGATCTGTACTGCCACAGATCATATCTGCCGGTATAGGTCGGGGTCTTGGCATACTGTGCCAGCCAGATCTTGTAACCGCTCAGAGCACCTGCATCCATCTTGGATGTCAACCATGTCTTGTTGGCATAGACACCGGGAGTATATCCCGCATTCTTGATCGTGTTGCAGAATGCCTTGCAGACTGCGGTTCTGGTAGCAGAATCGATGGCATCGCCTCTTCCGCCGCTGCCTTCCACATCCAGGAATACCGGATAAGAAATCTTATATCCGCTGATGCGGTCCAGTACCATGGATGCTTCCTGTACTGCTTCTACCTCATCCACTGCCTGCGTGAAGAAGTATACACCTACCTTAAGACCAGCTGCCGTAGCTCCCTTGATATTGGTCTTGAACTTGGGATCCTCGATCAATGCTCCCTGAGATGATCCACGGTATCCCACACGAATGATCACATAATTCACTCCGGAATTCTTAACCGCATTCCAGTCAATGCTGCCGTTCCACTTGGACACATCAATGCCCATAGTACCTGATCCCACTACCAGGGAACCGTCACTTGCGAAGTTATATTTTGCACCCTGGATGACCTGCTCACCGGTCACCTTGCTGCCGTCTGCCTTGAAGAAATATACCTTACCGTCTAACGTCTGCCATCCGGTATATCTGGCCTCCTCCATGAGGAAAAACTTTGTGGCAGTGTAATAATCCGCATACGCTGCCGCCCGGTATTGGTTGTCACCGATGGATACATACAGCTGTCTGCCGCTGGTATCCTTTAACGGTGTTTTTGTATCCTCTCTGGGATTCACATCGCCCGCTACCGTAACTGTAAAGGTGGCTTTTGCTTCCGCGCTGCCCTCCTTATATGTGACAGTGATGGTTGCGGTTCCTTTTTTCACACCGGTAACGGTGATCGTTTTGCCACTTACAGCTACCGTGGCAATATTCTTATCTCCGGAATCTGCCGTTATGGTTCCGCTTCCGCTGACAGAGGCTGTTACAGCAGCCGTAGATTTCGGATAAACGGTTACAGCTGTCTTATCCAAAGTAATCTTGATTCCATTAGTGACCTTCACTGCCAGATTCAGTGTCTTAGTCTCAGTTCCCATCGTTACGGTGACTGTGATCTTCGCATCACCGGCTGCTACACCTTTCACTGTGATCTTACCGTTTGCATCTACCGCCGCAGTGGCTGCTTTATCATTGGAATTTGCAGTGATCTTATAAGTTGCACCTGTGAAATTTGTAACTTTAACCTGTGCTGTTGCTTCTTTTCCTGCTTCTACGTTCAGGGATGCCGGTTCCAAAACAGCGGTCGGCTTTTGGACTTCCGTAACAGTAACTTCCCAGGTAAAGGTCTTCTGTGTGCTTCCTACCTGTGCATATGCTGTAGGAAGGCTGCCGCCTCCCACGGACTGCGACTCACCTGAGGAGCTACCATCTTCCCCTGTTCCTCCTGTAGGTGTACCGGTCGTTTCTCCCGGAGCCGGTGTTGTAGGGGTCGTCTCCGGTGTTGTAGGGGTCGTCTCCGGTGCTGTGGGGGTCGTCTCCGGTGTCGGTGTAGGTGTAGGTGTCGACGTAGGTGTAGGAGTCGGCGTAGGTGTAGGAGTCGGCGTAGGTGTAGGAGTCGGCGTAGCACTGCCAGCCTCCGTATACGTACAAGTGATCGTTACAGGTCCACCTGCCTTCACGCCGGTAACCACACCATTATTTACACTGGCCACCGTCGCATTATCGCTGCTCCAGCTAACAACCGTGGCTCCTGCCGGCGGATTCAGCTGCCTGGTCTCTCCCACCGTGATACTGATCTTTTCATTTGCTATGCGCAGGAATCTTCCGTTGTAAGCCGTCTGTTTTTCCGGATTTACCACGGTATCCTTTGTTACCTCTCTATAAGTAGGAGGTAATTTCTTACTTTCTACCCACTGCACGGTATCTTCCAGAATAGACTCCACCACAGTATCATTTTTCATGGTGTCCTCTTTTGCCGCATTGACCTCGGATTCCTTCTTGATCTCGTTTGCCACATCGACCTTTTTATAAGCGATATTCTTTCTGACTTCTACCTTCTGGGTACCGGTAGGCAGTGTATAATCCTTATATTTTTCATCGGTCAGGGTATTTACCGCTACCGTATAGTTGCCGGGGGTAATGCCCTTCTTGTAGATAATACCGTCCATATCATCATCGGTCCAGGTATCAGTTTTACCTTTGGGATCCGTGATCGTCACGCTGAAAGGTACATTGGAGATCAGTTTACCGCTCTTTTTATTGGTAAATTTGATCTTTAGATCCTTCTGCACGGAGACCAGTTCCAGTTCAACGGTACCACCGTTGGTATACTCGGCCTCATCATATTCTTTCTGTTCCTCATTCTCATCATCGACTGCATTGGCTGCTGCGATCTTCGCAAGCTTTGCATCTGCCACTGCCAGCATACCCTGCTCACCGATCATCTGGATGCCGTCCAGCTGGCTGCCAACACTGACGAACTCCGATACCTGATGATCCACCATACGTGCGCTGGCATATACACTGCCTGTCACAATGGCCAAGATCAGCACTGCCACACCGGTTGCCGTCATAATGCGGTCCATGGTACTCATGTTCAGGAATTTGGTCCAGATAGCAGCTATTTTATTGCCACCCTGCTTTTTACTCTTTTTCCCTTTACCGCCGCGAGCAGGTGCCATATCATCGTCGGCATAGTACTCTTCATCGTCGGCGTAATATTCTTCGCTGTCCTCGTCTCCGATATACTCCTCGTCGTCGGCATAGTACTCTCCGCCGTCCTCTTCTCCGGTGTACTCCTCGTCATCGGCATAGTACTCTTCACCGTTCTCGTCTCCAGTGTACTCCTCGTCGTCGGCGTAATATTCTTCGCCGTCCTCGTCTCCGGTGTACTCCTCACTGTCGGCATAGTACTCTTCGCCGTCCTCGTCTCCGGTGTACTCCTCATCGTCGGCATAGTACTCTCCGCCGTCCTCGTCTCCGATATACTCCTCGTCGTCGGCATAGTACTCTCCGCCGTCCTGCTCTTCATCGGTGTACTCCTCGTCGTCGGCATAGTACTCTTCACCGTCCTCGTCTCCGGTGTACTCCTCGTCGGTGTACTCCTCATCGTCGGCGTAGTACTCTTCGCCGTCCTGCTCTTCATCCCAATCGTAACCATCCTGTACGTCTTCTTCCCAGTTACGGTCCGGACGTTTTGTATGGTTAAATAATTTTTTCATTTTATCTATCCCTTCTGCTCATAATTCTTCAATGTACTTCAGTGTAACAATTCCGTAACATTATAACATTCTATTTCCGCCGCTTCAAGCTGTTCGTCCATTTCTTCAGAATTTCTTAAATCTTTCTAATATTGTGGACTTTCTTTCCGTATAATAGTAAAATCAGAATAACTCTTTTTACCACTTAAAAACAGATACTTGAAACGGAGAGATGGAATGAAACGAGACGAACACGTGAATGACATACCTGATATTGAGATTGTAGACCTGGAAAATGAAACTGTGCAAGACACAGATTTTGGAAAATCCGATATTTCCGATGATTTCGAAGGAAATCCGGATGATGAATATGAAGAAAATAACTGGGAAGAGGAACATCCCGCTCCTAAGGGCATCCGGCGTTTTCTGAATCTTCATGTCCTTTTTGCCCTGGTATTGCTTGTGGTGGTAGGCCTGCTTGGTTATCGCATTACGCATTGGGGACAGCGGGTAAGCCAGTCGGATATTTTCAAGGATGGACAGGGATCCTATGATGACAGCTGGGATTCTATCCTCCCCCTGACCGATGAGAACGGTAAAATGATAGTAAACGATGCTTCTAATATTGTCGTGTTCGGAAATGCACCCTTTGCCGATGACCGCGGTTCTTCCGACAATCTAGCCAGCCTGATTGCCAAGGAGACCGGTGCTACCGTATACAACTGTTCCATCAGCGGAAGTTATCTGGCCGCGCAACACACCAATTTTGATTCCACCCTTGCCCCTATGGATGCTTACTGTCTGTATTGGCTGGTGAATCTGGCCGCCGGAGTTCCCCTGGACGGCTATTACAATGATGCTGCAGAAGCTTTGGGTGACAAGACTCCACCCGAAGCGGAAGAAGTCGTAAACACTCTGAAAACTTTGGATTTCAACACCATTGATACCGTGGCGATCATGTATGATGCCACCGATTATCTGATGGGAAATGCTATGTATAATGATGACAATCCTACGGATCCTACGCAGTTCACCGGCAATCTGGAGGCAAGCCTCGAAGTCCTGCAGCGTCTGTATCCGCAGATCCGTATTATTGTAATGTCTCCTACTTACGCATATGCAATAGATGAGGATGGCAATTATGTAAGTTCGGATATCTATATTTATAATGGTCGCGATGTTTTATCCACTTATGTGATCAAAGAATGTTATTCCTCCAACCTTCACAGTGTTTCCTTTATGGATAACCTGTACGGAAGTATTACAGAAGATAATGCCAAGGAATACCTGACCGATAACCTGCACCTGAACGTAAAAGGACGAAAGCTCATCGCCAAACGTTTTGAGTACTTCCTGAACTACTATTCCAAGGGTTACGCTTCACAGGAATAATAAATAGAATCGATGATCGCATACTTCTGCCACCCGGATGACTTAGCTGTCTTTGCCGGGTGGTATTTTTTTGCTTTGATGTTCCGGTCTTTACTGCCTGAAATCAGTTTTATGCTGCTGAAGCAGTAAAGTCCTATGTAGGAGCAGTATTGTACTTGCATTGTTAACGCAGGCTTGCCACCGGCTAGACGAACTCCTCCTGTGCCCTTCTTCTGCCTCAACGTGGGCACAGGTGACAGG
>ULTP01062401.1_pt1 | contig 32956 bp, 30 predicted proteins | sample 1957721 | NCBI WGS metagenome assembly ULTP01 (sample SAMEA4835737, study PRJEB28245) | human gut metagenome | biome: gut microbiome; material: fecal sample | place: Denmark | collected 2008 | reverse complement strand
GGAAAGTTTGACGATGGATTGATTTCATTCTCTCCATCGTCAAACTTTTATTGCACCTTACTCAATACTTGAAATATATCTCGTGAAAGTTTCGACTGCCTTGTCAATCGGAATCACATAAGCTCCGTACTTCTTGGCTTTCTCAACCTTATCAGAAGTTGTATCCAGAGACGGAACCACAAGGAACGTTGTTGCTTTCGTCAAGGTTGCATCGACTCTGCCATCATGCTCAAGGATCCATTTCTCCAAATTCTTATCTCGGATCATAGTAAAGCAGACTGCAAACTTGCACCGATCTTCGCTACCCTTCGTCGACTTGATATTCAGATATTTCTCCAGTTTCTCAATGAGCTTGATATTAGCATTGACACCTGTGATGATTTTCTCAGCTGTCTTTGCTTGAATAGAAGGAATCGAAATCAGAGAATGAGGAAGATTATTCTCACAAACGTCCAGAAGCTCATCCAAAGTCATGACATTCATGATCTTCGAGAAAGTCTTCTTAGACACTCCCTCCACACCAAGAGATCCAAGGAAGATATAATCTTCGACAGTAGACTTTTCCTCGATTGCATCAATCCAAGAGTTGACAAGCTTCGGACCAAATCCATCAATCCCGATAATCTCCTTCTTACGCTTCTCAAGCTTATAAAGATCGACGACATTCTTCACAATGCCTTCATGATAGAGTCTGGAGATGACACCGTACGAAAGACCATCAATGCTCATCTTATTGAGATAATTAATGATCTTACCAATCCGTCTACATGCGCAGTTCGGATTGACGCAGGATGCAACATCACCGGTATCGCTGAATTCCAGAATCTCACCGCACTCCGGACAAGTTGCAGGAAGGACGAACTGCTTCCCATCGTAATTATGAGAGCAGTCTTTATCGAAAGCAAGATACGGAATGATGTCGTAAAGGATCTTAACCTTGTCACCTTCACGAAGCTTTAAAGCACGGAATCGACCAACAGACCCAAGGGAAACTTTCTCAATGGTATTTCCCTTCAGTTTCACCGGCTTCACTTTTGCAACTGGAGCCAGTCTACCAAAGGAACCCATATTGAAAGAGACGTCTTCCAGAATCGTCATAGCAGATTCTTCCGTGAATTTGTAAGCAACCTCGAAGTTATTCTTATCATTCTCTCGTCCAAGAATCTTCTGAATCTCGGGATTGATGATATAGATGACTGCACCATCACACCGAAGTTCATCATGGATATAACGATGAGAGTATGCAAAATTTCTGATTGCTTCACGGTCTTTCAGACGACAACGGAGATACGGATACAGATTGAAAGCTTCGTGTGCAAGTTCCTGGTTACCATCGAGATCTCCCACACGAAGAGGAACAACATGAAGATACTGTGCCTTATACGGGTCATATTCTTCACTATTCAGAATACCAGATACGATGGATCGTGTATTCTTGTAATCCGTATGATACTTCTCATTGAACTTCGCAAGGTCGGATTCATACATCATGACCTCTGTCTTCAAACCATAAGCGCCATTGATTTCATGGTACTTACGAATAGGAAGACCTTGGAAATGACGAGTAATATCCTGTGCCTCATTTCGCTCAGTGAATCCACGAGTAAGAACTCTGCCAATCGTTCCATCAGCATTCATCTCAAAGATGCCGGAGACGCCATCAAACTTCGGGAAAACATAAATCTCTTCATCATTGAGATACATCTGCTTTCCGGTTGCCTGATAGATCTTATTCTCCATGGTCTGAATCCACTCATCCAGATAATGGCGAGACGGATTTGTGCGCTTTTCATCTGTAGAAAGATAGTAGGTCTTCGTCAAAGTACCACGAAGAGACGGATACTTATGATGCGCAATATTATTTGCGTTCGGAAGAATCGGTACCGTAATGATATCGTCTCCGCCGTTACGAAGCATTGCTTCATACAACGCATCATATTCCGAATCGGTAAGTCCAGTATCCATTCCAGAATCGTTATAGATGAACTGCGCCACGTTGATAATACCCTGAATATTTTGAAGTTCCTCAGGGTAGAAAGGAACCATCTGATCAATGGACTTCTTATAGACCAGAGAATTAATAAGCTTATGAACTTCAGGTGATTGCATGAATCGAGATGCTTCAGCAACAGAAGTTTCACCATCAACCATTCTCTGGTAAAGGTCATTGAAATTGACGTTTAATGCCATTTGATTATTACCTCCTTGATATTTCGTCTAGTATATAATATATAAATTAAAGTACCAGACTACTTGAGAATTGATAGTCTGGTACTTTAATTCACTTAATAACTTCTTCAGCAATCAGAATCTCATTGATCTTCTTCCGTACTGTACCCGGATTGAATACGAGGAAAGGCTTCATACAATCGAAGTTCAGAACGGAATACATGTGATTGAGCTCAAGAAGTCCAGCCCAAAGTTCTGTCGTCCCATATAAGTCGAGAGAAAGTTTCTTCGGCTTATACTGATAAATACGAACTTCGTCATCAGGGAGCTTCACACTCACAGCATCCTCATTCATAAGGTCAATGTATTCACGAATAATTGACTTATATGGAACTTGGATTGTATCTGTGCCATTTTCACGAATACAGAAAGTCGTATGCAGATTTCGGTAACTAATCTCTTCATGATCAATGGATCGAATAAGATCACTGATCGTTGCATAATACTGACCTGCCATAACTCACCATCCTCTCTGATTCAGGAGCTGCTCGACGTTCGTCACGACGTATTCTGCATCTCCCATATTATTCAGGCCGTCTCTAGCGGCCTTAATAGAAGTAAGATCAGAAATAACCTTCGGAAGATTACCAGCAGAGTCAATATTCACACCAGTCAAACTCATAATGACAGTCTGAGCAACTGTGAGAATTTGAGCAAGCTTTAGCTGATTATCTTCAAGGTCATACATTCGTTGCATAGGAGAATCACTCTTAGGAGATTTCTCAGGTTTTCTGAAACGAATCAGCTTAACATTGGTTCCATCATAATAATGAGCAACCAGCCAAGCAACTCCGTTGTCGTCTGGAGGAATCAGATAGCATTCTCCTGTAGGCTTCTCGCCTTGTGATGTCATATACATGGGATATCCTCCTAATTACTTTGTGGTTGCATACGGATACTGAATATTTCCATTGATAAAATCGACAGTGAACTTCTTGCCCTTTACGACATTACCATCCTTATCAATTTTATCAATCCAAGTATTACTATCCTGAAGCTCTACTGTGAATGCCTTACCAAATTTAATACTCTTATTAAAATTGATCTTGCACTCTTTTCCATTTGCAAAGAGCTTATTACCAGTAATATTTGCAGTTCCCGTAGCAGTGAGAGCACCCATAATACGAGGGACAACAAGGCTAATACGTTCCTGACGACGCTTCGGTTTAAAGTCCTCAGGAACGTATCCATACTCTTGATTATCTATAGAATAGATCATATCAAATCCAGTAATCGACATATTAGTTTCCCTCCTTAGTCAATGTGCTTAAAATTCTGTTTTCATAGTGGGTTCAGATAGAGGTAAAAACAGAAATCATAAGCTAAAAAGAAGAGCAAGGAGGAATATATCCCTATGGGAGTTGAATTAAATAGAGATCAAGCACAAGCTCTTTTTCTAATACAGAACTGGTGGGAAAGACATGATGAGCAAGTATTTGAGTTATCTGGAGTGAGTGGAGCAGGAAAAACTTTTCTGGTAAACTTCTTCATAGATTCCATTGGACTTGATATTAGTGACTGCGCTTTCACTGCTTTTATGGGAAAAGCAGCAATGGTCATGGCTCGAAATGGCTTACCCGCTCAAACGATTCATAGCTTAATCTACGACTATGTGAAAGTTCCAATCCTTGATGACGAAGGTCATTATCAATTTGATGATAAGAATAAAGTCATTCAGAAGTGGATTTTCCGTAAGAAAGAAACGCTTCAAAAAGATTACAAGCTCATTGTTGTCGATGAAGCATCTATGGTATCTGCTGAGATTGCACAAGACCTTCTCAGCTATAATATCCCAGTTATTGCTATGGGTGACTTAAATCAGTTACCTCCTGTTATTGGAGGTGCTTTCTTCCTCACAGAACCAAATTATCATCTTACTCAAATCATGCGACAAGAAGAGGGAAATCCAATTATCTACCTATCTCAATGTGTTCTAAATAATAGACCATTGGAACCTGGTACATATGGAGATTCCATCGTCTTTGGCCATGATACGAAAGTAACGAGAGAACTTCTTAAGAAACATGATATCACTCTTACGTATTCTAATAAGATGCGTGGATTGATCAATAATTTCTATCGGAAGGAATTCTATCGTAAGAAGCAAGAAGATAATCCGGTTCTTGGAGAGCGAGTTATCTGTAGAAAAAATAACTGGAAACGAACGATTGATCATATCCTTTTCTTGACGAATGGAACCGCTGGAGAAATCACATATATTGACGACCAAAATAGAAATAGTCAATATCTGACAATTGATTTCCATCCAGATTTCCTACCTCCAGAAAAGCAATTCCGAAATCTAAAAGTTGACTTACCTGCGATGAAAGCTGACCCGGGAACCCAGAATGATGGGATGGATAAATATAATCAGCTCAATAAATTTGAGTATGCTTATGCTATCACAACTCATCTTTCTCAGGGTAGTCAGTATAATCGTGTACTGCTTGTCAACGAAAGCAGATTCCAGAATTTCCCTGACAATCTATATAAAAAACTTCAATACACAGCAATTACACGAGCAATAGATAAAATCACTATTATTCTTTAAGATCATTTATCAGGAGACGTTATCTATGACAAGCCTAGTCTAGATAACGTCTCCTGTTTTTGCATGCTCATTTTAACAGCTCAGTAAGACCTGAGAGAAAAGGAGTGCTCAATTATGGGTAAGAATATTTTACTGGAAGCTTTGCGTAGTAATGCTAAAATCGGAAACATGTTTACTACCAATTCCACATTCACTGCATATCGGACAGGTTTCCCTGCTCTCGATTATTCAATGGGTTTCAACGTAAATGTATTTGACGCTGATGGAAACGTAAAAGAAGTATATCCTTCCATCGGCGTGACCTGTGGTTCTATCGTTACGATTATCGGTAAGACCCACGTTGGTAAAACTACTTTTGCTACTCAGATTGGATCTAGTATCGTCCGTCCTTTTGACAATGGATTTGTTATCCATTTTGACCTTGAGGGTGGTACGAATATGACTCGTATTTCTGCCTTGAGCAGATTTACTCCGGAAGAACTTCGTAATGGTAAATACATCGTGCGTCAGCTCGGTGTATCCATCGAAGAGATCAAGAAGACGATCGCTGAGCTGTATCGTACGAAAACTGCAAATCCTGATCAGTTCAAGTATGATACAGGCGAAGTTGATGAGTTTGGTGATAAGGTTTACGTCTACGTACCAACCGTCATCATCATCGACTCTGTCGCATCCATGTCTTCTTTCATCAATGAGAACACGAAAGACGGCCAGGCTGAGATGGATTCTATTTCTTCTCAGACTGACAGTTCTCGTTTCGCTGGACTGATGACTCGTTTCCTGAAAGAAATCATGCAGATGCTGAAGGCTGCCAATATCATCCTTATCATGATTAACCACATCAAGGATAAGATTAGCATGGGTGTTCCTCAGCCTGCTGAGATGCGTGGTCTGAAGCAGAACGAGACTCTTCCTGCTGGTAAGGCTCTTCAGTATTACACCAATACCATGATTCGTCTTACATCTATTGGTAGCGAAAAGTATGAAGTTGCAACCAATGGATTTGATGGATTTGGTGTTTCAGCATATTTCGTCAAGAACCGCAGTAACACGGATGGCGTCTCTGTGCCTCTTGTCTTTGATAAGGTGCATGGATATGATTCCATTCGTTCGTCTATCAACTATGCGAAAGAAATCGGTATGCTTGGTGGTAACATCAACGGTTATTACTTCGGCGACCGAAAGGATCTGAAGTTCCCTGGGCGAAATGTGCATGAAGCATTCACCCAGAATAAGGAACTTTATCGAGTCATGTACGATACTATTATTCCCGCTCTGAAAGCAAAACTTTCTACAGTATCTCCTTCTGAGATTATCGTTGATAAGGAAGAATTAGACTACTAATATTTTTCTACTGATAAAACTACAAAAAAGAAAGAGTGAAAGTTTTCCGCTCCCACTCTTTCTTTTAGTCGATTAGACTACCAATGAACTTTGGGTCATTCCAGGAATTTCCGAGATGTATTTCCCAAAAACGCCGTTGTTCTTAAAGGTTGTCTTACGACTATTGCTCATGAAGTCAACCTCGTCTTGAGAGACGGGAATGACTTTACAAGCGCCACAAGATGACAACAACTTTCGACTCAGAACGTGAAAGTTGTTGTCATCTGCGTAGTACGTAGTATCCATATGTATACCTCCTTTCTTATTGATTACCTTTATAATATATAATCAAAGAAAGGAGGTATACGTATTATAAAATCAGAGTCATGTATCCAGTAGAACGCTCATAGATAAAAGTCTTCTGGTGCTTATTCCGAGCACAGAGATTAAAGACTTCTGTATTATCGCAATTCGATACAGTAAGATCAGCAATATGCTGATAATCTCGAATCAATTCATACCGGAAAAGAGTGCTAATGCAAGTATCCATATTCGGCCATTTGAAATTCGTAATCCAGCGAAGTTCAGAATCTGACTTCATGTCATGCTCTTCAATACATACCTTTCGGTCATCCACGATCTGAGTAATTCTTGCAAACTTTCCATTCACGTATTCTACAAACGGATACGTATAATCTGGAATTGGATTCCCAAGAAGTTTATAAGATAAAACTGATGGGTCTTCCAGATTCTTTCGCTTGCAGATAGTCGGAGTAATATAATTCCCACCATTCGGATTTGATAGGGAAATATATCTCCCACCATGAATTACGAATTCATACATTGCTTTTGTCAATGGAATCTGATAAAGAGAATTTGATATTGTGGTAAAAGTAGAATCCGCTACAAAAGAATCCGATGGGTCAATCCCACGAAAAGGGTTATATCCTTTATACGGCTCAGCCGATTCAACTTCTCCATTTACAGATGTCTTCACAAGATATGCTGTATCCATATCCATAAACAAAAAAATCGGCGTTGCTCCAGAAATGGTACCAAGATAAACTCCTTTGATCGGATTCCCTTTGCTTCGAGAAATCTTATTTGCTCCCTTTGGAATAATCCGGCCAATAAAATCCGATACTTCATATCGAGTACTTGATTTCTTTAGATCTTCAATTCCAGTCAAAGGACTAAGAAATTGAAGAGCCGAAGTAGCATACGATTCCATTGGACCAGCAGCAAGCTGGTATACGTGTCTTGATTTCATTCAAGTTCTCCCTCCGAATTCATTGTCGCGTTATATATAATATCTTTTCCGGCATTATCATAAAGCGCGAGTGTGAGTCTTCCTTCCAAGTTCTTTTTGAAAGCCAGATATGCCGACTCGAAGTCGACTTTCTCAAAATCAGAATATTTTTTGATCTCTTTTCGAATCCAAGAAAATTCCCACTGCTCAAATTTATCTTCAAAGATTTTCTCTGAATAATTATTCAGATCCTTAAATCGAATCTTTAATGAAGTCTCATTTGGCTGATACGGGAATTGCTTTCTCCGTTCTCTGTGGTAGAAAATCTCGATGTAAAACCGATCCAATATTACGCCGCCATGCGCATCTAACTTAAAGAGGGTTTTTGTATTGATGTATTTGTCAATCGTGCTATTTTCACAGACGTGTGGAACTCTACCATCTGTAATCGTCATTTCTATGATCCTCCTTAGTTTTGTAATTATATTTAAGGTAATCAATATAATTGCAAAAAAAGAAGGATGCCTAACTGGTTGTTAGGTCCTTCTTCTGAGAAGTTATGCTTCCTTCGCCATGAAGGAATCGTACTTCTCCTTTGCCACCTTCAAGAGGCCCTTGCTCTTGACATAGTCAGGAACATCCTTGAGAAGGAACCGAAGCCAGCCATACATGAACATGGTGGCAACGATAACATTTGCGATCATCTTTTTCATATCTTTCATAGTTCTTCATCCTTTCGATTACTCGCAGATCGGGAAGGTGACGTCCTTCTCGTGCGTGGTGGTACGGGGATCCTCACCGTGAGGGCAGCACTTCGGCTGACCGTCAACGGTGTAAACCTCGTCAACGTATGCATCACTGTCGGAAGTTCCGATAATGATGCGGGGCAGCGTACCGGGCTTGGCATCGAGGTACGCCTGAGAAATGACCTCGCCCGGGATCTTCCCGTGGTTCATCTTCATCGTGTCCGCACTGACATAATAGTCAGTGAACTCACGATGCTCGAGAGTGGCCTCACGCATGGCCATCTCACGCTTCATGTTCTTGATGGTCACTGCGCTCTTCTCGCTGATCGTCTTCTCAGAACCCTTGATCTTCGCAGCGATCCAGGGTGCAGCGTCGATGGCGCAGTCGATTGCTGCAGCCGTCAGGTAGACAACTGCGCCACCGACCAGCACCTTAACAAAGGCTTTGCTGTCGTAATGAGCGTCGTTCTTTCTGGCGTTCATACGCTCGCAAGCGCACTTATCGCAATATGCGATATAGTTCTTGGCGCCCTTGCGGATGTTCTTGGCTGCGGTCTTAATCATGTTAACGTTCTTCATAGTAAAGCTCCTTTTCTCGATCCTTTATTACGGATCGTACAAAACAAATTTGACAGAGTACTCTTCTTCCTCTATCTTCTACCTGTATAATATATCATTATATTGATAGAATATACGGATGGTAAGTATATGCCCTAAAAACAATAGGGTAAGCTTTTGCTCCTAACTATACTAAACAGAAAGGATTGATATACTATGACGATTGATCAAGATGTCGGCGTGATGTATATTGCCGAAGAGACTTCTCCTGAGCAGAATATCGTTAAGGATATGAAAGTCCATCATGACGGCGACGTCTTTTATGTCGAGTTTGAATCCTGTATTCACTCATTCGACGTTATGAATCGTAACTCCCGTATGTACGAAGCTGCCAATATTGAGCAGTGCCTGAAGACTGAGCGTATTCAGCATTACCTGTCTCATGGTGGCTGGTTCGGTGAGATGAATCATCCCACTCCGAAGTACAAGGATATGCCTCTCGCTCCGGAGCGTATTCGTGATATCGACATGAATAACACCTCCCACAAGATGCTAAATCCTCATGTCGAGCGTAATCTGCTTATCTCCAAGATTCAGACTGACTCTGGCACTGCTGCTGGTATGAATCTTGCGCGTAAGATGGTTCAGGGCTTTATTCCTGGTTTCAGCTGCCGCGCAATTGCGACCATGAACATCAAGAACTCTAAGCCCGTTGTCAACGTGCGTCAGATCATCACTTACGACTGGGTTCTGTTCCAGTCTCATCGTGAAGCTGAGCAGATCACTTCTGTCGATAATAAGTTTATCACAAAGAATCCTGAGGGTGATAAGGTTGTTACAACCAATCATTACGTCAGTGAGGCTGCTGATATTGCTATCCCCATGAAGAATCTGATCGGCCGTATTTCTGCAACTGATCCGAATGCTCAGGTTCTGATGGAAAGCTTTGATCTGGATGAAGATTCTGTCATGGGCTTTACTCGTAGCCGTAAGCAGATGATCATTCGTGATCAGGACACCAACACCATTTACTGCAATATCAATCAGAACTCCAAGCGTCTGGTTGATGATTTCTTCCGTTCTTTCGGTAAGTAATGCTCAACTCATTTTTGGAGGTGAGTTATTATGAATATTTCTACTCTGGTTACACGAATGAAAATCGAACTCGGTCTTTATTCGTTGGCACTTCCGTTTGATAATCTGGATCAAGCCATTATGGATGTGATTCAGACGATTACCGTGAGAACGTTCAGCACATATTGTCCCTACCGTGAAACCTATCGGTTTGATCTTACGGATCTGACACGTGTAGAGAAGCATGCAAACTGGGAAACTTACCTTCTCCCCGATATTTTCGCAAACCATGAAATCACTCAAATCGTAGATGTAAAATACGATGAAGCAGATATTTCTGGTATTGGTTATTGGGGTGGTGGCATTCCTCTTCTGCATGGCAATATGATGAATCAGAGCATTCTTTCAAATGCTGGTCTTGCTCTAACACGACAGACAGTTCCGAAGCTGCTCTTCAAATACGAGCCTCCTCGCAAGGTCACTCTCTACAACGTCTTATGTAGTTCTCAGCTTGTCTTTGATATCGCTATGATTCATGACAAGAATCTGACCACTATTACTCCGACGATGGAAGAATCATTCCACGATCTTGCAATCCTTGATGTCAAGGATATGCTCTATCAGACAATGAAGCACTACAATGAGATTCAGACAGCATATGGCACCATTCAGATGAAACTGGATGATTGGCAGAATGCTGCTGACCAGAGAAAGCAGCTCGTTGATGATTGGGCTAATCTGTATCAAATGGACATTATTCCATTTACATATGGATAAGAGAAAGATGCTTTTGTCTTTTCTTCATTCTTCATATTTTTCCTCCTTGAATTTATAACAGTGAAAGTCGCCCACGATTAGTATTGACCGCTAATCGTGGGCGACTTTCGTTATTTACTTATTTTCAGAAGACTCTTCCTTCGGAATCACCGGAAGAGTAGAGAAACCGGAATAGAACATGGGAACATAATTGACCTTACACTCATCACTACTACCAGAACCATAGACCGGGAGAAGTGCAACATGGATCATGCTCAGTTTAGAACCATGATCCGGAGCGACTCTTGCAGTGATGTGATACGTGTATCTGTCATCCTCGAGACCGGTGATTGATCCATCCACGGATACCTTCACATACTTATATCCCATCATGGTGAGGAAGAGCTTCAAGGTAGCGCAAGCTGCATCACAATCACCGAAGATAAACCTCGAGAAATTATCAAATCCAGTAACACCATCGGCTGCTACGGAATTCGTGAAGATTACAACCTTATCATTTGCATCACGGCAGTTACAATTCCGACGATTCTGATAAATCATCATCGGATCCTTGGAATAGTAAATACCATCCATCATCAGAGTCGTAAGATCATCTGTCTTACCATTCTGGTGATGAGGGATCGGAGTAGGTTCAAGTGCAGAAACTTCATCAATATTGTCACAACCGCAGCTCAGAGAAATGATGCGGTAGCATTTACCATTACCATTCTTACAAGGCATCAATGCAATGATCTCTTCAGACGTAACGGTTGAAGATTCATCAGGCATACCAACTTCATAATCATCGAAAAACGCGGTATACATGCAAGCATGAATCGGATAGACATGCCGATCAAATTTTGCAAATCTGCATCTGTGGGTAATGGAGCACCACGCTTCCATAGCACCGTTATAAGAGTTGAACTCGATATCATAGATATTCGAATATGTGACGATGCGGCCTGCCTCTCCATTATCGTCATTTACCAGTTCAACGATCTCGCAAGTCTGGCCGCAGAGATAAAGCCGTTTCTCAAAGCAGGAAATCTTCATGCCATTGACAAAGTGGTCAACATCACACCACATGCTGATGACGTATTTATTATCATCATCACAGTTAAACCGGATAATGTTGCAGGTCCAAGTTTCACCATCACTGTCATCAAACGTGGTAGTGAGAATCATACCAAGACGGCTATCCTTCTTATAGAAATAAGAAGTAGCTTCCTGACCAAACATACTGATGTAATCGGTCAGGGTAAAACGAGCCTCATCAATGGTATCAAAAATCATACCACTGAACGGGTTCATAGAGATGTTACAAGGGATATCAACGGAATAAGGAGGAACATCTTTAACCTCATGCTTATCCCATGCAGAGTGTTTACGATAGGTATAGTGGCAATGAGCACGATCATGCTCATATTCAGGATGACGGTTATCCCAATACCTTGTAAGATAGTCGGTAAGGAGAACCATTCCCATGCCATTTTCATCTACATCTGTGTGCGACATAACAAACCTCCAAATAAAAAATATGAAGAAGTAACAGACTTATTGTGAATCCATTACTTCTTCGTTTTCAGGATTATTTATTCCCAGTAGGCTTGATGTCATTCGTGCCAAAGAATGCCCAAATGACAAGACCAATGAGAAACAACAAGAAAGAGAAATTCTCTCCCTGGCATTTTGCCTTATATGCTTTGTAAGTCATTGTAGTCACCTCAGTCCTTCATAACCTTGGCGATCATATAAATGATCGGTGCAAAGATGATCACCGCTGCGATAGCAAGACCGTTTGTGACTGCGTTAAAAAACCGATTTGCGCTCATAATAAAACCTCCATGTTACCATCATGACGTGATTTTCAGAGAATCTTTTTCATCCTCCGATTACCACTCAGTTGGAATCACAATTTATTTCGAATTTTATCGCACGAATCAGCACGATCACAGCGTCTGCGCATACCTTCTTCGGTCTTAGAATAAACCTGCACAATATGCTGAAGTTCTCTCAGCATATTCTTGGAATATTCACAAGCAGTACAACCGCAGTTCTTTCGTGCGTTAATCTCATCTTTTAGCCATTCTTCAACCATCGGAAGGCAAGTACACTGAGCAGCTCTGCCATTTCGAATAGTCCAAGGAATATCAAGAAGAGTTCCGGCACTTCTGCCAACGGAACTACCATGAATCTGTTTGTATTCCATTAATCCCCATCCCTTTCTTCGTTATAATGACGATATTTATACAAGAAGAAGAAACCACCGAGAATCGCAAGTACTCCAACAACAACCTCCATAGGATTATTGATAAGAGCAACGATTCGTCTAGTATTCCAGTTCTCGACTTCAAATCGAATGGTAAGATACAGACCTAAGAAGAAGAGAACTGCTGAGTTTGTTTTGTAAAGAGTCTTCAAAATGTGATGATGTACATCAGAGTGTTTCATTGGTTTCTTCCTCCCGTATTAAAAGTATTAAGGAATTGTGCAAATACAAAAAAAATCCATAGTGAGAGCATTGATAGCTACTCACTATGGATTTATCATTTACTCAGCGTTCTGTTTATCAACAGCAATCGCCAAAATCTTGGTACGAGAATTACCGAGCTTGAAGACCTTCTTCGGTGCCGCTACCCTAGTGGACAGAGGAACGTCGCCAGACTTAATCGTCTCAGATCCAGTCTTTGCATATGCCGTGATAAGAGAGCCAGGCGCAATACCACGAACGCAGACAAGACGCTCACCGGGATCCATCGTGATCAGTGCAACCATTTCCTTCTTCTTAGACAGAGGGAAATACTTCATCTCAGTGACCTTTGCACGTCCCTGATCTGTCACATACAGAACGAACTTATCCTTCGAAGAGATTCCATTAAAGCCAACACAGCTTTCATGCTTCTTCAGATTGATCATTCTGCTTCCCTGTGCAGCAGGCTTCATGATAGGAATATCACTGAGCTCCTTACGGAGACCATTGCCATCGTCGGTATAGATGATGAAGTTATTCAGGCTTCGATCAATAGAGCAAGCTGCACCAACAAGAGCATCTCCATCCGTCACATTAATGACGTTCATGGATTTGAAGTTGTTGGCCATCTCGTTTGCATCAATCGCCTTCATAACGCCCTTCTTAGTCAGGAAGATCGCATAGATAGAATGCTTTTCCAGCTGGCTCTTTGTGGGCTGGATCATAGTAGCGACGATCGCACCGATTCCTTTGCAATAGCGTTCCACAGGAATCCCATTTTCCTCCGGAAGAGAATCCGGAAGTGCATGGACAGGAAGACGGTATGCTCGACCATTCACGTCGAAGATAATCAGAGAGCGCTCATTATTGACCGGAATCACCATAGTCGGGGTGCTCATCTTTTCTCCGATTTTACCGACATTACTCTCTCCGAGGAGTACCTTCTTAATGAATCCATCCTCAGAGATAGCAACGCAATGATCAGTTGATTCAATCTCGTCTTCTTCACCTTCTTTCACAATTGGACTCTTACGAGGAGAACCAAACAGCTTAATGCCTTCCTTCAGCTGGCTGATAATGACCTCGTCAATCTTCTCGTCGTCATCCAGAGTTGCTTCAAGATCTTTGATCTGTTGAATCAAAAGGGGCTCTTTCTTCTTATACTCCTCATATGCATCCTTTGTAAATGCGTAGATTCGCATATTGGAAATCGTAGAAGCTTGCTGAGAATTGATCCCATACTTCTCCATCAATGCCTTTGCGAAGGCATCCTTATTGGCAGACTCACGAGCAAGCTTAATCGTTGCTTCACCATTCTTACCAGCAAGGATCAGAAGAAGTGCGTCATTGATATTCTTCTCTTCCATCGTAGCAATCAGCTTCGAATTGAAGGAAGAACGAACCGTATCTCTACGATAGGAGATCCAGTCCAGAAGGAAAGACTTCACACCATAGTCGATGTCACGATAGTCGTCGACCATCTTCAGACCGACAGGATAAGTCTTCTTCAGACCAGTTCCCTTCGTATAGAGCTTCTCGATTGTCGCATACGGATCGGCATTCTGATCAAGATAGATAAGAGTCCGAACGTGCTTCTCGCCAGAGTAGTCCTTGATGTCTTTGATCTCATCAAAGACTTTCTTCTCACGAAGCTCAACGATCTTTCGGATAATGTCATCAATGGTTGTCTGAAGAGGAATCGAAGTAATCGTAATGATATTCTTCTGGACATCCACTTCACACTTACCGCGAAGAGTGAAAGTACCAAGGCCTTCGGCATTGATTCTTTCAAACTGACCATCGTCCACGATTTCTGCTCCAGTAGGAGAATCCGGAATCAGAAGAATCTTTGCATCCGAATTCTTCAGGAGAGTTATCGTTGCTTCCAAGACTTCCTTAAAGTTAAAGGGAGGGATATTAGAAGCAAATGCATAGCCAATACCAGACAACTGAGGATTGATCAATGCATGAGGATACTTTGCAGGGAGATATTCCGGCTCAACGTCATCACCAGTATAAGTCGGCTTCATGTCGACATTGGAGATATCGAAATCTCGGAAGAAGCACTCCAGTGCATACTTCGAAAGTTTGCACTCAATGTAACGAGAAGCTGCTGCCTCGTCTGACTTATAGGAACCGAAGTTTCCCTGGCCTTCCACGGTAGTAAGGTTATTTGCAATCGGAGAAGCCATCTTTGCACCGACGTCTTCAACCGATGCACTACCATGAGGATGATATGCTGCGGTAGTGTCCGCAGCAGCCTTTGCCATTTTAATGAACTGAGTACGACCCTTTCCCTTATACAGAGAATAGAGGAATCGTCTCTGAACGGGTTTCAATCCGTCGATCATAGACGGAATAATACGGTAGAGATTCTTATTTGCACCAAACAGCTTGATGTAGTTTTCACACTCTTCCGCCAAATTCTTACGAATGATTTGTTCCATTCATGTCGTCCTTTCATATTTTCATGATGTAAACTAAGATTACATAAGGATCACTCCTATATATACGTTTTCTAGACAATGGAAATACAAGGAATAAGACGTAGACAGTGTAACTATACGAGCTCACTGTCCACGTCTTATTTTTATAATTCTAAAGAGAGTTTGAATTTATGGAAACCGAAATCCCATCGCAGATTAATTCTCTGTTAGTTATCCAGGTCATCTCTCTTGATGCGATAGGCGGCCATCATTTCCTTACGTGCTCTCAAATCCTCTTCCGTTGTACCATGGAGCTTTGCAAAGATCTTTAGATCCTTCTCCACATCATCCATAGTCAACTGAATCAGAATGCGGTTGTTCGGGTCAAGGGTAGTCTGCCACAGTTCCTTGCCGTTTGCTTCACCAAGTCCCTTAAAGCGAGACAGAATCTTCGCCTTATACTTATTGGCAGAGTCAAGGAACTCACCAATGCTCATCGGAATCTCAGGGCCATCCTTCTCACGAACTCTCATCATATAACCATACTCAGAGTAGATAGGAGCGAGGTCCTCAATCTTCTTAATGAAACGATCGGTAATCTTGATTGACTGGAACTTGCCATCAATGATACCGGTAATAGAACCCTTATCGGTCACTTTCAGCTCAGGGAATTTCACCTGAAGCATCTCAGTAAACTTAAGAAGGAACTTCCGAGTACCAAAGAGACTGGGAATATCGGACGCCATATAACCACCGATAACGAAGTATGCAGCGATGCGCTCAATGAGGAACTTATTGACACCGAAGTGGTTGGAGACACGAGTCAGCTCATCAGGATAGAACTCCGTATCATAGATGAACTTCTTGAAGACAGAACTCTTCAGATAGTCTTTGCCGTAAGAATCCAGAGCAACCTTATAGTTCTTCAGAACCTTATCCTGATATGCTTCGATGTACTCGTTCTTGGAACGGACAAACGGAGTCTTCTTATCGTCGATATGGTACAGAGGAGCAATTGCCTTGTACAGCTTACCAGCCTTAACCAGTTCCGGCATATACAGTGCATGGAAAGCACCAATACCAGAAGAGATATTGTAACCGTCGACATCAGAGTCTGTCTCGATGATAATCTTGTCATAATAGCAATTGGCAAGATTGAACTTCGGGCCAAAGTTTGTCTTCAGGAGCTTGACGTAGGTATACCATTCCTTGTTGGCAAGGATGGTAGAAGCATCGCGCTTAAAACCATTCGCTGTAACGCCACGGAAGCTGAAGAATGCCTGAGTGTCAGGATCACGACCGTTAACCAGAGAGCCAGCTGCCGAACGTCCCTCACAAATATGGAGTTCCTTGTAAGCCTTACCATCGTTATTGCAAGGGGTGAAGTTCGGAATCTTGTGCTTGTCAAACTTATTGACAGTCTCCTTGATCGTCTGCTCACGAATCTTAGAAGCGTCCACACGAGCTTTGCAGTTCGTCTTAATGACCTTCACGATTGCATTCAGCTCATCCTTATTCTCCGGCTTGGAATAATATCCATCCATCGCATCGGAAGCGAGCTGCTTAATCGGAGCGAAGAGCATATCGTTGGAGATCTCATTCTTGGTCTGACCAACGAATTGCATCTGAGCATCGGTGAAGATATTGACAACCAGATTCATTCCAGATTCAATATCAACCTTCAACACAGAATACTTATTCTTCTCTCGATCACTCAACGCTTCATTTGTCTTCTTCATAAAGAATCGCCAGATAGCTTCTCTGACTGCATTCAAATGAACACCACCAGAAGTGGTATTCACGTAATTGCAGAAAGAATCTACCCAAGGCTCAAGAGAAGTAGTGTATGCAAACGCAAACTGAAGAGACAAACTTCTCTTAATAGTCTTTTCTCCACGGTAATCCTCATCAAGTTTGGTTTCACCGTAGAAGTCTTTCGGTTTCACCAAGACAGAATCTGTCAAATGAGATTTCAGAAGATCACTCATATTACCAGACTTATACTTGGTGCTGGAGATGACTTTGTCCATACCCTTCTCAACGGTATAAACGATCTTACAGTCGGGAGGGATAAAATACGAAATACCGTCCAGCCATTCTTTCAGGTCATCCTTATTGATGACTGCTGATTTACCGAGGTACTTCGTAGAGGGAATGAACTTGAGAATACAGCCGTGCTTCTTGCTAGACTTCTTGTGCTCGTCTGCAATCTTCACACCATTCTCAAACTCGATGTGATGGCAATTTCCATCACGGTAAGATTCCCAACGGAACATGGCAGACAGTGCATTTGTAGCAGTCAAGCCAACACCGTTTTCGCCGGAAGAAGCACCACCCTGTTCACGGGTAAACTTACTACCGGAATTCAGTTTTGTACACAGAATATCCATCGGGATCTCCTGAGTCTCCGGAATGCCACGACCGTCATCTTCGACAATCAGAGAGCCATCCAGAATGTCAAGAGTTACCTGAATATTCTTAGCAGGACTTTTGGGGTTTGCACATTCATCAATGGCATTCTGAATCACTTCTTTTGCCAGATGCAGTGCGCCTTTACGACCGACATAAGAGATATACATGCCGGTCTTCATCTGAATCTTTTCAATATCCGATTCGATGTATTCCATCTTATCGTCTTTAAATTGGGCCATTCATATCGTCCTTTCGTTTTTCATGCGTAGTCCTATACGGATTAATGGAAAGTTTCCCAATTTATGAGATTAAATCCCTTTCGGATCATAGACTTTCTAGCACGAAAAAAGAATCCAATGTGAATTTGCTATTACACAAATCACATTGGATTCTTCTCATTTAACTACAGTTAAACACAGTGCTTCAATTTTGACGCGATTGCAGCACGTTTTTGAGATAAGGTAGCTAAGCTTATCTGTCTCTGTAATTAGTACCACTCGCCAGCAACACCGGAGCCATCGTTGTCGTTGTTGCCCTTGCCGTGCTTCTTGTCCTGGATGACCTGATTCTTGGCACCCAGCTTGATGATCTTTGCCTCGAACTTCCGCCACATCTTCTGACGCCATGCGAACGCGTAGGTTGCACGATCGACGTTTGCGCCGAGATCCAGCATGCCGACCATCAGGCGAACCTGATTGTCGACTGCATCAGATGCCTCCCAGATCTTATCCAGATCCTCCTCGGTGGGGATGGTGGGAGAGATGATCTTACCGCACAGACGGCACTGCATCATGCCCTTCTCAGCAGGACGCAGAGCAGCCTTACGGCGACCCTTCTTGTTGATAATGACGTGTTCACAACCGCACGTCAGCAGCTTCTTCTCAGCCTTGCTGATGCCCTTCAGACGAAGCTTCTTGTTGGTATGCTTGGACGCATACTCAACAGGATTCTTCATGCAAGAGATGGACAGAGTCTCACTCATGCTCTTCTCGTCCAGACGCTTGGACAGCTTGGTGCTGACCTTTTCGGAAACACCCTTACGCTTATCGTACCGATTGTTATGCTTACCCATTCTTATTGCTCCTCCTTAGAAAAAGTCCTTGGTGTGCTCATCGCCGCTTGCGATGATCTTGTTCATACATGCAACAGTCTTCGGATACTCATTCTCCGGCAGGCTGCTCACATAATAGCGGCGCTGAGAATCACGATTATTCGCTGCATCATCCTTGCGCCAGTTGTAATACAGACGCAGAGCAGCAGTGATCGTTTCCTTATCGTAAGTCTCGAGCTTACCAAAAGCCCAAGTAGTCAGCTGGTCATAGACCTCCTGCTGAGTCTTGTTGAGGCTGTTGTAACGCTCCTTACGCTCCAGCATCGCACACACGATAAAGCTGGGGATGAAGTCATCGCCCTTACGGAAGATGAATTCGATGATATCGCCAACCGGTGCACACAGAGGCTTATCCTTTGCCAGGCTGTACAGGCAGTTGATAAGCTTGCGATAGAAGTAGAACTTCTTATTGCAGCGATTGTCGTTGCGGATATCGAGAATGGAAGTATCAGGAAGGATGCTCAGCACACTGAATGCAGTTGCTTCGTCGATGCCGGCCTTCTTCGCCTTCTTGATTTTCTTCTCCAGGACCATCTTGCTGAGCTCGATCATATCGTCGATATCCGGAGCGATATTCTCACCAGTCTTGCTAGACTCAACACGAGCCTGCTTTGCCAGTGCCTCAGCCATATCCTGGACCAAGACTGCATACAGGGCCTGGTTCTCAAAACCATCGCCCTTCTTAACAGCCTTGGTTGCTACCTTGACAAACTCGGGATCAGACAGCCCTTCGTAGAGGTCGTTCTTGATCTCAATGACTTCCTGACGGTAGCCGTAACTCACGAGCAGAGGAATCACGCTCTCGCCCATCCACTCGAGCTTCTCGGTGTAATAGGCCTTACGAGCATCCTTCTTGCTCTCATAGAAGTCATTCTCCTTCTTCCATTTCTTGAACGGCATGAGGAAATTCTTGACTTCCTTGGGAATCTTAAATTCCCGCTTTTTGTTGTCCTTACTCATATAATGAGCCTCCTTGAATTTATTTATCCCATAAAGAGGGGATAGCCAAAATTACCTTAGTGTAACCACCTCGGTAAAATACTATTCCCCTCTTATGAAACCTTACTTAGATGCCAAACTTCGAGAAGATGCTCTTCAGGTCGAAATCGGTACCTGCTTCCTTTTCCTTTGTAGGAGTACGGGTGCGACCCACCTTCTGGCTCAGCTTCGACACATCAATCTCAGAGATGATGGAATCGTCAGCCTTTGCCTTCTCCTGCAGAGAATTGATCTCTTCGATACGATCGTTGATCTTACGAAGACGATCGTTCGCCTGGCTCATACCAGAGCAAACGATAAAGACGTTGGACGGAAGATGACGATCGGTATTGACCGCCACATGCTCAAACTCCTCGACAGGAGTACCAACGACATTCAGAACCTTCGGGATGTGAGTGTCGAACCGATCATTCAGATCAGAAGACAGTGCACTGATCACACCAGTACGTGCAATCACGCCATCCTTCTCGAGATCTGCAATCGGCGCAGTACGCAGAGCATCAATCAGAGCATCCTCAATATCGAGGTTATCTGCATCACGACGCTTTGCGATATCCCGAACGCCGGCAACAACAAGACGGCCAGGAGTGCCAATGATGTTGAGCATGTCTCTCTCGTCAATGGATGCATAACGAGTCGGAATCTGATAAGTTCCGCGAATCACATCCATATCGTTGACAACCTGCTCATTCACAGCATCCATCATGGCGATGGCACTCTTTGTGCATCTGTCATTATCGTACAGCATGTATGTAGTATCCGACATGGTGCCGTACAGCTCCTTCAGATACTCAACGCTGTTCAGCTGAGTCGACAATGCTTCCTTGAGCGTGGGAAGCACGCCAATGGTAACAACGGTGCCCTTCGTATAAACCTCACGAATGATGTTCGTGAGGAGAATCGCCGTACCGGAACCGGTGCCACCGCCAGTAGAGGACACAACGAACAGGATGTCACTTGCGAACACATCCTTCAACTTCGGATTCTCAAGGATGTCCATAACGGACTTCTTGAGCATCTGCTTTGCCATAATGCGTTGTTTGCCAGCACCTTTTGCATCACCCATCAAGTAAACCGGAACGTCTTTCGGCAGGGTTTGGATATCTCTTTCACTACTATTGATCGCAATGACCGGTACGTTCAGCTTCTTCATAGCCAACGCAGCGATCTGGGACCCACAGTTCCCGATACCCACAACAGAGATGTTTAGCATAATTCATGCCTCCTAAAAATATTTTTTGTACGAATAACTAATGGTTTCAGCTTTCGTACTTAAGTATAATATATAAACAAAAAACCGCATGAATAAAATGACATTGCGTCAATTATTCATGCGGCTAGTTTCAGCTTACAGGCATCAAATATCTGTTTGGATTTAAGAACCGTAAACGCGATAAATGATGTGCATATCCTTTGTGAGGCTCATAGGCTCAGTAGGAATATTCAGCTTGGAGAACAGGTGAATGTCTGCATAGTCACCCATCAGTTCATTCTTATCTGCAGGGTTCAGCTTTGCATTTGCGTCATAGACGGCAGAATACAGAGCAATGGAGTTCACACGGCTCTCCTCGACGTTACCCTGAGCAGTGAACCACTCCTTGATGTCCTTCTTGGAGATGATCAGGTTCATCTCAGTCAGAGTCTGAATTTGCTTACCATAATCCTTGGTAAAGACGTCATTCTTGACCTCAGAACCATCAACACCATCCTCAGTAGAATCATCGTAATAGTGCTTGATGACGGGCTCACCATCAAAGCGCTTCAGATAGTAAGCGGTGGTGTTTGTATCAGCCTTCTTCACCTTACCAAAGTAAAGCTTCTGATCATCAGCTGACAGAGTCTCATTGGTATAACGGAAGGGAACCATACCGTCGACAGCACTGTCACGGTACTTAACTTCCTTAGCAGTCAGGTTGTTCTCAGCAGAACCACTGACGCCAATGCCGAACAGGCAAACCTTCGTGCCATATGCATGAGGGTTCGGAGCGGTCGGCTTCACAGTCGCGCCAGCTGCAATGCCAAGATCCTTATTCAGAGAAGGAATCTCAGTCAGAGAACCCTTCACACCAAAGATCTGCTCCATAGCAAACTGGACGCCGCCAATAGGAACCATGTTCTCAGTCTCGAACACGACCTCATCGAGTTCAGAAAGACCGGTCTCAGGATTCTTATGGAGGCCATAGCCGCCGATAATCTGGGTACGGGCCCACAGGGTATTCCGATGGTGATGGTCGTTGCCAATACCGACCTTGTCATTCATGGAAAATCTATCGTTAAGTGTCTTAATCATAGATTTCATCGTCCTTTCTTAGTATATTGAGTAATGCAGGTTCTCAAAAAATCAGGTTACACTAATGTTTTCAGACCTTAGTCTTCATAGGAGATTCTGCATTCGTCTTTAAATCCAAGTTTTGTATTTACGGATTCATTTATCTCAGGAGCCATGATAAAGTCATAGAATCCCATATGAGATGCTGCACCATGCTTTGCAAGATACTCTTTTGAGATATAGGAAACCTTATCAGAGAAATGGTATCCATCCGGAGTTAAGTAATCACCATGAGTACTCTTATGAGCATCCGTGAAATGATACTTACTCATCAGTCGATCAATTACGACTTGCATATGGTTCATCTGATCTGTGAAGGTTTTCTTATCAAACAGCCTCATCAGGATTTCCAAGCGAATTGCATCACGATAACGCAGATAAGTTTTATCCTTTAAAAGAATAGCAAATTTATCTGTATCATCCGTAAACCTAAATCCATCTTTATCAAAGACTTCGATCTCTTTCTTAAAGAATTTCTCCACGTAAAAACGGAAGGTCTTATCGTTGAGTTCATCAGTCTTTGACACGACGTCAGATCTATCTCTAAGAGTATATCCAGTCTGCATCGGATAGTACGTCTTGGAATCCAGTTCATCCTTAAACTTCATGTAAGTATCTGGATGAATAAACTTGGAATAATCGAAGAGAATATCATAAAAGCCAAACTGAGTATCGTTTGCTACGAGCTCTATGAAAGTTCTTAAGATTTCATCACGGAAAGGAATTCGATTCTCATACATCTTATAGATGACTTCATATCGGAACCAGTCATGAATATGAAGAATTGACTGAAGCCAAATATAATCTGTGATAAGTTCAAATTGATTCCTATCATTGATCTTAAGGTCGTCTTTCATTCTGATATCTGCTTGGATATGGTGGATATCATCAATGAACCGAAGGTCAGAGAAAAGATACAGAATGGAAGAGACGTTCACATTATCTCTGAATGTCAACTTCGTATCCATGTGCTCCGTAATAGAAGCTTCCAGCATATCTGTGTAACCAAATAGCTGATCATCTCTCGGATATATTGTGACGATATATCGTCCATAATCCATCAGACGGAGCAAGCTCTCGGGCTTCATATCCAAGACGTAGATAACTTCCATATTCAGAAGATCTGTAGTATAGGATTTGAAGAACCGAATGAATCTCAGAAGAACATCCTCCATCGTAGAAGAATATCCAATGGATGAACCAAGAGTTCTCAAAGAAGGAATCATTTTCAAAAGACGATTGATGATATGAGTTGCATACTGAGGAACTTGGTCTTTATCAGTACTTTCGACAAATGCCCAAAGTGCCGGATTCCGGTACATCAGATAATCCATAAACGTCGATGCGTATCGAGGAGCAAACTCCAAACGGCATCCGTTTACCATACCAGCAAGTTCATCATCGAAGATAACTCGATTGTCTCGTGTTGCAGTTGCAGCCTCAGACGGACGCATACTGATATAGTATTTATGACCACGAATCGGAAGGAACTTAATATAGCTCTTTCCAGTATCATAATCATAAGTAGTATTATAGCTTCTGACATAGGTATCGTTGGCATCAAACTCATAGACCTGAGACCAGGTGTTAGATGCTGGATGGAACTCCACATAAGAACCTTCCTGGATATCCTTAAACAGATTGCTCAGATAGTTACAAGTTGTGATCATAGTCTTATCGTGGACAAGGCAATGCTCGGCATCTTTCGTAGTATCGACATGAGCAAGAATCCATCCTTTTGTGAATCCATCATTCTGAGTGATAGTATCCCAATCAGTAAACGGCTTCGAGTCACCAATTGCAAAAATATCCTGAGTTTCTTCAGCATAGTACGCTGCATAATAGAAATCTTTATACAGACGATATTCTTCAATCGTTTCTGCATGAGCCATTTTATTCAAGAGGAAATCGTACATCGCAAGAATATCCGAATACATCATATTCAGATTCTCTGCCGTATACGGACCATCCATCTCAGGACGCTCAAAGTACTTAGCAAGTTCGTCATTCAGTCTGTCATAATAAGGACTAGACTTCAGCTTCTTCTCATATGCTTCCTTCTCTTCTTCCTTAAGATTCTCTTTATACTCGTGACCAAGAATAACCTTCTCACGAATCTTATCAAAATTCTCACGGAAGTTGAATCCCATCACATGGAGAATCTTAGACGGAGTAGCCAAAATATTACCACGAAGATTATTCATCTTACAGGTAAGAGCGCAAAGCGTAACGATTGCATCAAAGATGCTAATACTCTGATAGGTAAGAACCTTCGGAAGATCAAGAAAAATCGTGTACTCTTTAAAACGATTATCCAGAAGCATCTTCAGAGCATAGACATTATCAAAGAAAAGTCGAGTCATTCGATACGAGATTGAAACACCCATGTACTTCATCTCAGCGTAGTTATATTCAACCTCATACAGTGCTTTCTTTAATTCGTCATCGTCAATCCAATACGGATCAGGAGAGGTAACGCTACTATACGATTCAGAGATAGCCTCTTTCTGAAGAGCATGATAGTAGTCATGAGCGTTCACATCAATCTTCTTGAAATAAACGTCATACATCGTCTCATAGTCGGGAACTTCTCTCCCTGTAGCCGGATCTTTCTTCGTTGCTACGATAGGCAATCCATTATCGTCGAAACGTCGATCTTTAACGAGGCAGTATTTATAGATCTTAAGACGATCGAATCCAAGAATGGATGCGATATCGACAAGAACTTTCGTTGTGCCCTTATTCTGAACGAGAAGATTCAGATTCTGGACGATTTGAAGTTTCGTATCATTATCCAATGCGCTATCATATGGAACGCCATAGCAATTGAACAGGCATCTCACACAATACTCATCAAAGAAATCACGTTCAATCGTGAACTTCAGAATACGAGCAACGAATTGCTGAAGCGTCATCACCATGATACACAGAGCAATGAAATTGTCATAATACCCAATCGTCTGGCGATGCTCTGGGACATAAATTGTCACCATGAAATATTCTCTGCACTGAGAATAGATCAAAGAGAAACTATTCCACATCGTAGCAGAAGAAATATTCGGAACTCGGATAATCTCAAAAGCCTTTGCACTTCTTGCTGTCACAAGATCGACTGCCTTACTACCAAGATAATTCAAATATTTCTTAGTAGGATTCTCAGCAATCAATTTATCAATGTATCCAATTGCTTGAAGCACTGATACTTGACCAATATCCAGTTCATGAATAGCGACATCGCTTGGAAGATTATATTCTTCTGCGATGTCAGCAGGCACGTAAAAATAGTCATCCGGATCTTCATCTCGATCAGGAAGACCGATCAGCATGCGATAGTAATTATTCATTTCCACGTAGGTGGAGATAATTTTCTTACGTCGATTCTCAACAAGATCTTTTCTTACATCATGCTGGAATCCGACCGTACCATCAGCATTTGTGTATTTATAAATGACAGGAATCTCTCGGTTATTATAGACATAATCAAGCAGTTCCCCTCGTGTGATTGTAATTCCCGCAGCATCATAAACTTCGAGAATTTCTTCTTCCGTGAAATTTTCGTAACCTTCAAAAGTATCTTCTTTGCGCATTGCTCTCACGTAGAGATCGCCATTCCGCATACTTTCCAAAGTCTCAGATTCGTCAGCTAGAACTTTATACTTGATGACAGAATCTTGCACGATGGTCATAAAGTCTTTCGAAAGCTGACTTATCATATTAATATCAGCCATTGTATCACACTCACCTCCATTATTATTTCATTCTCAGAGATTATACCAATGTCTTCACTAGAGAATTCTAGGGCCAATAAGAATATGCCCTAAAAACATGCTATTAACGATTTTTAATAGAGAGGAGAAACTACTATGCCAAGAAATCTCCCTGGTATCGAATATAACCAAGAAAAAAATGAATCCGGAAAAGTAATTCCGTTCGTCAACGCTGGCGAAAGCATGTATCAGATTCCTCTGTATAAAGGAGTCGAATACTTCTCAAATATTGATTCCTATACGAATTTCATCAAAGGCTGTGAACGTATGGTGAGAATGAATGATCGTTACTCAAAATACATTTACTACCTGAAGAATGTCATTGGTCTGGATCATTGCCAAGTTCTTCCTGATGTAGAGCCTGATGTAGAAGGAAAGATTGAAATTGAGATGCACCATGGTCCAATCTTCACGCTCTTTGATTATTGTGAGATTATGACAGAATGGTTCATCCTCAATAATAAAAAGATCAGTACCTTTAGAATTGCTGATGAAGTACTGAATGAGCATCAGCTAAATCATATTCAGGTTGTGATGCTTCTTGCTACAGTTCATGAGGAAGTTCATAACAGAAATATCTTCATCAACTACAATCAGGCATGGGGTGATCTAAATGCATTCGTTGAGAAATATGGTATTGCAATGAGTGATCGCCTCAAGGAGAAGCTCAATAAGTACATCGACCGTTCTATGATGTACGATAGTAACGACTTTGGTATTCTCCAGCTAAATGACACGGTAGTGAAACTAGCCGCTAAGAAAGGAGACTAATATGTCTATATATCTCACAATTGCAATTGCTATAATTGCATTTATTATCGGTGCAGGCGTTGCATCTCGCATTGTCTATGTCCGATATAATTACAAGATCAATAAGGTTCTTGCAGACACTCAGAATCTTATCAACAAGATTCAGGATTCCACTCCTACTTTGGAGATTGATCAGAGAATCAAATGCACTCGAGAGTTACTGACTCTCATAGATGACACAGTAACTCTCGAGCTTGTAAATAATAAACGCTATGAAATTTTCCTCGATAAGAAGGGGAAAAATATGGATATTGATAAAGACATTGAAGAAATTTCTAAGGCTGTATTTAATTCAATCAAGCCTGAAATCTTCAGTGATAAGAATCTTGTCATGACGAAAGAATATCTGATGCGCTGCATCACAAAGAGAACTTTCGTTGCTGTCCTCACATATGTGGACAAAAATATGATGGATCAGCTGACTCAGAAAGAGCAAGCATAATCCATCATACATGTCAAGAACTCAAAGTAAATTCGTACTGGTAATGTCCAGTTTCCTCCACGTACTTCTTCTCAATATGAGCAGGAGACGTGGAGATTTTATTCGGCATCATATCGTACCGATACTTAGCCTTCTCAAGTTCATCTCGGAATTTATAGGGATGGAAATCAATCGTATTCCATTTCTGTCTTACCCTGAAGCATTCCCTCTCATGATAGAAGAATTTCACATGCGGCGTGTAATAGTCTGTCAGTTTAAGGAAGATGATCAGATCATCAATAAACTGATACTGTGAGACGTAAAGCTTACAACAGAATCCATCCGACATGATATCGTCATGATTCTTATAGAAGTAATTGCTGATCCAATCCGGAATCAATCCATCTGGTTGGCATACGCCATACATTTCGTTGTAAATAACTTCGAGCAAATGAATCCTCTCCTCAGTATATCAGAATATTGAGGAGAGGAATTATCACCTTAGAGAAGTTATAGTCGATATTTAGATGAGCTGATTTTTCTGATCCTTCATATGGTATGAAAGTCTCATCATCGTACGTAACTTCTCCACCTTCGTCAATCATTAGACTATTCTGGTTAAATTCTCGATAGTATCCAGGTTCTAACTGTTTCAGCTTATACGCTGTCGTAAAATCTGAAAGATATCGAAAAATGTTGTGTTGCTTCCCTTCCTCGATATGTCTGAAAAGTTGTTTGAAAAATGTGAGCATGTAATCTTCGTGAAGATGTAAAGTCTCATCAGAGATTCCCTTCACAGCAAGTAGTTCTTTACTAGGCAAATATGAGCCTTTGTAGTAGAGCTCGAGTGGTGGTAGATAAAGATAAGAACTATAGACATTTTTCGGTCTGAATAGGCATGGGCCAAATTCATTGATCTTACATTTCCGAAGGCAAAAGATTGCATCTTTTTTGATCGCAAGAATATCTTCATCTTGGATATTATTTGCTTCAAAAAATCTTCTACGAATATCAACGAATGCTTTCTTTAATCCTTCATTAAACTCTTTATTTTTTCTACACAGCTTACCAATCTTCACCACTCGTTTACTTCTTGGTAGAGCTGATATTTTTTCAATCTGATCCTGTGGTAAAAGATGGTATTCAGAGCACAGGCTAGTATTTGCGGATTTTAAGTCATACTCAATAATCGTCTTTCCAGTTAAAATGGAAACTCCTTTATTGAGATAATTATCTTTGAGGTATAGCTTACTATATTCTTCTGCCATTTTCACACAACCTCCTTTTGATTATTTTCCTGTCGATTTCACTATGAGAAGACAAAAAAGAGACAGCCAGTGGGCTTTCGCCCACCGAACTGTCTCACTAAGGAAATTATCTTCTGTTGTATTGTGCTTCTAGCAGTTCAAGAAGTTTACTAGCCATTTCCCCACGATTCATATCAGGATAATACTCGTCTCTGGCTTTCAATTCATTCTTCAACTGCTTTGCTGTACAACTTTGCACGTACATTTTACGTCCTCGACGCGTCATCATACTACGCATCTTGTCTTCTTCCTTGGCATCCTTGATTACATCATCACAGAGAATCAGGATGTCAATGTCGTTTTGAGTAAGAGCATCACCTCCTTTCATATGCCCGGTCTTCTTATAGTCGTAGATTTCAAACCCGAGGAATTCTTCTCTCACGAAATCACGAATGAGCTTGAGATGTCGATACTTCTTTTCAGACTCGGCACATACAAATACGATCGTAAGATCAGATTCATAGTGTGCCTTAATCAAAAGAGCAAGCGTCGGAAGCATTCTATGGAGAGACTCCTTATACTTCCTTTCATATTCAGGATCTTTATAGTCTTTATAGTCCAGAATCATTTCCATGTCCGGATAGAATCCAATAGACCCATCTATGATTTGCTCTCTAAACTTGCTGTTATTCGCGATCGTGCCGCGACGGACTCTTTGAGATGCCAATACGAAATTGGTCTCAAAGATGTCCTCGGCTTTTTCCTCTACGACATACTTTGTGATGAGCGTTTTACCACTCATAAAGTATATCAACGTTTCTCATCCTTTCTAGGAATCAACGGCGAGTAATGACATAGTTCTCATCCTCATCATCGTCTTTCAGAGGAGTACGCAAGATGGCTGCTATGCGCTTCTCCTCCTTCCGACGATCCGGGAAGAAGTCATCCTCATCGAATGCATCATCATCCTCGTCGTCATCCGTCGAATTCTGCTTCGGCTCTTCCGCCTTATAGTTCGGATCGCCAATCTGCTTATAACGTGCAATAATCCGATCAAGCTCTGCCGGATCATTAATGGGTGCAAGGATTTCGGCAACATTCGTCAGAAGTTCACGCTTCTTTGCAGACTCATCAGAGACCCCAGTTGCTTCTGCAATCTCTTCATCGGTTGCAATCATATCCGGAGTCAACGGCATTCCGGTTGCCATCGCAACGGACGGATCAATCCCTTCTCCAGACTCAACCCGCTTCTTCTGCTCATCATAGATTGCATTCAAACGTGCTGCTTCTGCATCGGTTTCCTCATCAACACCTTCGATCGGATCATCATCCTCAGGCTCATTGGCATCCATAATCAACTGGAAGATGGAACCAATGAACTCAGGATCATTCCACTTGGTATCAACGAGATACTCAGAGATGTCCTTGTTCGCAGGAGTATTTCCAGCAGTCATTTCGGTATCCGGATCCAAATAGAACTTATGGAAGAATGCCTTCATTGCTCGAGCATTGTCTTCAGACTTGCATATTGCGGCAACCTGAGGCATCGTTGCATTGGTAAAACTGAAACTGGACTCCGCCATAACCGTCTCAAGATACTTCTTGAAGAACGTCTCGCAGATACCATGCTCTGCAAGATAATTGAAAGCAATGGCAAAGTTATCAAAGCTCTCATTGTCCGCATAATATCCCGCAACGTAATTCGTACCAACCGGGAAGAACTTATACTGAGTATCATTGAACTCAATAATCGTTGCCATGGATGTTGCGAACTCATCACGAGACATAATGAAACTCGGACGGAAATGAATTGCGGAGTTCATGAACCAATCAAACGCTTCGATGGTATCCTTATGACCAACGATCGTGTTTGCGTTCGGATTCACCTTGAGATAATCCAGATTGATGCACAGAGCATTGACACCATCGCCAATCTTGACGACGTTATCAAACAGCGGCTGAGAAACCGGATCGTCTTTGAAGAAGATATGGAGAGAATTGAACTGACTCTCGATCGGAATCGTATACTTAACATCGTGAGACGTAAACTGAACGTCATGAGGCATCGGAGCCTTGATCTCTTCAAACACGAGAGGTGCAGGTTCCTTTGCCTTCGCATTCTCCAAAACCTCCGGAGGAATTACCTCAGGTTCTTTCGGCTTCTCCTGCTTGACGACATCATTCTGACCAAATCCAGAATCACTCCGAGCAGCATCGAGAACCTTCTTCAGATAATCGTCATGCTTAGATTCCTCTTCCAAGTCAACCTTCTTCGGAGGTTCTTCCTCTTCATCCTCATCTTCGTCGTCATCGACTTCCGGAACAGGAGGAGTCAATTCCAAAGACTCAGAGACTCCGTTATTACCTTTCTTCAAGAAAGAATCCTCCGGATTATACTCGAAGCCCATATTGGACGAAAGAGTCTTCATCCATTTCTCGAAGTCCTCATCGTCTGCTTCATCCGACATACCGAATTTATCCTGGTCGATATGGACATCAGATTCTTCTTCGCTGTCGTCGTCTTCATCAGACTCATCAGCAGAATCATCTTCGTCCTCATCATCTTCCTCTTCGGATTCGTCGTCATCCTCATCGTCATCATCGGAATCCTTTGCCTGAGCATATTCGAAGACACCAACGAATTTCCCGTTGTCCTTCGTCTCAGGCTCTTCTTCTTCCGTCATCTGACTCAGAATCAGATCATTATCGGGCACATCAGAAGATTCTTCCTCTTCATCCTCAGAATCATTCAGAATCGGATAACACACGGGAAGCTGGTTCAGGAGATCCTCAGTCGTAATCTTCGTCGGAACGTGCTTGCCCTTGATAACGACAGTATCTCCTTTCTTGCATTTCTCTTTCTTAGCCTCTGCACGAACCTTGTTCATGTCAACAGGCTTACCGGTCTTCTTTTCAATTTCGGTTGCCATATCATCAAGAGCAATCAACGCGTCGAGCGTCAAGGCAGCCTGCTCATCACGAGACCGACGCTGGGCCTTCAACGTATAGCCCAAATAATGAATGTCCTCTTTGACAGAGGGATCCGGATTGATAAATACCGGACGAACTTGGTTTGCAAAATCTACAAACCCATTTTTCTTTTTAGACATTTTCGATTTCACTCCTTTGATTATTTTAAGAGTTTTTACCTCTCTAGTATATTACATATAAATGACAAAAAGAAACAGCACTAACTTTCTAGCCGCGAGTTAGTGCTGTTTCTATTTATGCCATAGCGATCAACTGATCCAGATATGTCTTGGCCTCTTCCGAGGTCATATCTTTCTTCAGTTTCGGTCCGGAGCAATCTTTTTCCAGCTTCTCTTTCTTGGACTTGCCACGATACTTCATCGCTTTCTTCTCACCAATCTCAACGAATTGAGTCGGTGCAGTCAGCTTATAAGCACCTTCGGCCTCCATGATATTGCCAATCTCGTTCTGCTCGTCTTCCTTCGAAATTCTTCTCCGGATCTCAGAAAAGCTATACTTCTCTTTACAGAACGGGCAAATCAGATTATTGTAGTCCGGATCAAATTGAAGCTGAGCATGCTCATCGCATTTCGTACACTCAAACCCACGATAAGACAAGGAATAGATATATGCGAAATCGAGAATCACGATTTCACCATTTTCTCTCGTTCCCCAGTTCACGTAGTTATTGGACGAAACGCCGATATCACCAACCAGATAATTCCGACTGATTTCTCTCAGAATATCTCTCATCTGATCCTGACATGCCATATAATCCGCCATGGAAAAGATCGTCACATACTCGAAGAATGCAATGAGTCCATCCTCCAAGCATTCATAGACCTTGACGACATACGGATACAGATTGTGAGCATACTTAAACTCACGACGATTGTCCATTCGACCTGCACTATCCAGCGCAATCTTCACGGCATATCCATCAATCAAAATGCCATAACGATTTGTGCCATTGCCAAGACGATCAAACGGAATATGATACTCATTGAGAAGCTCAACGATCTTCGGAGTTTTCTCATTATTACTCACTCCATGAGCATCACTTACCTGACGAAGTTTCATCAGGAGTTCGACAGGGAAATACTGAAGAATGCGAGAACGCATCTTCATCTTAGTCCCCTGAAGTTCCACATTGGATACCATCTTTTGTCCTCCCATCAAAAGCTCGTGAAATCTTCCATGTATTTCCGATACTCATCCGCAGTATCGAACTCATCATCTTTCGTGATGTTGTCCATGGCTTCACGGGCCTTCTTTTCTTTCTTAGCCTTTTTCTTTTCCTTCTTCTTACGTTTCTTTTCAACAGCCTCCTCTTTCTCGCTCTTCTTTACATCGACTTCAACGATGTCCTTGCCCTTCTTACGGGCTTTCTTCCGTGCGTCGATTTCCTGAAGACGTTTAAGAAGTTCTTCTTCCTTCTTCTTATCACGTTCCTTTTCTTTATCTCTCTGACGCTCTTCATCCGTTCGAGTATCCATGAGCATACGAAC
>ULTP01063501.1_pt1 | contig 34022 bp, 20 predicted proteins | sample 1957721 | NCBI WGS metagenome assembly ULTP01 (sample SAMEA4835737, study PRJEB28245) | human gut metagenome | biome: gut microbiome; material: fecal sample | place: Denmark | collected 2008 | reverse complement strand
CAACTTGCTATTTTTTGATTTTATTTCGAACTCACGTTAATAAGGAACGATATGCTTATCAATGGACTAATACATTGAATTGGAAACATACGTTTGAGAAGCATGATTTGGGCGTTTTGTTAGGACACGAATTATATTATACAAATACATCTGGTACAGAAACTGCCTATAAGGCATTTCCCGATACTAATTTCGGTCTTAATGATATTAGTATGGCCACTCCCGATACATGGAAGTCTTCTTTAGAAGAAAATGCTTTGTTGTCTTTTTTCGGTCGTCTCAATTATACTTTTAATGACCGCTATCTTTTTACAGCAACCTTACGTGCAGACGGTTCTTCTAAATTTGCCGAGGGTAATCGTTGGGGCTATTTTCCTTCAGCAGCGGCAGCTTGGCGCGTTTCTGAAGAAGGATTCTGGAAAGATAATGCTATCGGAAATGTTGTCAATAATTTCAAATTGAGAGTAGGTTATGGAACTACCGGTAATTGTAATATTGATAATTATATGTATGCTACTGCCTATAATGCTACGGTATATCCTGTGGGCAATCAGGAAACGGCGGCTTTGGCACCTGGCAGCACAGTAGGTAATAATAACTTAAAATGGGAGAAAACCGTTTCTACGAATATCGGACTGGACTTGGGTTTGTGGGGAAACAGAGTTAACCTGACATTGGACTGGTATAACAATAAGAGCGATGATTTGCTTATGAAAGTGGCTATCCCGACATCAACCGGTTATACGCACCAATATCAGAATATCGGTTCTATCCGTAATCGCGGTCTTGAGATAGCTATAAGCAGTACGAACATCCGCAACAAACATTTTACTTGGACTACCGATTTCAATATCTCCTTCAATCGTTCCAAGGTCTTGAGAATAGACGGTGAGAATGAATATTATCAGACTAGCGTCAGTGGTGGTACCAATTCTTCTGTTCTATACCGTGCCATCGTAGGTCATTCTTTAGGTGAGATGTATGGGTATAAGACCAATGGAGTTTATACTACCGACGATTTTGTGCAGAATGGTGATAAATATGTTTTGAAAGATGGTGTTATTTATCAGAAAGGATCTGTAAAAACTCAATATAAACCGGGTGATATCAAGTATGTAAATACTACGGGGCAGACGGATGACAAGGGGACACCTGTTTATAATTCTGATGATATGACAGTCATCGGGAATGCTAATCCGGATTTTACCGGAGGTTTTAAAAATACTTTTTCTTATAAGGGCTTTGATCTTTCTGTATTTATGGTATTCTCTTATGGTAATGATATTTTTAATATGTCTACCCAGCGTTTTGTCGGTCCATACCAACCGTACCAAAATATGCTTGCGGATGCTGCCAATCGTTTCACTCTGCTGGATCCCCGTACTGGAAAAGAAGCTACGGACCTCAACCGTATAGCTGAGCTTAATCCTAATCAGCATGATCCGAACATTCTGTGGAGTATTCATAATGACAACCGCGCAGCTATTACTACTCCGCTTGATCGTTTTGTGGAAGATGGTTCTTATCTTCGCATAAGCACTATTACTTTAGGTTATACTTTCCCGAAAAAGTGGTTAAGTAAAGCTTTTATCAGTAATTTGCGTCTATATTGTACATTGAATAATCCATTCACTATTACGAATTATTCAGGTTATGATCCCGAAGTTTCTAAGGAAAGTTCTATTTTAACTCCGGGTATTGATGATTCTTCTTATCCACGTTCCAAAGGATTTGTATTTGGCATTAATCTTTCATTATAATAATAGGAGAGTTGTATTATGAAGAAAATAGTATATTATATAGCTGTTGCCTTTTTGGCGATCAATTTCAGTTCTTGTTCTGACTTTCTGGATCTTCCTTCTAAATCGAAGACAGACAGTGAAAGTGTTTTCTCTTCCATTGATAAAGCTGAGATGGCTGTTCTTGCTTGTTACACAGGTGTCTGGATGCAGGATGCTTGGTATAAGGCTCAGAATGGAACAGATGAAATGTGGTCTACTGAGAGTAATTCGAATGCTAATAATTATGCGGCCAATTATGTGCTCAATGATCAAAGTTGTCCCACAGGCATTTATACTACCTCTTATTCCAGCATTGAGCGTTGTAATTCATGCTTGAAAGGATTACGTGCAATGAGCCTTTCGGGAGAGGACGAGAGAAAGTGTCACATTTATATAGCTGAATGTCTGGCTGTTCGGGCTACTTGCTTTCTGAATTTGATTCGTTATTTTGGGGATGTACCTTATTCTACTGTTCCTGTATTGGATATGACGACTTTTTCTTCTTCCCGTGTTGATCGGGATGAGATTTATGATGGCATTATTGCCGATTTGCAAGAAGCTGTCGAAGTACTTCCTTGGTATAGTGAAGGATTTTTCTCTACTCCTGAGCGGATTTCCAAGAATGCTGCTTATGGATTATTGGCCCGTACAGCTCTTTATGCAGCAGGTTATGCTTTGCATTGGGATCTGAATACTTATGATAAATCTACTCTTCAGATGCGCCGTCCTTTGGATGAATCGCGTGTAAGAAAATTATATACCATTGCTGATGAAGCTTGTAAAGCAGTGATTAGTAAAGGTGAAAACAGCTTGCTTTCTAAATATGAGGATGTGTTTAGAGCCTTGAACGAGGGTGGCGTTTATAACCCTGAAGAGGTAATGTTTGAATATGCTGAGTTTGGCAATACAACCAATGGTCGTGTGGGATATACAAATGGACTTTGCATTCATGCTTCCAATGCCCTTTATGGTAAAACATTGCCTTTGCAACTGATTCATCCTACCTTTTATCTTTCTTTTGCCGATGATGATACCCGTCGGGATGTTACAGTGGGCAATTACAGTATTGATGCGGCTGGTAACGATATTGCTGTGCCTTATGGCGCTTTGAATTTGGGAAAATGGCGCTGCAATTGGAAAGCCGGTCCCCGTACGGCCACTTTGAAAACGGATGTCAATTGGCCTATACTTCGTTATTCGGATGTATTGTTAATGTACGCAGAAGCTGAAAATTACTTGAACAATGGGCCCACGGAAGCAGCTAAGGCAGCTTATGAACAAGTTCGTCTGCGTGCTTTTGCAGGAGATGCCTCTCGTATAGGTACCACACCCTCTACTTATGATACTTTTTTTAAAGCGATTGTGAAGGAACGTGCCTTTGAATTAGCTACAGAAGGATGGCGGCGTACTGATCTTATCCGGTGGAACTTGTTGGCTGAAACTTTGGCTGAAACAAAAGCAAATACCGAGAAACTGGCTATGCGTGAGGTTCCTTATAATGAGGTGAAGACTTATCGGGCATATAAAGAAGCAACTTCTACATCTTGGAAGGATCCTTTGGTAGGTCTTACTTATATAGATTTCGATCATCAGCCCACAGAAACGGAAATGAGTGAACTGGTTGCCCGGTATGGAGGCACTTGGAATTGGGTAAATATGTTTATTACTCCCAATATTGCAGGAGAAACTAATTCCGGTATAGCCGGACAATCCAAGATATTGGGTTATAAAGAAAACAATAACACGTTGCCCGCCTGGATTACCGAGTTATATCGTGGGTTTATCAAGAATCAGGCTGAACTTTATACTTTGAGCACCACAGCCATTATTGATGTTAATCCTGGGTTAACCGGTCAACAACATCCTGCTTATTAATCAATAAATTATAAACATTTCTATATAGGAAGGGGGAAGAATAGTGATGATTTTTTGTTTCTTTTCTCTTCCTATCTTATAAAAAAAACAGTATGAAAATGATATGTATGGCGGTAATGCTTTTCATTACTTTGTTGTCTGCTGGAGCACAGAAAAACATTCCGGCCTCTGATATAAAAGTGGCTATGATGAAAGCTACACGTTTCATGGTAGAGAAGGTCAGCAACCGTGGTGGCTATTTATGGAATTACAGTCCTGATTTCTCCCGTTGTTGGGGGGAACTGGAAGCTAAACCAAGTATGATATGGATAGAAGCTGGTACACCTGCTATGGGAAATGTATTTTTGAATGCTTATCAATTGACTGGAGAATCTTATTACCTGAAAGCGGCACAAGCAGCGGCAGATGCTCTTATCTGGGGACAGCATTCAAGTGGGGGATGGCCTTATATGTTGGACTTTTCCGGAGAAACTTCGCTTAAGCAATGGTATTCCAAAGTACAGAAAGGATATATTCATTGTGCTCAGGAACATGCTCATTATTATGGAAATTGTACTTATGATGATGCGGCTACCTACGATAGTGGAATGTTCCTTTTGCGTATGTATTTACTGACTCTGGATCCGAAGTATAAATATCCGGTAGAAAGGTGTCTTGATTTTGTTTTGGAGAGTCAGTATCCTATTGGTGGGTGGCCGCAGCGCTATCCTCTCCATTATGAATATGTGAAAGGTGATAAGGAAGACTATACTTCGTTTATTACCATTAATGATGGAGTTCATACTAACAATATTAATTTTTTATTGGCTTGTTACACTTTATTAGGTGAAACTCGGGCATTGGAGCCTCTTCAGCGGGCTATGACTTGTGTCTTGGCATTGCAGGGAGGAAAGCCTCAGGCAGGTTGGGCTATGCAGCATAAGTTGGATCTCAATTACTCTCCAGGTCATGCCCGTGATTTTGAACCGGCAGGTTATGCGGCTACAGCTACTGCCGAGATGTGTCGCAACTTGATGCGTTTTTATCGTTGGACTGGGGATACTAAATATTTAGCCCGTATTCCGGATGCATTTGAATTTCTAGAATCTATCCGATATAACGACGCGCAAATGAAACAATTGGGTAAGTCTGTAAAACCGGGACAGATATTGTGTCCTACTTTTGTAGAAGTAGGCACTAACAGACCTCTTTACCTTCATAATGATCCAGATCATTATTGGGTGGATTATGATTATCATGGACTCATAACTCATTATAGCTCTACGCGGGCTATTGATTTGCAATCTTTAAAAGATGAGTATCAGCATTTGCTCTCTCTCTCCAAAGGGGAAGTGACAAAAGATTCTCCGTTTATAGGTCAAACGGATATTTCTGGAACTTTACTAAGTCATTTAATGCGTGGTAAAATGCAGCAAGCGGATACACAAAAAGTAGATAGTCTGCTCACTATTTTGAAGAAAAAAGATTATTTACCCGGTCGTTTGCCTAGTGTTTCGAAAGAGAATCCGGGCTTCTCTAATGCTCCTCTTCCTTCTGAAGTCATTTCCATCAAGGAATATATGAATGGTATGTCTACATTTATTCAGTATCTTACTAAATAGTGTCTATGATGAGAAATAAAACATTTTTTATTGTTGTATTGGCAGCAATGCTGCTGGTTACAGCTTGTGCCGATACTGCTATTGACCGTCATGCATTGGTGATGCGTAATAACCCTCATGTTACAAAAATTGATTCTCTTCATTCTTTGACAGTCGGAAATGGGCGGTTCGCTTTTACTGCCGATGCTACGGGATTGCAGACTTTTCCCGAATATTATAAAGAAGGCTTGTCTTTAGGTACCTATAGCGAATGGGGATGGCACAGTTTTCCTAACAAGGAGGACTATAAGATAGTTGAAACTCTACAGGATCATCCGCTTCCCGGTCATCCTCATGGGATTTATGCCGTACAATTTCCGGAAGGTCCTGAACGTAATGCCAAAGCGGCAGAGTGGTTTCGTGCCAATCCGCACCGCCTGCATTTGGGAAATATAGGATTTGACAGCTTGTTGGTGAGCGATATTACTAAAATAGACCAGACTCTCGACATGTGGAAAGGAGAACTTCATTCCCATTTCCTATGGAGAAAACTTCCGGTTACGGTAACTACTTCTTGTAATGGCGATAGTGACATTGTCTCTGCTTCTGTGTCTTCATCGGCAAAGCTGGCAGTTGGCATCCGTTTCCCTTATCCTACAGGTGAGGCAGCTGACGATGCTACTTGCTGGACAGCCGATGAATGCCACTCTACCGACATTATTCTTTCCGAACCTCAACGGGCTCTTATTCGTCGTACTGTAGATTCTACTGTCTATTATGTGGAAATCAGTTGGAGTGGTAAAGCTGTTCTTTCTCAAACAGGGAAGAACAGGTTAAAATTGACACCTTCCGATAAGCAGTGGAATTTCAATGTTGGGTTCTATAAGCACCAACCTGTAGTGCCTCAGCCTGATTACAAGGCTAATCTGCTTTCGGCCAACCGTTGTTGGAGGGATTATTGGCAGACATCCGGTGTTATTGATTTTTCTTCCTGTACGGATCCCCGTGCTTCGCTTTTGGAGCGTCGGGTTGTGCTGTCTCAATATTTGCTCCGTTCGCAGGAAGCGCAAAATTACCCTCCTGCTGAAACCGGCCTGACTTATAATACATGGTATGGTAAATTTCATTTAGAAATGGTAATGTGGCACAGTTTTCATTATGCGCTTTGGAATAAAGCAGATCTTTTGGAGAAACAATTGAAATGGTATAAGACTGCCGTACCGATGGCATGTGATATTGCAGCCAGACAGGGATTTAATGGCATACGTTGGATGAAAATGACTGATCCATCTTCTAAAGAGGCACCATCGGATGTCGGCTCTTTTATTATCTGGCAACAACCCCATGTCATTTATATGTCAGAACTTATCTATCGTGCACGTCCTTCTCAAGAATTTCTTCGTGAGTATGCTGATATGGTAGAGCAGACGGCTGCTTTTATGGCTTCGTTTGTTAATTATGATTCTGATAATGATCGTTACATTATTCAGGGAGCTTGTGCGGCTAATGAATCCTATAATGAAGAGACGACCCTTAATCCTGCTTTTGAAATGGCTTATTGGCATTTTGGCTTGTCCATAGCTCAGAAATGGCGGGAGAGACTTGGGCTGCAACGTCATGCGGAGTGGGATGAAATTCTTGCTAAATTAGCTCCTCTTGCTACTAGTCCTGATGGCATTTACTTACCGGCGGAAAAGGGTAGAGGAATACCTGATTTCGTGAATGGTATTCCTGCTGAAAAATTACCGGAAATGCCGGCCGGTGGATACATTAATGGCCAGCGTCCTAAAGAAGCAGACGGTTCTGTTTCTCTATCGGAAGGCGAGAAAAGCAAACGTAAGCATGATCCTTTTTATGTTACAGGAACTTCTTCTGAAAATTTGCTGGCTTACGGCATGTTGCCTGAGTCGCGGCTCATTGATCAAGAAAAAATGCAAAAGACTTTGGTGCGTGCAGCTCAAAATTGGAATTGGTCCGGAGGATCTTGGAGTTGGAATTATCCCACATTGGCAATGAATGCTACTCGCCTGTTGCAGCCTGAGATTGCTTTGCGTGCCATAACTATGGACAACCGGGAGGACTTGCTTTTACCTAGTGGTAATAATTATCGTTCGACTCGTCTTCGTTCTTATTTGCCTGGTAATGGAGGGCTGTTATTAGCTGTTTCTATGATGTGTGCCGGGTGGGACGGTTGCTCGGTCAGTAATCCGGGATTTCCCAAAGATGGTAAATGGAATGTGCGTTGGGAGGGATTACATCCTATGCCATAGGATATAAGGAAGTCGTAAAAATGAATATCTATTTACAGTGTATAAAAATTTAGGTAATGAAAATATTGTTATTTTGCTCTTTATTAGTGATGTTCGGTGCCTGTACTCATCCCGTACAGCAGATTTCAATAGACCGTAAGGCGTTAGTGAATCGGAATAATCCTCAATTTTCAGCTTTCGATTCGTTGGCTTCGCTTTCAGTAGGGAATGGCGAATTTGCATTTACAGTAGATATTACAGGATTGCAAACTTTTCCTGACGCTTATAAAAAAGGTGTCCCTCTAGGTACGCAAAGTCAATGGGGATGGCATAGTTTTGCTAATATGGACGGTTATAGACACGAAGAAACATTGAGTGAATATGATTTTGGACGAGGACATAAGGAATTGTATGCAGTTCAATCTCAAGAAGATAAAAGACAAAAGAATGCATCTGATTGGTTTCGTGCCAACCCACATCGGTTACATTTAGGAGTGATCGGATTTGAATGGGGGGATGAGGCTGCTATTTCCGATATTACCAGAATCAGTCAGACTTTGAATTTATGGGAAGGTGAGATACTCAGTCGGTTTACTTGGAAAGGGAATGAATTTAATGTACGGACGGTTTGCCATCCGGCACAAGATATGATTTCAGCCCATATAGACAGTCACTTGCATACAGGGATAAAATTTCATTTTCCTTATCCTACAGGTATTCATACTGATAATGCATGTGATTGGGATGCCAATGATAAACACTCTACCGAGGTTCTTAAACAGGACACACAAAGCGCTGTGTTAAAGCGTACGTTGGATTCCACGGTATATTATGTAGAATTAAAATGGGAAGGCAAGGCATTATTGAAAGAAAAAGAGAAAAATTATTTCGTACTGCTTCCACAAGAAGATGCTTTTTCGTTTTCATGTGCTTTTACCGCTAATGAGCCAGATCAGCTTACTGTACTCCCTGATTTTTTTGAAGTTGAAAGTTTGGCTAAGAATCATTGGGTGAACTTTTGGGAAGAAGGTGCTGCGGTAGATTTCTCTCATTGCACGGATCTGCGTGCTAAAGAATTGGAACGTCGGGTAGTGCTTAGTCAATATTTGCTTGCTATTCAATGCGCGGGCAGTACCCCTCCGCAGGAAACAGGGCTAACTTACAATTCGTGGTTTGGGAAATATCATCTTGAAATGATTTGGTGGCATCAGGCATGGCAACCGCTTTGGGGACATTCTGAATTACTCAGCCATACTTTAGAATGGTATAAAACGGTAGAGCCTATAGCAAGGGAAGTGGCTCGTCGGCAAGGCTTTGATGGAATCCGATGGATGAAAATGACTGATCCTAGTGGTGTGGAGGCACCTTCCAGTGTAGGCAGTTTTTTGATTTGGCAACAACCGCATTTTATTTATCTGGCAGAACTTCTTTATCGCTCTAACCCTGATAAGAAAGTGATAGAGAAATATAACTATCTGGTTCAAGAAACAGCTAAGTTTATGTATGCTTTTGCCACATATGATGAATTGGGAGTGCGGTTTATTTTAAAGGGAGCGATTCCAGCTCAAGAAACATTGAATGCGAGTACTACTATAAATCCTCCTTTTGAACTTTCTTATTGGTATTTTGCCATGCAGATAGCGCAGATATGGCGTGAGCGTGCAGGTGAAAAACGTAACTTGGAATGGGATGAGTTAATAGACAAACTTTCTCCGCTGGCTTATAATGAGGATGGGTTGTATCTGGCTGCGGAAAATGCAATAGACACTTATAAGGATATTCGTTTTACCAGTGACCACATGGCAGTGTTGGGTGCCGTAGGTATCTTGCCTATGAATAAATTAATCCGTGAAGATTACATGAAGAATACACTTCAATGGATATGGGATAATTGGAATTGGGGAAAGACTTGGGGCTGGGATTATCCTATGACAGCAATGAATGCTACTCGATTGGGTGAGCCGGAAAAAGCGGTGGAGGCATTGCTTATGAATAAACGTACCAATACATATTTGCCGAATGGACATAATTATCAAGATCCCCGTTTACGTGTTTATTTACCTGGTAATGGTGGTTTATTAACTGCCATTGCATTAATGTGCGCTGGTTGGGATGGTTGTGAAATAGAAAATCCTGGTTTCCCGAAAAATGGAAAATGGAATGTAATGTGGGAGGGATTGTCGCCCATGCCTTAAATTGATTTGATAAAGTGGCGTACTATTGTTTATGTGCTGATGTATCAATAGGCTGTGTAATGTTTCGCATAGCTATTGGTATATTGGCACATTGGTTTATTGTTGTAAATGTGGTAATTGTTTATTGAGGCTTTTTGTATTCTGCAACATAAAAAACACCATAAATACGATAAATAATACAGGCTTTATGGACGAATTTCCATATTATTGTATCTTATTCTATGGAATCTAATTCCATTTCGTCTTATTTTTGCAATATTGAAAATAAAAACTATGAAATACAAAAAACTCATTTCTTTTCTAGCTTTCTTTTTAGCAGTTTTGTCAGTATATGGACAGAACCCTTTTGTCTTGAAATCAGGTGAACCGGTGACTATTGCTTGTGGTAATTCAGAGGAAGAAGTTGTACATACAGCTTTGAATTTGCTCAATCGTGATGTAGAGTCTGTTTTTTCTACCCGCATAATCGTTACTCCAGAAAGTAAAAAAGGAATGATTATAGTCGGAACTATCGGACAAAGTGATTTGATCGCTAAAGCAGGTGTTGATTTATCTCCTATAAAAAATAAAAAAGAAGCTTTTCTGTTGACCGTTTCTTCCACTGGTAAATTAGTTATAGCCGGCAGTGACAAGCGTGGTACTGCATACGGCGTCATGGAACTTTCACGGTTGATAGGCGTTTCTCCATGGGAGTGGTGGGCAGATGCGACCCCTGCAAAGAAAGAGATTTTTCAACTACCGGCTTCTTATCGGAATATGCAGTTTCCTTCTGTAGAATATCGGGGGATTTTTATCAACGATGAGGACTGGGGGCTGACTCCTTGGAGCTGGCAGACATACGAGCCGAGCAATGTGAAAGGACAAATAGGCCCGAAAACGCATGAACGTATCTTTGAATTGATGCTTCGTCTGCGTGCCAATACCTTCTGGCCGGCTATGCATGGCTGTTCTGTACCTTTTTATTTTACACCGGGCAACAAAGAAGTGGCTGATAAGTTTGGTATTTTCATTGGAACTTCTCATTGTGAACCGATGATGCGGAATACCAATGGTGAGTGGAAACGGGATGGAGTGGGAGAGTATGACTATGTTCATAACAGTGCTCATGTTTTGTCCTTTTGGGAACAACGCGTAAAGGAGGTTGCAGAGTTGGATAATCTGTATACTTTAGGTATGCGTGGAGTACACGACGGTGCGATGAATGGTGCTAAGACTATAGAAGAACAAAAAGCCGTTCTGACTAAAGTGCTAAAGGATCAGCGCGATTTGTTGACTAAATATGTAAATAAGGATGTGACTCAAGTGCCTCAAGTCTTTATTCCTTATAAGGAAGTTTTGGATGTGTACCATGCTGGGCTGCAAGTACCCGATGAAGTGACGCTGATGTGGTGCGATGACAATTATGGTTATATCCGTCATTTCCCTACAGCAGAAGAACGTGCCCGTAAGGGAGGAAACGGGGTATATTATCATATATCTTATTGGGGACGTCCGCATGATTATCTTTGGTTAGGAACTGCTCATCCTTCGCTGATATATCAACAAATGACTTTGGCATATGAGCGAGGGATACAGAAAATGTGGATATTGAATGTAGGGGATATTAAACCGTCTGAATATCAGATAGAACTTTTCCTTGATATGGCATGGAATTTGGAAGCGGTGAAGCAGCAAGGGGTTGTAGCTCATCAACGTCAGTTTCTAGAGCGTGAGTTTGGACTGGAAGTGGCTGCACAATTACAACCTGTCATGCAGGAAGCTTATCGTTTGGCTTATATCCGTAAACCGGAATTTATGGGGAATACTCGTACGGAAGAAAAAGATCCTAAGTTTAAAATTATCAGTGATTTGCCTTGGAGTGAACAAGAAATAAAAGAACGTCTGACTGCATACAAACAATTATCAGATAAAGTGGAGCAGGAATGGCATACGCTTTCTGCACAAAAAAAAGAAACCTATTTCCAGTTGGCGAAGTATCCTGTTCAGGCAGCAGCTCAAATGAATAGCAAACTGTTGACCGCGCAGTTGGCACGTCGTGGAAAGGTTGATTGGGCGGATAGCGACAGGGCGTATGATAGTATTGTTTCATTGACAAAACGCTATAACACGACCAAATGGAATCGTATGATGGATTTCCAACCACGCAAACTTCCGGTTTTTGACCGGGTGGAAAGAAAAACAGTTTTATCCGTTTTACCTGAAAAACGTCAGGCTGTCTATACATGGAATGGTGCTGATTGCGTTAATAGTTCACCGGTAGTATGCGAGGGGCTAGGTTATGAAGGAAAGGCGGTAGCGGTGGCAAAAAATAAAGAACTTACTTTTGAGTTTGCTGCGTGGGAAACGGATTCTGTAGAGGTGGAGGTACGATTATTGCCTAATCATCCGGTGGAAGGAGAACGGTTACGTTTTACCATTTCTTTGGATGGAAGTGCCACGGAGTCTGTTTCGTATGAAACCAAAGGACGCAGTGAGGAATGGAAGGAAAATGTTTTGTGTAATCAGGCTGTTCGCCGGATGATTCTTCCTGTTACACGGAAAACCTCTCATCGTTTAATTTTTACTGCATTGGATGAAGGTGTGGTATTGGATCAGATATACCTTTATACACCTCGGATAAAATAGGGTGAACGAAGATATTCAGGATATTTGTGCATACAGAAATTACAATGAAAAACAACAGATAAAATGAAGAAGACTTTTTTTAAATCTTTGGCTGGTATTGCGGCCGTAGCTTTTGCCGTATCATGTACAGCACCGGCTCCAAAGTATAAAATGGTAATAGTTGATGCTCCTTTTGCTATGGAACCCATCAAAGAATGTGTTTTTCCCGAACAAGATTTTTCCATTGTGGATTATGGTGCGGTGAAAGGTGGGGAAACAGTGAATACGGAGGCCATCGCCAAAGCCATAGTAGCTTGTAATAAGGCCGGAGGAGGCCGTGTGGTTATTCCTGAAGGGGAATGGTTGACAGGACCTATTCATTTTCAAAGTAATGTAAATCTTCATTTGGAAGAAAATGCCATATTACGCTTTACAGATAATCCTTCTGATTATCTGCCTGCTGTGATGACTTCATGGGAGGGTATGGAATGTTACAACTATTCTCCGTTGCTGTATGCTATGGATTGTGAGAATATTGCTATTACCGGAAAAGGAACATTGGCTCCTATTATGGATACTTGGAAAATCTGGTTCAAGCGTCCTAAACCTCACATGGATGCTTTGAAAGAGTTATATACGATGGCTTCTACCGATGTACCTGTAAAACAGCGTCAGATGGCAAAAGGAGAAAATCATCTTCGTCCTCATTTGATACATTTCAACCGGTGTAAAAATGTGCTGCTGGATGAATTCAAGATTCGCCAGAGTCCTTTTTGGACTATACATCTTTATATGTGTGATGGTGGTATCGTACGTAATCTGGATGTAAAGGCTCATGGTCATAACAATGATGGAATTGATTTGGAAATGAGCCGCAACTTCTTGATAGAGAACTGTGTGTTCGATCAAGGGGATGATGCTGTGGTTATAAAGGCAGGGCGTAATCAGGATGCATGGCGTCTGAATACTCCTTGTGAGAATATTGTGATACGCCATTGTGATATTTTGAAAGGACATACTTTACTGGGAATCGGTAGTGAAATGTCTGGTGGTGTACGGAATGTGTACATGCACAATTGTACGGCTCCCGATTCTGTATTCCGTCTTTTCTTTGCTAAAACCAATCATCGCCGTGGCGGATTTATTGAAAATATCTGGATGAAAAATGTGAAAGCGGGAAAGATGCAACGTGTACTCGAAGTGGATACGGATGTGCTTTACCAGTGGCGTGATTTGGTACCTACCTATCAGGATAGCATTACATTCATCAACGGACTTTATATGGATAGTGTGACTTGCGACCGTACCGAGGCTGTTTATGATTTGAAAGGCGATGCCCGTCTTCCTATCAAGAATGTGGAAATAAGGAATGTGACTGTGGGTGAAGTTACAAAGTTTGTGAAGAATGTGGTAAATGCGGAGAATGTGGTGGAGGAAAATATAATTTACAAGGAGAAACAAGATAAACAATGAAAACACAAAAAAAACTATGGAGTGCTTTAGCTGCTCTGTGTGTGGCAACTGTAACGGTTGCCCAACCGGCCTACAATTATTCTAAACTGCAAAAAGAACAGTTGGGGCGTGGCGTTGTGGCCATTCGTGAAAATCCATCGGAGGTAGTGGTGTCGTGGCGTTACCTGTCTTCCGATCCGATCAATACTTCTTTCAATGTATATAGAAATGGAGAGAAAATAGCGGAAGTCCCCAATTCTACAGGTACTTTTTATCGAGATACTTACTCGGGTAATGAAAAAGCGGTATATACTGTAAAACCGATGATAAATGGGGTTGAAACAGGTAAGTTGAATGGAAATTATACTTTGCCGGCTAATGCTCCGTCTGGTTATATCGATATTCCTCTGGACAGGCCGGCAGAAGGTGTGACTCCTTCGGGACAAAAATACACCTATAGTCCTAATGACGCATCTATAGGTGATGTGGACGGCGACGGTGAATATGAGATTATTTTAAAGTGGGATCCTTCCAATGCACATGACAATGCTCATGACGGTTATACCGGAAATGTTTATTTTGATTGCTATCGTCTTACAGGAGAAAAATTGTGGCGCATTGACTTAGGGCATAATGTCCGTGCCGGAGCACACTATACTCAGTTTATGGTGTTTGATTTGGATGGAGATGGTAAGGCGGAAGTAGTCATGAAGACTTCTGATGAAACAAAGGATGGAAAAGGAAAGATAATAGGTGATGCCAAGGCTGATTACCGTGAACCGGGTATCACAGACGGAAATTCCCATGGAAATACACCTCGTAACCAAGGACGTATCCTGACTGGTAACGAATACTTGACTGTATTCAACGGACTGACAGGAGAAGCGATGAAAACAATTGATTATGTTCCGGCTCGTGGTAAATTGACCGACTGGGGAGACAACCGTGCCAACCGCAGTGACCGTTTCCTTGCTTGTGTAGCTTATCTGGATGGAGTACATCCCAGTGTGGTGATGTGTCGTGGATATTATACCCGCGCTGTGCTGGCGGCATTCGACTGGGATGGCAAGAACTTGAAACAACATTGGGTGTTCGACAGCAATAATCCGGGGTGTGGAGACTATGCCGGGCAGGGTAACCATAATCTTCGCGTAGGCGATGTGGATGGTGACGGATGTGATGAAATAATTTATGGTTCTTGTGCTATTGATCATGATGGAAAAGGATTGTATTCTACCCGTATGGGGCATGGAGACGCTATGCATCTAACACAATTTGCTCCCGGATTAAAAGGTTTGCAGGTTTGGGATTGTCATGAAAATAAGAAAGATGGTTCCACTTTCCGTAATGCGGCTACGGGTGAAGTGTTGTTTCAGGTGAAAAGTAGTATAGATGTAGGTCGGTGTATGGCTGCTGATGTTGATCCGCGCAATCCGGGAGTGGAGATGTGGTCATCCGATTCAAAAGGAGTACGTAATATAAAAGGTGAAGTGATTCGTTCTGACCTCAAGAGCTTTTCAGTCAATATGGCTGTATGGTGGGATGGAGATTTGCTTCGTGAGTTGCTGGATAAAAACAGGATAACCAAGTATGATTGGGAAGACGATGTATGTCGTCCGTTAATGATATTTGATGGAACGGATTCAAATAATGGTACGAAGTCCAATCCTTGTTTGCAGGGAGATATAATAGGTGATTGGCGTGAGGAGGTGCTGCTCCGTACGGAAGATAATTCGGCACTTCGTCTGTATGTGTCGCGGATACCGACTGAATACCGTTTTCATACTTTCTTGGAAGATCCGGTGTATCGTATCAGTATCGCTACTCAAAATGTGGCATACAATCAGCCTACCCAGCCTGGTTTTTATTTCGGACCGGATTTGAAAGAGGGGATATTTAGAGGTTATGAATTTAAAAATAAATAAAGACTATATACCATGAATCTGAAAACATTAAGTATGATGGGCGCTCTGTTGCTGCTGGCAGGAACGGGTGCGAATGCGCAAAAGAAGAAAGAAGTACTGAATGATTCGAATACGCCGTTACACTTGTTGCAACCTGCATACAAAGTGCCTTACGGTATGCTCACTACAGAGGAGATAAAGGCCGATATGGATCGTGTCCTTCGTTATTTGGAAAAGAATACTCCGACTCGTGTCGTTGATAAGAATACAGGTAAGGTTATTACGGATTATGCCAATATGACGGCTGATGCACAGCTGGAACGAGGTGCTTTCCGTCTGGCAAGTTATGAATGGGGGGTGACTTATTCAGCTATGTTGGCTGCTGCTGAGGCTACAGGGGATCAGGCTTATTATAAATATGTAACAGATCGTTTTCAGTTTCTGACCGAGGTTGCTCCACACTTCCGTAAAGTATTGGAAAAGTATGGAACTGTAGATCCGCAGATGAAACAAATTTTGACTCCTCATGCATTGGATGATGCCGGGGCGGTGTGCGCGGCTATGGTCAAGGTGCAGATGAAGAAAAATTCACCGGAACTTAAGCCGTTGATTGATAATTATATGGATTTTATTGTGAATAAGGAGTATCGTCTTGCTGATGGAACATTTGCCCGTACCCGTCCACAACATAATACGTTATGGTTGGACGATATGTTTATGGGTATTCCACCGATAGCTTGGTATTCGTGTATCGCAGGTGATAAACAACAGGCCTATTTGAGCGAAGCTGTACGTCAGATATTTCAATTTGCAGACCGTATGTGGGTTCCCGAGAAGAAACTTTTCCGTCATGGATGGGTGGAAGGTATGCAGGATCATCCTGCTTTCCATTGGGGACGTGCCAATGGTTGGGCGTTGTTGACTATGTGTGAGGTATTGGATGTGTTGCCGGAGGATTATCCTCAGCGCGATAAAATTCTAGATCTGTTCCGTACTCATGTACGTGGTCTTGCTGCATGTCAAAGTGGTGAAGGTTTCTGGCATCAGTTGCTGGATCGTAATGATTCTTATCTGGAAACTTCAGCCACGGCTATTTATGTATATTGCTTTGCTCATGCTATCAATAAAGGATGGATTGACGCTATGGTATACGGACCGGTGGCACAGTTGGGATGGCATGCCGTAACGACTCAAATCAATGCGGAAGGTCAAGTAGACGGAACTTGTGTAGGAACAGGTATGGCTTTTGATCCGGCTTTTTATTATTATCGTCCGGTCAATGTATATGCTGCCCACGGTTATGGCCCGGTACTTTGGGCGGGTGCTGAGATGATTAATATGCTGAACAAACAACATCCTAAAATGAATGACAGCGCCGTGCAGTATTACCGTACGGAACAAAAGACTTCAGAACCTATTTTCCATGTAATGGATGGTGGAGCTAAATAAGAAAAAAACAGAACTTAAAAAAAGGAGGAAAATACCATGAAACGTGAAGCTTTTAAGATGTTCTTGAAGCCGGGCTTTGAGAAAGAGTACGAAAAAAGACATGCGGCTATTTGGCCGGAATTGAAGAAAATGTTATCTGATGGAGGAGTATATGATTACTCCATTTATTGGGATAAGGATACTAATATTCTGTTTGCCTGTCAGAAGACAAAAGGAGATGAGTCTTCGCAAGATATGGGGGCCAATCCCATTGTACAGAAATGGTGGGATTATATGGCGGATATCATGGAAGTAAATCCGGATAATTCTCCGGTAACCATCCCGCTGCCTGAAGTCTTCCACATGGACTAAGATAAAAAAGAGTGTATCGATTCATTTTGATACACTCTTTTTTTATACCTTTGCAGGCACAACAACACTATGATGAATGATATGAAAAAACACATCTATACTTTATGGGCATTCTTTATTCTTTTCAGTCAGAGTATTGCCGCATCAGTCGAGGTGCGTTCTACTCATATGACTACGGGAGATGGAGTCGCCAATAACTCAATTCGATATATATATCAGGATAGCAAAGGCTTTATCTGGATGGGAACGTTGAATGGGCTTAGTCGTTATGACGGGAATTCGTTTGTGACTTTTCGTCCTGAGGGTGGAAATAAAATTTCGTTGATAGACCATCGGATTCGCGATTTGGAAGAAGATAAAAATGGTTTCTTGTGGATTGCGACTTCTGCCGAGTTGTTTAGTTGTTATGATCTGAAGAAAGATTGCTTTGTTGATTTTACCGGTTGTGGGGAATATAAACAACTGTATAGCTATAAGATGACTGACCGTGAAGGTAATGTCTGGTTATGGCAGGATGGAAACGGGTGTCGTAAAGTGACTTATATGAATGGTGGGTTTACATCTATAGTTTTCAAGAAAGAAAATAATAATCTCCCTTCTAATAATGTTACTTATATATCTGAGGATGAACAAGGAAGAATATGGATTGGTAGCCATGACGGTATAGCTCAAGTGGTAGAGGACAAGGCAGTATTGGTGGAAGAAAATCATGATGCTTCCAAGATGATGTCTTTTGGTAAAGATGTTTTTTTTCTTTCGGGAACAGGAACAATTTCGTTGAAGAGAGAAGGAGAGGATAGCCGTATTGTTACTCGTTTAGGTGAAGGTAGTAAAGTATATAGTACCATGCGCTTGCAAAACGATTGGATTGTTTTTACGGAAGATGGCAGTTATGTCTTCAATTTGAAAACTCATCAGGTAAGTTTGGATACGGAACTGAATATAAAAAAAGGACAAGTTCAGATTGACAACCGGGGGAATTTTTGGATTTATAATCATACGGGTAAGGTATGGTATGTCAATGCCAAGACCAGATTTGTCAAGTCTTTCCAACTGATTCCGGCTGATAAAGTAAATTATATAGATGAGGAACGTTACCACATAGTTCATGATTCTCGTGATATAGTTTGGATTTCCACTTATGGTAACGGTTTGTTTGCTTATGATTTGGCAACTGATGAATTGCAGCATTTCGAATCCAATATTAATGGATTCAGTCATATCACTTCAAATTTTTTGCAATATATTATGGAGGATCGTGCCGGTGGTATTTGGGTTAGTTCGGAATATACGGGTATTTCTCGTCTTTCGGTCTTGAATGAAGGAGCTGAGCGTATTTTTCCTGAAGATGAAACTTTATCAGACCGTTCAAATACCGTGCGTATGATCAACCGTATGCCTGATGATAAGATTTGGTTGGGTACCCGTCGTGGAGGATTGTATATTTATGACCCTCATTTGAAAACTATAGAGAGCAGTCGTTATTTTGATTCTAATATTTATGCTGTTGAGGAAGGGGCTGATGGTAGTATTTGGTTGGGGAGCCGTGGAAACGGATTGAGTATTGACGAAAGATGGTACACTTATCACTCGGATGATCCTCTGTCTATTGGAAATAATAATATCTTTACTCTTTACCGGGACCGAAAGAATAGAATGTGGATAGGCACTTTTGGCGGTGGATTGAATTTGGCGGTTAAGGAAAAGGATAGGTATGTATTCAAGCGGTTTTTGAACAATTTTTATAGCCAGCGTCAGATTCGTGTGATACAGGAAGACAATAATGGATGGATATGGGTGGGTACTAGTGCTGGGGTTTACATATTTAATCCTGATTCGTTAATGAATGATCCGGATAACTATATTACTTATAATTATAATAACGGTAAGTTACGTAGTAATGAAATAAAGTGTATCCATCAAGATAGTAAGGGTCGGATATGGGTTGGTACTTCAGGAAAAGGATTCAGTATGTGCATGCCAGAAGGTGATTACAGAAACTTGACTTTTGAGCATTATGATGGAAGTGATGGGTTGGTAAATAGTATGGTGCAATCTATTGTTGAAGACAGGGAGGGCAAACTTTGGGTTGCGACGGAATATGGTATTTCTCGTTTTGATCCGGATACGCATGCTTTTGAAAATTTCTTTTTTTCAGCATATGCGTTGGGGAATGTTTATAGTGAGAACAGTGGTTGTGTGAGTAAGGATGGTAAACTGATGTTTGGTTCTAATTATGGATTAGTTGTTATCACTCCCGGCAAAATTGTGAATAATTCTACTGTAACTCCTATGGCAGCTTTTACCAATCTTCGAATTAATGGTATTGCTATGCGCCCAGGCGATGTGGATTCTCCGTTAGACCGTTCGTTGATTTATACAGATGAAATTGAGTTGAAATATTTCCAAAATTCTTTTGTCATAGATTTCTCTACATTTGATTATTCCGGAACGAATAGTACTAAATATACGTATCGGTTAGATAATTATGATAAGGAGTGGAGTATACCGTCTTCGTTGAATTTTGCAGCTTATAAGAATCTGGTACCCGGTACTTATAAATTGCGGGTGAAAGCTTGCAATGGGGTAGGTGTGTGGGGAGATAAAGAAACGATTTTGAAGATTATCGTTGTTCCTCCTTTTTGGAAAACTACTTGGGCTTTCTTTATTTATGCTATTTTGATAGGGGGGGCGTTATACATCACTTTCAGACTGATGCGTGACTTTAATACTTTGCGTAATCGTATACAGGTGGAGAAACAGCTGACAGAGTATAAATTAGTTTTTTTCACGAATATCTCTCATGAGTTCCGTACTCCCTTGACTTTGATACAAGGAGCATTGGAGAAGATACAGCGTGGTGGTAAAATCCCTAAAGAAATGGCTTATTCATTGAAGGTCATGGATAAAAGTACCCAGCGTATGTTGCGTCTTATCAATCAGTTGCTGGAATTCCGTAAGATGCAGAATAATAAACTGGCCCTTTCTTTAGAGGAAACGGATGTCATGGCTTTCTTGTATGAAATTTTTCTGAGTTTCAATGATGCTGCTGAGTCTAAGAATATGGATTTCAAGTTTTTGCCATCTGTAGCCTCTTATAAGATGTTTATCGATAAGGGTTATTTGGATAAAGTGACTTATAATTTATTGTCTAATGCTTTCAAATATACGCCCAGTGGTGGAAAAGTGACTTTTTCTGTGACGGTAGATGAAGCAAGGAAACTGTTGGTCATATCGGTAGCCGATTCCGGTGTAGGCATTCCTAAAGAGAAGCGTAATGAGTTATTTAAGCGTTTTATGCAAAGTAGTTTTTCGGGTAGTAGTGTCGGAGTCGGCCTGCATTTGACACATGAACTGGTGTGTGTGCATAAAGGTACGATAGTGTATACTGAAAATGAAGGTGGTGGGTCTATATTTACAGTCAGTTTGCCTACTGATATTTCTGTTTATGAGGAAAAAGATTTCCTGATTCCCCATAATGTGTTGCTGGAAGAGGAGGAAGTACATCATGCGGCTGTTCTTGCAGGAGAAATATCGGTGCAAGAAGGGGAAGTGGAACTTCCATCTGCACCACTTAATAAGCGGAAAGTACTTATTATAGAAGATGATAACGATGTACGTGAGTTTTTGAAAGAAGAAGTGGGACAATATTTTGAAGTTGTGGCCGAGGCGGATGGTCCGTCTGGATTGGAACGTGCACGTACGTATGATGCTGATTTGATAATCTGTGATGTGTTGATGCCGGGGATGACAGGGTTTGAGGTAACCCGAAAATTGAAAAATGATTTTGATACAAGTCATATACCTATTATTTTATTGACAGCTATGAGTTCTGCCGAAAGTCATTTGGAAGGTGTGGAAAGTGGTGCGGATGCATATATTACTAAGCCTTTTAGCCCGAAACTACTGTTGGCACGCGCTTTCAAACTAATAGAGCAACGTGAGAAATTACGTGAGAAATTTTCGAATGATCCGAATATGGTACGACCGGCTATTTGTACCTCTGATAAGGATAAAGAATTTGCTGACAGATTACAGGTGGTTATGGAACAACAGATTGGTAATGCTCAGTTTACGATTGATGAGTTTGCTTCGATGATGGGATTGGGACGAACCGTTTTTTATCGTAAGATACGTGGGGTGACGGGATATTCACCCAATGAATATATTCGGATTATTCGTATGAAGAAGGCGGCAGAACTGTTGTTGGAAAATCGTTATACGGTAGCTGAAGTTTCTTATAAAGTAGGTATTAATGATCCGTTCTATTTTAGTAAATGTTTTAAGCAACAATTTGGTGTGGCACCTTCTGTTTATTTGCGTGGAAAGGAAGAGTCCGGGATACAGGATACAGAAAATAAGGACTGATGAAAAACTTTTCTTAAATAAGAAGGTCAATCGAGAATAATATAGAATAGAATCGGTTGACCTTTTTGCTTTAATGGACTATATTATTTAGTATGGCTTGAGACTGATTTTAGTCAGTACTTTGCGACTTACAATATATAGTATCCATGTACAAGCAGAAGCGGTAAGTAATGCTGCTATTTGTCGAGTGGTGTCAGATATATCTAGAGGCAGAGACGCTCCAAGCCACCAACCTGCCAAGGCTGCGGTAACAGTAAGTAAGGCCATAATGATGCTTACTCCTAAAATGAACATTATTCTTTTCATAAATGGTTTAAGTTTGATTCAATATTAAATAAATGCTATTTCAAGTCAGTTTGTTCATGATTATATAAAAAATCGTGAGTAAAAGGGATGTAAATTAAAAAAGGAGTATCCTCTGGAAGAGGATACTCCTTTTTTATGTAGGAATGATAAATCTTACTGATTAACTCTTTTTTCCTGAATTCTAGCTTTCTTGCCAGTAAGAGCACGTAAATAGTACAATTTAGCACGACGAACTTTACCAACTTTGTTAACAGTGATACTGTCGATAGCCGGAGATTCGATAGGGAAAATACGTTCAACACCTACAGTTCCAGACATTTTACGAACGGTGAAACGTTTTTTGTCACCATGTCCAGCGATTTTGATAACAACACCACGGTACAACTGTACACGTTCCTTGCTACCTTCAACGATACGGTATGCCACTGTAATAGTATCACCAGCTTTGAATGAAGGATGCTGTTTGCCAGTAGCAAATGCTTCTTCAGCAATTTTAATTAAATCCATTTTTTTTGATTTTAAATTGTTTATCGTTACCAACGCAACATATCAAGTAACTCTTCTTTGACAGCGATTGCGCGAAAGCGGTGCAAAATTACTAGATTTTTGTCATACAGCCAAATTAAATTCAACTATTTTTTCATCTGATATCGTTGGTTGCAACTTCTTTTTTAACTACATTTGGGCAATAAACAACTAATAAACATGAAACCAAACCGAATTATGTGTATGATTCCGGCAGGAATAGCAGCCGGGATTTTTATGTTTTCAAGCTGTCACTCAGGGTATTCACTGGCATCAGTTGAGGGAAACAGGATAGAAGTGACAGCAGCTTTGGATGCTAACCCGGATTCCACTGCAATCGCTATTTTGACTCCGTATCAAAAAACGGTTGATAGTATTATGTCACCGGTCATAGGACAAAGCGCTCGTTTTATGGATCGCTTTCGTCCTGAAAGTGAGTTATCCAACTTGGTAGCGGATATTTTACGTTGTTCTGCTTCTGCATATATAGGTCGCATAGCCGACGTGGGGGTGACGAATATGGGCGGACTACGTACGGCTTTGCCCGAGGGGGATATAACTTACGGTAATATTTATGAAATAACTCCCTTTGAAAATACATTGTGCATTGTTACTATGAATGGTTCTTTGCTGCGCGAACTTTTTGAAAATATAGCAGCTGTGCATGGTGAGGGATTAAGTGGTGCTTGCCTTGAAATTTCTGGAGATGGAAAATTATTGGATGCTACAGTAGCCGGAAAAGAAATTGAAGACTCCAAAGAGTATAAAGTGGCTACCTTGGATTATTTGGCTGAGGGAAATGACCATATGACTGCTTTTGCTAAAGTAGGCGATGCGGATAAATTGCTGCCTGAAAAGGCCACAGTGCGTCAGTTGTTTCTGAACTATGTGAATGAGCAGACTAAAGCAGGGAAGAAAATAGACTCAAAGATAGAAGGAAGAATTACCGTTAAAGAATAAACAGAACCGTCATGAAACGAATATATGTATTATTTACTGCTCTGTGTGTATGTTGTGTGCTGGCAGCACAGGATATCAAAGAACTTTTGATACTTCATACTAATGATACCCATAGCCGTGTGGAACCTATTTCCATTACTGACCCGAATCCGGAGTTTGCAGGAAAAGCGGGCTTTGTACGTCGTGTTACCTTAATCAAAGAAATGCGGAAACAGAACAAGGATTTGTTATTGTTCGATTGTGGTGACTTTTCACAAGGTTCTCCTTTTTATAATATGTTTGGTGGTGAGGTTGAAGTGAAGCTGATGAATGAAATGGGATATGATGCCGGGACTATTGGAAATCATGAATTTGATTTTGGTTTGGATAATATGGCACGTCTTTTTAAAATGGCGGATTTTCCTATTGTTTGTGCTAATTATGGTGTACAGGGAACTGTTTTGGAGGGTCTTGTCAAACCGTATGTTATTTTGGAACGTAAGGGGGTAAAGGTAGGCGTGTTCGGACTGAGTCCTACGTTGGAGGGATTAGTACAGGCAAAAAACTGTGAAGGAGTGGTTTTTGAAAATCCAATAGAGGCCGCCCAGCGTGTGGCAGATATATTGAAGAATCGGGAAAAATGTGATTTGGTGGTTTGTTTGTCTCATTTAGGATGGCAAGGAAAACCTTATTCTGATGAAACTTTGATTCCTAATACTCGTAATATTGATATTGTCTTGGGAGGTCATTCGCATTCTTATTTTGATAAGACTTTGTTTTATAAGAATTTGGATGGCAAAGAGATTCCATTGCAACAAATGGGAAAAAATGCTGTTTATGTAGGAGAAATGAAAGTAAGGATGGAAAAGAACTGATAGTTGCTGTTGTATAGGGAAATCTGATATAATTGAGTAAGTTAGATGAGGAGAAACATATTGTTATTTATAAGTTTATGTGTTGTCGGATGTGCGATGATGTATGCACAGCAGATGCCTGGGCTGTTACAAAAGGGGAAGGCGGACACTCAGGATTGTAAGGCGTGGGTGGATGAACAGCTTTCTGAAATGAGTTTGAAGGAAAAGATAGGACAACTGTTTATACACACAGTGGCTCCTCTTCAGACACAACGAAATAAAAACAATATATATGCAGCTATAAAAGAATATAAAGTAGGAGGATTACTTTTTTCGAGTGGCCAGTTGTCTAATCAAGTTTTATTAACTAATTATGCGCAGAGTCTGGCAGAAGTACCTTTGTTCATTACTTTTGATGGTGAATGGGGGCTGGCTATGCGTTTGAAAGGAACTCCTCGTTTTCCAAGAAACAGAGTTTTGGGATGTATACAGGATAATGAACTGCTTTATGAATATGGTAAGGAAGTAGCTCGCCAATGTAAGGAGATAGGTGTGCAGATCAATTTTGCTCCGGTGGCTGATGTGGATGTTAATCCTCGGAATCCGGTTATTAATACCCGTTCTTTTGGTGGTGATCCTCGGAATGTGGCTCAAAAAGTGGTGGCTTATGCTCGTGGTTTGGAGGATGGAGGGGTATTGTCTGTCTGTAAACATTTTCCGGGGCATGGAGATACGGAAGTGGATTCTCATAAGGCGTTACCGGTTTTGAATTTTGATCGTGCGCGTTTGGACAGCATTGAACTTTTTCCGTTTAAAGAGGCTGTTAAAGCAGGACTGGGAGGTATGATGGTAGGGCATTTGGAGGTACCTGAATTGGGTAAAAATCCGGCTTCGATTTCTTCACATATTATTTATAATTTACTTTGTCGGGAATTGGGCTTTCAAGGTTTGGTTTTTACAGATGCTTTGGAGATGAAAGGTATTTCGCAAAATGAGAATATATGCGCTCAAGCCTTGATAGCAGGCAATGATTTATTATTGGCTCCCCGTAATTTGAAGAGAGAATTGGATGGTGTTTTAAATGCTGTAAAAAGTGGAAAACTATCAGAAGAATTGATTACGGAAAAATGTCGTAAAGTATTGACTTATAAATATGTTTTAGGGTTGAAGAATAAACCTCACGTCCAACTTTCCGGGCTGGAGAAACGATTGAATCGCCCGGAAACGAAGGAGTTGATTCTCCGCTTGCAGAAAGCTGCTATAACGGTTCCTGCTAATGTAAGTGGAATCTTGCCTTTGGATTCAAAATTGAAGGGTACGGTGGTTCTGAATATTGGGAAAACTCCCGGTGCAGGGCTTGATTTTTATGATCGTTTGCAAAATACACTCTCTCTCACATGCGTTGTTGCTCGTCCGGATTCGATGGAAGCTATTAGAAAACGATTGTTGGGTAGTCAGCGTGTAATTGTGGTGGTTACTTCGGATGATTACAAAAAGTATAAAACAATGCTTGATTCGCTTCCGGCTGATTTGCCTGTTGTTTATGTGTTTCTGATGCCATTAAAGTCTATGTTGGATATGGAGGGCTACTGGAAGAAAGCGGCGGCTGTAGTATTGGGGCATAGTGATGAATCTGTTATTCAGGAGTATGTGGCTGATGTCTTGGTAGGAAAGGCGGTGGCAGACGGGCGTTTGTCCGTGGCTGTCGCCGATTTGTTCAAACCGGGTGATGGAGTGACTATAACTCCTAAAGTGCCTCGTATTTATAGACCCGAGGATTATGGTATGGACTCCAAAATACTGGAAAAGATAGACGGGATAGCTATGGAAGGAATCAAAGCGAAAGCTTATCCTGGTTGTCAGATTCTAATTTTAAAAGATGGGAAACCAGTATATGATAAGTCTTTCGGTACTTTCACTTATGAAAGTGACCAAAAGGTGGAAAAGGATGATTTGTATGACTTGGCTTCGTTGACCAAGACCACGGCGACGCTGTTGGCTGTTATGAAACTTTACGATGAAGGTAAATTTGGTTTGACCGATCGCATATCCCAATACATTCCAGCTTTAAAAGGCACGGATAAGGAGCGGGTCACTATAGAGGAGTTGCTTTTACACCAGTCGGGCATTCCCGCTTTTTGGCCTTTTTATAAGGAGGCTATAGACAAAGACAGTTATAAGGGGACTTTTTACAAAGCAAGACCGGACGCTAGTCATCATACGCAAATAGATGTACGGCTGTATGTCACTGATAAGTTCGATTATAGAAAAGAGTTGATGGCAAAATCTTTCTCTGCCGATTATCCTTTACAGGTAGCTGACAGTATGTTTCTTCATCGTTCTTTTCGTGATTCCATTATAGCACAAATAGGACGTATTCCATTAAAAGACAGGAGATATCGTTACAGTTGCCTGAACTTTATGTTATTGAAGGAAATGGTAGAGAATATCAGTAAAATGCCTATGAATCTTTTTTTAGATAAAGAATTCTATAAACCGATGGAGATGAACCGTACGGCTTATTTGCCGCTTCGACAGTTTAAAAAGGAGGAAATTGTTCCTACAGTGAAAGCGGATTATTTGCGTAAAGGAAAAGTGTTGCAAGGTTATGTACACGATGAATCAGCTGCTTTCATGGGAGGGGTGTCAGGAAATGCCGGTTTATTTTCTACGGCTCGTGATGTGGCAAAAGTGTATCAGTTATTGATTGATGGAGGAGTTTATAATGGAAAGCGTTATCTGAGTAGGGAAACTTGTGATTTATTTCTAACCCATACTTCGAAGATCAGTAGGAGAGGATTGGGATTCGACAAACCGGATGTGAATAATAGTGTGAAAAGTCCGTGTACGGAAGAAGCGCCTGAAGAGGTGGTAGGACATACTGGTTTTACTGGAACTTGCGCTTGGGCAGATCCGAAAAATCATTTGGTTTTTGTTTTTCTGAGTAATCGGATTTATCCGCATCCTTTTGACCATAAACAGTTGATGCGGTTAAATATCCGTCCTCGTATGCAACAGGTTATGTATCAGGCTTTGATGAAATAATCGTATTTAGATTAAATACAAATTAGCGCATTTTTGTAATCTCTATGTGACAACTAATAGAGAAAAGCTGTATATTTGCTCCATCAATTAGTACTAATAATTTAATAATTAACGAAAATGGCTTACGTAATTAGTGACGATTGTATCGCTTGCGGTACTTGTATCGATGAATGCCCGGTAGAAGCAATTTCTGAAGGTGATAAGTATTCTATCAATCCGGATCTGTGTACAGAGTGCGGAACTTGTGCTGATGCTTGTCCTTCTGAAGCTATTCATCTTGGCTAAGCAATACAATTTTGTTCTTTAAAGTTAATAACGATCGTTTCCGTTGATGGAAACGGTCGTTTTTTTGTTTTTCTTAAAGCTTTGTGTTGATTACAAGCTCGTATGTCTACTTTATGAATAAAAAAACAGGCACCACAGAAAAAAACGGATGCCTGTTCTTTTTAAAGAAAGAATATTTTATTTTAATAGGGCTAATGCTTCTTTGATGCGGCGCATAGCTTCTATAATATTCTCATCGGAAGTTGCATAACTCATACGGATGCATTCGGGGGAACCGAATGAAGTACCACCTACACATGCCACATGACCTACTTCAAGTAGATACATTGCCAAATCGTCAGCGTTATTGATATTGCGGTCACCTGCTGATTTGCCAAAAAAAGAATCACATTTCGGAAATAAATAGAATGCTCCTTGAGGATTGTTTACTTCAAATCCTGGAATTTCTTTTGCTAATTTTACAATAAGGTCACGGCGGCGCTGGAATGCCTGACGCATTTCTTCTACGGGAGTTTGAGTGCCTGTATAGGCAGCTTCGGCAGCTTTCTGAGAAACAGAGCACGGACCTGAGGTATATTGTCCTTGTAGCTTATTTACAGCTTTTACAATCCATTCCGGACCGGCAATGAACCCGATTCTCCATCCTGTCATAGCATATGCTTTTGAAACTCCGTTTACAATAATTACATTGTCATGAATCTCGGGGAATTGGGCAATGCTTTCATGTTTGCCACTGTATGTGATATGTTCGTAAATCTCATCGGCTATAACATATACTTGCGGGTGCTTTGCCAAAACAGCGGCCAAGCCAGCCAACTCTTCCTTGGTATAAACAGAACCGGTGGGATTTGACGGTGAGCAAAGAATCAATGCTTTGGTCTTGGGAGTAATCGCTACTTCTAGTTGTGCAGGGGTAATCTTGAAATCCTGATCAATACCGGCAGTAATAATAACAGGAGTACCGTCAGCTAATTTTACCATTTCAGGATAGCTTACCCAATAGGGAGCCGGGACTATTACTTCGTCACCGTTGTTAACTAGAGCCATAATCGTATTACAAACAGATTGTTTGGCACCGTTTGCACAGGAGATTTGTGCAGCTGTATAGTTTAATCCGTTTTCATTCTTCAGTTTGGCTACGATTGCATTGCGAAGTGCAGGATATCCTGGAACTGGAGAATATCTGGAAAAGTTATCATCTACTGCTTTTTTTGCTGCTTCTTTGATGTGGTCCGGGGTATTGAAGTCCGGTTCACCCACGCTTAAATTAATGACATCAACTCCTTGGGCTTTTAACTCATTACTTTTTTGGGACATGGCCAATGTTGCTGAAGGAGACAAACGATTCAAACGATCTGATAATTGATTCATTGCTATTATTTTTAATGTGTTTAAGTTTACTTGCTGCAAAATAAAGGATAATATCTCAATTATGAAAGTAAAACAGACGAAATCGCATGAAAAATGATGTGATTTCGTCTGAGTTATAGCTTTTTTATTTGTTAAAGTGCAATGTATGTCCCATTCTGTCTTTTTTGGTTTTTAAATAACGCTCGTTATATTTGTTAGGCGTGATTTCAATAGGAACGTTTTCAACTATGGACAAACCGTATGATTCCAATCCTACACGTTTGACAGGGTTATTTGTCAGCAAACGCATTTGGGTGACGCCTATACTGCGTAGTATCTGTGCTCCGACTCCATAATCACGTTCATCTGCCTGATGTCCTAAAAGGATATTAGCTTCTACAGTATCCACACCATTTTCTTGCAATTTGTAGGCTTTCATTTTTTCCATTAGTCCTATGCCTCTTCCTTCTTGGTTTAAATAAACAACAGCGCCTTTTCCTTCTTTTTCGATCATTTGCAATGCTTTGTGCAGTTGTTCTCCACAGTCACAACGCATGGATCCGAAAATATCACCGGTGGCGCAAGAAGAATGCACGCGTACCAAAACGGGTTCTCCTTCTTTTATGTCACCTTTTATAATAGCGATATGTTCTAAACCATTACTTTTCTGGCGGAAAGGTATCAGACGGAAATGGCCGTATTCAGTCGGCATGTCCACTTCCACCCCTTTTTCTACTAATGACTCTTGCTTTAGACGATAGGCGATCAAGTCACGGATTGAAATTAGTTTCAGCCCCCATTCATCGGCCATTTTTCTTAGTTCGGGCAGACGAGCCATGGTTCCATCCTCACTCATGATTTCCATTAATGCGGCAGCAGGGTAGAGTCCTGCTAGCCGTGCCATGTCTATACAGGCTTCTGTATGACCGGCACGTCTCAGTACGCCTTTGTCTTGTGCATATAATGGATTGACATGCCCCGGACGTCCGAATGTTTCGGGAGTGGAGGTGGGGTCGGCAAGAGCACGGATAGTGGCGGCCCGGTCGTAGATAGAAACTCCGGTACTGCAACCTTTCAGCTTATCCACAGTTACAGTGAAAGGAGTACCTAGAACTGACGTGTTTGTATCTACTTGATGAGGTAATTCCAATTCCTTGCAACGAGAAATAGTGATAGGTACACAAAGTACGCCACGCGCATGTTTCAGCATGAAATTGACTTGTTCGGGAGTAATTTTTTCCGCAGCAACAATTAAATCGCCTTCATTTTCACGGTCTTCGTCGTCCACTACAATGACAAACTTACCTTCACGGAAGTCAGCTATCGCTTCTTCGATGGTATTTAGTTTTAATTCTTCCATAGTCAAATTATAAATGATTTATTGTTTATTCTTTCTTGAATTTCACGGTTGGTCTTGATTATGTTTTTTAAATCTTTATCCAGCCGGATACTGAACCGCCAAATGCGGAAATAGAAGAACAGGCCTATTGGTACAATGATTCCTGCGAGTAAATTCAGCCATTGGTTGTCAAACGGACTTTTGTGAGCTTTGGTGGACAAAATGGGATATCTATTTAAGTATTCCAGTAATACTCCATCTTTGCTGTTGGATAATTCTTCTATGAGTAGTTCCATTTTGGCGCTGATATCGGCTATGATGTCATCATGTCCTTTGTTGGTGAAGATGCGGATATAATTAGGTGCGTCGGCCAGTCTATGCTTGATGGCATACTCGTTACAGATGTTGCATAGTTTCTCCAGTTCTGTTTGTATGCGTGGATAGTCCGGATCTTCTATAATAACTTCTTTTTTGAATACATGGCGCGAGGGGCGCAGACCTAACAGCATACGGAAGAAATTGATATATACTTCGGCATTGAATACCACTGAGTCATTATTCGACTTATAAGTAAAGAAGGCTCCGATAGGTGCCAATACAATGGTACTCATCCAAACACCTAATACCATATTCATTTCACCGCTTTTTGCTACTCGGGTAGCCCCGGAATCAATGATATAATATATTACGAAAATCAAGACGGATACCACTACGGGCATTCCTAAACCTCCTTTGCGGATGATGGCTCCCAAAGGCGCACCGATGAAAAAGAAAATCAAACAACTTATAGAGAGGGTGATTTTTTTGTGCCAGTCGGCTTCGTGTTTTCGGATATTGTTGTCCGCATCTGTAGTTTGATAACTTTTCATGTTCCATTCACTGGCCAGTGACTCGGTGCGATCCGCCGCACTACCCAGTGTCTTATCTTTTTCAGCTAAAGTATAGGAATTGAATAGACTGTCTACATTGATTTTGCTGTTTGTTTCAACTATTTTTGCGGAGTCTGTTTTCGATAATATGATATTGCGATAAGTCGAGGCTTTTATTTCATTGTACATGCTTCTTCCCAAACTGTCGGCGCGGTGGCTCAGCGAGTCGATGGACTGGCTGATTTCAATCATATTCTTGCTGTCCGAACGGTCACTTAAAAAACTCCCATCTACCATGTTGAATCCGCCGTCAAATTCAATAATGGTATGTTTCTCTCTGAAGGTTTCACGTCGATAGGGGACATTATTGGATGAAATGGTCTGCGATTTCAGATTTTCGAACTGTTCTCCGTTATACAGATGTAGGTAAAGATGTTGTTTGTCTGCTGTCATCTCCATTTTTCCTTCGGAAGCCCATATAATGTGAGCGTTTTCAAACCCATCTGAAAAGTTGTAGATCAGTACATCTTTTAGCATTCCTGTTTCACGGTCTTTCTGTTTTACATATATATTATACCCCTCAATTTCGTCGTAAAATACACCTTCCGGAATATCCAGTTCTGGTGAAGTTTGCTTCATGGATACAAGTAAAGTAAGCAATTTGATCTGCGCTTTGGGGGCTATGACATTTTGAAAATAAAACGAGGTACAACACAGGAAAGTACAAAAAATAATCAGTGGACGTATGATCCTCAATAAGGGAATACCCGCTGCTTTCATAGACAGCAATTCATATCTTTCACCAAAGTTACCAAATGTCATTAAGGCGGCTAATAAAATTGCCAAAGGTAGGGACAAAGGTATTAAGGTCAGAGCAGAATAAAAGAAAAACTGTGCTAAAACACTCATCTCCAATCCTTTTCCGACCAACTCGTCTACATATCTCCATAAAAATTGCATCATGAAGATGAAGAGACAGATGAAAAAAGTACCTATAAAGAGCATCAAAAAGCTCTTTAGGATAAATATATCTAATTTTTTTATGCGTAGCATTATTTCATTTTGTGCAACTATCAAGGCACAAAATTAGTATAAAAAACGGAGAGCAAAGACAAGTTTTGCATATTTTTATAGAATTACAGTCCGCTTACCCTTTTTAGCTTTTCTATTTCGGAATCCCAAAGTTCTTTCATATCTTCTACTTCATCGGGTTCTGCCCAATCAATCACTTCCAGCATATAGTCAGAGGTCAGTTCGTTATAGACCATTTTCAATTCAAAATAGGCTTTAGGATCTTCATCATCCAGCCATCGAAAGCGTATAAAACTGTTAACCCGGAAGTTTGTTACTTCAGCTTGCCGTGTTTCTGTTTTTCCCCAATAAAAGGTGAATACTTTGTCTTTGAATGTCACCTTGTCTGCAAACCATGTTTCCAGGCCGGATGGGGTACTAATAATAGACCATACAATATTACCGGATCCGGCTTTCAACATGTACTCCAAACGAATTTTTTCTTTTCCCATAGGTTAGCTTTTTAAAGTTTCGGTGGCAAATTAAGCCAAATTTTCTTATTTGCCATAATAAATGCTATGTTTTTTGAAATATTTATTAGCCACATACTAAGCTGTTTTTCTCTTTAAAAACGAATTTTACAAGAAAAAGTTCTCTGAAATGTTGCAATATTCAAAATAACCTTCTATCTTTGCACCCGCAATTGAGAAACGATGGCGGGATAGCTCAGCTGGTTAGAGCGCATGATTCATAATCATGAGGTCCCCAGTTCAATCCTGGGTCCCGCTACAATGAGCAATATTAGACTGTTGAGAGGCTTCCACTCTTGGCGGTCTTTTTAAAAAACGATGGCGGGATAGCTCAGCTGGTTAGAGCGCATGATTCATAATCATGAGGTCCCCGGTTCAATCCCGGGTCCCGCTACTAAGCCGAAAGGTTTGTAAATTAGGCAATTAGGAGGCTTCCACTCTTGGTTGTCTTTTTTGTTTATAAGGGCATTTGCACAGATTTTGCACGGATTTTGGTGTAAAACACTGATAATCAATGAAAACGTAAGATAATTCTACTTAAAAAACTCTTTCTTCTGTTTTCTTTTCGTTGCTTGGCTTTTCTTAACGGTAATGTTCGAGATAAGACTTAAGATGTACAATGATGAGGCTTGAATCACAATAAAATCATTCTCGAATGATTTTATTGCACGAAATCTTGCACAAATGAATATGAGAAAAGAGATAAGCTACACACCGGTAGTTATCTCTTTTCATCGCGATAAAATTGAGTAAGAAGTACATAGCTTACAATTTTCTTGTTTTCATGTAATATTACTATTGACAACCAGCTTTCAAGCAAGAGCATTCTCAAGCCAATTAAGCGTATTCAAATTATAAAGTTATACCTCATGAAAGAGCATCTCACCATTAAGTGATTTGATAATCTATTTTCAAGCAAGAGCACTCTCAAGCCAATTAAGCATATTCAAGTTATAAAGTCATACCTCATAAAAGAGCATCTCACCATTAAGTGATTTGATAATCTATTTTCAAGCAAAAGCACTCTCAAACCAATTAAGCGTATTCTGGTTATAAAATCATACCTCATAAAAGAACATCTCACCATTAAGTGATTTGATAATCGACTTTCAAGCAAGAACACTCTCAAGCCAATTAAGCATATTCAAGTTATAAAGTCAT
>ULTP01053685.1_pt1 | contig 34073 bp, 21 predicted proteins | sample 1957721 | NCBI WGS metagenome assembly ULTP01 (sample SAMEA4835737, study PRJEB28245) | human gut metagenome | biome: gut microbiome; material: fecal sample | place: Denmark | collected 2008 | reverse complement strand
AAAGAGAAAGCTTCTGAGATGCTTCCTTCCGGCATGGCTGGCGCAGCCGTTGGTGCTGTTGGTGGTGTTGCCGCTGGTGGCTTACTCGGTACTCTCGTCGGTGGTCCTATCGGCGGAGCTCTTCTTGGCTTTGCTGGTGGTATTCTTTCAAAGTCCGAAAAATTCCAAGACTGGCTTTTTGGCACAGAAGATCACGAAGGCTTTATCAGTGATAAAACCCAGGAATTCTTCCATGAGCATGGAAAGTTCTTAACAGGTGGCGCCGCAGTAGGTGCTATTACTGGTACAATCACTGGTGGTGGTATTCTCGGTACTCTCGTCGGTGGTCCTGTTGCTGGTGCACTCATGGGTCTCGCATCCGCTACTGTTTTGAAGAGTGAAATTTTCCAGAAGTTCCTTTTTGGTGATGCTGAAAATGGACAGCTTGGTATTGTCACTCTTGGCAAGAAGTGGATGCGTAACATCGTTGGTGATGCTGAATCCAATGGTGGTGTTTCTGGTGGTAAGCTTGCTGGTATGCTTGGTATTGGCCTTGGTACTGGTGGCTTACTCGGTACTCTCGTCGGTGGTCCTGTTCTCGGTGCATCTCTTGGTCTTGGTGCAGCTATTCTTGCTCAGAAGGATAACTTCCATGAATGGCTGTTCGGCAAAGTTGATGAAGAGACTGGCGTAAAACGAGAAGGTATTCTTGGCCAGTTCAAGAACGCTCTGAATGTCTCCGTGTTCCAGCCGATTAAGAATGCCGCTGCAAACTTTATCGACGATGCGAAGAATTTCCTTCAGTTTGACGTATTCAATAAAATTACTTTGATCATAGAGCCGATTGGCGATGCTGTATCGTCCATGATTGGTAGTTTGACATCGTTCGCTTGGAATACAGCAAAAGACATTGGCCGATTCATTAAGGAAGACTTCCTTGGTGGAATGGTTGATGCTACGAAGAAGATTCTTCAGCCTGTTACTGCCGCAGCTACTGCAGCCGGATCTGCTATCTGGGGAGCTGCTAAAGCAATCGTTTCTACGCCGATCAATCTCGTTATGACAATGCTGTCGCCCATGGCTACTGCACTTCGTCATGGCGTTGGTCTCGCTATTAAAGCGATTACTACTCCGATTGGTCTCGCAGTTAAGACTACTTTTGGCGTATTCTCTAAGGCACTCGGTGTTGCTGCACGTGCTATCGGCACAGCTGTTTCTCTTCCGTTTAAGGCAGTTCAGAAGACATTTGGCTTCATCAATGATAAGATCATTGGTACAGTTGCTCATATTGGTCGTTTTGGCATCTCGGTTCTTCGTGATGTAAAAGACGCCGTCATGAATTCTTGGCCGATGCGTCTGATTCAGACTGCTTTCAAGAGTGCGAAAGATGCTCTTCGCTGGGTTCAGGGCGGCATGCGTCGTCTGGTAAATCCTGTGATTGATCTTGCTAAGTCTTCTGTCACTTACGTTCGTGATCAGGTTACTGGTGCAATCACAAAGTCGGTTAAGAATATCCTTCACTTCATGAATCCTATGACTTGGATCAATGGTATCATTGATAAGGGTCGTAAGTTCTTTGGTCTTGCATCTGAGAAGCGTGAAGAGGGCAGTGGTCTTGGCGCTTACTTCCGTAGAGTTTGGGATTCAACCAAGTACGGAATGGAGAAGAAGGACGTTAGCTCCAAGATGCTCTTTAATCCTGATGGTACTATTAAAGATGCCGGTAAGGGTCTTCCTTGGGCGACAAGAGTTCGTTTAGATAAGGAAGAAAAAGAACGTCAGAGGAATATGGCTAAGGAGCGCAAGCAGAAACGCAAAGATCTCCTTAGTAACCAGAGACTGATTGCAAAGTACACGAAGAATCAGAGATCGGAAGATACTGAGGAAAACCGTGCATTTGCAAAAGCTGCTGCGCTTGAGCGTGGCGAGCACATCAGTTTCAAGGGTGAAGCCATCAAGACTGAATCTCAGATCAAAACTGAAAAGTTCCAGGATGCATCGCTTGATGTCCAGAAGGATACGAATAAAATTCTTCATAAGGCGCTCGATTTTATTCTTGGCCGTAAACCTAAACTGACAAAAGACGAAGCAAAGGCAGAGGCTTTTGAAGGTGGTAAGGCTCAGGGATATACTGATCGTAACACCGACCGTAATATCGAGCTTCTTCATAAGGATGAGAATGGAAACCATGATGCTGAAATTAGAATCGCTGAAGCTGCACGTGATCGTGCAACGAAGTCGTCTTCTAAGGATCGTCAAAAGAAGTTCTCTGACTACATGAAGGACTACGGGTTCTTTGGTGGTATTGAAGTTGCACTGTCCAATATCAGTGGTCTTCGTGCTGGTGCTAAAGAATCTAATAAGGATTATAAGCAGCGTCGTAAAGATCGTCGTAAGAATGGCACGATGCTTGATTCCGATCAGACTCGTAAAGAGATGAAGATGCAACGTGATATCAATTACGAGGCATATCTTGATCGAGTCAAAGAACAGCGTGAAGCAAAGGAAGCAGCTCATCGTGCTCTTGAGGAACGTCGTCGTAGACGCAAAGAGGAGCGCGAAGCAAAGAAGAACCGTCCTCACTACGCTGAAGGTACTGATAATGCTGAGCCGGGCCCTGCCGATGTCGGCGAGGTTGGCGAAGAGATGGTTGTTACCGATAAGGGTGCAACTGTCGTTGGTACCAACGGCCCTGAGGTTCGTGATATGGCTGGCGGTGAGAAGGTCATTCCGAATGACGCTTCTACTCGTACCGGCCTCGTAGGTATCTTTGCTGATATCCGTGATCTGCTCGGTGGTATCTTTGATACCGTTAAGGGTGGATTTAGTGATATGGAAACTGCTCATGAAGATGCAGATACCAATATTACGAAAACCTATACTTCCACAGATGCATCCGTGAAGGCTCCTACCAATATTCCTGCACCGAATATTGGAAATGCAAATTCTCCGTTTGCTGGTGTAAATACAGCAATTACTTCTGCACTGAAAGCCAATGCTACAGTTGATACTGGTAAGACAGTTGCTAGTGAGGAAACTACCGATGGTGAGATTTCTTACGGTGATGCAACCATCAATCCGGATCAGTCTGCTCCTAAGGGTAAGACAGCAGATGAACAGCGCGCTCAGCGTGCTGCTGTTGATGAAAAGGCTGAGCAGGAAGCAAAGGATAAGAAGAATACTGGTTTGATAGAATCCATCAACGAAGGTATTCATTCTCATAATACTATCTGGAATTCGATTTTTTCGAAGAAGGGTATTATTACAGGTGCATTCATTCTCCTTGCTCCTATGGTGCTGAAGCTTCTTGGCAAGCTTATCAGTCTCTTTGCAACTCCTGGCAATGGATCTTCTGAGTCAACGAATCCTGCAGAACGTCTTGTTTCGGACTATATGTATGGAAAAGAGCGACTCGGTGATGGCAGAACATCCGCAGATGTCATTTCTGATGAAGTTGATGGTCTGAAGAATACCGTCGGTAATCTTCTTACTGGTAATATTCCGGATGCTATCAAGAGTTTCCTCTATGATAAGGACGGTAATATTTACAACGAAACTGGAGCCCGCACTAAGCTTCTCGCACAAGGCACTATTGGTGGAGCAACTGCGATCTATGAGGCTGGTAAGAAGGCTGTTCCTAAGGTGATTGGTGGAATCGAAAACATCAAGAACCTTGGTACTGATATCTTCAAGGGTGGAAAGTTCATCGGCGGAAAGATTGTAGACGGCGGAAAGTTTGTTGGTGGAAAGCTTGCTGCAGGCGGCGATTTCATCGGCAATGCTATTGGTAATACAAGAGCAGGTATGGCTGCCTCTGGTCTTAAGGATAAGGCAGGTAGAGCTGTCTCCGGTCTTAAGAATAAGATCGGTGGTGGTATTAAGAATAAATACCTTGAAGTTACCTCCTCTGCAGTGAATGGTTTCAAGTATGGTGCTGGTAAGGCATTATCGAATGAAACCTTCTCTAATGAAATCCTCACAGGAATGATGGAGGATAACATCAATAACGGCGACCGTGTAGCAGCTGTTGCATCGAAGGTTGGTAAGTTTGCCAATACGACTGCTGATAAGATCATGGCTGCTAGTGAGAAGAGTGGCATCACAAAGGTCATTGACATTGTGAAGAAATTCTTCTCCAGTATCATGGAAAAAGCAAGTGCTCGATTCGGCAGCTCGATCAAACCCGGTAAGGTTACCAAACTTCTGTCTAGTGCAACTGGATGTATCCAGAAGCACTTTAAGAAGATTTCTGCCAAGATTGCGACTATTCTTGGTACAGCAGCTGGCCTTGCAGGTACAGTTGTCGGCTATGCAGCAAAAGAATCTACTTGGGTGGTACTTGGTGCCATTAACGGTGTTTCTGGCGCTAAGCGACTCTTCCGTACATCTAGTCAGCCTGATGCTACAATGATGATCATCTCTGGACTCTTTGGTGCATTCAGTGGTTCAACGTTTGGTAGTATCGTAGACTGTGTCAATGAGTTGATCGTTTCAGTTACTGGCGTTGATATGTATACTGAGCTGGCTACTCTGATTTATCAGATGGTGGCTGGTGATGATAAGTTTGCCGCTTTGGCTTCTGGTCAGACAGAACTTAAGGAAGCATATGATGCCAGCGTCAATTCAAACCTGGAGTCTCAGTATAATGAGATGATTAAAGCAGGCCTGCTTGATTCTAGCGTTACTTTGGAGCAATTCACTGAAGGCGCTAAGAATGGCGAGTATGGCGCAAATATCCAGTCCTTTGCTGATTATAACGATGAGAAGAACCAGACACTTGGTTCTCGTCTTCAGAAGGGTCTTAAGGGTCTTGGTGACAAGGCTCGTGAGAAACTCGTCGGTAAGAAGCAGAGAGTTTTCGTTGATAAGCAGTCCAATACTGAGTATCGTGAAAACAGTGACGGTACTTTCTCAGCATATGATGCTACCACTGGTAAGTCGCTTGGAACAGCTAAGCTTGACGCTCGAGCATTCGAAGGGCAGACTGGTGAGAATGGCCGTTATGAGGATACTACTGAGCAGAAGAGTGGACTTCTTACAAAACCCATTGAAATGATTAAGGGCGGATTTAATTCTGCCAAGCAGTTCTTTGGTAACTTTGGTAAGAATCTGACTACTACTCTTGGTGACGCTGGTAGTGCACTTGTAACAGGTTTCCGCACAATCAATCAGAACTTCAATGATCCTAATATTGATTTCGTGTCTTATGCAAAGGCTGATGTCAATACTTCCGATCCGACCAATCCTCTCCATGGAATCATCGGCGCTGCACTTGGTGTTGGTAAGGTTGCAGTGTTTGTCGGTCATCTGATTGGCAAGCTTGGATCTGTTGGCGGAGACTTCCTGCTTAAGAAAGTTCCTGAGTTTATTGGTGGAGCAGCAGGTAATATTGCTGAGATTCCCAAGCATCTTGCCGATTATAGCACTAATATGGTGAAGGGTGATCCCCTTGCAATTGGTAACGCCAATATCAACTTTGATGGTCCTCTTGCTGGAGTCTCTGGAGCACTTTGCGGCGTTTTGAAACTTCCGTTCCTTATCGGATCTCTCCCTGCATTCGTTATCAAGGGCGTCAAGGGTAAGATTGATAAATACGTTGATAGCCATAAAGAGCAGATGGATGCTATCAAGACTGGTGTTTCTAATTCTTGGGACGCATCTGTTGAGGGTAACCTCTCTAAATTCTGGACAGCTGGTAGAGATGAGAGTGGAAAGGGTGGAAACCTTTTCGGCGCATTGGTCACCTTGTCTCGTATTCCGATGACATTTGTCCTTGGATATAATATGGTCGCGAATACGCTTGGGAGCCTTGTAGGAAAAGCTCTCGATGCTGTTGGCCTCGGCGGAATTGACAAGGAGATTGAATCTTTCCAGGCGACACTTGATCAGTATAAGGATCCGAAAAAAGCTTGGTCTGGTTTTGAGAATGCCAAGTTTGCAAATGGTAAGAGTAGCGGCTTTAAGAGTTTCATTGGTGGTGCTGTTAAATTTGCTTCCCTGTTTACAGTAGGTATTCCTAGACTTTTCAATAGTCTTGGTGATACTATTAGCAATGCTATCAACTCCATCGGTACTTCCCTCATGGATTGGATCCGTGGTAAAAAGAAGAAAGATGGTGGCTCTGGTAACGGTGTTGACTGGGATCAGATCAATAGTGACGTTAATGAGATTAATAAGACTGAAGGTGGCTCTGGCCGCCGTAAGACAGCCGGTGGCCGTGGAATTGCTCCCGATACACTGAATGGCGGTACTTATTATTCTCAGGACGATTCTCGCTGGGCATCGAAGTCTTATTCTAAGGCGGATGGTTCTGACGCGTCTGCAACGATGTCTGATACCGGCTGTGGCCCGACGGCTATGGCAATGGTTCTTTCGGACGTTTCTGCAAATCATACCGATCCCGTGTCTCTTGCACGTCTTGCTCAGCAAACTGGTGATCGTGACGAAACCGGTACGAATATGAATTTCGTTCAGAATGCAGCAAACGCTTACGGCGTGCGCTCTTCTATGGAACGGAATCCGTCTTCTTCTGAAATCGTCCGTAAGGTTCGCAATGCCAATGGTCCTGTCATGCTTCTTGGTCGTGATAACGGTAATGGGAATTCTCCTTATACCGATTCTGGTCACTATGTGGTTGCAAATGGCGTTGATTCGAATGGTAATATTATTATCAACGATCCTCGCGGTGTTGAGTATTCTGGGCGAGTATCTCCTGATGAGCTCAATAATAACACATCGGCAGTTTGGACGTTCGATGATGATAATTCCTATGGTGGCTCCGGCCATCGTAAGAGTTTCCGTAATATCATTCGTCGCGTTGTTGGTGGCCGGGGTAGAAGCAATCGTGATCGCTGGATGGATATCGTCATTGAAGTAAAGAAGCAGATCGCAAGATCTGGAGTTGGTTACAGTTCAAATAGATATGTCAACGTCACCATTGGTGGACGTACTATTCGGACCCGTTCTGATTGCTCCGGCTTCGTTTCCGCATGCCTGAAGTTCTATGGCGTACTTCCTGATTCTACCCAGCTCTATTCTGGCGAGATGACTCATCAGAATGGACTTATGGCAAATACAGGATTCACCTATAAGACATTCTCTAACTGGAATCTTCAGCCTGGTGATATCGTTGCAAAGTCTGGTCATACTGAGATTTACGCTGGTAGACTGAATGGTAACATTTTCGTCTATAACGTCGGATCTCCGAATTCTGCAAACTCTGCATCTGCAACAGGTCGTGCTTATAAGACGTATTCTTGCGTTTGGACTCCTGGTAAGCCCGGCGCTAATTACACTCAGGCTCCCAAGGGTACGATTCAGTTCAATAACTCTGCGGACGCATCTGCTGATGGTGCTGATGCAAGAGATGGCTATTATGATAGCGATACTGAATCTAAGAGTGCATCGTTCTTCTCACTGATGTCGAATGCAATGTCCACAATCGGTAGCAAGATGTTTGAAGCTGCTGTTACTGGTAATATGGACGTTGATTGGGACGCAGTGGTGAATGAGATCAATGGTGATACGGATACTTCGTCAAGTTCTTATGATGAAGACGATGTAGATGGTATCAGTGGTGCTGATGCTGATACTGGCACTATTGAGGGTAATGCTCGTAATATCTTCCGTAAACTTCGTGAAGCTGGTATGACAGATGCAGGTGCTGCTGGTGTCCTTGGATGCTGGCACAACGAATCTAGATTGCAGCCTAAGAATCTGGAAGATTCTTACAATAAGCAATACGGAATGACAGACGCTCAATATACTGCGTATGCTGACCAGAATAATAAATTCCCTGACAAGTCTAGCGACAAATCTGGTTATGGCCTTGCTCAATGGACTTATGCAAATCAGCCTGGTAAGACTTCTCGTAAAGAGAGACTTCTTCAGTTTGCAAAACGGAAGAAGACTTCTATCGGTAATCTTTATACTCAGATAGCATTTGCGCTGGATGAGCTTAAGAACGGTAGCTCGGCATATCGTAACACATTTAATCGTCTTAAGACCATCACATCTCCTGTCGATGCAGCAACTGCTGTTCTCGGCGGATATGAGATGCCTGGCTGGGGCGACAATCGTGCTAGAACATCTAGTCAGTTTGCACCTCGTGCTCAGTGGGCACAGAAATATTATGACGCTTTCCATGGGAAGGATGTCATGAGCGAAGAGGGTGGCAACGGTCCTAAGAAGACGAATTCTAAGAAGAAGAAACAGAGCGGCGCTGAGAAGGTCGCTGACGGAATCGGCTCGCTCAGTGGACAACTTCTTGGAGCATATCTCGAGTACGAGGTTGATCAGCATTCTGACGAATGGTTTGAGAAACTTACTGGACAAAAGCCGAAAGTTTCTCGTGCTGAGCGCAAGAGACAAGCTGAAGCTAAGAAGAAAGCTGAGGAAGAGAAGAAACGTAAGGAAGCGTTTGCTAATCGTCCACTTGGTCAGGTGGTCTTGGAGGATGTAGTTCTGCCGGTTGCATTGAAAGCTGGCAAGGAATATATCAATGACAAGTTCAATGAGGCTAAGCAGAATACTGGCGTTGATGCTATCAGCGGAGCCGATAGAAAAGGCGGAAGAGGCGCTACTGTCAAGGATATGCGTTTTGCTCCTGTGGCAAAATCCATTGATACGACAAGTGAGCATAATTCTACTGTGGATTCTTATCAGACCCGTAGCTATTATCAAGCTCCTCACTCTTCTAGCTATACTTCTAAGGAAAAGAATGGCGGCCGTGGTGTTGATGACACTCAGGTTCTTATTCTTATGGATAAGATGGTTGCTCTTCTTAGTACGATTTCTGGCAATACTGAAAATCTGGATGAGCTTTCTGACATCAAAGAAGGTATTTCGAAGATCAAAGCTTCGAATTATACTCCGATGACTGGTGGAAAAGGTGATAGCAAATCCAGTGTAACAACTCCTCGCGGAGCATTCAAGAAGTCATATAATAATGGAAGCGTCTCTGATTCTTCCATGACAAATGCTGAATTGGTTGCTCGTCGCATTGCGTTTGGGGTCTAAACCTCAATGAAACAAAATGGTAAGGAAAACTCCTAAAGTAACTGGGGTTTTCCTTACCATTTATTTTGTGTTAGAAAGAGGTGATTTATTTCATGGCTTTTACAGAAGGTATGCAAGTCACCACATCAGCAATGACTGACATGAACGGAACGCATCTTGCTTCGTTCGTTCGTAAGAATACATATGATATTTTGGAAGTCCATGGCGATCGAGTTGTTATCGGTCAAAACGGAAAGGTGACCGCAGCTGTCAATGCAAACACGCTGACGCAGATTGGCGCACCATCTGTGCAGACGAAAGCTGATACTCCAACTGTTCCTATTCCGGATAACACATCTACTGATAAGACATCTAACGGTGGTGGAGTGGGTGGATTTCTAACTTCTTTGAGTAGTGGCATTGATAAGACTCTCACAAATATGATTGATAATTATGGTGAGGATATTACCAAGTATACAATGAAATTATTTGGCCTTCCTCACCAGTTTACTCAATACTGTGACTATCGGACATACTCAATTTCCAATAAACCGAAAAGCCAGCTTATCGGTCGTACGTTTATCGAGAATATCATGCTGGAAGCGCCAGTCGTTACAATTGTTCCTGGACAGCCTATTTATCTTCCGGCTGTTGAGGGCGATAAAAAGAAACAGACCGCGTATATGATGGTGCAAGCTGCTAACGGTAATGTGGCTGCTCTTCTGACAAATTTGGATGAGGCGAAGAGAAAGAATGCACTTCGCTATTACGACTTCCAGCAGACATACGTGCAGTACATGAACTATGTCAATATTCTTTGTCAGGTGTCTGCAGCTTTCCTTGATCTTAATGGTATTTCAATTGATGGATCAACAACTCTTGATAAGTTCGATTGGAAAGACTATAGATGGACGAAAGGTGCTTACTCTACTGCATCAAAAAACATCGCAGATGCTTTGAAGAATAAAGTTGGCTCAACCATCAAAGGTCTTGCATCAATGATGGGCATTGCGCTCAATAATGAATCGTCGATTCCTGCAATTGGAAAAAGTGAAGAGAAAGATGCGATTGGTTCGATCTCTGATATTCTGACTCAGATGAACTTTGTCGAATTCTATGTCGATGCAGGTAATTCTGGGTCTGACGGGTTCTCAAACCAGCATGAGGCATCAAAGCTTTCAAGTATCTACGATTCAGCAGATGACTTTGGTAAAGAAATTGCATTCCTTGTCCAGTCTGGTGGCGTTGATGATACTCAGTTAAAGCAGCTTACAACAGGTGCGGCTGATGCCATGTCATCGGTCCTTTCTCAAAGTAAGTTTGGTATTGCTGGCGTTATGAGTCGACTTCTTAGTACGACTTCCAATGTCATCAGCGGTGAGACAATGGTCTTTCCGGAGATTTATAAGAAGTCAAGCTATGGAAAGAGTTACAACTTGACCGTTGATTTACGTACTCCGTATGGTAACAAGCTTGGCTTCTATTTGGATATCCTTGTACCACTTTGGCATCTTATAGCTCTTGCTGTTCCTAAGCAAACGACAGCGAATACGTATGGTTCTCCGTTCCTTGTGAAAGCATACTATCCTGGCGTGTTTGCTTGTAATCTTGGCATTATCTCTAATATGACAATTAGTAAGTGCCCGGATGGCGGTGAGTGGTCTGTTGATGGATATCCGACCCACATTCGAGTCGATTTTACAATCGACGATCTTTATTCCGATATGAGTATTACACCGTCTGGTGATATTACTCTTTTCCTTGCGAATTCTAGTCTGATTGACTTTATTGCATCTCAGTGCGGTATCAGTCTTGTGACCCCGCAGCTTTCAAACCGTATCGCTCTTGCTACCACTATTGTGAAATCTGCAGTAGTTGGTGCTGGCGATAATGTGAGTAATGCAATTCTTGGTGGCCTTGAAAATCTTATTGCTAGTATCACGGGAGTGTAAAAGCATTGAAGAAGATTGAGCGTGAGTATCGTAAGCTCTATGGAGAAATTCCTAGAGATCCACAGCAACGCTTTGTATACCTCCTTGATCAGCGTAAGCTTGGAAGGCAAAAGGAGTTAATTTCTGATAGAATTCATCATATTCTTAATATTCATTGGAGTCATATGGATTTTACGATTTATATGATTCCAAAAGCAACTCCTCGTCCACGTTATTCTTCTATGACAAATAGTTTTTATGTGCGTGGAGCAAAGGATAACAAAGACCTTTTTGATAAATTTGCAAAAGGAAGAGATCTTCCGATGATCAATACTCCTTGCAAATTTACATGCGTCTCTTATTTACCAATTCCAAAGTCTATGTCAAAAGCAGATACTATTTTGGCAGAGCTTGGATTGGTTAGACCTATAAGTAAACCTGATTGGGATAATCTTGGGAAAGCATATTCCGATATGATTCAATCTAAGATTTTAGCAGATGATTCTCTTATCGTAGAAGGAATTTCTAAGAAGTATTATTCACTAAAACCTAGAATTGAAATTCATATTGAGTGGATGGATGAACCAGATTGCCTCTATAATTATAATAAATTTGGAAAGAAGGGTTGACTATGGCTACAAGTCAGATGTTCGGCTATTTCAACGGTCAGTATTACATGGTCGATGAATCAGCCAATATCGTAGTGCCTGAAGATGCAAACTATAAGAAGTCTGGTATTCAGGTATCTAAGAATCTCAATAATGTGTATGATGTCGACATGTATCTCTATCATTCTGATCTGACAACAGAAGAGAATGGTGAGCGTGTTGCCTTCATGAAGGAGTTCATTGTCAATGAGAAGGTGCCTCAGATTATTCATGTGAATAATGAGTTCCTGATCTCTGCGGATTATGAGCTCTTTAATAAAGACGGGAAGTGTCTCTCCAATGGCGTTCTTTCCACTCTTGCTGAAAGTTGCAATGGTGTTATTCTCGCTCCTGTGGATCAGTTCAATCATATGATGTACCGTAAGCTGTACGTCTTTGATGGTCGAATTGAGATTCCTGTGCCGAATATTTCTCGGTACGGCATCAAGTGTCAGTACAATCAGCATCCGTATACGATCCGCATCAATTCGATCAAGGTTACTACCACATATGGTAATGACACTTACATGATCGGTAAGGATGAGCAGGTTGTTCGTGGCAAGGATATTGATGGAAAGTATCACAGTGCAAAGTATACTCTCTATCATCATATGTGTGATTGCCCGAATGAGATCACTCATAACAACTATGCATCCAAGTTCCTTACCAATGCAACGATCGGCACATCCATCATTGATTCTATGGTTGGTCCTGCTGTGCTGGAAGCACCCGCAGATTACACTGAAGTTGTGGTTGCGGATATTCCCTGTGCTACACAGGATAACAGCTATACTGTCAAGATTGATGGTAAGGCTGATCAGATCGTTCTGAACGTGGAAGCAATCGTGGATAACTTCAATACGGTGTACGACGTTGCAGATATCAAGGCTCTGCTCGATACTGTAAATGGGGCAGGTACCGGTAAGGATGATTCCTCAACTGATACTGATACGGGTAATACTGGTAATAACTGTACCTGTGGCGGTAATTGTGGCTGCTGCACCAAGAAGGATGACTCCACAGTGACTCCGCCAACTGACGATAAGAAAGAGCCGGAGACTCCTCCCACTGAGGACAAGAAAGATCCTGTAGTTCCTCCTACTGACACTGATCAGAAGGGTGATCAGGGTACTACTGAGAACCCCGGTGACAATAAGGATCAGAACACTGAGGGAAGTACAGACACTTCTGAAGATAAAGGTTAAATAATTTATGGTGATGCTTGGATTGCATTGAGTTTTAATGCATATTCAAACATCACCATAAATTTAAGGCTGGATACTCTAGAGTAGAAAGGGGTTTCGCAATTATATGGCAAATAATTCAAGCAGTGTACTATCTGAGGTAAAGAAGATATCGGGTAGTATGCTCAGCACCATTAAAGAGATTCTGAATAAAAATGACATTTCGTACTCAGAGGTTGATTCCATGAACCTCGTTGTAAATAAATCGGATGAGCATTCAATTAGCTCTGACGAAATTCGGGCTTTAGCTACAGAAGCCGTAGGTTGTTCCATTCTCGCTTTTGATACTTTGATTGATATGGTGGATGTCAATAACAAGGTATATGTGAGACAGCAGCTAAAATGAAAAAATGATAGGCTAGAAGGTTTTTCTATTCCTTCTAGCCTATCATTTAAGCCTTATCAGTGATATACTTATAGGTCATATCACGAGTGTTACGAAGATCGAAATTCTCCAGCTTCAGAGCCTTCAGCATTGCGAGCTTTGTATACTCATGAACTGCCTCGGTAAAGATATCCTGAGGATTGGAGCCCTGCATCTTATTGGCCTTATTCATCATAATAGCCTCAAAGAGAGAGGGTTGATATACCTTCGGACGACCTGAGAAACGGTAGTTTGTAGCTTCGTTCACAGCATCCTGCATGGCCTGATTGTCCATGACCTGATTATCCTGAGCGAGGGTATCCTCAATATCATGACGATACTGATCCTCATCTGCAACCTTCTGCTTCTCTGCATCAATTGTAGTCTGGACGTTATTCTTGATGATATCGCTGATCTCATCAAGACTCATCTTTGCATTGATGTTCTTGATAGCAGTATCGTTTGCTGTGGGATCGTAATGGATCGAATCAGGATCAATACGGCCGATGTTGTTCTTCTTGATGGTGACTGCATGCTTAGCGGCGTTTTCAGCCTCAGTTACGATCGTACGAAGCACAGAAGAATTATTCTTCTTCAGAGCTTCACGGACGTAGTATTCTGTAGGCTTGTTATCACAGCGCTTGGCAATAAAATCACGAACTTCTGCACCAGCGTCCGACGGAGAAAGGTTCTTGTCGGGATCGTTGTAAGGAAGTGCGTTCTTATAGATTTGACCAAGGACTGTATCAATGCAAACGGACTTGCCGTCTTCTGCAGCTTTCAGTGTCATGCGACGCATATGCTCGGGATCGTTTTCAAATGCGGACATCTGATCCATTCGATCCTTTGCTTTATTCTTGGCATGAATGAAATCGAGAACTTTTGCTTCACGCTCATCTAATCCAGCAGTTTCCAGCTTGAACTGAATTGCGGATTTCATAATTCATAGCCACCTTTCTTAATAGAGTATTGAGTTCAAAACTTAACTGATTGTTTTTACGACCTCTACGTTGAGCTTGATATCATCCTGTGCAACAACGAGAACCTCGGGAACGTATTCACGGAGTTCCTCTTTGGTAAGATCATTCAGATCAGTTACTTTCATACACACAGTCTGATATTTCGGGTCGTAGTCATTAATTCCTGTAAATCTCAGATGATGGACAGACGAGAAGTTATTCTCGATAGCCTTAATCATATTTGAGATATAGAGGTCATTCGAACCAGAGGAATTGACTTTTTCGACAAACGATTTGATGAATGCCTGGAGTTCGGCCATAACATTCGTAGCAGTTGTACCGTCTACAAGTTTCACGTCGTAACTGATACTAATATTAACACGGTCGATGAGTTCTTGCTCATCACCGATATAATAGTTATTACTACGACCGTAAGTGTTATAGAACTTGATATCCAGGTTTGTGTTGTTACGAAGTCTAGGTGAGCACTCTTCAAGATAACGATAGTTATCTGTAACCTTACTGATGAAGGTATTGAATGTGTCAGTGCTATTAACCATATCTGCTTTCACCATAGGAAGCAGAGACATAGCAGCAATCGTGCACATTTCATTTCCTGCTGTATCGAGAGGACCAGTATAGAAGGTTACATTACTACGCATCATATTCAGAGGCTCAACAAAAGTCAAGCCTTCTGTTTTTGCAGAGTACACATTGGCCAGAGAATACAGGTCAATATCACCACCAGGAACAGATTCTCCTTTGTCATTTTTCGGGCGGAAGAGATCAAAGAATCCAGGCTGTACTGCGCCGATATTATCATGGTAGCAGATGTATATATTGACAGAGCAATTTTCAATTGGCACGTAGTGGTAGTCAACATTTTCTGCACTCACAAGATTGAGAATAGCAAACATCTTGTCTGTCGTGATATAGTCGTTTGTGATAATCTTTGCGCTAAATGTTACCATGGATTTATCCGAAGCATCCACTTCGGACGGGAATAGTTCGATATATCCAACTTCTTCATCACCATTCAGGAAAGAAGCAAAAATACGAACGTCATTCAGAATGCCAGTAGCAGACTTGTAGTTTCCGAATTCGTGGACGTAATCTCCATCCAAGACTGTGGAAGGAATAATACTGAGAGAAATCTCGTATCGACTATTCTCTTCCAGCCTACGATTCAGCTTCAGTTTTGAAGTAATGAACTGACAGAGAAGATTATCGTTAGACGATACATAGTCCAAACTCACAATCTCATTCTGGATATTCTTGTAAAGACCGACAAGATTCGGGCTCTTTGACATGGAAATCAAGAACGGGTTTGTGTAAATGAACTGATAACCCTGCTTGAATTCAACTCCACCACTGAGAATCAGAGGCTTCAAGTCTTCCATGTCGATACGAGTTTCCAGCTTTTCACCAGACCAATTGTATCGAGAATATCCGTTAAGATCCTGGACGTAATACTCACCGAGATTGGAGAGCTTGTAGATATTGATATCTTTCATCAGCTTCTCATACCCGATGTAATCACCAGTTTTATTACCAGTCGTATCAGACTCATAATAGACCTGATGTGATTCAACGGATAGAGCGAGCATTCCGTTTTCGATCATTGTGGTAAGAGTATCGGTGGAGAGATCTCCATCAATCTTATTACCGTTGGCATCATAATGCTTACCATCAGACAGATAATATGTGCCGGACTCATTATCCACATAATGCTTGGTTGTGATGGTTTCTTCACGGTAGCAGACAGTCTTCTTTTTAAGGCCAAGAAGTTTAGTCTTTTCTGCCATATCATCATCTGTGTATTCATTATACTCGATGATGTTACCATCAGCATCATAGTGCTGCCAATAGCCCTCTCGATTTTTAACGAAGAATGTCGTATTCCAAGTTGTAGGATCTTCTTTTTTGCTATTATCAAAGACGATGATCTGATCGCTGAACCAAATGCTCGGTGTTTCATACCGATCTTTGTAGAGATGATCCGTGATCGTCTTATCATATGACATATAGCCAGGAAGCAGTCTCACTCTATTCCTACTATTACCTTCGTATACGAAAAGATGGCCAGGATTCAGAGTGTAGACATTACCATTTTCAGAACGATCGAACTCGAAGCTGTTGATGTTTGCACCGAGCGTATTTGTCGGGTAGATATAGTCATCACGCTTGATCAGAAGGAACGCTGAGAAGAGTCGCTCCATAATATCATCACGACGCTTAATGACAAAAATCTCGTTACCGTACCGATACTTATAGTTATAGAAATATGTGGAAATGTCGTTTTCGGTAGAGAGCTCATTTGCTGTTGAGAATCCTTCCACAGTAAGAGCTTGGAGTGCATCAATGGAAAGCTTTGAGGCACCACCGGCAGCCGGAGATACGGCCTTACCAGCAATAATCATCTTAGAATTATATGCATAATTCTCAGAATACGGCTGGAAAGTGATACTTCTACCAGTATACTCTTCAAAGTTCGCTTCTTCTCCAGTTGTGGTATACGTGATCACTTTGATATCTGAGTTAAACTCAGGCTGGAAATATCCATCTTTCGGAGAGAAAGAAATCTCCAGAATATTTTCATCTTTCAACCTATAATAGCAGAAAGGCGTTTTAAGCGGAAGAGAGAATTTTACCAGCTTATCGAGTCTTGTATAATCAGATGCAGTAGGTGCCTTGTAGAAGATGTCAAATCCAGCGAGGGTATCGTCAAATTCGAAGTCCAGAACCGGATAATTGATCTTCGTGTTTGTGATGATCTGCTCATGCAGTTCTGTACGAGTCACCTGTCGAGCGGTTAGCTCTAACATCAGAAGACCGTTATTCACCTTACGCATCTTCAGGTAGGGATTCGTAACATTCGATACTGAGTTCGGAATCGCCATGTCATATTTTGCGCTATAGACATATTCCGATTGATAGGTACCTGCAATATTTTTTTTCTTTGCTTCGATAACGACATCGTAATCAAGAGTGAAAGAAATATCTTCCACATTGATGATCATATCCTTATCAATCTTAAATACTACAGTTCCGTTTGAAGAATCCTGACTGCCATACAGGAGGATATCTTCCTGCTGTAATAATAAGACGAATGTGCAAGTTGCTGCGGAGCCAAAAGAATTGTCCAATTGGAAAATAGCGGCATGGGAATAGATTGATTCCGGGATAATTGCCTTATTCGGAAAAGCTTCGTTGATAAGAACTGAAGCTGTATTCATAGCATCTTCAGTGATATTTGCAATCTGCTCCATAACGAAGCCTTGTTCGCCAACGTTCAGAGCTGACAGCGGAATATCACCGAAATATTTCTGACCAAGAGTGGCCAGTGCTGTATCTTTAATGGAGTAACTGTCCGTATAGTCACGGTCAACAACGATTTTATCCGTTGTAGTTACTTTAGCCATTTAGCATTTCTCCTTTCCTAATAGATTAGAGATTATCTCATGGGACGGAATCTAAGTTTGAATGTGTATGGGAGATTTCTCTTACCATCACCATTGAAAGTTTCAATGAAAGGAATTCCAGACCATGTGTAACCAGTACCACAAACTGCAGGCTGGAATTTATTGACGTATCTCCATTGCCCCATAGTGGGACTATGCGTATTGAATTCGATCAAAGAGAGAGGATTGAAATCCTCTTTCCATGAGAATCTGTATTCAACGGAATACTCAGGATTTGCAAGTCGTGTTTCGGAATCGTATGCAAACGAAGACGACGGCATCGTTACTGGGAAGACACCGTAGTATTTTGACCAGAAGATGATGGTTTCCCCGTCTTCTGCTGTCAGAATATAATACACACATGTCGCATAGTCAAGAATCCGATTTTTGATGTAATTGATATTCGGCATGACTTTACCACGGTAGACATGGGATACATAGTCAGACCAGAGTTTATGAAGATGATAGATGTGAAGATCTCGGTCATCTACATATTTGATCTGGAAACTACCTTCCGTCTTACTCTTGATATTACTTTTGCCATATGCAACCTTATGACCTGTCAGTGCCTGGCCATATGCATCCGTGTCAATATACTCATCGGCTGTCTGGAAGGATTTTGCCTTGTTTGACAGATACAATGCGAACTGATGATTGTATCCTGCTTTGGATTGAGTTAGTTCTCTCAGCATCTCAGGGCAATGCTTCAGAGCATAATAATACTCAGAAAGATTTTTCAAATCATCTGATAATGCAGGAGATGACAGACCACCATTTGATCCTTCAGCATAAATATTACAATCCGGACGAACGAAAAATACATGCGCGAATGTTTTTGAAAGGCTATCATTTCCGTTCGGCTGCTTGTATTTATTATAGTATTTCGTATACTGACGATACAGCGTTGTCGGATCCATCAAGTCGATGTTGACTGACTGACGGATTGTGTTCATGTTTACGAGAAGCTTTTCCTTCTCATAATCCATGAAATAATCATAGCGATAGAGAGAATGTGTGCTATCAGGGTTAGCAGTCTTATTCGGGAAGCCATATTTATTCTGAACGACGCTGGGAGCGTTTCGGTCGAGGGCATTGATGGTAACTGAACTTTGCTGATATTTGAGATCTCCATATTTCAGCATATTCATAACAGCGTAGTAGTCAGCCGACTGCTTTTCTGTATAGGTGTAGTGATAGTCAGAATTTTGTGTTGACTTATATCTTCTCGTAAGATACATAACCCGGCTATCACCTAAGATGGCATTTGTAATCCACGATTTTAAAGACCCAAATAGGTTGCTGAGTGCACTTGATAGCAAGTTTTTACCAAGATTCATGACTCCGTTCACAAGAGCTTTACCAGCGCCGGTTCCGACATATGAGTCAATTTTTGATCCGACCCAGTTTCCAGCCTGATCTTGAAGTTTATCCACACCGTTTTTGATATTGCTAATTGTATTCTTAGCGCCATTTACCATATCGCCAAGAAAACTTTGCGCGTCAATCTCATCTTCCGGATTTGCTGGCACTTGCATTGGTGTTGGAACTGGGTATGTCGATTTCAGACTCTTTTCTGGGAAAGACACTAGCGTGTTGATATCAACCGCAGCAATCTCTTTTCCATCTTTACCAATGACGACTCGAGAATCTGGATAATTTTGACCACCAATCTGTATGATTTCATACACGTTATTTCTGACAAAAGAAGCAAGGTGAGTACCATTTACATCAACAGATGCAGAGGTACTTACCTTGTCACCAATTTTGAGAGCCATATATGAAGTCGTCACTCCTTTCTTTTTCAATGTAGGGTTTCCTCGTAATCGCTTACCCTATTGTTTTCAGGTGCTATATTCACTAGGGTTTCTCTTAAGTACAAGTATTTAATGTCAACTCTAGTGTTTAATGGAAAGGAGTGATAGGCATGACCACTAAACACGGGAAAAGGAAGACGGTTAAAACTCGTGACATGATGCTGATCTTATGCTCCACATTGGTCATCATCTATACGATTATTGACATCATTCTTGGCTTCGTTGGTCTGAAGACTGGTAGCCAGATTCAGCTTGATAGCACACTTACAAGTGAAGTCTTTGGTTTTGCAAAGTGGGTTATCACAACTGGTGCTGGTATTACTATAGCAAAGACCCTGAAAGGACGTACCAACAGTGATGAGACAGAAGAGCCTCCTCCTATGGATGATTCTGATAATAATGAGTAAAGGAGTATAAAGAGATGGCAACAAATCTTGATTTTGTGATCATGGAAGCTGCACAGTCTGGACTTCTGTCTAATGACGAAGCAGTTTCAATGTTCACGGTTACCACAGAAGGCGCAAACTGGGAAGCTCATAAAGAATATCACGATCGCACTCGCGCTGCAAAAGCTCTTGTGAAGCAGTATAAGAAAGATGTGAAAGCAAAGAATTTTAAAGCAGCAGCTGCTGATCTTGATAAGGCAATTGCGATTATGGAAGATCTGGATAAGTCACTGAAGGAGTGGCGTGAATCTTCTACATTCGGTAGCTACATCACAGGTCTTTTCATTCCTATTCTAAAAGACTTCATTCCGTTCACTGGCAAGGATGCCATTGATCGGACGAAAGAGTCTATGCGACTGAACAGTGTGGGCAAGGGTCTGAATGGCGGCCAGATTAACTACGGTGATAAGAACTTTTACATCAATCGACTGATCCAGTATTCTGACGAGCTGAAGAATAAGATCAAGTTCCGCAAGAAGGAGCTTGCTCGTTATGAGAACAACATGGCAGTAGCTCCTGCGAAGAAGCCTCTGTTCGCAAAGGAATCAACTGAGGATGTTCTTTTCGATCTGAATGAGACTGAAGCATTTTTCAATGAATACTCTGCTCTGTCCTATATGAACGATGACGAGTATTACTCTGAAGGCGTTAAGGAGATTCTGTCAAAGCTTGCTCCGAAGAAGGAAAATGTTGACAAAGCAAAGAAGAACGTTATGAATGCACTGAAGACTGCAAAGAGTGCAGTGACTGGTGGCACTACAGATGAAGGCTTCCTCCGTCAGCTGAATTCTTCTATCACTGAGCTTACTCGAGCTCGTCTTAAGATGGTGAATGCATATCAGGAATCTTCTGGTGTTATTCGCTATATGACTCCAGACGATATCTCCTTTGATAAGGCGAAGGAACTGGTTGCACAGTACAAGAGTGCAATTGACGACTATGAAAAGCAGATTAATAAGTTCAGTGATGATATCAAGCCTGCTGAGCGTGCTGTTGTTTCGAAGGGAGCAAATTATGCCTACTATTCTAAGCTGAGCTCTGTTTGCAAGGAAGAGGTCAGTGCGAATCGTGGCTTCTATGATACTTTGAAGAACGTGGTTTCTTCTCGTGAGAAGTTCGTCGTGTATAATCGTAATGATGACACGATTGATAATAACTTCCAGAAGTCTATGTCGAAGTTTAAGTATCGCTCTGATGAGAACGAGCAGCTTCAGATGGCTGAGTCCGCTGTTGCTGACATGAAAGCTATTTTTGACGTGTAAGCATTAGAAAATGCCCTATAGAGTTGAGATACTCTATAGGGCATTTTACTTACTTTAAACGCTTTGTTAGGATGATGGGTTGATATTCGGACTTTATTTTGTATTCCGGTACCCCCGTGATTTCAGGGAGACTAATTTGACTTGCAGAATATAAATCCGAAATCACTGAATCTTAGCTCGGTATCTTCTAAAATTCAGGGAAATGGCAGCAATCGTTCTACGATCATCTAGATCTCCAGACAGTACTTCCACTTCACTGGTAAACTTATATCTCCAGGATACCTTCTACGAACATTTTAGATCTCCAGTATCAATTCAATATAAATCTACTTTTGGTGAATTTCAAGAATCATATCGTCTACGAACATATAGATCTCGGACAATCATCCATCGTTTCATCAATACTCTTGCTTAGAAACTATCAGTTCGTCTACGGCCATCTAGGTCTCGGAACTCAAGATAAATGTCTAAGCAATGCCATAATAAATAGTTGGCCAGACTGCAAAATTAATACAGTCTGGCCAACTAAATGTTCAGAATATTAGATCAGTTTGGAAGATTAGCCGTTGATCATCTCGTAGAACTGATCAAAATCGGGGGACTCATCCTCATCGTTAGCAGACTCCATGATCTCCTCAAGCTTCTTATCCAGCTCGGAGATAAGCAGAGTGCGCTCGGTGACGGTGATAGTACCGTTGAGCTCAGCATCATAGATTGCGCAACGAATTTCGGCAGCTTCCTCAGTTGCGTCTTCCACGCTCTCATTCTTGAAGATGCCGGCGACGAATCCAGTAAGACCCTTGACCTTGGCGAGAACATAGGCAGGAGAACCCTTGACCTTGTGAGCCATGTTGTCACAAGCAGCCTTCCAGTCTTCGAGCATTTCAGCATGTGCAGCCTTTGCATTTTCCTTGATGTCGGCGATAGTCTGCTTAATAGCAGCATCTGCATTGTTGAGATGCTTGCTGATTGTATACAGATCGCTCAGCAGATTGCCGAGGTCCTCATTCAGCTCTGCTGCGAATGCCTCATAGATATCTTTGCGCTTCTGGGTGTACTCGTCCTTGGAAAGTTTAACGTCAACATTGTTCATCTGACGAGCATACTTCTGATAGGTTGCGTTAACAGCACGCTTCCAATCATTGACAGCATCATTTACTGCAGCCTTACCAGAGCGACGATCGTCCTTCTGAGCACTGAGCATGGTCTTCTGAAGCTTCTGCTTACCACGGGCAGTGCTGAGATCGACCATCTTATCCTTACCGTACTTATCAGCAGCCCGATCGGCAGCGTTCTTCTTATACTTGGTCTTGGCCTTAGGCGCGGTCTCACCCTCATCAGCTTCCAGAACGTCCAGGAGTGCATCACGGGTATCAATGCTGATCTCGTTATTCTGCTCAGCTTCGCAGATGATATACTTAAGATCCATAATATAGTCATCCTTTCTTATTATATATAAGCGGTAAATGCTTATTTAGGTGTTTCGGTTGAGTAATGCATCACCGGTCGAGTAAGGCATCACTTGCTAGTTTTTTAGCGTCAAGAACCTGAAATGCTCGCTTAAGCGGATTCATTGAGATGTTCTTAGTGTAGCCAGCGCCTCTGATAGCTGTTGCAGTATTCATATAGCTTGTTGCGTAGCTAGATGATACAGCAATGGCTGTACCTCCTGCAGCTGCGAGTGTTGCTGCAACAACTTGAGCCGGATGCTTTGCACAGTAGTTGTACGCTTTTGACGACACGCTGTTAAATTGGTTTGTGATGCTCTTAATGAATCCGATCTTAGTGGGATCGTCCTCATTGAGAGCACATTTTTGGAGAATGTCAATTGTATCTGTCCATTTCCCCTGGATTTCAGACATATTCTTGTCGAAATCTTTGATCTCTTTATTACTGAGCTTCACAGCATCAGCAACGCCGATGTTTAACTGCCGTACGTCAGAGCCATCCAGATTCCAACTCTTGATGATACCCTGAAGTTTCTCAGAAAGTTCATCCTGAGCCTTCTTGTATTCATCAGCGGTTTTATACTGGGTAGTCTGAAGCTTACGCACACCAGCAACAGCGGCTTTCACATAATCATCGTATGCAGCGATATACTTCGCACGATCGGTGATTTTGATTTTTTGACCAGCAAGCTCTTTGTTTGTGACAAGAGCCTGTTCGACATTCTTCAGCTTTCCGGAAGCAGTGATCTGGTTGAACTTAGTCTTGACAGCACCAGTAACTTTCTTAACGAGAGTCTTAATCCCGTTAAGAATCTTACTGAAGAACGCCTTGATAGAGTCAACGAACGACTTTCCAGCTTCCTCAAGCATAAAGGATGCATCGTTTGATGATTCGTTAAAATACCCAAGTTTGACCTTATTGTGAACTTCCGTTACATCAATCATGAACTTATCATAAGCACATTCATAGAGGTAATCGGCCTTTTCACATTCAAGGTCAAACTCGAGAAAGTAACTATCCATCAATGTGATAACCTCCTTTCTCTATGTATTATTCGTAGAATTAATATAATGTAAGTACCTACCCTGAAACAATTCCCTAAGTTTACAAGGGTTACTACGTTGTAAAGGAGTGAGAAATTATGTGTTATCCAGAATTGGATATCCTCTTCACAGAGAGCGAATGCATCGCTATGGAAAATGATCACATGATGCAATCCTATATTGATGCATTTCATGTAGAAGCTACTGAACTCTATATGGAAGCAGCTTCTCATATTATTTCAGACCATGAAACTTCAATTCTTTATGAGAATGCGTGCAGTGATCTGATTTCCAAACTTTCTGGATTTATTCAGAAAGTTATTGATAACGTCAGCCTTTTCTTCCGTAATCTAAAGATTAAGATCTTTGGTAGTAAGGAAGAGAAAGAGAAGCTTGCTCAGATTAAGGCAGCTGTTAAATCTGCAAAGAAGCTCCCTGAATCTGCTCGCAAACAGATCAAGGTCTATCGTACAAAAAAGAATAAGAAGGCACTTGATGCCTATATCAAAGAGATGGCTCAGCTTGAGCGTCGTTTAATGCGCCTTAAGGTTGAAGCAAATAATGATGCTAGTTATGGACTGCAAATGCTTCCTATCGTTGGCGCATTTGTTCCTAGCAAGGATAATACATCTTCAATCATGCTTGAGTATAACGACATTAAAGATGCTATGGATAAGTGCAATGCCAAATATGAAAAGCTTATCGAGCAGAATGCCGAGGTCGTTAATCTTGCGCTTGAAGATGCGATCCGTTTTTCAGACAAAGAGCTGAAAGACATTGAGCTTGACATGGATGCTATTAAGGCCGACTCCGATAAAGTTCTTGCTAAGTTTAAGGAAGACGCAAAAGGAGTTAAGGTAAAAGAGCAGGCAAATCTTCTTCAGAGGATGACATCTTCTATCGAAACACACGTTCGTAAATATATGCGAGATTGTGGTGGGTATCACCAGAAGAATACAGCGGCTCTTTTAGCTATCGCAAAAATCACAGGCATCACACTTACTTCACTTGGCGCAAGTGAGTTAATAAAGCAGGCGACCCAGGGTGAAGTTGATATTGCAGGTACTGTTAAGGATGCCGCTATTAATACATATGCCAATAAAGTCGCTCCAGTTGTCAACGGTGCTGTTATGAGTATTCCGCTTGCTCGAGATAGTATGTTGAATCACACTGGTCTTAAGGCATATGATATGACAGCAGAAAAGCTTAAAAAGGATGGCACTAAGCATACTCCAGAAGAGTGTATGTATAATGGTGTATGCCAAGCGGTTTATGCATGGGCTTCCACTGGATTTCCCCCCAAAGCAAAAGTATCTAAAAAGGTGAAAGATCTTATTCAAGCGGCATATGCGAATTCGGATAAGTTAACTTATATCTACGAATTACCTTACCTCGTCACAATTGATTTCACCGATACTGTTATTACAAACACTTCAAATAAGCAAGTGCTTATGGCGCCGTTCATGCTGCAATATATCAATAAGCATCCGGAAGTTGCTTGGCCGAAACAGTTTGTTACTGATCTTTCAAATGCAAAGGAAAAAGATGGCAACGACTATTTCGGTAGGTTCATGAATATTTATCTGGAAAAAGTCATTAATATTCAAGACGTTCCGAAGTTCAAAGCTGACATTCGTTCTTATAGAACGGATTGGAAGGCTGCTCAAGCTAAAACTTAACGACTACAAAAAAGACAGAGATACATCTATGATTAGAGTATCTCTGTCTTTTATAGTTCGTATGTTTTTAGTTTGATTCTATCGGATCGCACACCACAATCTTTTTCAAGAATATTATAGTGGACGTAAATTGTTTTTGTGAGCGGAAGATATTGCGTTAAAGTTCTCCTCAGATAATCAATGTCAGTTCCTTCGCTTCCATCGTTATCTGCATAGATATGATAAATGATATTATTTCCAACGAATCCTTTTTGCATCATCGTTTTCATCATATTACCATAGAACTTTCCGCATGTGGCCAAGTTTAAAGTATTCTCTTTGATCTCATTTAATCCATATGCGATTCCCATGCAATCAAATACTCCTTCTGAAATATTGATTGTAATATCATCTGGAGTAAATAGATCGACGGCTGATGAAATTGCATAATAGGGTCTTACTAAACTTTCGTTCAGAATGAGAGAATATTTAAACCAACGAATCTCCGTATCAGGTCGAATGCTACGGAATAGGATTTGAGTTCCCGTAGAAGTAACGAATCCAACGAAATCTCTATCTAGGAAGTTTGCAACTTCAGGTTTTACGGTTATCGTATGGATATCGTTTTTCAAGAGAAATTCTCGTAAAGAAGTGATCACTTTGCAGTCTTTTAAGTCTTGCTCAGTGAATTTTCTTCCGAGTCGATTTTCGATGTATCGAATCTTTTTCTCTTCATAATTCTCTGGGAGCTCATAATTGAATATGATTGCTGGACGATCTGGATTGATTGCAGCATTCTTATCAGAAGTTTTAGCAACCTTCCCGGCATCGTTGAGTAGATTTTTATCTTGGATTTCCAATTCTTCCAGTACGTCTTTATCTACGATCCCGTGTGCTGGACAGCGGAAGCAGTTATAAAGAATTGGAAGATTATCATTTGGAGATATTCGGATATAAAAATGACCCGTATTCTGGTTCTTTACAGAGTCACCACAATACGGGCATCGAGTACGAATATTGATATCACTTACTTTTTGTGTGAATATGGGTCGTTCCATTAATTGCTTAATTAATTCAATTTTAAATTCTCGATTTGTCATAATTTCACCTCCTATTTAGTAGTCTGTCATTAACACGATGGGAAAAAAGAAATCCTGGTGTAGCATTAAATCGTATGCTACACCAGGATTATTATTCTTTATTAGAGGATGTCTTCGCCGTTAGACTCGGGAATGATCTCGGCATCGTCGTCATCGACAGGGATGATGACAGGTGCTTCGTAGGGCTTCTTGCAGGGAATGGGATCGGTCGGTTCCACGTCATCCGTGTAATCGTCCTCGTCCTTCTCGGTCAGAGGCTCACGGCTGCTGAAGTTGCTGTTAGCACTCACACGGTCACCCTCAATGGGATCATCGTCTTCGTCTTCCAGGACGTCTTCTCCAGCTTTTACCAGATCATTGAAGCTTGGAACTTCAACGCTATTGTAGTCTTTCGGAAGCATGCTGAGGCACTTCGATGCGGGAATGACAGGGCGCTTTTCATTATCGCTATCATTCGTGGCCGTGTTGTAGTGCTTCGGTTTCGGTACAGGGATACCGTTGAAGAGGCGAGGCTTAGAATCTTCGTCATCTTCATCATCCCAAGGTTCAAGCTCATAAGACAGGTCAATGAGGCGACGCATGACTCCGCTGACATATGCTCCCATAGCGTCGACGAGTGTCACCTTAGCCTTTCGCATCTCTTCATGATATCCATCGAGCACACGCTTCTTTGCTGCATTCTCAGCGGCAATGATATCCTCCTGGGTATCACCGTTGATCATAACAGTTGCCTGGAACTTGCAAGGGAGTCTGAGATCCTGATTGATGCTGTGCTTCCCAAAATTGAAGCTGTTGAAGATGATATTGAAACTGTCGCAACCACGAATCTGAGAATTCATGGTATCGGTAAGACGCTTGGAATAGTAGAGGATAGCGTCATACTCGCACTCGGTGAGAACAGCAGTAGCCATCTTGTCGTTATGAAAAACCTTCAGCATTTTTTATTTCCTCCAATATTTTCACTTTTTATTCGGATCTTCAGCAGTGCCTTCCAGATAGACTTTTCCGGTAACACTGCTGAAGACGATATCGTTCACAAGCGGGAAGTCTGGATCCGAACCATTATCCATGACGCGGATCTCAAAATCAAGACCGAGAAGTTCGCACCACTTAGAGAAGTTGGTAACGCTCATACGAGTACCGTTATTCAAAGCGGTCTTCATATTCGTGAGCGTATACTTATCTCCGGTCATATACTTCAGGGAATTGATGTCACGGCCTTTTGCGAGAATTGATTTTTTGATGCATTTCTTCCATCCATCATCCGTATCATTGATGATGGGACGAAAAACGGAAGTTGCAGCATTCATATCCATCAATGCTTCTTCCGAATACAATACCTCGTTCTTTGCCGTAGTTGCCTCAATCTTCGGCAACGTGATTTCGAAGGTATGTCCGACAGAGAAGCTTTCGTTTGTCTTCTCATTCGGAGTAAGAACCTTCGTCATGTGTCCGTCTATGATATAGACGGTTGGAATGATAGGACGGACACTGTCCTTTTTCGTAGAGCAGATATAAATCTGCCCATCATCTTCGTCGATGTATCCTTTTCCGTCGATATACTGCGTATCATCAGCGATGTAACCCTTAATAGAGTAAATCTTATCCTGGAACGCAAGTTGAATCGGAAAATTATACGACTTTTTCCTGTCCATGTACTTTGTCCTCCATCAGCGTTTCTCTACTTTCCGTATTTCTCGACATAAGCAAGATAGCGTTCTGGAATGAGAACTTTGTCTCCCTCTCCATTACGCAGACGCTTAATCATTTTCTTGATCCTTTTTACATGCTTTTTGTAGACCTTTTCATCGAGCCCTTCGAGCACGATGTACTTCTTCAGAAAATAGAGATACTTGTCATAACTATCAGCCATACTATCAAGAATTGCCTGGTCGTACTTCATCATTATTCACCTCCTAAACCCAGGCGCATTAAATTTTATGTCGCCTGGTTAATACAAATATATAATATATAAACATAATTAGTCTTAAATTTTCTCTTAACTTTGTGCTCTCCTTACTTTTTTCAAAACATGGAATGAACCGATGTCTGAGTAAATTAAACCCGGACATCGGTTCATTCCAATTATTCCATAGAAGTTACTTCTTGTGGAAGAACTTGCTGGCGATCCGTGAGAGGATACCAGACTTAGACTTCTGAGCCTTACGCAGATACTCCTTGACCTTGCGGCTGGCCTGAGCATGATACTTGATACGAAGCTTAGCCTTCAGGATACGCTCCATCTTGTAGACAGTCTCCAGCTTACGCCACAGCGGATCATGGTGCTCCATAGCGCATGCACGAATAGCGACCTCATACAGCTGAGCCTTACGAGCGTGCTTATCGAACTTCACGATGGTACGCTCAGTCATGAAGCCCTCATCACGCAGAGTATCGAACTCATCGGAGTTCACAAACTCAGTGAACTCAGACTCAGTCATATTCTCCTTCAGCAGCATAGGAGTCAGGACAGTAGTCATGACATCATCGACATGCTGATCCTGCTCGGGAGTCAGCGGAGGGGGATCCTGCATCTCTGTATCAGAAGAAGTCATTGCCTTTGCGACGTTTGCCTTCACCTGATCAACAGGAGTGGAAGCATCGGGAGCAGTGACAGGAGTTGTGGGGTCAGTGCCAAACGGCTCGCTGGGATCACAGATATCGCCACCCTCTTCGCAGCCAAAGCCTTCGAGAGTAAATGCGTCATCAGAGCCAAGAGCTGACTGCAGAGGCTTGCTCATCAGTTCAGTAAACTTTGACATGAGATTCATCCTTTCTTTATTAGTGTAAAGACGGTTAAGTCATTACACTACTGTTTTTATAGTAGTCTTTCTAGGGCCACTGATTATTCAGATTGTCGTTTACTTTAGTTTAAGAAAATGGTATCTTATACTTAGGAAAGGACTGATATGGATGCCAAGATTGAATAAAGAAACTCTCTCTAAAAGCGTTTTTATTAAGCAATGGAAAGAGGAAATGATTGTCAATATGAAGCGTCTTAATCCGGATTGGAAAAAGAGTGAAATTGACGAAGTACTCGATAAAATGCTTCTGGAGCAAATGTACAATCCAGATGTTGAATTGGATAATAACTACACACATGAGCATAAGCAAGCAAGCGCGATCTCTGTACTCGACTGGGTACTGAAACGGAAACCTGTAGTTGCTGGTAATGCTACTTTTTATAAAAATCAATTGGAAGCTATTAACCCGATTGCAGACATGGTTAACAGCTTCCTTGTTGAGCGTAAAGCAGTCAAGAAGAAAATGTTCCAGATTGAAGATGACCAGTCTGATGAATATAAAGATCTGGATCGTCTTCAGGGTAACGTGAAGCGTTTGGCGAACTCCTATTATGGTGGCTCTGGTATGCCACAGTCTGCATTCTATTCTAAGTGGTCTGGTCCTGCGACTACTGGAACAGCACAGTCAGTTATTTCTACTACAGAAACTCTCTTTGAGGGTTATCTTGTAAATAACTACAAGTTCATTGATGATAATGAATGCTATCATTACGTCAACGAAATTCTGAAGCAGGATTATAATATTCCGAAGTGGATGAAACGAGTTACTCGTTCTCAGCTTATTAGTCGACTGCTTGGAATGTTTTACGAGGATACTTATGAATCGTCTTGGCAAGACGGAGTTATTGAGATGGTATCGAATCTCAGTGACGATGACGTGACTAAGATTTATTATAAGAATAACTTCCTCGAATTTACAGAAGCGCATGAGAAAGTTCTTGATCTCTATGATGATCTTTTCGCTGGAGTTAAGAATCTTCCCTATGCAGAAAAATACGAGGATATTCCTGAAGAGCTCCGTTCCAAGTTCACGAAAGGCCAGGAGCACGATAGGGTCAAAGCATACAATGAGTATGTAAATATCCAGTACTTCCTGAATCCGAACTCTCCTCCTGATTCCATCAAAGAGATTTTGGATAAGCTGAAAGACCTTTACATGAAGTACGTTTACATTCCGTTCATGTCGATTGATCGAATTCACCGGTTGAAGTATTTCATGAGAAGAACGGTTTGCATCGTCGATACTGACTCGAATATTCTGAATATTGACGAGTGGGTAAATTTCTGTAACCGTACAATTCTCAGGAATTCTTCTTATGGTAGAAGCGCTGAAAATAATAAGTTTATCTGTGTCAACACATTGACTTATTATATCACTGCCGCTGTCCAGCATACTCTGAATGAGTACGGGCTTCATTCTTATATCCCGGATGATTATCGTCCGATTTTTAATATGAAGAATGAGTTCTATTTCCAGAAACTGGTTGTTGGCAAGAAGAAAAAGCGTTATATTTCTGCCATGAAGCTTCGTGAAGGTAACATGTTCCATCCATATAAGCAGGATACAAAAGGTTTTGATTATATGAAGGCTGGTACGGCAGAAACTGCGAATAAGAGATTTGATAATATCGTTCGTCAGTATATTCTTGAGTCTGTTGTTCCGGATGTGTCTGGTATTCTGTATGAACTGAAAAAGTTTGAAGAGGATATTTTGAATTCTCTTCGTCATGGTGAGATTACTTACCTTACCCTTGCATCTGCAAAAGAAAAAGAAGCATATGCAAATCCGTATTCTCAGCAAGCGTTCCGTGGAGCAATTGCTTGGAATGCTGTATATCCTGATGATGAGATTCAGTATCCGTCTAAGGTCAGCATTTTAAAGCTTACAACTTTTACGGAAAATGATATTAAGGATTTGCAGAATACTTATCCTGAAGTATATGATGTTTTGATGAGAAACGTATTCCATTCTCCAGATAAGCAGATTTCGGATAAGGGACTTCAGATCATTGCAATTCCTTCCGGCCATAAGATTCCGGACTGGTGCCAGCCGTATATTGATGTACAGACTGTGATCGGTAACACCCTTGCTCCTTTTAAGGGCGTTCTTGATATTTTCGGTGTTGATATTCCCACGGTTGGTAAAAACTATAAGACAACAAATCGAAAGACTGGTAAGTTCTCGAATATAGTTAGATTCTGATTCTAACTATTAGCTATTAAAAATAAAAGAGAAAGGAAGATTCCCATGTTTGAAACTGGTTATGGATATACTCCCAATGATATTAGCTCAGAGGAGTTTCTCTCAGAAGCTCCCATTAATCTGATTCAGGAGAGTATCAAGAAGCAGTTTAAGAATCCTATCGACTATACAAAGAAAGATTACGTCGATACCTTCATCAATAAATACAAATTCTCGAGAGAGAATGTCAATGTGTATGAAGATGAAGAGATGGATAATCTTACAAAGCTGAGAGATGGATTCTATTCTTTCATGCTCACAATGTTTGAAAAGAAGCTCGGTATTGGAGTAGTGGATTTCTGGGATATGAGTGAGTCTGAGCAGGACGACATCATCCATTATGTGTACCGATTCTTCTTGACAAACTGCAAGAAAAATATTACTTCTGCTGTGATGAATTTCATTGAAGATCATCATGATTCTTATGCACAAGCAGATGATCCGGATGAGGATGTTACCACAAATTCTATGAAGAAATATGTGGATGATCCTGCTGATCTTTATGTCCTTGGCCATATGGGAGACGTTATCCATGATACGATGGACTTCGATATGGATATTGACGCATTCTTTGATTTGTGCGATGACAGAGAGTCTCCTTGCCTTGAGACTGAGTTTGTGAAAGAGAAATTTGATAAGCTGGTTCTTACAGGTAATTTTGTACCTTGTTATTTTGACCTTACCGATTATTCAGCCTTCCTTTATGAGGTTGAAGCTAAGGTCAGAAGAAAGATTCTGAAGAAGTACTCTAAGAAAAAGGACTAAATGATTTCATATCGTCCGACTTACACATACGTAATTTTGAAACACAAAGGAGAATATTATTATGCCTTACAATTCTAACACTAATCGCAAAAACGTTTCTACTAACATTAAAACTTTTTACGGCGACACTGCTTCGATGGGCATGACCTACTGGAATGATATGATTTCCATTCGTCTGAATCCTTGCAATGGTACCAACGAGGATGGTATTCGTCAGTATGATCGGAACCGTAGCTTCTCTACTGCAATCACTGCACAGAAGGCTCTGGGTCTGACTCAGCTTATTGACGAGCATATCGTTCCCGTCATCAAGAAGGTGGAAGCTGGCGAGGATCTGGAGAAGCCCGTCAACGTTGCTATGAAGATGGGCAATAAGAATGCTATCATTGTCATCCAGTATGCAAAGGATGACAAGGGTGTTCCTACTCTCTACTTCATCGGCTATGTCAGCGCAAATCAGGATAACACTTGTGATCCTTCGAACCGTTACATCTACAAGTTCAACAAGACCAAGGTTGTTCTGGATTACGATCCCAATACCGGCAATGGCACTGTGAAGGCTACTGAGGCCGAGTTCATGTTCTTCTACAATGCTCTGAAGAATATCAACGACATCTTTGGTGTCTCTACTCAGTCCAATGCATTCTTTAACAGCTGGGGCAATGGTCTCCAGACTGGTAATAATGCTCAGTCTTCCGATGTTCCTTCCACTTCCCCTTCGGCTAATTCTGCATTCAGTGCAGAGGATCTGCCTTTCTAATTCGTTACGATAACTAATTAGGCCACCACACACTCTATATAAGTAGTGCTGTGGTGGCCTATTTTATTTCATAGAAAGGAACGAGTTTATGGCACAGACAGAAACGATTTTCTACAATGCAGATTATTTGGTGATTGAATATCTTGATTTTATTAAATCACCTTATTTCGTTCTTCTTCAATATATCCAGAAGAATGAGAAGCTTCGTCCAATTCTTCGTCTAGAAGAAATTGAATCATTCGATCTTGCTTCCCTTTATGAGTGGTATGTGAATCGGAAGCATCAGAATTTCCTCATTGATCTAAATCGAGATCCAGAGAAAGTATCAGAGGAATTCTTAGATGGACTGATTATGGACCAAATGCTTATCTCAGAGAAATTCTATTCAAATTGCAATTTGCTTTGCACCCAGTATATGCTGAGATTCTTAAAGAGCAAGAAACACCCAGTGAAAGATGTTCTCGTTTACTGCCCTTTCAAAACACCATGGCCGAAAGAAGACTTAAAACGAGAACTTGGGATTGATTTTACTTTCATGGATGATTTCGATGAAGTGTGTAAAAAGGCTGGAGCAAATTCTACGTACTTCTTATCTAATATTGATCTCATTCATAGGATGGAAGAAAATAAAGTTCTTCATTTGTCTTCTATCGTTCTTCCGATTGAGTATCGGTATAATAAAAAGAATATGAAAGACTATAAGATTGATTTCACTGAGCTGTGGAAAAAATATGCATTTAAGCTTGCATATGCTAGAGCATGTAGTACAGACGAACACGACAATGGATCTATTGATACGATCAATCGAAATACCTACAGAGATCCAGTAGAGTAATTAATCAACGTGATGACACAAAATTAACTTATAAAACAGGAGGTAAGTAATATGAAAACTACCGATGATATGGATTTTGGTCGAAGTGATCTCGATCGTGAGCCTTTGATCAACGTCTATTCCAAAGATGAATTCGATAAGCGTGTCGGCCAGGTGTTTAATACCATTTGGGAAAAGCTGGTCATGTCTTTTGGCCCCGCTGGTGCTGGTACGTTTATCGTTGTCCCTTCTTCTACCCAGTCTACTTTCTTCAATACAAAAGATGGTTATTCCATCATGAAGTATCTGGAGTTCAATACGAAGATTGATCATA
>ULTP01070837.1_pt1 | contig 35030 bp, 47 predicted proteins | sample 1957721 | NCBI WGS metagenome assembly ULTP01 (sample SAMEA4835737, study PRJEB28245) | human gut metagenome | biome: gut microbiome; material: fecal sample | place: Denmark | collected 2008 | reverse complement strand
TGCCGCTATCGCTATCACACCTCATTATTCCAGCGGCCCGGCTTCACCGAGATGATGGACGCTGTGGAGAGCGGCGCGGTCAAGACGGTCGTGACGAAAGACCTCTCACGCCTGGGACGGAATTATCTGCAAGTGGGCCTATTTACAGAAATTACCTTCCCAAAGAAAGGCGTCCGCTTTATCGCCATCAATGACGGCGTGGACAGCGCCCAGGGCGACAACGACATGAGCGCCTTGCGGAATTTATTTAATGAATGGATGGTGAGGGACACGAGCAAGAAAATCAAAGCGGTTTTCCGGGCTAAAGGCATGAGCGGAAAACCCATCACCAGCCAGCCGGTCTATGGCTATCTGAAAGGCCCGGACGGACACTTCGTTGTTGACCCGGAGGCCGCACCTGTTGTAAAGCAGATATTCAGTCTGTGCCTTGCCGGGAACGGCCCCACCAAGATTGCCCGGATGCTGACCGAGCAGAACATCCCCACGCCGGGGACGATGGAGTACCGGCGCACCGGCAGCACCCGCCGTTACTACCCGGACTACCCCTGTAAGTGGTCGAGCAACACCGTGGCGCACATCCTGGAGCGCCGGGAGTACCTGGGGCATACCGTCAACTTCAAGACGGAGAAGGTGTCCTACAAGGTCAAGACCAGCGTTGCCAACCCAGAGGACAAGATAATGGTCTTTGAGCATACCCACGAGGCCATCATTGACGAGGCCACCTGGGAGCGAGTGCAGGAGCTTCGCAAACAGCGAAAGCGGCCCAACCGCTACGGCGAGGTTGGCCTGTTCTCCGGTCTGTTGTTCTGCGCCGACTGCGGCAGCGTCATGTACCAGCAGAGGTATGAAACGAACAAGCGGCGGCAGGACTGCTACATCTGCGGCAGCTACAAGAAGCGCACCGCCGATTGTACGGCACATTTCATCCGCACCGACCTTCTGACGGCGGGCGTGACGGAAAATCTGCGGAAAGTCACCAGCTACGCCGCCAAGCATGAGGCCCGGTTTATGAAGCTGCTGATGGCACAGAACGAGGACGGCGGTAAGCGGAAGAACGCCGCCCGCCGCCGCGAGCTGGAGGCGGCGCAGAAGCGTATCGGAGAGTTGAACGGCATCTTCAAGCGTCTGTATGAGGACAGCGTGAGCGGGCGCATTACGGACGAGCGTTTCATGGAGTTGTCCACCGATTATGAGCAGGAGCAGGCCACGCTGAAGGCCCGTGCCGCCGAGTTACAGGCGGAGCTGGGGCAGGCGCAGGAGGCCGCTGTGAACGTGGAGAAGTTCATGGCCGTTGTGCGGAAGTACACCAGCTTTGAGGAGCTGACCCCCACCCTCCTGCGGGAGTTCGTGGAGAAGATCGTGGTGCATGAGTGCTGGAAGGACGAGCAGGGAACGCGCCACCAGGACATCGAGATTTATTATTCTTTTGTAGGCAAGGTGGACTTGCCCGACGATTGAGCCAGACCTATCCGGCGAGGCCCCGCCGGATGGGAACGGCAAAAATTTTTAACCTCTCCTTGCTTCTTTATCCGTAGTGAGCTAACCTTCGGGAGATGTCATCCCAAAAAGGGATTGATCAACTCGATGCTTTTGATTTGCATAGTCCAGCAGAGGAATCCATATCTGATAAAAATGAAGTGCCTGTTCGGGGGTTAGAGTCATGATTCTTCCTCCTGCTTTTGTAAAGCCCTTGTAGACGTATATTTCGTATGTTTCCGATGTACACCGTTTTCATCGTATTCGATATTGCTGCGGCGTTTCTTTTCTTTTGCAACCGCATCGAATTGCTCACTGTCGATAATTGCCATGTGGTGGTCGGAAAACATATACTTGCTTCGCTGTTTGCTTTTTGAGTCATAACTCATCAATGGGGCTGTTGCTACGGAGTTTCCCCGGTATTTCTCGTTGCTGAGCAGCGTATCAATTGCCCGGCGGCACCATCTGGCTTTTCCTGTAGGAGACGGAATCCCGCGCTGTTCCAATTCGCGGCTGATTGCAATGATGCTTTTACCCTCAAGATATAGACGGAAAATCAGTCGAACGTTTTCTTCTTCCTCTGGAACGATGATGAAATCACCGTTTGCGTCTTTTCTGTATCCATAGCATGCACGCGAGTATAACTCCGATGTTCCGTCTTTAACCCTTTGCCGGATCGCGACAGCGACGTTGTCGCGTGCGTTTTCCTGTTCTCCCTGAGCGACAGCAGCGTAGATGGAATAATACAGTTCAAAGTCTGGCTGGAACGAGTTCATTTCCTCCATATCGAAATATACAGGAATGCCGATGCTCTTTAACTCGCGGATTGTTTCGAGTCCGTCTGCTACTTCCCTGGCAAACCGGCTGATGCTCTTTACCAGAATGAGATTGATCTTCTTTTGTCGGCAGTCATTGAGCATCCGCTGGAATTCCGAACGATTTCCGGCATTTCTTCCGCTTGAAAAATCAATATATACATCAGCCAACTTCCATTGATATGTATGATATACCTGCTGAACGAGCGCGGAGATTTGAGAGGATATGCTGCTGAACTGTGAGGGGCGCTGCGTGCTGACGCGGGCATATATCCCCACAGCTTTAAACGAAAGCTGCGAGGGTAGCAAATTGGGTATTCGCCTTACGGTTTGCTTGGACATAGCGGGCTCCTATCATTTAGACTACCAGCAGGAAATCGAGCGCATGAGCGGCGAGGCGGTGGAGTATGTCCGGGGCATCCCGGTGGTGAAAATGTTCCAGCAGACGGTCTACTCCTTCAAGGCCTTCTACGCCGCCATCCAGGATTACAGTAACCTGGCCAGCCAGTACGCCATGAGCTGCCGGACGGGCCAGACCTGCTTCCTCACCTTCATCAACGGGGCCTTCGCCCTGCTGATCCCGGCGGCGCTGCTCATCGCTTCCGGCGGGGATGTTCGTACCGCGCTGGTGAATCTGATTTTCTACGCCCTGTTCGCCCCCGCCTGCGGTCAGATGATCAATCGCATCATGTATATGAGCGAGGCGGTGATGGAGGCCGACGAGGCCATCGGCCGTCTGGACGAGATCCTGAGCCAGCAGCCCATGGAGGAACCGAAGGTCCAAAAAAGGCCGGTCAACGCTGCCGTGTCCTTTGACCATGTGACCTTCACCTACCCCGGCGCGGATCGGCCCGCGCTGGAGGATGTGAGCTTTTCCGTCCAACCCGGTGAAGTGGTGGCCCTGGTGGGCCCCTCCGGCGGGGGAAAGACCACCGCCGCCAGCCTGATCCCTCGGTTCTGGGATGTGGACAGCGGCAGCGTCACCGTAGGCGGCGCGGACGTGCGGGAACTGGACGGCGCCGCCCTCATGGGGCAGATGGCCTTTGTGTTCCAGGATACCCGGCTGTTCAAGGAGAGCTTGCTGGAAAATATCCGGGCTGCCCGGCCGGACGCATCCCGGGAGGAGGTGCTTACTGCCGCTCATGCCGCCCAGTGCGATGACATTCTGGAAAAACTGCCCCAGGGGCTGGATACGGTGGTGGGCGCCAGGGGCGTTTACCTCTCCGGTGGGGAGCAGCAGCGCATCGCCCTGGCCCGGGCCATTTTGAAGGACGCTCCTATCGTGGTGCTGGACGAGGCCACTGCCTTTGCCGACCCGGAGAATGAGCATCAGATCCAAAAGGCCTTTGAGACCCTGACCCGGAACAAAACGGTTCTGATGATTGCCCACCGACTGTCCACGGTGCAGAACGCGGACAACATCATCGTCTTAAACGAAGGAAAGATTGCGGAACAGGGCAACCACAGTGCCCTATCTTAATGATAAAACAGCAGCACGGTTATGTTCGATGCGTAGATGTCGCAGAGCAGTTGGGGGTAAAAAAGCCTTCCGTAAGCCGGGCAGTCAAGGAACTCATAAAATCCGGCCATCTTGTTAAAAATGCTGACGGTACACTTTCCCTAACGGAACTAGGATTGCAGATTGCCGAACAGATTTACGAAAAGCACCTGTTTTTCACCCAGCAGTTGCTTGAAGTAGGAATTTCCCCCGAGTTAGCTGAACTTGATGCGTGCCGGATGGAGCATGTCATCAGCCAGGAGTCCTTCGAACATCTGAAAAATGCCTACAAAACAAAAAAAGGAATAAACTGCCCGCATAGCAACGGGTAAAACAGTAACGCGGCCGGGCACATCGAACCCGACCGCGTTACTCGTCTTTCTGGAAGGCTTCCGCCTGTTTGCAGAGCGCGATAAATTTTTCGATTTCTGCTTCGCTTTTCCCGGCCAAGAAGTCCACAACTGTTTTCGAGACTGTCTGATTTACCATTTCCGGGAAGATGGCGGCGTCCACGCTGATATTCAATTCTTTGGCGACAAGGACCACCGTTTCAAATTTCGGATTACTCTGGCAGGTCTCCAAATCTATGATCGTGCGGGGGTTCATACCGAGGCGTTCAGCTAACTGCTTCTGCGTCAGATGCAGGCGCTTCCGTTCTGACCGCACCTTCCATGCAAATAGATCCAGCGGATTGTTCACTACACATCACCTCTACATCATTGTAAGGTGTGCTTCCGCTCATATAAATAACCATAGAACTCATGCAAAGTGAGTTATAACTCATATTTCGGAGTAAAGGGAGATATGGATGAGAGCGCCAACACAAAGGAGGTCAAAATAAGGCGGAGTTTACCGCTTATGCGGCGGACGCCCATGCCACTACGAAAAATATTCCAATAACGCAGCAGCGAGCCATGCTCATGAAAGTGAGTTATGGCTCGCTTTTTATATACTGCGGCTCACATCCCGCAAAATCCATCCCTTTGACCGCCTGCGCCTGGGCGCGGGCTGCCGCTCCCCACCCCGTTTCGTTCCGGCCTGTCAACTCGAACGAAGCGAAAGGAGCCAAGTATGAGCGGCAAAAATTATTTTCAGATAGATCCCGAAAACCGGCCAAACCGAATCTCTCGTGAACGAGTAGTGAGCGAAAGGGGAAAAAGAACTGGCTCCCGGCACGAAGGGAGGTGAGAACTTGAAACCTGACCGCTACTACGAGCACAAGCAGTACGCCTTTGACAGCTACTGCAAGAAGGTGCTGAAATGCGAGGCGTGCAACGGCTATCGCCAGATCAGCCGGCGCCAGAAGCGTTTCACATCTTTGGAAGAACTGTCCGAGGCAGAAATGGCCCAGCTTGCGGTATATGATCGCTACCCGTGAGAATACACGTCTTCCCTGTGGGAAGGGCCGTGATCCTGATCGATGACGACAGGCTGGCTGAGGCGCTTCTGGGGCTGTCCCAGGAGAACCATTACCATGACGCTGAATATTACGCTCATGCGGATTACACCTCCGCAAAGGCAGCGATGGACAAGCTGGCGGCGTAGTAGTAAGCCGCCGCTCTTACTACGGTTTTACTGCTTTTCAACGCCAAGTGAGGTTCCGAAATGCCATGATATGCGGGGTATCTTCCAAAACGCAAAATACCGGAAATGCTTGATATTCCAAGTCTTTCCGACATTTGCGAAGTGATGCCAAGGTAATCAAAAAATCGGTGGAACTTTTCTTCTAAAATAGCTTATACTTTCGAGATGTGGCGCTTTTCCCGTGTCCCAATTCCTCGTATCCGTCCACAACGTAAAAATTCCGCGCCCATCTTGACAAAGGAAACCGGATGGGCGTATAATCAAAACACCGTTACAAAACAGCGTTATGAAAGAAGGATGGCTTCTTGGCAAAACAGATCAAAGGCGTCTATGAAGCGATACTGGACTGTGCAAAGCGGGAGTTCTTGGAAAAGGGCTATAAGGATGCGTCTTTGCGAACCATCGCGCGCGAGGCAAATACCAGTACCGGCTCCATCTATACGCGCTTTCAGGATAAGGAAGGGCTGTTCAAGGCGGTCGTGGAGCCGGCAGTGCAAGAGATGCGGCGAATGTTCCTGCAGATACAGGAGCGCTTCCACTCCTTTGACGAGCAGACGCAGCGCGATGAAATGGGCCGCTATACCGCTAACCATCAGATGGAAATGCTCGACTACATCTATGACCATTTCGACGAATTCCGCCTGCTGCTCAGCGGCGCGCATGGGACGCACTTCGCCCACTTTCTCGACGAACTGGTGGATATCGAGGTCGAATACACCTACAAGTACATGGAAGTTATCGGCTGCGAAAGCGTGAAGAAGGGCGTGGTCACGGAGGACTTCATCCACATGATCGTCACCGCCTATTTCAACGGCATGTTCGAGGTTGTGCGCCACGGCATGCCCAAGGAGGACGCCGTCCGCTATATCGGCATGCTCAACCGCTATCACATGGCGGGCTTTGACACCATCTTTAACGCTCAGTGCCCTTAGTGTAAACAGGCCGTTTTCCGCGGGACGGCCTTTTTGCAAGTCTCGTTGTTAGCCATAACAAACTCAAGGAGTGATCTCTATGCAGAAACAAAGCCCCATGCTGCGCCTGTGGCAGCTGGGCGCGCGCCATCACAGCGGCCTCGTGCGGGCGATCGTCTCCGCTTCGCTGGGCGTACTGGGCGGCATGCTGCCCTATTTTGCGGCGGCGCAGATCATCATCGGACTGCTCTCCGGGCGGACGGGATACGGCTTTTACGCCGCATGGTGTCTTGTCGCGCTGGCGGGCTTTTGCCTGCGCGCCCTGCTCTACGCGCTGGCGCTGTCCATGTCCCACAAGGCGACGTTTTCCATTCTCAAGGAAATTCGCGAGCGGATCCTACAAAAGCTGCCGAAGATGCCCCTGGGCACGGTCATGGACACGCCGAGCGGCGAGATGAAACAGGTTATCGTCGATCAGGTGGAGTCCATGGAGCGGCCGCTGGCGCACCTGTTGCCGGAAATGACCTCCAACCTGCTGGCGCCTGTGTGCATACTGCTCTATCTGTTCTTCCTCGACTGGCGCATGGCGCTGCTCTCTATCGTCTCCATCCCCGTGGGCATGGCCCTGATGATGGGGGTGATGAAGAACTACGGCAAGCAGTACGAGGGGTCGGTAAAGGTCACGCAGGCGATGAACGCCACCATCGTCGAATATATCGGCGGCATCGAGGTCATCAAGGCGTTCAATCAGGGGAAAAACTCCTATGCAAAATTCGCCCAGCGCGTGCGCGCCAACGCCGCCTACTTCTACAACTGGATGAAAAGCTGCCAGCTGCCCATCTCCTTTTCCAAGGCAATCTCCCCGACGACGCTCATCACCATCCTGCCCGTGGGCTGGCTCCTTTACCAGGGCGGCAGCCTGTCCGTGGAGACGTTTATCACCGTCATCATCCTCTCCCTGGGCATTGCCGGGCCGCTGCTGGCGGCAATGGACTTCGTGGACAGCCTCGCCAAGGTGGGCACCATCGTAGGCGAGGTAGACGCCATCCTGAACGGCGAGGAACAGCTTCACGCCACTCGGCCGGTTTCGCTTCCCAACCGGGACATCGCCGTCGAGCACGTCTCCTTCGGCTATCATGAGGGGGAGGAAATCCTCCACGACGTCAGCCTCAGCATCCCCTCGGGCAGCATGGTTGCCTTTGTCGGTCCCAGCGGCAGCGGCAAGTCAACCATCGCAAAACTCATCGGCGGCTTCTGGGATGTCGAGAAGGGACGCATCACCCTCGGCGGGCGCGACCTCAGGGACATCCCCCTCGCCCAGCTCTACGACAAGGTGGCCTTCGTTTCGCAGGATAACTACCTCTTTGACGACACCGTGCGCGAGAACATTCGCATGGGCCGGCTGGACGCCAGCGACGCCGAAGTGGAGGCCGTGGCGCGCGCCGCAGGCTGCGACGCCTTTATCCGTGCCCTGGAAAACGGCTACGACACGAAGGTGGGCGGCGGCGGGGCGCACCTCTCCGGCGGCGAGCGGCAGCGCATCGCCATCGCCCGCGCCATGCTGAAGAACGCGCCCATCGTCATCCTCGACGAGGCCACCGCCTACATCGACCCCGAGAACGAGGCCGTCGTCCAGCGCGCCGTGGCGAAATTGGTGGAGGGCAAGACGGTGATCGTGATCGCCCACCGCCTTTCCACCATCACCGACACCGATTGCATCTTCGTCATCGACGGCGGCCGCGTGGCGGCAAGCGGCACGCATGCGCAGCTTTTGAAGGACAGCGAACTGTACAGACAGATGTGGCGCGCCCACATCGGCGCAAAGGATGGTGACGCAGCATGATCGGCGTTTTGAAAAAGATCTGGCGCTTCGCCGACAAAGAACAGGCGAACATCGGTAAATCCATCTTCTGGGGGTTCTTCTACGCCGTATTCCATATGTTGCAGGTGGCGGCCATCTACTTCGTGGTACTCGCGCTCACCGGCGGCGAGCAAACGAGCCGCGCAGCGTGGTTGTCCCTGCTTCTGTTGGCCGTCAGCATTGTAGGCCGTGCGCTCGTCAACCGCTTCACGCAGTTGCAGCAGACCCATGCAGGCTACTTCATGGTGGCCGACCGCCGCGTAGCCATCGGCGACAAATTGAAGCGCGTGCCCATGGGGTATTTCAGCGACAGGAGTCTGGGCGAGATCACCGGCGTGACCACCACCGTGCTGGACGTGGTGGAGACTGTGGGGCCGGTGGTTCTGGTAAATATCCTCAGCGGCTTTATCAACGCCGTGGTGTTTATGCTCTGCGTCTTTGCCTTTGACTGGCGAGTGGGTCTGCTGGCGCTCGCCGGTACGCTCCTCTATCTCGCCATTACTGCGGCGATGGAAAAGCGCTCCGCCGCCGTTACGCCGCGCAGACAGGAATCCGAGGCGCAGCTGGTGGACGCAGTGCTGGAACAGCTGCAGGGCATGAGCGTCATCAAGTCCTTCAATCTCGCGGGCAAGGGCGACCGGCGGCTGCGGGAGGCGCTTGAATACAACCGCCAGAGCAATCTGGCCATTGAGAAGCTTTTCACGCCCTACAACATCGCGCAGAGCCTGAGCCTGAACCTCTTTTCCGTGCTCATCATGGGCGCGGCGGCGCTCTTTTTCCTGAACGGCGCCATGCCGCTGGCGGACGCGCTGATGACGGTCGTCATCGCCTTCATGGTCTTTGCGCAGATCCAGTCCGCGGGCAGCGCCATGTCGAGCCTGCGGCTGGTAGGCGCTTCCATCGACCACGCCGACCGGATCGACGCCCTGCCGGAAATGGATGAAAAGGGCAGTAACGTGCGTCCGCGCAGCCACGATATCGCCTTTGACCATGTGAACTTCTCCTACGACCGCAGGCCCATCCTGCGGGACGTCTCCCTGACCATCCCGGATAAGACGACCACCGCCATCATCGGGCCCAGCGGCAGCGGCAAGACGACGCTTTGCAACCTCATCGCCCGATTCTGGGATGTGGACGTCGGCGCCATCCGCGTCGGTGGCATGGACGTGCGCGACTACACGCTGGAATCGCTGATGGAACAGGTGAGCATGGTCTTTCAGCGCGTGTACCTCTTCGCGGACACCATTGAGAACAACATCCGCTTCGGCCGCCCGCAGGCCACGCATGAAGAAGTGGTCGCCGCGGCGAAGAAAGCCTGTTGCCACGATTTCATCATGGCCCTGCCGGACGGCTATGACACCGTCATTGGCGAGGGCGGAGCCACGCTCTCGGGCGGCGAGAAGCAGCGCATTTCCATTGCTCGCGCCATGCTCAAGGACGCGCCCATCATCATCTTCGACGAGGCCACCGCCAACGTCGATCCAGAAAACGAAGACAAGCTACAGCAAGCCATGGAAGCGCTCACGCAGGATAAGACCATTCTGATGATCGCGCACCGTCTCAAGACCGTGCGTAAGGCCGACCAGATCCTCGTTCTGGACAAGGGCCGGATCGTACAGCGCGGCACGCACACAGAGCTGGCCGAACGCCCCGGCCTTTACCGCGACTTCCTCGACGCGCGCAAGGAAGCTGCCGGCTGGAAGCTGGCATAAGGGCAGCAAAGCTCGAAGCGGCGGAGGTCAAAGCGCTCCCGCCGCTTTCATCCGCAAACAGGCCGCGCCCCTTTAACGCGCCGCGCCTTGCCCGCGTTGCTGACCCGTGCTACAATATTGGCGAAATGGAGGTGCGCAGGATGGACTATACGAACGCCATGATGGTCTGGGATGCGGTCTCCGTGCGCATCACGGACGTGCGCCATGGGGCGATTGCTGGAGGGCAGTCGGAGTTGACCGGCGAGAATGGTCTCTTTATATTCGTACTCGGCAAGGATGTGCGCGTGACCATCGAGGACGTGCCATATGCACCGCGTGGAGATGCTCTGTTTCACGTTGGACGCGGACGTCGCGTGCGCCTGGACACTACCATTTTGGAAATGGTGCTGATGGGCCGCGCGCCTTACCGCAAATTCTACGAGCGCGACACCGCGGAGGACAAGCAGATCGCCTACAACGCCCTGCGCTTCATGGGTATGGAGGACATTGCCAACCAGCACTTTTCCACGCTTTCCGGCGGCGAAAAGCAGCGGGTGCTGATTGCGCGGTCGCTGGCGCAGGAGGCGGACATTCTCGTGCTGGACGAGCCGACGAACCATCTGGACGTGCACTACCAGTGGCTGCTGATGGAGGTCATCGCGGGCCTGAAAAAGACGGTGCTGTCGGTCTTTCACGAGCTGAACCTCGCCTGCACGTTCTGCGACTACCTGTTCGTGCTCAACGAAGGCCGCATCGTCGCGCAGGGAGCGCCCAGGGAAATCTGCACCCCGCAAATGCTGGAGGAAGTATTCCGCGTGCGCGCGGACGTGCTTTCGCTGGCGGACGGCCGCCCCTACATCGTCTATCGGGGCAGCATCCGGTGAGCAGGCAGGCCGCGCCGGGCAGGGCGGCGGAGGACTACTTGGAGGCGCTGCTCCTGCTGGAACGGGAACAGGGCGAAGCGCACGGCGCGCAGCTGGCCCGGCGCATGGGCGTTTCCAGGGCAAGCGTGAGCATCGCCATGAAACGGCTCAAGCAGGAGGGCTATGTATCCGTTGGCATGGGGCGCGATCTCCTCCTGACGGACGCAGGACGCGCCATCGCCTGCCGAGTTTACGAGCGGCATTGCTTTTTCACACAGTTGCTTCTCTGCGCTGGCGTCGAACCGGAACAGGCCGAACAAGATGCCTGCCGGATGGAGCACGCCATCAGCGAGGAGGGCTTCGTAAAACTTAAGGAAATGCTCATATGCTTCGCAATGGCGAAACCGACGTAGATATGACTGCGCTGATCGCAGAGAAATGAAATGCTGCACGGAATGGGCGAAAAGGCCCTGACTTGTGCGGCCTTCCGGATTTGAACAGCGCCCATAACTGACCGAAGCCGTCAGGGGCAATGCGCTTCCCTGACGGCTTTCCATATGACCCCTACTCCGCGCCACTGGTACGAACATGAAACCCCGCCCAGCGCAACTTACGCCAGCCAGCACTCCACATCCTGCACCGCACCCGCGAGCACGTCTCCCGCGTCATAGCGGATGTTGAGCCAATCGCCGGCCGCTTCCTTCGGGAGAATGACCGGCATGCGGTTGTGGATGAACGATATGGCGGCGGCCGGTTCGCGCGTCAGGATCGTAAACACGGGAGCGCCGTTCTCAAGTCTGTATATCCCGGCCATGTACATGACAGCGGCCCCGCCCGGCCGGATGGCATACTTTATCCTGTCCTTACCGCGCTTTTCCCACTCGAAATAGTGCGCCGCGGGCACAAGGCACCGGCGCTGCCGCATTCCGTCCCGAAACAGCGCCTTCGCATCCGCCGTCTCGCTTCGGGCGTTGAAGAGCAGCTTTCCATTGCCCAGCCTGTAGCCCCACCGCATGGCAAAGGGCGTCGCGGCCAGATTGCGATTGTTCGCCAGCACCGGCGCCACGTCGGACGGCGCGATCTCGCCGGTCTTGACGACGGGCCCGGCATTTGCGCGCCGGTTGATCTGCTCGATGATCTCGCGCAGCTCGGCCGCGGAATCCTCATCCGGAATATAATAGCGACCACACATAGTTCCCGCCTCCCTGCATAGCATTCGATGCCTTCAATCACAGCTTGCCGTACAGCCAACGACCTGTCCGATTTTGCCCCGCATGGACTTGGCGTCCAGTATCCCGTCAAAGCACACGCTGACCGGCGCTGCCCTGGGCTTTTGCAGATGGCAATCCATGTATAGTTTGCCTCCGTCGGCCATTTCCAAACAAATACGCCGGGATATCGTTTCGATGTCGTCGCGCCTGTCGACGGTGGAGATGGTGCGCGGTCTGGATTCATCGAAGAACACGCGCCCTTCTTCGGCAAGCCGGTGGAGGTATTTGCTGATGCTGGATGGGGAATGAAGCCCGACGGCCTCTCCGACCTCGCGGAAGGTAGGACTGTATCCGTTGCGCAACACATAGTCGGAAATAAACGCTACGATCTCGTCGCATCGCTGTTCGGCGGCGGTTTTCTTAAGCCCCACGGCTACTCCTCCTTTCGTTCAACGAACCAGCGTCCAGGTATCTGACTGCTGCAGTCCGCATTGTGCTCGAAAAAGATATATGTTTCCCAACGCGTCTCCTTCCCCAGCAACCGTATCCTGTACCTGTCTCCCTGTCCTCCTGCGCGCGCGGCGGGCGCGGGCCGAACGTCCAAAACTCTGTCGATCTTATACCGGCTGCCGTCCTCCCAGTGTATGACGCGCGGGTGCATCCGGCCGGAATCATCGAACGCGACGTCAACGCCCACATAAACCTTGACGGGCTTGGGCGCCTTGACCACACGATCACCTCCCAAGGGTATGAGGAAATAAACCGGCGCAAAAGAGATACGCCGGATTAGGCGGCATTTTGCTCAGCTGTCCTGCCGGGATGAATAGACTTCGCTCAGCACGGCGAGTTCCTGCGGCGTGGCGAGCATATCCTCGGTGACCGCGCCCAGCACGCGGCCCACACAGCGGAAGTTGTCGTCCTGCATCGGACGGATGGTCTTATACTTTGGGTTGTGGGAATGCAGGCCGTCGCTGCGATACTCCTTGACGAACCCCTCGCCGGCGACCACGAAAATGCCGATCTCGCCCTCGCGTATCTCGGGCGTATATTCCACCAGCAGTTCGTCGCCGTCGCGGAAGGTCGGCAGCATGGAATCGCCCGTGACGGTGATTATAGTATCGGCCCGGCACACGCTGCGCGAGTTTCGCAAAAACACATGCTCGCGCTCATAGGTATCATCCAGCGGCGTGCCGGTACCGGCCGAAGCCGGCAGCTCGTCGCGCCCGATGCGCGTAAAGGCTGACACGCATTGCTCGCGGAATGCGAGCATTTCGTTTTCGATCAGCGCATCCATGAGCGCGTCCACCGAACGCTGCCGGTACCGGTCGAGCAGGCGATACCGCTCCATATGCGCCGCTTCCGCGGCGTTCAACGCGCGGTACTGCGCGGGCATGTCAAAAAAGGTGTCCGCTGAGATCCCCAGATGGGTGCATAGCGCCGGTATGCTCGCGATGTCTGGCCGGCTCGCGCCCGCCTCCCAATTCGTGACGGCATTCTTCGTGACGCCGAGCAGCGCGGCCAGTTGAGGCTGGGACAGGCCCTTCTTTATGCGATACTCGCGGATCCTGCTGCCGAACGCCGCCTTATTCTGCATCTTCGTTCGCTCGCCCTTTGTCTGCGCGAGGGCTTTGTTCTCCCTGGCTCCTATGTTGCCTTTCCTTTCGGCCATATGGCGACCTCCTTGTGAACTTCCGTTCGGTTCGAATTATAGCACATAAACGATTACCTGTAAACCCGTATGCGACGCATTCTTGAAATTTCATATTTTGTTCGATTGCCGTATTTGTGCGTAAAATTAAATTTCTCACAAGCGAACATATGTATCAATTTCGCTATTTACACGGTAAGAAAGCGTGTGCTATCATGAATGGCACAGGTATTCGCTCTATAGCGAAATGGCACTTGGAGCAAAGGGGGATGCGCAATGGCGGACAGGATCATACTGCACAGCGATCTGAACTGTTTTTACGCGAGCGTAGAGGTCAACGAGAATCCGAAGCTGCGCGATCAGGCCATAGCGGTATGCGGCAGCACCGAGGAGCGGCACGGCATCGTACTGACGGCGTCCTACCCGGCAAAGCGCAGAGGCGTCAAGACCGGCATGGCAAACTGGCAGGCGGTCAGGGCGTGTCCGGGGCTAATCTGTGTACCGCCGCACTACGATCTCTATGTCAAGTATTCCAGGCTAGTGCGCAACATCTATCTGCGTTATACCGACAAGATGGAGCCATATGGAATGGACGAGTGCTGGCTGGATGTGTCGGGGAGCAGGCAGCTGCATGGCGACGGTACGGCGATTGCCGAGGAGATCCGAAAAGCGGTCAGGGATGAGCTGGGGCTCACGGTCTCCATAGGCGTCAGTTTCAATAAGATCTTTGCCAAGCTGGGCAGCGACATGAAAAAGCCGGACGCGGTAACGACGTTGCCCAGGGACGACTGGAAGGGGCGCATATGGCCGCTGCCCGTATCGGAGCTTCTGTACGTCGGACCTGCAACGACGCGCAAGCTGATGTCCCGTAATATACTGACCATAGGCGATCTGGCGAAAACGCCGCCGGAACTGCTGCACGACTGGTTCGGCAAAAACGGCATTGTACTCTGGCGATTTGCCAACGGCGAGGACAACAGCCGCGTGATGCAAAACGACTATGAAGCCCCGATCAAATCCGTGGGACACGGCATCACCTGCTCCTGCGACCTGCGCGACAATGAAAGCGTATGGCGAGTCATGCTGGAGCTTTCGCAGGATATCGGGCATCGCCTTCGCGTGTATGGCCTGGCCGCCAGGGGCGTGCGTCTGGCCGTTCGCAGCAACGACCTGTCCGGAAGCCAGTACCAGACACAGTTGAGCTATCCCAGCCAGAGTCCGATGGAGATCGCTCAGGCGGCAAGGACGCTGTTTTTGACGCGCTATTCCTGGAACATGCCGGTCAGGTCGCTCACGGTGACCGGGATCAACCTTGTCCCCAGCGATCAGCCGACGCAGCTGGACATGTTTGGCGACGAGCAGCGGCGCATGCGCCGCCAGAAGCTGGAGGACTGCGTTGACGAGATCCGAAACCGCTTCGGAAAGCGCGCTATTTTTTCCGCCGCGCTCATGGGCGAGCTGAACATGCCCGACGATGGCCGCCATGAGGTAACGATGCCGGGCATGATGTATTCGTGATATGCGGATGGTGGGAGGATAAAGTGGACAGACGAAGACGAGCACAGATGATTTATACGCCGAATCGCAGGATTCCCGTGGGAGAACCCATCAGACGAGAAGACGGAACATATGCGCTTCGGGTCAAGCGAGCAAATAGAGATGAATTTGACGAGATCACGCTGGATCACCTAATGGCCTCAATGGTGACCGGCGCCACGGAAAACACACCGACAGGCGCGCCATCCGCCGAACCAGAGGCTTAACAATGTAGTCAAAGGACCGCAAATGCAGGGGGCCACTGTAGCGTAGGCGCCCGCCATTCGTGACAATCGCTCAGCGCGAGCAGAACCGATTAATTGAGTTCAGCCGGCACGAGCATTACAGACCTGTTGAAAGGCAGGGCCTGTAATCGCTTGTGCCGGTTTTTATTGCCGTTCACTGATGACGGAAAATTTACAAAGCAAATTTTTTAATGGTGCAAAGCCCTTGCACCTTTAACCTCGATAATTCCAATCACAGAGCACACGAGAGGGGGTGAGCAGGTGAACCAGTCGGAACGCCGGGAGGCGATCAAACAGATCCTGAACGCGCGGCGTTCGGAGAAGATCGAGAATCTGGCGGCGGAGTTGAACGTCAGCGTCAGGACGATCAAGTACGACATTGAGGCGCTCGCCTGCTCCTACCCGATTGAATCTGTGCGCGGCCGTTACAACGGAGGCGTAAAACTGGCGGATTGGTACCAGCCATCGCGCAGAAGCCTCTGCCCGGAGCAGGTCGCGCTGCTGAAGAAGCTGGCGCCAACGCTCACGGGAGACGACCTGGCCGTCATGAACAGCATCTTCGCGCAGTTCGCTCCATAACCCGCCCCATAGACCTGATGCAAAGAAACAAAGGAGGTCGGAACAATGTCTGAATCCATTCATCGCTTCATCACGGCGGGCTATGCCGTATCCATCGACTTTACGAAACAGGGCCGCCGTCAGTTCGCCAAGGTCAACCGTTCGCTGGGCAGGCGCTACATTCGCGCATTTATCCTCAAGCGCGACCTTGCGGAGTACATCGCCGCGCATGAGGCGGCGGGTGTGCATCTGGATACCGAGTGTCACGAGCTGCGTTACGACGATGGCATCTGCCTGCTGCTTCGGAAGGAACATGGCCAATGGCTCATCACAGAGGTGTTCCGCACGGAGGAAGCGTCCGCTTTTGCCCCGGTCTATATTTGGACACAGCTCAGGCGCGGCTGCAGCTTCATCCTGACGCGCCTGCTCATCGGCTGGCGCTGTCTGACGAAATCCGCGGCAGAAAGGTTGGTGAGAGCATGAGCCGCAAACAGATTAGGATCAATACCGACAAGGAGCACTCCCGACCGCCCAATGAGCCGGAAGCGCGCCTGACCTACAAAAACACCGAGGGCTACGCCGATCCCACCTGCTTTTATGCGCTGTGCAATGTGATGCGTGACGAAAAGAGGCGCAAACAGCGCGAGCGCCAAAACCATTCCCGCCAGAACAGTCGATTTCCCAACCGGACACGGGACGCGCCCGGAAAGAAACGCTTCAACACGCAGGTCATCCACTACGACGAACGAGGGGAAAACGTATGAACGAAAAAGACAGAAACACTTCGACAAAGCCCCGTCTCGTGACCGCCGAGGCCGTGCGGGCTGGCCACCCGGACAAGTTCTGCGACCAGTTCGCGGATATGCTGCTGGACGAGCACCTCAAGGGCGATCCCGGCACGCGGGCGGCCATCGAGGTCATGGCGACGGACGCAAAGATTCTGGTGGCGGGCGAGGTCACCTCCAAGGCCAGCGTGGACGTGGAACCCGTACTCAAGCGGCTGTGCGCGAAGGTGGGCTACACCATGGAAGAGCTTTCCACGGACGGCGAGCTGGCGCTGGAGGTGCGTCTGAACCGGCAATCGCCCGATATCGCGCAGGCCGTAGTTGACGGCGAAGATCTCGGCGCGGGCGATCAGGGGATCATGGTGGGCTACGCCACGGACGAGACGCCGGAGAGGATGCCGCTGCCCGTGGTACTGGCGCAGGGCATCTGCCGCGGGCTGGACGAGAGCCGCATCCCGTGGCTGAAGCCGGACGGCAAGGCGCAAGTGACGGTCGTGTATCAGGACGATGTGCCCGTGGCCGTGAGCACAGTGGTGGTCTCCGTGCAGCACGACGAGGATGTGCCGGTGGAAACCATCCGCAGGGAAGTTAAAGAGCTCATCCGCAAGGTCGTCCCGGAGAAGTACCTGCGGCCGGGAACGCGGCTGCTCATCAATCCATCCGGGCGGTTCGTGCTGGGCGGTCCTGCGGCGGACACCGGTCTGACCGGGCGCAAGCTGGCGGTGGACGCCTACGGCCCCGTGGCGCGCATCGGCGGCGGGGCGCTGTCGGGGAAGGACCCCACCAAGGTCGACCGCACGGGCGCATACGCCGCCCGCTGGGTGGCCCGGAGCCTCGTAGACGCGGGGCTGGCAAAATGCTGCGAGGTGCAGATCGCCTACGCCATTGGCAGAGCAATGCCTGTGAGCGTGGACGTGGACACCTTCGGCACGGGCATCGTGCCCGACGGTGTGCTGCGCAAGGCGATTCGCAGAACCTTTGACCTTCGTCCCTCCGCGCTGATCCGCGACCTGAAACTTCGCCGCCCCATCTACGCGCCGCTGGCCGCTTACGGGCACTTTGGGCGCGCGGACACCAAAGCACCATGGGAGGAGACGGAAGCCAACGAGACTGCGCTGCTGATCGCCACGCTGTGCTGCCTCAAGGAAAGCTGAACCACTGGGTGGGAGACGTTCCATCCGAGCGCCCACGCTGAACATGGAGATATCCAAAAGACTGTAGAAACGGAGTGAGAAAATGTCCAAGGTCAAAATGCTGCTGGATGTGGTACAGGATCTGCGTAACCTGACCGATAGTCTGGAGACCCTTGCTCAGGCCATGACCGGCACACCGGACGGCGCACAGGCGTCTGAAACCCCGCAGGGAAAGCCAGCCGGAGAGGATTCGGCGAATAGCAGCACCGTACCTGTTGCGGAAAACCCCGGGTTGAGCATCGTAGAGCTGCGCGCCTTTGTGGCGGAGCGTTCCACCCCGGAGAACCGGCCGAAGATCAAGGCCATTCTGGAAAGGCATGGCGTGCGGAAGCTCACCGAGCTTCAGGAGAGCCAGTACGCCGCCGTCATGAGCGAGGTGGCGGCGCTGTGAGCGAGATCCAACACAGCGCCCGCGCCCACGCCGCGCTCAGCGCCTCATCCTCCCACCGCTGGATGATGTGCCCGCCGTCAGTAAAGCTGTCCGGGCAGTTCGCGGACAAGCCTTCCCCGTATGCGGAAGAGGGTACGTTCCTCCATGAGCTATCCGAGCTGAAGCTGCACCGCTATCTGGGTGATATGACTCCGGAAGTGCTGGAAGCACAGTATGCCGCGCACCGGGACAACGACTTTTACAGCGACGAGGCCGAAAGCGTCACCGACGAGTACGTCGATTTCTGCATCGAGACGATTGAATCCGTGCGCGCGTCCTGCCCCGATCCGCTGATTCTGGTGGAGCACCGGCTGGACTACAGCGAGTATGTGCCGGAGGGCTTTGGCACGGGCGATCTGGTCATCGTGGCGGACGGTGTGCTGGAGGTCGTCGACTTCAAGGGCGGCCGCGGCGTGCGGGTGGAGGCGGAGCGCAACAGCCAGCTCATGCTGTACGGCCTGGGCGCGCTGTTGGAGTTCGACCCACTGTACGACATCCGCAACGTGCGCATGACCATCGTGCAGCCGCGGCTCAACAACATCTCCACCTATGAAACCACTACCGATGAGCTGATCCGCTGGGCGGAAAAGGAGGTGCGTCCCAAGGCGCTGCTGGCCTATGAAGGCAAGGGCGAATTCTGCGCGGGCGAATGGTGCCGGTTTTGTCGGGCCAGGTACACCTGCCGCAAGCGCAGCGAGTATCACATACGGCTGGCCGAACGGGACTTCAAGGCGCCCGATCTGCTCACGGACGAAGAGATCCTCGACATCCTGCCCGTGGCGGAGAGCCTGAACAACTGGGTGGCCGACCTCATCGCCTACGCGACGCAGCAGGCGGTGGACGGCAAAACCTGGCCGGGGTACAAGCTGGTGGCCGGGCGCAGCGTGCGCAAATACACCAGCGAGGCCGAGGTCATCAGGGCCGCGACCGAGGCCGGCTACACCGACATCTACAAGACGACGCTTCTGGGCGTGGGCGATCTGGAAAAGCGCATGGGCAGGAAGAAATTCTCCGAGGTGCTGGGCAAGTACGTCGTCAAGCCCATGGGCGCGCCGCAGCTTGTGCCCGAGAGCGACCCTCGCAAGCCGTATGCCGACGCGCCGAGCGATTTTGCACGGTAATAAAAAGACAGCCCATATAGGGCAGAAAGGAAATCATATATGGCAACGAAAGTCATCACCGGAAAGGTCCGCGCGTCCTTTGTCCACATCTTTGAGCCGCAGAGCGTGAACGGTTCCGAGCCCAAGTACAGCTGCTCGTTCATCATCCCCAAGAGCGACACGGAAACCATCGGCAAGATTCGGGAGGCCGTCGAGCAGGCCCGTCAGGACGGCGTGACCAAGTGGGGCGGCAAGATCCCGCCGAACCTGAAGCTGCCCCTGCGCGACGGCGACATCGACCGCCCCGACGATCCCAACTACGCCAACGCCTACTTCGTCAACGCCAACAGCAACGAGCGGCCCGGCGTGGTGGACCGCAGGCGCGTGCCCATCACCGACCCGCTGGAGGTCTATTCCGGCTGCTATGTCCGGGCGTCGATCACCTTCTACCCCTTCAACACCAACGGCAACCGCGGCATCGCCTGCGGATTGCAGAACATCCAGAAGTGGTGCGACGGTGAGCCGCTGAACGGCCGCGTCCGCGCCGAGGACGAATTCGACGCGCTGGATGATGTGGACGACGAGGATTTCCTGAACTAAAACAACGCCGCGCATCGGTCGGTTCGCCGGTGCGCGGCTACTGGATCTCCTGTTCCAGATCATCAAATATGGGGCTGTCGAAGAACTCCCGCAGGCTGATGTCAAGACCGTCGCATACCTGCTTGATCGTCACGATGCCCGGATTCCTGCTCTTCGCGTTGAGCATACTGTAGATTGTCGTCGGTGGAACCCCTGCGTCGTTGGCCAGCGTATTGATGGTGATGTTGCGGCTCTTGCACAGCTCCATGATTCGCTGCGCTACCGCCTTTTTTGCGTTCATGCGATCACCTCTTGCCATTTGACGCAGGAGCTATTTGACTTCCTGCTCCAAATCGTCGAAGAGGTCAGAATCGAAAAACTCGCGGATGCTGATCTCCAACCCGTCGCACAGCTTTTGGATCGTCGCCACGCCCGCGTTGTTCGTCTTGCCGTTTACGATGTCGCTGACCGTGGACTGTGTGACGCCGGAGATGATGCTCACTTTGTTGATGGTGATGTTGCGCTGCGCGCAAAGCTCGTACAGCCGCTTTACGACCGCCTCTGAAATCGTCATGCCTGCTTTCCTCCATCGGAATACCGTTGAATTCATGATATCAATCCGGTGGCGAAAAGATTAACGGAATACCGTTGACTTCAAGCGCGTTCGGCCGTATGATAACGGTATACCGTTAATCTGTTGGAGGTTGAGCGCCATGCAAAAGAGGCTCGCATTCACCGGTCACCGGCCTGAATCGCTGCCATTCGGAGAAAACGAGAACGACCCGCGCTGCGTCCGTCTCAAGGCCATGCTCCTGACGGAGATCATGGACAGGGCAAAGGCGGGATACGACACCTTTTACACCGGTTGCGCAAGGGGCATGGACATCGTCTTTGGCAGGCAGGTGCTGCTGGTGAAGGCGACCTCCTATCCCAACATCCGCCTGATCGGCGTAGTCCCTCACGAGGGGCAGGCGAACCATTGGACCGAGAAATGGCGGGACCGCTATTTTGACATGCTGGAACAGGCCGACGACGTGGTCACGCTCTCTGCACGCTACTTTCACGGTTGTTATCATGCCCGGAACCGATACATGGTAGACGCCGCGGACGCCGTCCTGGCCGTATGCCGGGAAGGCTCCTCCGGCGGGACACAATACACCGTGGGATATGCATGGCAGAAGAATCGTGAGCTCGTCGTGATCGACCCCGACACGCTGGAGCGCAGAGTGCTGCCGCCCAGACTGACCGCGCTCTGAGAGCGCAGAACGCAATACAGGCGCATCCGCGAGGGTGCGCTTTTTGATTGGAGATGATGCGCTTGCGCGTACTGCATCTGGACATAGAGACCTATTCCTCCGCCCCGCTGCCCAAGTGCGGCGTGTACCGCTACTGCGATGCCCCGGATTTCGAGATCCTTCTCCTGTCCTACGCCTTTGACGACGCGCCGGTGGTTACCGTCGACATGGCCTGCGGAGAAACGCTCCCGGACGCTTTCCTGCACGCGCTGGAGGACGCGAACGTCCTGAAAATCGCGCACAACGCCGCGTTTGAGCGGGTGTGCTTCTCCAAGCATCTCGGGCATTGGCTCGATCCGGCGCAGTGGCGCTGCACGATGGTCATGGCGTGGTACCAGACGCTGCCGGGAAAACTCGCGGACACCGCGGTGGCTCTGAACGTCACGGAGAAAAAGATGGAGGAAGGCAAAGACCTCATTCGCTATTTCTCCATGCCCTGCAAAGCGACCAAGACAAATGGCGGACGCACACGAAATTTGCCGCGGCACGCGCCGGAGAAGTGGGCGACTTACAAAGCCTACAACGCTCAGGACGTGGAGACGGAGCGCGCCGTGTACAAGGCTCTTCTCCACCACTCTCTGCCCGAACACGAGTGGGCGCTGTACGCATTGGATCAGCGCATCAACGACCGGGGCGTGCGGGTGGACAGGCTGCTGGTGAAAAGCGCGATGGCGGTCGATCAGGCGTTTTCGGAGCAGGCGTTCCAGCGGGCGCAGGAACTGACAGGGCTGGAGAACCCCGGAAGTGTGAGCCAGCTCAAGGCATGGCTCGCCGATATGGATATGCCCATGGAGAGCCTGTCCAAGCGCATCGTGCAGGAGAAGGCCGCCGGGGCGGAGGGAATCGTGAAAGAGCTGCTGGAGCTGCGATTGGAACTGTCCAAGACCAGCGTGAAGAAGTACGAATCCATGGCGCGGTGCATCTGCAAGGACGGGCGGGTGCATGGCCTGCTGCAATTCGGGGGCGCGGCCCGCACCTTTCGCTGGGCGGGCCGTCTCGTGCAGGCCCAGAACCTCCCCCAGAATCATCTGCCCGACCTCAACCTCGCCAGAGACATCGTGAGGAGCGGTGACGAGGAACAGCTGGAGCTGCTGTTCGGTTCGGTTCCCAATACCCTCTCCGAGCTGATCCGCACGGCATTCATCCCCAGGGATGGATGCCGTTTTATCGTGGCGGACTTCTCGGCCATCGAGGCTCGCGTGCTGGCATGGCTGGCGGGCGAAGAATGGGTGCTGGAGGAGTTTCGCGGGAAGGGCAAGATCTACGAGGCCACAGCCAGCCGCATGTTCCATATTCCGCAGGAAACCATCGTCAAGGGGCATCCGAACTATGAGTACCGGCAGAAAGGGAAGCAGGCGACCTTGTCATGCGGCTACGGAGGCGGCGTCGGCGCGCTCAAAGCCATGGGAGCGAAAATGCCCGAGGAGGAAATGCAGCCGCTGGTGGACGCCTGGCGCGCGGCGAATCCGAACATCGTGCGGTTCTGGAACGCGCTGGGTAATGCCGCCTCGGAGGTGATTGAGAAGCATAATAGCGTCCGCGTGGGCAAGGTAATGGTGTACCGGAAGGAAGGACATATGCTGATCCGCCTGCCCGGCGGACGCGACCTGTGCTACCTCTCGCCGCGATTCGTGACCAACCGTTTCGGCAGCCGGGGCATTGGGTATCTGGCAGCATCCGCCGGCGGGAAGATGGAGCTGCAGGAGACCTTTGGTGGCAAGATCGCCGAGAACTGTACGCAAGCCATCGCCCGCGACCTGCTGGCCCATGCCATGCTAAACCTCGAAGCGGCGGGTTATCCCATCGTGTTCCACGTCCACGATGAGGCGGTTATGGAAGTGCCCATCGGTCAGGGCAGCGTGGAGGAAGCCTGCCGCGTCATGGCCATCCCACCGGATTGGGCGCGGGATTTGCCGCTCAGGGCGGACGGGGACGAAATGACATACTACAAAAAGACATGATAAATGTCGCAGCACCCCTTGACTTATCCCGTGTTCAGAGGGAGTAATACCATACCCCAAGGAAAGGAGAGATTCTGGTGACATACAAAGAGATCCTTAAGCTCAGGGAAGGCGCGCATGTGGTCAGCGTCAACACGGAGACCTGCATGGCCGTCCGCCTGCGGGAAGGTTTTACGCTGACGACGATCCTGCCGGAACGCAAACTCCTGATCCAATGTTACAGCGAGCGGGCGCACCTTTTGTGGCAGGACACGGTCGAGGATGTGTTCTCTTCCGGGAAAGGTCGGGAGGTGTGATCGCATGAAGGCCGTCATGTTGGAGCCGGGCAGAGAGGCCCGTGCTCTGGATATCCCCCACACGCTGAAGGCGATGCAGCAGGCTGTGGGCGGAACCATTCAGGCCATTTATCCATGGAAAGGCGTCAGCGCCGCGCTGGTGTGCGACGACGAAGGGCTGCTCAAGCGCCTCCCCTTCAACCGCATGGTCGCGCCGGAGGTGTTTATCTTTGGCCCCTGCTTCATCTGCGGGGTGGACGGAGAAAACTTCGCCGATCTGCCGGAAGCATTGGTTGAACGCTTTGTGAAGCGGTACCGCTTCCCGGAGTTGCTCTTCCGGCATGGCGGCAAGCTCTATTCCCTTCCGGTGGAATTGTAACGGCGCAAACAGAACATTTTCCGATCAGGTTTCCCCTGTGTTGGGGGAAGCCTTTTTTCATCCCGACACAGGAGGAGATCAATATGCAAGTCAACCACGACAAAAAGCTGCTCATCGCCACGGGCCGCAGCCGCAAGGCGACGCAGTGGCAGAACAGGGAGATGCTCTGGAGCGAATTTCTGGACAAACTGTCCCGACCCACCCGTACGCGGGAGACGGTGGCCGAGTATGCCGCCATGGGTAAGGCCGAGCGCGACGACGTCAAGGACATCGGCGGGTTCGTGGGCGGCTATCTCAAAAACGGCAAGCGCAACAGCGCCAGCGTGGTCAACCGCTGCATGGTCTGCCTGGACGCGGACAACGCCGACGCCGCCCTCGTGGACGATCTGGACATGACGTTCATCAACGCCTACGCGCTCTACAGCACGCACAGCCACACGCCGGAGAAGATGCGTCTGCGGCTCATTGTTCCCTTATCCCGTACCGTCACGCCGGATGAGTATGCGGCCATCTCCCGCCGCATCGCGGACGAATTGACGCTTTCCCGCTTCGACCCCACGACCTTTGAGCCCGCGCGGCTGATGTACTGGCCCAGCGCGCCCGAGGACGGCGAGTACCTGTTCCGCTGCGCGGACGAGCCGTTCCTCGATCCGGACGCGGTGCTGGCCACCTATCCCGACTGGACGGACGCCTCGCTCTGGCCGACGACCCAGCCGGTGGAGGCGAAGATGCGCCGCACGGTCTCCAGGCAGGAAGACCCGCTGACCAAGCGTGGGATCATCGGGGCGTTCTGCCGGGCGCACAGCATCACAGACATCCTCGAACACACCCTCGCGGACAGATACACGCCCACGGCGCAGGACGACCGCTACACCTTCGTGGGCGGCAGCACCACGGGCGGGCTGGTGGTCTACGACGACAAGTACGCCTATTCGCACCACGCCACCGACCCGGCGGGCGGGCAGCTGTGCAATGCGTTTGACCTTGTGCGCCTTCACCTGTTCACGCCGGGCGGCACGGCCCCGGACGGCGCGCATGTGGGCGACGGGAAGGACTCCGTCCGCCGGATGCAGGAGTACGCCGCGCAGGACGAGGCCACCCGCCGCAAGCTATGCGAGGAGCGCAGGGAGCAGGCCGCGCAGGAGTTTGGCGATCTGGACGCGCAGGAAGCACAGCCTGCGCAGGACGAAAACTGGCAGGAAAAGCTGGAGGTGGACAAGCAGGGCCGCGTCAAGGACACGCTGGGCAATCTGGCGCTGATCCTGCGCAACGACCCCCGGCTCCGGGACATCGCCTACAACATCCACCGCAGCGGCATCGACATCCGCCGGGACGCCGAGGGCCGCAGCTCCGTCCCGTGGACGCCCATCAAGGCGGGCTGGAACGAATCGGACCTGGGCGCGCTGCAGATCTATCTGGAGCATGTCTACGGCCTGTACACCCCGTCCAAGCTCAAGGGCATCCTGCTGGCCATCGCGGCGGAGCGGGGCTACCATCCCATCCGCGACTACATCGAATCCCTGCCCGCGTGGGACGGCGTGCCGCGCGTGGACACGCTGTTCGTGGACTATCTGGGCGCGGCGGATACGGCCTATACTCGCGCGGTTGCGAGGAAGATGATGGTGGCGGCGGTGGCGCGGGTGTACCAGCCGGGAATCAAATTTGACAGCGTGGTGGTGCTCAACGGCCCGCAGGGCATGGGCAAGAGCTCGTTCTTTGCCAAGCTGGGCGGGAAGTGGTTCAGCGACAGTCTGACCATAGGCGACATGAAGGACAAGGCCGCGCCGGAAAAGCTGCAAGGCTACTGGATACTGGAGCTGGGCGAGCTGGCCGGGCTTAAAAAAGTGGACGTGGAGACGGTGAAGGCGTTCATCACCCGCCAGGACGACAAGTTCCGCCACTCCTACGGCTACAGCGTGGAAGACCATCCGCGGCAGTGTATCATCGTGGGCAGCACGAACAACGGCGACGGCTTTTTGCGGGACATCACGGGCAACCGCCGCTTCTGGCCGGTGACCTGCACCACGGCGGGAAAGCATCGCCCGTGGGAGGTGGCTGACGTGGTAGAGCAGCTCTGGGCGGAGGCGTATATGCTGTTTCAGCACGGGGAGGCGCTGTACCTCACGCCGGAGGTGGAGCGTCTGGCGGAAGCGGAGCAGACCGAGGCGCTGGAGAGCGACGTGCGCGAGGGCATGATCGCGGAGTATCTGGAAAAGCTGCTACCGGAGGACTGGGACAGGATGGATCTGTCCGAGCGGCGCGGGTTTCTGCGCGGCGACCCGTTCACGGGCGGCAGCCGCGTAGGCACGGCGCGGCGCACGGTGGTCAGCGCGGTGGAGATCTGGGCGGAGTGCTTCGGCAAGGAGCCCACGGCCATCCGGCGCAGCGATACCTACGACATCTTCGGGATGCTCATGAAGATCGGCGGCTGGGAGAAGTACAGCGGGAACAAGAACAGTCTCCTGCGCCGGCCGCCATATGGCCCGCAGCGATGCTACCAGCGAATCGCAAGGGAACGGCCCGCAAGCGCCCAGGCCGAGCAGCGACCGGTCAGGGCGTAACTGGCATTGCGACCATCTCCGTAACCATCTCAGAAGGCTACAGAAGATTTGTAACTGTCTTGGAAGGTTACGGAGAACGTCACACACCATTTACAACGTGCATTAATAGGAAAAAACTCAAACTGTAACGTTGTAACGTTCTCTTCTATAAGAGGTTTTGGAAAAGAGAAGGAAAAAGCAAAAAACGAGCGTGTATGTGCCCGTATGCGCATACGCGCGCGCGAGGCAAATTACGTTACGCCTGCTCCGCTCGAAAAAGGGCTGTTGATTCTTGAGCGGTTTTCACGGTATGTCCGTCCTTCTCTGTCACGATATGCCCTTGCCTTCCTGTTTTGCGCGTTTGCCTTCGTTTCCCTGAATTTCACGATATGTCCTCGCTCCCCTATGAAGCTGCAAGGCGTGGCGTGTGCCAAACCTTGCTACCGCATAGGGGAGCTGGCTTTAACCGCACTACGAATGGAGTTGATAACCATTGAACACGCATAGACCCCGCGACGCGCAGCCGCTTGCGGAGCGCGACCTGCACGACTACCAACGCTTCTGCGTGGAGTTCATCGAGGCGCATCCGCAATGCGGCGTGTTTCTCGACATGGGGCTGGGCAAGACGGCCATTGCCCTGACCGCCGTGTCCCATCTGCTCTACGACAGCTTCGAGGTAAGCCGCGTCCTGATCATCGCGCCGCTGCGCGTGGCGCGGGACACATGGATCGCCGAGCTGGGCAAGTGGGAGCAGCTGCACGGTTTGCGGCTGGAGCGCGTGCTCGGCACGCCCAGGGAGCGCATCGCCGCGCTGAGCCGGAAGGCCGATCTGTATGTCATCAACCGCGAGAACGTGGAGTGGCTGGTCAGACACTACGCCGGGCGAAAGCTGCCCTTCGATATGCTCGTGATCGACGAATTGTCCTCGTTCAAGAACAGCCGGGCGAAGCGGTTTCTTGCGCTGAAGAAAGTCCTGCCCCAGTTCACCCGCGTGGTGGGGCTGACCGGCACGCCCGCGCCCAACGGGCTGGAGGACCTCTGGCCGCAGATCTACCTGTTGGACCGGGGCGCGCGGCTGGGCAGGACGATGCGCAGTTATTTGGACATGTACTTCGACACGCCCAACAGCTGGCTGCCGTACAAGCGCGAGCTGAAGCCCAGCGCGGAAGAGGCCATCTACCGGCGCATCGGCGACATCTGTGTGTCCATGCGGGCGGCGGACCATCTCAAGATGCCGGAACGGGTGGACAATGTGGTGGAGATCAGGTTGTCCGCAAGAGAGGAAAAACTGTACCGCCAGATGGAGCGGGATATGCTCCTGCCCTACGCGGACGGAGACGTGCTGGCGCTCAACGCCGCGGCGCTGGCGGGAAAGCTGCTTCAGCTTGCCAACGGCGCGGTCTACGATGAGTTCCACAATGTGCGCGTGCTCCACGACCACAAGCTGGACGCGCTGGAGGATCTCATTGAGGCGGCGAACGGCAAGCCCGTGCTGGTGATGTACAACTACCAGCATGATCTGGCGCGCATCCAGCAGCGGTTCGGAAAGTACAGCCCGGAGAATCCGAGCGGTGTGCGTGAGCTGAAAACCGCGCAGGACATGGAAGACTGGAACGCCGGAAAGATTCCCGTTGCCGCGACCCAGCCCGCCTCCACCGGCCACGGCCTCAATCTCCAGCACGGCGGCAGCACCATCGTGTGGTTCGGGCTGAACTGGTCGCTGGAACTATATGAGCAGGCGAACGCGAGGCTCTGGCGGCAGGGGCAGAAGGATACGGTGGTCGTGCATCATCTGGTGGTGAAAGGCACGATGGACGAACAGGTGATGCGGGCACTCAAGGACAAGGCTACCGGACAGGATTCGCTCATGGCGGCGGTAAAGGCGCGGATTCAGGGCTTGGGAGAAAGCGAAAAGAGGTGAGCGTTTGCTCGAGAAAGACATTGTAGCCGCCATTCAGCGGTATCTGGCCACGCTGGGCGAGGACGTGTTCTTCTGGAAGGAGCACGGCGGCGCGCTTGGTACCTCTGGTATCCCGGACATCATCTGCTGCTACAGGGGGCGGTTTCTGGGGCTGGAGGCCAAGCTGCCGGGCGGACGGCTGACGGCGCTGCAGAAGCGGGCGCTGGAAAAGATCAACCGCGCGGGCGGCATCGCCCGCCGTGTGGAGAGCGTGGAAGATGTGAAAGAGATCATTCGTCAGGCAGACGAGGAACGGAGGAAACCATGAAGCAAAAGCTGATCTATGTGTGCTCCCCGTATCGGGGGAACACGGAAACGAATACGCAAAACGCGCGCCGGTATTGCCGCCTTGTGATGGAGCAGGGCGGCATTCCCTTTGCGCCGCACCTGCTGTTCACGCAGTTTCTGGACGATGCGATACCCAAGGAGCGCGAACGCGGCCTGCGAATGGGAACGCAGATGCTGGGGCTGTGTGACGAGCTGTGGGCGTTCGGCGAGCCGTCCGAGGGGATGCGCATGGAGATCGAACAGGCCGGGCGGCTGGGAATCCCTGTGCGCCGTCTGGACGTAGCGGGGGGTGCGGCAAATGAGCGATAAGTGTTTTGCGCTGCGGGCGAGGGGCGTGTGCGGCGCGTTGAGCGGAAACTGTCCCGGTTTCGCAGCCTGCGCATTCTACAAACCGAAGCGCCGGCAGGAAGCGAACCAGCGCCATGCAAACGAGCGACTCAGACGGCTGCCGCCGGAGACACAGCAGCGCATTGCAGAGAAGTACTTCAGCGGCGAGATGCCGTGGAGAGGAGAATGCGAATGACGGCAAGAGAATATCTGTCCCAGGCATTTCACATCGACCAGCGAATCAACAGCAAGCTGTCGCAGGTGATGCGTCTGCGGGAAACCGCGACGAACTGCACGGCGACGCTGTCGGACATGCCTCGGCCGGATTCGCCGAACAAGCAGCGGATGGCAGACACCATCTGCAAGATCGTGGATCTGGAGCGGGAGATCAACGAGGACATCGACCGGCTGGTGGACTTGAAAGCCGAGGCCCGACGGGTGATCAACGCCGTTTCCGACCCAGACCAGCAGTTGATTCTGGAACTGCGGTATCTGTGCTATAAGCCGTGGAATGAGATAATGACTGAACTCGGCTACAGCGAGCCGACGATTTATCGGCTGCACGGTGAAGCTCTGAAAAAAATCTGTGTGCCGGTGAAAAATGATAGCTTTTGATATGGTTTGAGAGTTGCGGCCTGTGCTATAATTACACTCGTCGGAAAAGGACAATGTACCGCCCTTCGGAGCCTACCAACGCTCCGGGGCGGTTTTTCGTTCCGCGGCGGGCGCGGCATCTGCTGTGTCTGATGAGAAAGAATATCCGGAAATCGCTTGACTTTTCATCGGTTCAGAGCGTAAATGTCACTACCCAAAGCGAATGGAGGAATCGACATGACACTGCAAACGACCCCCGCGGACCGCAGGGAAATGGTCCAGGCGATTTCGGAGCGACTGAACAGCCCGGCGGTTTACCTGCGCACTCCGACCTACGCCTATAGAATCGGCGGCCTGACGGTTGAGCGCGACGGGAGCATCGACAGCGACGACGAGGCGCTGCTGGAAACGCTCAGGCCGATGCTGATTGAGCGGGGCTGGCTGACGGACGCGGCTGCGGCGGATTCAGAAGCAGCCGCCGATCAGGAGAGCGGCGAAGGAGCCGTCGTGAATGCCGGATCAGAAGCAACTGCGGCAGATAATGCGTCGGCTGCGAAAGACTCCGAAAGCACGGATATGGAGCTCAGCTTCCCGGTGGAGGACTGGACGGTTCCGCAGCTGAACAACCTCCTGCGTACCCTGTACAGCAACCAGTACATCCTGCGCAGGATGATGCGGGGCGACGCCCTGTACATCGACCGGCTGCTGATGGAGCGGCTGGACGAAACGCCCGCAGAGACCATCGCCGATTTCGAAGCGATGCTGGCCGACGGTCTGGCGACGGGCATGCTCAGAGGCTGTCGCGTTCAGGACGGCAGGTTCACCCTCGAGACGGTGCTGGACGAGCACGACCCCACCCGCTGGCAGGTGCATGCGACGCTCCTGAACGCGATGCTGAAGCACGCGAAAGCCGCAAAGCGCGTGTTCCTCAAGGCGGACGCGAATCCCGAGAACGAGAAGTACCGTGCCAACAGCCTGCTGACGCGGCTGGGGCTCGGCGGCCCGGAGCACAAAGAGCTGCGGCGCGTGCTCATGGCCCACCTCAACGGTTACGCCGCATTCAAAAGCGCCGCTGACATGCAGGCGCACCGGGAGAAGTACGCCCAGCTACGCCGTGAGCGCCGGACGGCAGAAGAAGGTGCGCAGACATGAGCGCGTGGATGGACTGGATTCGGGATGTCGCGCTGAACCGCATCGACACGGTGGAGCGGGATTTGAGAGCGCATCCCGAGCGCAGCCCCCTGTTTGACAGGGCAGTGCGCGATCTGCACGCGGCACTGGATGAAACCGAGGCACACCCCAATGTTGAACTGACAGCGCGCGACGAGCTGTGGATGAGCTACACCGCCGCGCTGGCGCTGGAGATGTATCTGGCCGGGGCGCGGGACGGTGGGCGCGTGCATCACGCCTTCGTCACCGGTGAACTGCCGGGCAGGGAGATTCAGGAGCGGAAAGGAGAGAAGTGGGATGACGCAACCGACGCCTGAAAAGCTGGCATGGATGCGGGAACACTATCGCCCCGGCATGCGGGTGAAGCTGATCCACATGAACGACCCCTATCGGCCCGATTTGAAAGAGGGCGCGATGGGAACCGTGATCGCCGTGGACGACGTCGGAACGATTCACGTCGCGTGGGACTGCGGTTCCTCGCTGGGCGTGGCGTATGGAGAGGACTTTTGCACGGTGATGTACTCTGAAGGGAGAGGTGAAATGCGATGACGGAACGCGCGGAGCGCAGGCTGCTGGATTTGAAAGCCCGACAGGAAGCGGGCGAGCACATGATGTGTCCCCGCTGCGGGAGGGACGCCATGAAGGCGCCGGTTCATACAAACGCGCTGAGCCGCACGGCGGACGTGTATGTCTGCGACGCCTGCGGAACGGCGGAGGCGATGCTGGCGTTCATGAAGCAGGACTATCCCCTCCACCTCTGGGCGGCGTTTCAGCCCGTCCGGCCGCCCGCCGATTTCAAAGAGCACTCGGCGCGCGCGGTCATGGATACGGTGCTGCGCACACAGAGCGACGAACTGCGGCGGCTCTACCAGCTCTGCCGGGACGATCCGGGCAACGCCGAGTGGTACAGGCTTGAGGCATTTGAAAGCTGCCCCGGCCTGATTGAGCTGTGGCCGCAGCCGTTTCAGGCCAAGTATCAGGCGGCGGACGGCGCGGTGCTCATCCGATTCAGGAACGGCCCGGACGGCGGCATTCAGATGGCGGCGGACGTGACGGACAAATAGCGCAATATGATTTGCGAGCATCAGGCAAAACGCCTGGTGCTTTTCTTGTCGGCGTTTGCCCGTGTCGCGGCCACGTTGCCGTCACACACCGCGACTGCCGTCCCACGCGAATCGCTGCCCGCCCCGATTCCAAAGCCCGACACGCGCCCGCGTGCGGCGTATTCCGCGCAACGAGAAAAACCGCCCGCAGGCGGTAATTCTGATTTGTGAGCGCCACCCGGTCAGTAGACCCTGTGCTCGGGCAGCTCGATTTCGGGAGCCTCCGTCGATTCGACGTCTTCGTCTATGACGACCACCTCCGTGTCGGGGTCGTCACTGTAGACCTCGGTTATCAGACCTCGCCAGACTTTGATTATGATCGTGTGCATGATGATGCCTCCTTTGATTTCAAAGCGTGGGTTTACGCAGGAAGAGCGCGCGGTAGCTCGCGTTGCTGAAAAGCAGCCCGCGTTCGTGGATGAACTCGCCCACCGTGGCGATGTAGCCGCCGCCGTCCATGATGGCGAATTTGGATTGCGCCAGTTGGTAGATGGTGTTGAGCTTGCGCCGGTCGCGCAGGTCGGCGCGTGTGCGCAGGATTTGGGAGAGGTAGTCGGCGATGAAAATCGCGGTGTCGCTGTAACGCTCGTTGTCCGGGTCGCTGGTCAGGCGGATGACGCCGTTGTGCGCCACGCCGATGCGGCAGCTCTGGTCGAGCCTGCGCAGCCGGGCGGGCTGATTTGAAAGCGGAAACGGATGCGTCATCTCGGGGTTCACACCCGCCTGCGTGCTGATGCGGAAGTGATACACCACGCTGTCGGCGGCGGTGAAGCGTTCTTCGCGGATGGCGCGCAGGTATTCGTCCAGCCGCATGAAGCCCTTGCGGATTTCAACGCGTCCGTCACGGGCGAACATGTACCCCGCGCCGTGTGGGTTGCGGTAGAACATGGTGCGGATGGTGTTTTCGTCCGGCTGGCGAACGCCGGGTTTGGATACGCAGATGATGCACATACTGTGTCCTCCTTGTGTATTTGATTTAGAAGCTCCGGGCGTGATGGTATACATCCCTCTGAAGCGCCGGAAAGTCAAGCGGTATGTGTGCCTTTCCGGCGCTAAATTTGGGAGTGCTGCTCAGATGCCTTCAGGGTAGGCGTTTTCCGTGCCCCTGTGTGCCGCGACCAGCTCTCTTGCGTATTTGCGCAACTGAGGCATTGTCCGGCGCACACGCTCCGCGCCATCGACCTTGGTCAGAAGGATGTGGTCGATGTAGTCGTACAGGCCATCGTCGAACCAGTCGAGTATGTCCATAAGAGCTTCAAGATTCATGCGCTTCATGGTGTGCCTCCTGTCTGATTTGAAAGCGTGTCAGGCCTCCTGTTCTTCCGCGTCTTGTCGGGCGAACTCCGCCAAGATGTCCCAGATTTCCTGGGGGTCGCAGTCGATGCCATCGTATTTGCGGATGTCCTCCGCAAGGTTAATGGCGTCGGCAAGGGACCACTCGTCCAACTCGCCTGTTTCCATGTGCGGGTAGATTTCCGAGTGCAGAAACCCGGGCAGGTCGAATTCGATGTCATTGTTCATGGTGTGTACCTCCTTGCTTGATTTGGGAACTGTTCGGCTCCCGCGACCCCTTGCGGGGTTTCGGCCTGTGCCAGAGGCCATCGTCAGGCGGGGGTGCTTTATCTGCTTTGAATGATGGTCAGTTGGAACTCGCTCCCGTCGGGCAGGGTGATGACCAGCCCGCAGTCGCGGGTCATGAGGCCAGCCTCGCTGTAGGTCTGTACCCGCAGGTTTTCCCAGCAGATTTCCGAGCTGTCATAGCCGTCGGTGAAGAGCTGCCGCAGGCCGTCCTGCAGTGTTTCCTCGGTGAACTGTTCTTCGTTGGCGCATTCGTCGTAGTCATGCTCGTACATGGTGTGTACCTCCTTGCTTGATTTGAAAGAGTGTGCGGCTGCCCGCGACCGGCTCGCGCCGGTTTCGGCCCGGAGCCACCGGGACCTCGTCAGGCGGGGGGTGTGTCAGGAAGCCTGCCGCCATGCGGCGTTGCCGGGCAGGCGCTTGGTCAGGTGTTCCCGCGCGGTCTCGAATTCCTCTCCGATGAAGCCCAGCCGGAGGAGCCAGCACCGGAAGGTGTACTTGGGGTTGTCCGTATCAGGCCGCGTCGCGCTGGCCGCCTTGGTGGTCAGCGCCTGGTGGCTGATGGCGAGGCACAGTTGGATGTAGCTCTTGACCTCGCCCGCGTGGAGTGTGCCGTTGAAGGCACGGAATTCGATGGTGTGCGCGGGCCGCTCGGTGGAAAAGGCCGCGTGCAGGTTGAGCAGGTGGTAGCGGCTGTGGTCGTAGTGGCTGCAGGCGCAGCTCCGCCAGTCTGTGCCCGGTCGGCCGCTGTTGGTGCGGTACCAAAGCTGTGCCAGCGCCTCCATGGAGGCAGGCTTGCGGCGGTTGAGCTCGGCGAGGAACGCCGGCTCCACCGGCCTGCACCAGCGGGCGCGCCGGCTGGGCGAAATGCCCAGCGCCTGTGTCAGCAGGTCTTCCTTGGCGTTGACGATGTTCACCAGCCTGCGCAGGCTCTGCGGGGTGTGCTCCCCAAGGCCGACGTGGATGTGGATGCCGCAGGAGGCGTCGGCCTTCGCGCCAGCTTTGCGCAGGGCGCGGACAACCTCCTGAACCATCTCGATGTCCTCCCAGCGGCACACCGGGCTGACCACCTCGGCGCAGGGGTCGGTGACCGAGCCATCGCGCTCGACCGTCCAGTGCCGCCCGTCGGGCATGGGCACCTTCCAGTCGCCCAGGTGCCGCCCGACGTACCGGGCCGTTGTGCCGAAGTGTGCCGCGATGGCGCGTGCCGCCCGCTCGCAGCCGAGACCGGTGGTCTCGACCTCAATGCCGAAAGTCTGGGTTTTCACGGGGTTTCCTCCCTTTTGCCCGGCGGCTTCTCCCGCCCGCGGCGGCGGCCCGTTTTTCGGCCGCGACACATTCATCACTCTGCGCGGCCGAAATAGCAACCCGATGAAAAGCACAATGTTTTCGGGGCAAAACAGCTCTCATTCGACAAAGAAAGGCGGGCGGAAAACGCGCTTCCTTATAAGCAAAAACGGGGTTTTTGCGCGCCGCCCCGCCTGTGGTGGATTTACCTTCGGCGAAAACCCTACACACCCCGAGGCATTTCACGCGGCCTTTGGCGCCCCGCGCCGCGCCCCGGCCCGCCCCGCGC
>ULTP01058888.1_pt1 | contig 36133 bp, 30 predicted proteins | sample 1957721 | NCBI WGS metagenome assembly ULTP01 (sample SAMEA4835737, study PRJEB28245) | human gut metagenome | biome: gut microbiome; material: fecal sample | place: Denmark | collected 2008 | reverse complement strand
CTAGCCCCTACCATATCCAGGTCAAGCAGAAGATATGGTAGGTGTAGCATCTGATTTTTAGGAGGTCAAATATATGTCCAATCCATGACACAACAATGAAGATTACTGTCACGGTAATGTTAAAATGAGAGGATGACAACATCCTCTATGGCGCCAGCGCTCGGGTACGATCCGAGGATACGCTATTAACGTATGCCGGTTTTCAAGACCGGTGTGTTCGACCAACTCCACCACACTGGCATATATGATATAATATAGTTATAGATTTATAATTTATTATAGTCATTTACTGTATTTAGACGAATAAAAATACCAGGTAGATAATACTTATTCTACCTGGTATTCTTGGAGCTAGATTAGGGGCTCGAACCCTAGGAACCTATTGATTACAAATCAATCGCTCTGCCAACTGAGCTAATCTAGCGTGAGTGTCACCGCCCGGGCTTGAACCGGGACCCATAATAAACTGGATAGCCGCCTCAGAGCTACGTGTCTGCCAAAATTCCACCACGGTGACGCATATTATATACTTATCTTATCGCCTATCTAAGCGATACTTATTTGTTCTATCTTATAATTCTTTATGATTATATATTATATATTCGATGCTTATTAAAGGAGGCTTATAATATGTAGTACGTATTCATTAGAAAAGAATGGGTTAGGTTACAGACACATAACCCATGAGAAATCATCGAAAGGACTGAAGTGAATTTATGAGTAGCAACAGCATTGTCCCTGAAATTCATGACGTTGAAGAATTGAAGACGTTTTTGCGTCCAATTTATTTCATCAACGACTATATGAGGTGCGACGAAGATTATAGTGCGCTGGTTGACCAGATCTATACGATCGTAAAGGGATGTTTCGAGAAGAAAGATTGCCGTGAGTATATGGTGCCTTTCAAGTTTTATAAAGAGAACCGTGATGAGAAGATTCATACGCTTCAATTGCGTCATTTCCTCATCAATCTTTTCATGTGGCATCCTCTCGTGAATCTGTATGATACAGACTTCGAGATGGATGAAAATTATATCTTTGACTGCTGGAATGAAGTTCCTCATCTGAAGGACTACATTGATCAGAAAATCGTCACTGCACTGAGAGATTACAGTGTACGAAATACCACAGTCAACAACTCTATTTCGAATGTGCTTCACGATCTGCGGAGCATTTCGATCAACTTCTCTCTGATTATGGGTCTGACGATGTCCAGTGAAACGTTCCTGCATTGGTATCGTGATGATCCTGTTCTTCGTGATCTGATGGAAACCAGATTCCCGCTTGACATGCAGCCGAGTGAGATTGAGGATTCTCTGGCTGACATTCAGAAGAGATTGATCACTGAGATCAAATCTCGGAAGGACGATCCCGTCGGTACGATTCTTCGTGCGGATACCGGTATTAAGCATAAGCAGCTCGTTGAGTTTACTGCTCATATGGGCTTGAAGCCTGACCTTGCAGGTATCACCATTCCGCTTCCTATCAACTCTTCTACTTTGATTCGTGGTCTGGATAAACCGAGTTCTCATTACATTGATGCATTGGGCGCTCGCAAATCTCTGATTATGAATAAGAAGGTCATGGGAAACGCTGGCTATTTCGGCAAGCTTGTGCTTCTGCTGGCACGTACGTTGTCTCTGTCCAAGACCGTGTCGGACTGCGGAACGAAGCATTATCTGAAGATTTATATCAAGACTCCTCAGATGCTTCAGAAGTATAATAACCGATACTACGTTGATGCAAATGGTGAAATCCGTCTTGTGAATGCAAGAAAGGATACACAGTTGATCGGTACCTGGGTTAATTTCCGTAGCCCGATCACTTGTTCGTGCCATGATGAAGTGTGCCATGTCTGTTTTGGCCGTACGTCTACGATGAACTTCGATATTTCTGCTGGCGTTGTCGGCTTTGAAGTTGAGGAGTTCACTAAGGTTGTGAACCAGATGATTCTGTCTGCAAAGCATCTGCTTACCACGGTATCTGAGAAGATCAACTTCTCTGAAGAATTTAATCGTTTCTTTAAGCTGTACTGTGGTGAGGTGAGTCCGAAGATTGGGGATGATGCAATTCCTGATATTGAAGACTGGGCAGTTTGGATTGATCCTACTTCCATTCAGAAAGCAGATGAGCTGGACGAAGATTCTTCGTTCAACAGCTACGTGCTTGGTGGCTTCTATGTGCAGAACATGAAGACTCATGAGTCTATCTGGATTTCTACGGATGAAGACCGTGAGCTGTTCTTGACGGATGATCTGATTGATCTCGTTCGTAAGGGTCGTGGCTATGCTCGTTTCTCTGAGATGAACGAACTGACTACTCTGTTCAGTATCGTCATCATGAACAACGAGTTGACAAAGCCTCTGTACTCTCTGATGAGTCTTCTGAATAGTAAGGCGAAAGCAGATCAGAACGTCACGTCCAACTATCATGAGATGGCCCAGAAGTTTACCGACCTTCTGCTTGATGCAAAGATTGGTGCAACTGCGTTGTCTGGCGAGCTGATCATCAGCCGTCTGATCCGTAAGGATCCGGATGTTGATTTTGAGCGTCCTGATTTTACGAAGGATGAAGTTGGCAAGTACAAGATTCTTACCGTCTCTCGTGCAATCGAGCACAATAAGTCTCCTCTGCTTGGCTTTGCTGGTCAGGACATCAAGCGTCAGTTGATGAGCGACAACTTGGTTACGATCAAGAACGCTCCTTCTTATATTGACGCGTACTTCAAGAAGACCACTTCTACGGAACGGTTCATCGAGGACCATGCAATTTCCACTGATTCTGATTCGGTGATTGATGAAGTCAACGATGAGGAATAAATAATATAAGCCTGACTATAGAATAAATCGTAGTCAGGCTTATTTTTCTTTTAGGAGGTGTATAGAATGGCAGGTAATGGAATGATTCATAAGCTTATGGGTACCACCCGTAACGTAATCAATATCAACCAGACGCAAACTGGCGGCGATAATATCGTCCAAGCTCAAAGTATCAATATCACACAAACGATTAGCGGCGATGGCACTACTGTGGTTGGTATTTCTGTGAATGATGGATCTAAAGATGAGCATGAAGAAGATATGTCTGAAGATGAGCTTGCGGCTAAGACTGATTTATTTGAAAAAACGTCCGAGGGCGGAGTTGCAATGAGTGACTTGAACCTTCGTATTGCAGAAGGCCTTATAAGCCAGGCTTGTGAAAATGGGTATATTAAGAGGAGGGTTTATTATCCCAACGGCTTTACAAAGGACGATAAAGAAGAAGTGGATAGGATGACCCGTGAACTTCATGAAGGTCAGAAGAAAGCGAAACGAGAAGCATATTGGAAAGTCCATAATGCATATGGTATTTCCAATAATACGGATATTTTTGGGCAAACGGTTGGTGAGTATTATTGGGTTTATGATGACGACCATGAAGTTTGCCTGGAGCAGAATACTGGGAATACAAAAAAGCATTACTACCATTTGGATGTTGCGATGCGTAGTAAAATGAAAAATATCTCTACTCAAATCCAGTGGGATGGATCCGGGCGCTCGCACAATCTTTTCTATGACGAAGCAGAAGGCCAAGTTTATGTCCTTATTCCAAGGAAATGCAACACCTATATTTCGCAGTTTAAACAGGTTGAACTTGTTAAACTGAGAGGAAAAACTAAGGTAGCTACTTCGGATGGATTTGGATATAATTTCCAGTCTTATGACGTTCACTATGATTCGCACGCAGATTGTATTTATCGGATTGACCCATATCGTACTCTCATCTTTGATGCGTCTATGACTCAATGGGATATCATCTGTGAATGGGTTCGTGAGAACTATATGGATATCATTGCCGCTGTCATCGGTACCATGATCTATTTCGCTAGAAGATTCTTCTGGTGAAAATAACCGCTGTGGATAGAATAAAATCTTCCACAGCGGTTATTTTTTTTTATTTCTTTAATTTTGCTTCTCTTTTATCGAGATAATATTGCTTCATCTCAAAGTTTTTGCATGTCTCAAATCCATGCTTTGCGTGATAGTTTCCAACATGACGACGAGGGAATTGATCAGGCTTTTCAAGTCCATAGAGGCAGCTTCCAAGGAATTTTTTATTTTTTCCATTGGAAATGAAATGCTTGCACAGATAGCAGCATTTGCTTCTGTGGTGAGCTCTCACACAATCATACTCTTTGAAGTAATAATATTGGATGTAGTCGAGGTAGTCTTCAACCAGATTCTTATCTGTCCAGTCAACGATTCCGTCTTCATCAACTCCTTCAAAGAAGTATGAATACACATCATCATATCGTGAATCAATATGCGTGAGAAAGTCATCCATGGTAGCACCAGGAATTCCTTTGTAGAATTTCGGATGAAAATCACCCGTCCATGTATCATCATGATGTGGAAAATATGTCGTACGAAAATAGTTGCTCATATCATTCCAATCCTTTCTTTTCTACTGAGTTTCTTACACTAACGTAATCTCAGGAATTAGAATGGAATCTTTTATAAATAATCAACCTTCTAACATTGAGATAGAATGGATTAAAGAATTCATTCTAAGCAAGGTTTTTATTCGGTGAAATCCCGAAGCAACTGTCGTGATGATAGATGTAACGCTTATTGCCCTTTTATGATGGGTGTAGCCGACCATAATCCGCTATAGCTTAGCTGGCTTTAGTTACCGGAAACGGGGATTATGACAAATAATGGCTCATAATAGGGACGCGTGGGCTTGGTGTATATAGCCTGAGTTGGCTGTTTTTTCTCGCAGACACCTTTGAGGTTCCGAAAACAGCCAGAGAAGTAAATGCGGACTCCTCGGAGAGACAGATGAATACGCATCCTTTGGTAGGTTGGAGTGCCAGATCAACAAGGTCTGGCTGTATAAGACTAATTACTGTGGCGTTCCTCGTACTGTTTTTGAAGGCGCATATGGGATTAGGCGAAAGGTTAAACCTCCCTCTCTTAGTTATTTCCGCCCTAAGTGGATGAAGGGCACACAGATACAATGAGTTTCTCTCATCATAGCAACCTTTCTGTTTTGAGCGATCAGAACGCAGGTAACACATCCACATCCTACATGGATAATCACTACTACATACGGTTCTTTCAATTTCCGCGTGTAGTAGTGATTATCTACCATAGTAAAGACAGGTACTTAATTTAGACCTGGTATTCAATTGAATTATGAAAGAAGGGTGTTGAAAATGCCGAAATATAAACTTCTTCCTGTTGCGTCAACGTCATTTTCCAAAGAGTTGTATACGATCGTTGCGCAGGAAGATTTCGTTGCTATGGATGGGACATTTATTCCTTGCGGAACCCAAGGAGGATTTGTATCAAGCAAGAATGCAATTCCGAATACTCATTCTGATAAGAGTTGGGTATTTGCAGCAAATGGTTTTGTTTGTGGTAATGCAACGATCGTGAATTCTGTTGTTCGGTTTGGCTTTGTATCCGGTAATGCAAAAGTTAAAAATTCGATCATTGATAAGAAAAGTGCTATTATGGAAGATGTCACCATTGAAGATTCTACTATCTATGATAGCGTGGTTGGCTGTAGTTCCAAAGTGATGAACTGCCTCTTGAAGAAAGGAAACTGCATCAATCTCTATGAAAAAAGTTGTATGATGGGTGCATACCTCGAGGCTGCTTCGATCTCAGGTAATTACATCATCAATGAAGGTCGCTTCGTTGATGTCGCTCTGCATAATAGCGATAAAATAAAGACATATAATAAGGCTGAGTTAAATAGTGTAACTGATCTTGGCCAAATAAAGCTTCCGTATCGTGAAAAGCATGGGACCACGATGTTCATAAAGAAGAATCGTGAAGCGAGTGCTGAATTGAAAGCAGCTAAGTTGAATGGTGAGCTTCCTCCAGATTACGATATAAATAAATAAAAATCTTCTCAACTATATGGTATGAATGAGTTTTTTATCATAGACAATGTCTAGGAGTTTTTCTCATTCGATCTTGGTAGCCCCATGTTGGCTGACGCCGTCAGTGACGCCGGTCATTTGAGTAGTGGCTGCTGGATAGACATAGACCTCCGTTCTATGTTAGGACGCGCTCGAGCGCCCGAAGTTCGATGATATAGCTTCCACATAACTATATCGGGCCCAGTAAGATTCTGGGGAATCAGTATGAAGTATCATATGGCATGTAACTTTTAGTCTTTTTCTTGTTGCATTTGGTTGCCTCCAAATTGTCTTTTGAGTTTTTGACTTTGCATCGTTATTTGCTTTCGGTTGTGGACTTCAAAATACTGATTAACGTTTACAGTGCTCGAGGTACAGAGGCCATTGGCCAACGCTTCTGTAGATGTGTCGGGCCTGTATGCCATGGCATGTATGAAAAGGAGTTCGATTATGGATTATGGCTATATTTGGCCATCCCATAGGGTTGAGTAAAATTTCTCATGCTCCCGGTTAAAGTGTATTCCCATAAGATTATATCGCCGCCGTAGGCTCTCGTTTAGTGCTTCTCAACTTATCGGTTTGATTCCGGTAAGGTTTTTAGAAAGCAACGATCGAGGGTTCTGTGATCGGTTGCGTTATAATGATCGTGGATGCATGGAGCCACGAAGTTTGGAGTAACTCGATTTTGGCATTACTATGCAGAGTAAGTTTCGTAACAGTGAACTTACTCTGCATTTTTATTATAAATACAATTAAATAGATATCCCCCATTAGCTTAAGGAAAGCAGGAGGCTCTATAACCCTCCATTGACACTAGATACGTGTGAGATGGGGCCCGATACCCCGGTGGGGGACCACTATGTTTCCTTTCACATTTTGGCACTTCCGACAAAGATAGACACTGATATTTCTTCATTGAGTATCAGTGTCTATCTTACATACCACCTGAAAACAGTATTCTAATCAGTTAGGCTTCCACTTGTATTGATAAATACTAAAAGAAAGGGGAGATAATAGAAGTTATGGGTAAATTAACCGGTGAGCTCACTCCGAATTATGATAATATTCTGAATAGTACGTATGACGAAGATGAGCTGAATAAATTGCTCCATACAACCGTTGAGAACTCTTTTCAATTTCTGAAGAGAGTCCAAAAGAGTTACAGTTGTATGGAACGATTCCACTTTACGGAAGTCAATTTCTTCGTGGATAAGAATTACCCTACGGAACTTTGCATCTCTGTTCCGAAAGACTTTATTGACGCGACTAAGCGTAAGGTATATAAATACAGTAAGTATTTCGGTAAGTATATTACCTATGCTGACATTGCCGAAGACTTATCAGAGAAGCAATTTAAACCCGAGTATTCTCCAGAGACAGTGTTTGAATTTACACCGTGTGCCATTGTGGATAATCGGGTTGCATTGAATGTATGCTTTAAGTGCACTTTGGATGGTCGTACAGAGATCGTGTTCCACGATCTTCCTGCAAAGGCATCTTACTTCAAAGAGCATCACAACATCGAAGTATTTATGCTTCGAAATACTTGGACACATAGCTTCCTGACGAATACAATCGTACTGAAGAATATTCTTGATGCAAAGGCTGAGAATTATATCTTCAGTAAGACTCTGACTGGTGTCCTGATGAAGAGTACCCCGATTTTCTATACAGTCCGTTGTGTGAATAAGACAACGAAAGACTGCTATGAAATCATGGGTAACAGTCTGAATTACGGTAGAGTCGATGATGAAGGCAATCTGGTTGTTCCTGCAACAGATTGGCTGAAAAACTACTTTGCTCATCATGGCGGCAATACGTTTGAGATTACTTTCTTCCACCCGAACTACATGTATGAGGTGGAAGGAATTCGGACACTGAGAAAGCGTACGAGTAATGAGAATTACTCCTGTATCGCTGTCATTCAGGAAGAAGAAGGCGTTCCTTACAATATGCCGATTCCTGAAGAGAATATCATTATTTTCTTTAAGGATAAGACAACTGGCGAGGTAACCTACTTTAACTACAGTGATCTGACAAGGCTGCATTACCCGAATATCTATGAAATCATTACGACAAAAGATGTTGCAGATAAATATGACGTAAAGCTATTCTATCTGTATCGTCCGATGGAAAAGTATCTGAGATACACCAATCAGTTTGACTACATTCACAAGTTCTTCAAAAAGCAAGTGAGTGATAAATATGGCGAAACTAATCTGGAAGGTGCTCTTAATAAGCTTCTGTATGATAAGGTAGATCCGTCTCTTGATCCTACTAAGAAGTATTTTGAGAAGACGTTCGAGTATGAAGATCCTGATTATATCTATAATCATGGTGATTTCATCAATTCGAAGCAGTATCCGGATTCGTATGACTACAAGATTGACAAGGCCAATCAATGGGGACTTCTCGAGCCGAAGCCGCAGGAAAAGTACATCGGCGCTACGAATCCTACTTCCGATCTCTATTACATGTATGCTGGCAACGTTGACCTTCCGAAGCGTGAACGTAATAGCACTGCAAAAGAAGATCCGAAGAATCCGATTACGTTCGAGGAAACGAGGTATCTTCTTGTCTTCCGAAATGATGGACCGAATAGCCTGCAACTTCGATACTTTATTGATGGGCTCCTGTGCACAAAGTATCTTCAGATTCACGTCGGTGAGTTTGATTATATTTATATTCCCAAGGAGTTTATCACTCCTGTGTCTCACATTGTGATCGAGCGGTTTGATTACTATTCTTATTATAAGAAGCATGCTTTCAAATCCACGGATGAAGTGTGGGATATGGATTTCACGGATGCATCGTCCATGATTCCTACTTGGCATGACCTGTTTGTTCGCAAGGATGAAGTTGAGAAGATTAATAAGGATCTTTTCACATTCTATACCTTAGTGAATATGAACGACTACAATAAGAAGCTCAGTCTTGCCGAGAGAAAAGAAAAATGTGGTATTCCCGCAGACGTGGAAGTCATTGATGGTGAAAAAGGTGAAATGTACATGAAGATCACTCCAAGTGTGGAGAAAGATCTTCCGAAATATATGCATCTCACTCGAATGAAAGTGAAACTGAATGATGCTAGTAAAGTCAATGTGACCTATACTTTCATCGTTAATAAGGATTCTTTCATTCGTCATGATGTCACACCTCCGATGACCAATGTCCAACGATACGGTATCTTGAAGAATGCTATTCCTTGGATTGAGGAAGCTTCTTATCTTCGTACATTCGTTGATCGGCGTCGAATCGTCTGTAACATCAAGATCGAGAGTGATGGCCCGTACAAGCTTGTAGCACGAACGGACTATTTCCCGACTACAACCGAGTATGTGCAATCAACTGACGTTACGCCGTATTCGTACAAGCGTGTTGCATTCATTCCGGAGATCCCGGAAAATTATATGATTGATACAGCCGATTATTTGGATACTCCGTTTAGTCTTGACTACTACGAAGTCTATCTGAATGGTCGTCGACTGTTCCATTATAACATCGAATGCATCACTGGTAGATTTATCAAGCTTTATAATGTCATATCTCGTCTGAATCTTGCCATTTATAAAAAGGATATGGATCCTTCCATCTTCTCTACCAATAAGCCGAATAAAGAAAATACTCCGATGGATGAGTTTCTCAATAATAAGGATATTGATGATAAGACGAAGGATGATTTTCTTGACTGGCTTATCAAAGACAAACATGGCGAGCTCGATGGTAAACCGGGTGAGAATCTTGAGCCTAATGTCAATGATGCAGTTACTCCGGATGCAGATACTACGGATATGAAGCGATTCTATACGGATATCATCATCCCGCGCGGAGTTACAAAGCCTCAGTCTTGGATTCTTAATGGTACACTTGTCAAAAATGACTATCCTGCTATTTGGGCAAACTACCAGAAGAATAACAAGATCGTTATCCGTCCGAACTTCAATTATAATGGCTTGATGGTGATGATGCTCAGTAGATATACTGAGGTTTAATACGATGATTGTCACCTTATACAAGAAACTTATCATTAAGATTCCTAGAGAGACAATCAAAGAGAAAGGTGGCTAAATAAATGGCTGGTATTCAGGCACGCTATGGTATCTCTGCTCTTGATCTTGGCCATAAAGAGTATGCGCAAGACGACGAGCTTATGGTACGTGGCGATGATGGCCGTATGTACTACAAACGTACAGATGGCGTAATCGTAGCATATGCTGATAAAGACCTTAGCGAAGATGAGGTCATTTCAAATACCATGGGTGTCCTTATGGGCATCGACGGTTTGGTTCTTCCGGAAAAAGAATATATCGTCTACCGTACAATTGATACAACTGGTAAGCTTGATCTTGTGTCAAGTTCTGATGTCGCGATTGAGCGTCGATTCACAATGTCTCCTAACATTCCCGGATTCTTCTTTAGAATTCGTGGTAACAAGGAAGTATCTTCTGCTGCTGCAATCTTGAAGTCCATTTACGCAAGTCGTGTTGCAAATGGCACTGATCCAGAAGTTACTGTGAAGATTGCTGTTTCAAATAATGGAGCAAGTGAGCAGACTTATACGGTCAACACGATCCTTGATAAGGTTAACTTTATCAAGTTCACTGGTTTCACAAATCCCGCAAATTATATTGTGAAGATTGTGTCTGTTTCGTTCCCGCTGTTCAAAGCAGCATATACCGCTGCAAGACCTGTCGATAAGAAAACCTTGCAGGATATCAATAACGGTAACGAAACATTTGAGATCAACACGATTGATGTGATCGGTTATGCGAACGATATCAGATTCCTTGCTGACGAGAACACTGATGGTGTGCTGATCAAGACTGTTACAAACAGCAAGACAGCATCTACTACTTATACTGCTCAGAACGCAGCAGTTGCTTCTGTTGGCGGTATTGGCAAATACGAAATCGTTATCCAGAAAGAGAATCCGAACACGGAGTGCATCTGGGGAAAGATTATCGAGCAAAAAGAGTAAATTTAAAATGACCCATATCTTATATAAGATATGGGTCATTTTACCGGCCTATAGATTAACCATAAACATCTAATTAAATGCTATGATACAAACAAGGGATAGCGACTCGGCTATCCCAGTTTATATCTATAGAAAATAACTTTTTTAAGGAGTGATTTTTAATATGGCATCTAATATTAAGAAGGTCCTTCTGAAGAAGCAGCTTAACAAGGTCGTTTACGATCTGTATGTTAAGACTTCTGCAGAGCTGGTCATGGTCACTGACAGCCAGACTCTGACTCAGAAGCTGGCTGTTGTCGACGGTGATGTTGCTGATGCAAAGGCTAAGCTGAATAAGCTGCTGGGCACTGACGACGCAACCTCTATTTCTAAGCAGATCGACGACAAGGTCGCTGCTCTGAAGGCTGAGCTGACCAACGAGAAGGACGCTACTTCTCTGGCTGGCAAGATCGCAAAGGTCACCGCTGATCTGACTGCTGAGGTTACCCGTGCAAAGGCTGCTGAGGCTGCTAATGCTGGTAACATCACCAAGCTGGGCGAGCGCATGACCGCTGCCGAGGGTAAGATCACCACTCTGGTTGGCAAGGATGCTAACAAGTCTGTCCGTACCATCGCTAACGAGGAGCTGGCTGCACAGCTGATCCCCGATGGCGCTAAGGAGTCTCTGGATACTCTGGGCGAGATCGCTGCTTGGATTCAGAGCCACCCCGATGACGCTTCTGCGATGAACAAGAAGATCACCGACCTGACCACTAAGGTTGGTGCTATCCCTACTACCGGCACCGGCGCTAACTCTGCTACTGTCGTTGCATATGCAGCAGCTCTGGCAGCCGATGCAAAGAAGGCTGGTACAGATGCTAACACCGCAGCCGCAGCCGCTAAGAAGGCAGCTGACGACGAGACAGCTCGTGCAAAGGGCGCAGAGGGCACTCTGACCACAAACCTGAATGCTCTGACCACTAAGGTTGGTGCAATTCCCGCTACCGGCACTGGTGCTGGCTCTGCTACTGTCGTCGCATATGCTAAGGCTGTTGCAGATGCTGCAAGCACTGCCGCTGCCGCTGCAAAGACTGCTGCTAACAATGCACAGAAGGCTGCCGATGCAGAGGCTGCTCGTGCAAAGGGTGCTGAGGGTACTCTGACTGCTGCTGTCAATGCTCGTGCTCGCTTCTTCTGTCAGGCTGAGCAGCCTGCTGATCTGGCTGATACCGATATCTGGGCACAGATCATTGAGTAATTTCTATAGAGTGTAAGCATACATTCTGATCAATAGAGTTACTTGAAAACTTTGGCTATGTGTAATAGATCAAAGTGACGAATGGACACTGTCAGTTACACGTAACTGACAGTGTCTTTTATATAATAAATGCGTTTTGGAGGATATGATTATGAGTAATCCTAGCACTTCAAAAAATATTATCTTCAAAACGCTTGTGGATGATGTAGCACTTCCTTTATATCCTAAAACTTCTGTGAGTCAAATTCAGATTGATGACGATCATAAACTTTCCGATATGCTCGTCACCATGTGTAATACAATTGATGACAATACAAAGAAAATCACTTCTGTTGAAAATAAAAGTCCTGAGCTTCCTGATAAAGTGAAGCAGCTTTTAGTTAATCTTCTTGCTGGAGCAGCATATGGAAATAACAAGATGACTCCTGCGTTCGAAGCTCTTTGCACTGAATGGGGTCTTACTCCGTCCGATGAGGTTGTAAATAACACTCTCAATATTCTGTATAATCTCGAGAATCCGGTCACTTTTGACCCGAGTAAAAAGCAGTGTATTGACACTGGTATCAAGCTGTTTGAAAACATTACCGATGAGCAATTTACCATCATGATTGATTTCACGAATGGTGAGAATGCGTCTGTTGGTACGACCATGAGAACTGTTATGCATTGCATGAGAGAAATTCAACCGTGGCCTGGAACAGCTATTACCGTGTTACCCAATACTGGTAATACAATTATGGCAACCTACAGTAATCAGCAAATCTTGACAAAGACCACAGCGTCCGCGCCATTTGCTGGCCGTAATACAAAAGCCGTAATTTGTTTTAAAGGCTCACAGATGCGTGTTGTGTGCCCGACAGCAGCTAGTATGGTTTATTTAGGTGCCACAGAACAGGATGCTGTTGCTGCTGAAGCTAAACCAGATACTGGCTGGCTTGATATAAAGGGTATGACAACTACAATTAATGAGCCTCTTATTCTTGGGGCTTACAGAGATACCAGCGGTAACACGGATAGATATTTTGATGGCACCATTAACCGTTTCAAAGTGTACTCTGGTATTTGCCCGGATGATATGATTCAGGCATTCTTGAATACAACAGTAACTCCTGGAGATACTACACCTAAGCAGTAAGGGAGGGTAATACATGGCTATTTATGATGTATTGAGCTCATCCTTACTTAGATCAGCATTCGATTCAAAAGGAAATCGTTTGGAAAGAGTATATAACATCAACGGCGTCCTTATTTCGGGTTCTGAAAGTAATGGAGCTACTAAAGATAGTCCTGAAGGATCATCAGCACAGGCGGACCAAAAAAGTTAAATCTTAAGATGATATGGCATTTATCACTTGTGATGAAAGCGGTACCATTTTAGGACATATAATGGTAACGCTGCGTGTATGGACAAGCCAGGTAATTGGAATCTGGAGAAGTTCTTGTAACTAAGGAGTAATATCTCAGGACAAAACTTAAAGATGCTTCGGCATTAGATTACTCAATATCGTGATGAAAGGATGGTATTACTCATATGCTCCTTACTCAATCTACTGATGGCATCCATGCCCTCATGAACAAGATCGACAAGCAGAAGAATGTGCATCCGGTGTATTACACAAATACTGCGGATGACGTTGTGTGCGACGAGAGTATGAATACTCTGACTGAGTATCTGCCCACTGTCACTGACTCCGAAAAGAAGGTTGGCGCACCTCTGTGCGCTATCACTTATGGTAGTGGTCTGACTCTGGCAGCAGCAACTCTGACTGCTCTGGTCGCAACATCTTGATAAGATTCATTTGCTTTCGTTGGTAAGAATCCTCTCTATTTTATAATTGAAACCCTCATATCTTGGTGAAGTTTACACCTGAGATATGAGGGTTTCAATATTTTTATTTATATATTATACTAATGAAGGAAGATTGAGATATATCTTTCTATCAATTTTAAAGAGGTGAAAAATAATGGATCCCAAAGTTCTGAAAGCTCTTGGAAGCGCAGTCATGGATATTGCCGGGGATAAGAAGGTACAAAAAGTTGTCCTCGGTACATATACGGATGGCACTACTAGGAACGTCGTGGATGCACTCAGTGGAGAGTTTCTTTCTGGGAAGGACAGAGAGAAATATCTGAAAGGAAAGAAGAAGAAAAAGAAGCATAAGAAAAAGAAGAAAGACATCTGGAATTATGATGATTGATCTTCAGTAAGAAAAATACAGATGGTAGTCGGATGCATGGATTATCATCTGTATTTTTTTATTTTTTTATTGGAATCCCATGCCAAAAAGCACCTAAAAACAATTAGGTAAGTTTTCCAATAGGAATCTAAGGCTAAAACTAAATTCATGAGAGAAAGGACAGGTGGTATGTATGTCATCACCGATTAGTGATATCATTGCTGCTGTTCGTGATGCCGGACGTGTCGGGGCAGATGTTACCCATGTGAGTAATCAGATGGTTCGTAAGAGTTTTGCTCGTGGCGCGATGGACACGACCATGCAGTTTCCTTGCCTGATTAGTGATTCTATTCCCATTGATATGGCCAGCACACTTGCAAAAACTATGGAACGAGTGTATGCATCTTTTGTGCAGACCTATCTTTCTACCCAAAATATCATGAATATCGCTGACTATAAGGATGTGAATCAGTATATTCAGCGTTTTCATAAGAATGTGAAGCTCGAATCTACCGCAATTGATACCTATCTTGAAAACTGTGTGGAGCCGGATCCGGATTACGATGCTCTGTTTGCTCGTATCTATGATGGTTCTACCAAGGCATATATCAATGAGTCGACTGGTCAGATTCTGGCTTTCAACTTCTCTGAAAAGTTCCCGAAAGCTGTGTTTGAATCTCATAAGGCTCAGATGAGTACTGCCCTGAAGGATCTCGATTATTCTCCGATCCCGAATGTCGGCAATAATCCCTTCTATGCTCGTGAGGCAGAAGTCGATTCTGATTATATGAATAAGAAGATCACAGACATGCAATTTGATCGTTATCGTGCTGCAAATGATCTGGATAAAGAAAAGTATAAGCAGAGCTTCAATAAGAGCGTACCTCAGCTTCTGAAGGATAACGACGTGAAGAAGCAGAATGACATGCAGCCTTATATGATGCAGGTTCGCCTTTCTGCAATCAATGACGATGAAGAGTTTGTCCAGTTCGTCGATTTTGTCGTCGGTATTAAGGTGATTCTTCATTCTGTTCATTCGGATGAAATGATCGTAAATCTTACTAATACCATGCAGAATCGTGGTGTTCTCTTCAACTTCATTCGTTGGACGACTGGCGAGAAGTCTCTGGTTAAGGATCTTCTGCTTCATATCAACGATGTGAAGCTGGACGTTGCAAATCGTTCAATGGGTGCATCTCCTTGGTGGAATACTCTGAAGCGCATGCGTTCTACTGCAAAAGCTCAGATGGCTACGATGAGCCGTACTCAGCTGGTTCCTCAGGCAACCGTTGTGATCAACGGCTACGAGGCTGACCTTATTAAGAATAAGACCGGATACGATCTTCGGAATCCGAAGTTTGCAGTCCCGATGATGCGGTCCCTCTTTCTTATGACATTCATCATTGTCGATGATGGCAATCGTACTGTAGATATTCTCTATGATGGGAATAATACATTTGAGACGTATGCCCTCGAATCACTGGAACGTGAAGTTACGATGAATTCCAATAAGATTGGCAGAGAGCTTACCCGCATGATCAGTCACTAATATATAAAAATTTTGAATAAGGAGGTTATAATAATGGCGATGATTGAGCCGCGACTCGTAAAAGAGTCCGTGCATATTCTGTGCGGAACAGATCACCCGACAATGCGTCAGGAGCGTGAAGTTCTCGCATATTTTGAAGATGCCAATTCTTCTGTTACGAGCAAATATCTTGAGCGTCTGTATATGAGCGTTATTTCAAAGGCTCATATTGATTTCGATAATATCCCGGTATCTGCTGGTGATATTGAGAAGTACGTTGGCTACAAGAATATGATTGATGTTCTTGACAATGTCAATGCGCTCGCATCGAATCTGAATAATAAGCAGGTTCAGCAGTACGTGATGACCGTTAAGGAAGCAATCAATAACATTCGGAAACTGGCTCCTCTGTATAAGAAGGGCTTTATGATGAAGAACGAGTACGTCATGCTTGAGTACAATACGTTCGTGTACGCATGTGTTCAGGCAACTTCCACGATTCTGTACGAGTTTGTCGATTATGTGAAGCGCCCTGATGCTGCTACCATTAAGATTACTCTGAAGAATACGAAGTATCGTGCCAATACATTCTACATTGATCAGCTTGCAAAGTACAATGCTGTCAATAAGAAGATGCAGTATGCAAAGTTCCTCGATGGCATGCTGAAAGACGGTGAGGATAATTTCATTGGTGCATACACAGCAATCGGTGTTACCGCTGTGGTTGCTGTTGCACTTGCAATTATCCCCGTCATGCGCGAACTGATTTATCAGTACTACAATATCAAGTCGAATATTAGTGATGCTCTTGCTCAGCAGGCTTATTTCCTTGAACTGAATAAGAGTGTCGTTGAGGCAAATTCTGATTTCTCAAAGGAAAAGAAAGCCGATATTCTGATGAAGCAGGAGAAAGTGAAAAATCTTTGTCTGCGCGTCTCTGATAAGCTTCGTGTAACTCATGCTAAGGCAATGAGTGCTGGTGAAGCTGCTATCCGAAATGATTCGAAGTACATGACGCTGGATAACATGAAGCATGGAGACAATGGTTCCACTTCTTCACTCCAGCTTTTGTAAAGGTGGGGTGAAGTATGGAATGGACAGATGTGAAAGACTCTCTGAAATCGTTGTATGATGAGTCGTGTGAAGTTTGGGATGGCAAAAAGGATGGTTCTTCGTTCGATGCTGGTCATCGGTTCATTACGGAGTCCATCAATATTTTGGATGGATTTTTCTCTGATAAGGCAGATCAGATTCATAAAATCTATACTGCGATTAAGGAGAATGCATATCCGTTCAATCGTGTGGAAGTAATTGATCTTCCCATCGCTTATTCCAAGTATATGGATTACTATCCTGGTATGCTTGAGTTTTGCGAGGCCACTGCATCTCTTACAGACAGTGATGACATTGTCGTTGAATCCGCAGCTTCCACTGTGGATACTGTCATTGGGAGAGATAAGAAGTTCGTCGATTCTATCTTTTTTATGGAGTCCTATGATTCTATGAATCTGAACGACGCCATGAAGAACGTGGAAATGATTTCCGATCTCGTCGCATTCGAAGAGAAGCTGAAGACTGACATCGACGCTATGAAAGCATCGTTTGATTCTTTCTCTGCAAAGTATAACGATGTGAAAGAGTCTGGTGTTTCCATGTATATGCAGTCGGTTGCGTCTTTCCTGATGGATATGATCATGAAGATCGTTTATACGTATCATCAGATCGTTGTTAGCATGAAGGATCGCGCTGGTTCTGACTTCATTCCGAAGAAAGAGGCTCCGGAATACCAAATCTTCTAATAGCAAATAAAGACTATACTCGTAGATTTTATACCTATGAGTATAGTCTTTTCCTTTGTAGTATAGAGATAGCCTTGAAAACAATGAGTTAAAGTTTGAGCTATGATAGTTATTCTTTAGCTAATGGAAGCTCAAGCTTTTCATTACTAAAGAAACTAATTTAAATAATTAAGGAGGTAAATCCTATGACTTTTAGTGAGTATTCACGCATCATGGAAATCGAGGAAGCCAAGGCAGATAATGTCATGGCTGATATCGACTACATGATTGAAAGTGCAAATGCCACTCATAAGCTGAATCTGGCTGATCTGGATTTCAAGTTTGAGTCAGAAGACTATGATATGGATGCTATGACTCAGATGTATACTGAGGAAGCAAACGATTTCACAGCAAAGATCAAGCAGGTTTGGGACAAGTTCTACAAGTGGCTTCAGGGTATCATTTCTGCAATCTTTAATCTTCAGCCGAAGGAGGCTGATGTAAAGGCTGCTGAGGAAGCAAACCCCAAAGGTGTCAAGGCTCCTATCGACGTCGATAAAGCCGTTAAGGAGATGGACAAGTGTTCCAGTCTTATGACTCCTGCTTATGCAAAGCGTTTGATGAAGGACGTTGATAACCTTTCTAAGAAAGGCATCAAGGTTAATCTGAAGGTTGACTATGGTAAGCAGCGTGTTCATAACACGAATCATACCCCGCTCATTGATCGCTTCCTGGATGCATGCACAAGCCTTATGATGGTATTTGCAGTTCCTACGGCAACGATTGTTACTGTTGGTACTGTGGCAAATGGCATTCGCAAGGCATTCGACTTTACAAAGGTCGTTCAGCGTTTCTCTGAGGCAATTGCTGAGAATACTGGTGTTGATCTTGGCGGTATTGTGAGCAGTCTTCAACTCATTACTACCAAAATAAGCGGTGGTGCATCTGCACTCGCCAAGCTTATCCCTGGTCTTAAGGATGTTGTACAAAATCATGAGGATGCAAAAGCTGCCAAGGCTGCTGAGCAAAAGAAGAATGCGTCTCCGAGTGATATTTATGCTAAGGCAAGAACTCTTCTCAGTAAGACAACTCAACTTTGTGGCGCAAGGAATGACAAAATTAAGGCTAGTCTTAAGTCTCCGTATGAAACAGCGAAGAAGGCTCTTCAGGAGATTTCCAGCACAGTTAAATTTGATGGATTTGATTGCACCAGCTTCATTAGTGATTGTGATGAAGCAATTTCCAAGGCAACTCCTAAGGAAGCAGCTCCCATTATCACAAAGCTGGAGAAATATCTGAATAAAATTCCTCATGGCAAAGGTAAGAACAATGGAGGCGCTTTTAGCCGACTTGCAAACGTACTTAGAGTTGGAAAGTCTGATACCGAGGCTGATTCCGAAAATACAAGCGAGTCAGCTTCTTCTGACTTTGCTGATGATACCGTATACTCCCAGTTCTTTGAAAGCACCGATATGATGCCGAAGTCTGACACAAGTTATTTCCTGAAGTCGGACGATGAGCGTATCGACGACATGATGAAGATTCTTGATTCTATGTAATAGGAGGTAAATCCAATGAAGGATATGACTATTCTGGAATTTGAGAATCAGATGACGCATTTCGATGTTGCTTATGAGCAGGCTTGCATTGAGCATGATCTGAATCTCCGTCGAATTCATAACAAGATGGTTTTGGAAAATGCCATCATGGAAGAAGCTACAGAGCTGTATCTTGCTGAAGCAGAAGAAACTTCCGGTAAGAAAAAGAATATTTTCGTTCGAATGATTGAAGCAATTCAGAAGTTCGTTCGAAATCTTATTTCTAAGATTACCGGTAAGCCTTTGGAAGAAGCTCCGAAGGAAGATATTAAGCTTGAGCATAATCCGAAAGCTCTGATGCAGCGTGGTAAGGATCTGGCAAAGCAGATTACTCAGTGTCTCACTGGGCATAAAGGTGTTGTTGCTGGAGTTGCTGCTGGTACAGCTGTTGCTACTGCTGCTGGTAATTTCATTCTGAAAGCATCCACAGCTGGCGATACAATTCGCTCCATTCGAGAGTACATGGGTACTGTCGATGATGATCTGAACCGTTTTAAGGAGCAGATCGAAGAAGGCGAAAAAGCTGGTAAAAATATGGATGACGCCAAGAAGTATGTGAAGGAATACAGCGGTATCATGTCTCGTCTTGGTACAGTTGTTTCTTGCATCCTTGGTACAAACACAGATCCGAACTACCAGAATATTCGTGATAAGCATGCCAGCGACGTCAATGGCATGAGTTATGAGCAAATTGCGAATACACTTAATAACCTTAAGCAGAGGCGTAAAGCCCTTCACAGTCAGAACGGAATTGTCAAGAGTGCAATTCGGGGCATTTCTAACTTTGGAAATAATGACAGCTATTCTAAAGCATATAATGCTGCTGGACGAGCTCAGGTTAATCATGAAATCGCTAAGCTTGACAAGGAAATTAAAAAGTACGAAGGAATGCTTGCGACTTCTGGGCAGAAGGCTGGAAAACATAACGCCAAGACTTACGGCGCATACTAACACCGTCAAAAAACAATTAGCTAAGTTTTAGCTACTAAATCTAAGATAAAGGAGTTGTAATACTATGGGTATCTTAACTGAAGCCAATAGTGCTTTTGATATCGCTTCGATGAAGCTGAACGCTATTACCGAAGCGGCCAATCGTCAGTACAACATTAACCTTCGTGAAGCTGAGCTGAAGGTTATGAAGGAACACGGTACTGATGATGAGCTCTCCATGCTGTATGAAGCAGCCGAGAGTGATTTCGTTGAGAATATTCAGAAGGCTCTGGATAAGCTCCGTGAGGCTGTCGTGAAGTTCTATTCAGACTGCCGTGATCGCCTGATGGATCTTCTGAACCGTGTGAATCAGGATGGTAAGCTTGACGCTCTTGAGAAGAAGGTTAAGCTGATGCCTCTGGTTTCTCATAAGAAGATCATGGTTGAGAACTATAAGAGCGAGACCGAGCTGTATGAGGATGCCATGAAGTCTATCAATAAGCTTCTGGCAAAGTTCCGCGGTAATCAGGAAGTTACTGCAGATGACGTTGCAGCAGTCGTGAAGAAGTATGACGATAAGCATGAGGACACCATCGGTGCATCCAATGCTATCAAGATTACTGTCTCTGATGCAATCGCTCAGGCAAAGAAGCTGCTCAGCGTTGCTAATTCTACTCTGAAGGATCACGAGAAGACTGCTCTTACCGCATGTGACGATGCTAAGAAGGATGCAACCAAGGGCAATGCCAATGTTGCAAACCAGATTGCAAATGCGATCGTTCATTTCTGCAAGACTGCACAGAACGACTATCATCGCTGTGTTGCTGGCATGATCACCAGCATCTCTGCTGCGATTGGTGGCTTTAAGAAGGAGAATCCTGATAAGGTCACTAAGGAGTCAACCGATGAGTCCGATAAGAAGATGGAAGAGCTGATGAAGCAGAAGCAGAACTTTGATTCTGACGATTCTTCCAATGAGGATGTTGATGTTGACGATGCATTCAGTATTGTCGGTAACGATGCTCTGACTGCTGGTCTGGGCTTTGATTCTGACGACGATGATATGGATGCTGATGATGATCCTACTCTGGATGACACCAACTTCGGCGGTGACGCTGAGGAGTGTGGTGGCAAGTGTGAGTCTGATCATTATCTGGCTGCTCTGGCTGGTGTTGAGACTTTCGAGTCCACCAACGACGACTACAGCGACAATGATGTAGTGAATCGCCTGATGTCCAAGATTCGTACTCTGTAAAACTCTCATAACGTGAGTGAGTGAAAGAAATATTCTAGTCACTCACTCACGTTTATTTTATAAGAAAGGAAGGCATCTGAAATGGATGAATCTTTATTCTTCTTAGCAGAAGCATATGATTATCTCGATCAGTATGTGGAAATCTCTGATCTCGATGCTATCATGGAAGCTACAGATAAAGCCAAAGAAGCAAATGCCAATAATGAAAAAGCTGGCGGCGGTGCATTAAATGCAATTAAGAATGCCATTCAGTCTCTTATCAATCTGGTAAAGAATTCAATTGGCGCTGTAGTAAATTTCATTCAAGAAGCATTTATGTCAAGAGATCAGCGTGCCAAGTTCAATGCTTTTAAGCAGAAGATGGCAAAAGATAAGAGATACGCTGGGAAAAAGATTCGTGTTTCCGACTTTAGGGAATATGAAAAGCAGTATGACAACGCTATCTCTCGTATTGATAAGATCTATCGCAATGGCGGTAGCGCTGATGAAGCAGAAGCTGTAATGGCTGAACTGAATGGCACCCTCCGAAATCTGAAGAAAGCGGCAAAAGGCGGAGCATCAGCTGGAGTTACTACGATGACTCTTCAAGCTGCTCTTGAACTTGCTGACCGCAATATGGTTGCGGCAAAAGGTATTCAGAAAGCTCTGGAAAGCGAAAACGGCTTACTTCAGGCAATTGCAGATTCTGTTGGTGACAAGGAAGCTGCAAAGTTTAAGAAGAAGGTCGATAATTACGCTCGTGATGGCGTCTTCCATCGAATGAAAGTAAATCTTCTTTGCAGAAAGCAGAAAGATTTGGTTGCTGTTGGACAGGGCCTTATCAAAAACATCACCTCGTTCTTCAAAGTAGATGCCGCTGGCAATGTTTCTGTGACAAAGGGCAGTTTTATGAATGGCGTCTATAGAAATGCTGGTGTAATTAATGCTGCTATGAAGGGTGCAAACCCTGATGGCGAAAAACCGTCAGTAAAGAATCTGATGGGTAGAGCTCTTCAAGGAGTAAATGCTGCACGTAAAGCAAACGATTTTGTTAACGACGCAAAGAACCTCTGATTTAACCTTACATTGATACATGAAGCACATTCGTATAAGCCGTTTGTGCTTCATGTATCAATACACACATCGAAAAAATAAGGAGTGGCTGTGTTATGAGAGAGTGCCCCATGTGTAAATCCAATCGAGTTTATAAATGCAGTAAGTTGAATAATAAAACTGGATATATAGACATCTGGTATGGATGCATGCAATGCTCATATATCAGTGAAGAAGAAGTAAGTGACTCGGAACGAGGAATATCTCTGATGATTATTTGGAATGATATAGCCTCGTAAGATATGGCGTAAAAACACATCTTTAATACTCCTAACAAAATCTAATATAAAGGAAGGTGTTTAATATGGTGAAAACTGATCAGTCATATATCAATCAGTATTTGAAGTATGACCTGGTTTTCGAAGCATGTGACGAATGTGAACGTGCTTGCATTGAAGCTGATTACCTTCTCCGAAAGAGTCAGCGAGATGCATACCTTAATTCTTTCTTCGAAGCAAGTCTTTTTGGTAAGAAGAAAGATCCTGTTGTGAAGAAAGCTGATGCTGCAGAAGATAACTTCTTTGCAAAGATTGGTAAGGCAATCTCTGATCTTATCAAGAGAATCACCGATTTCATCAAGGATATCGGTGCAGCTATCACTGGTAAGCAGCGGGATATTGATGCCGATACAAAGGCTGTCAATAAGATCATTGCAGAGAATCCTGAACTGAAGAATACCATCGTGAAGGGTATTAAGAAGGAATGGTTCACAAAGCATGATGTTGCTGCTTATAAGAATGACATTGTCGGTCTGATCAATATGCTCGATCAGGGTAAGATTGATAATGAAAGTGCAATTGAAAAGTTTAACGACGCAACAAAGAAATTTGTTAACGGTGCTAAAAATGCTGCTATTGCATCACTTACCATTAGTGGCGCGATGAAGCTTGCCAGTAACATCAATAATTTTCGAACCGAAAATAAAAAACTGGCAGACGATCTTCGTAAAAGCGCAGAAGAGATTAAAGACTCTACTACCAAAGCCGGCAAAAATCCAAAGAGTATCAGCACGCAAGTAAAAATTCTTACGAATGCTCTCAAAGTTATCGTAGGTATTGATCAGAAGCAAGACACAGCTGCAAAGGAGTTACAAGATCAAGCTGCTGTGTTGAAGAGGCAAGCTAAGGAGACAGATGCAGCTGTAAACGCAGTCAATTCTGAAGCTGACACTAAGGCAAGACAGGATGCTGCTAAAGCAGTTAAAGATTATAATGATGCTGCATCTGCATTACTGGACGCCGCAATTAAGCATGCTGATGATAAAGAGTATAGCGCTGCTAAAACAGACTATATTACAAAATATCGAACGATTACGGATAATCTCCATGATTATGTGGACGGCCTTGATAAGATGCAGGTAAACTATCACAGCTTCCTGAAGCAGTGCGATGATATTCATACGAGTAAAGACGGTTTTGAAAGTAATCCCACATATCAGAGAATGGCCATTCGTCTTGCTACAGTTATCAAGGTGAAAAACCCGTCTACATTTGTCAAGCTTAAAAAATCGTAAAGGAGGGATATCCAATGGATAGCGGTCTCCGTGTATTGAATTCGTTTGTGCTTGATTACAAAAAAGCACTTACGGATTTTGAGTCACGTAGTTTCGTTTCCAATATGAACTCAGTTCTTACGGAAGGATCTACGTGGGACCTTAAGGTAGCTTCTGCCTATGCAGACGGCTCCATTTATTCCCAGTATATTGCAAAAGGTACGGAAAATCTGAATGCAATGCGTGCAATGGATTATTCGTATCTTGACAAGTTTTTCTCAACCATCTACGCTTCAGAGTCTCTTGCTGATAAGAATATCACAATTGCTCTTCAGGATGTGAATGAGATCGAGAAGATTCGTCCCGAATATCTTGCTCTCGTTCCTCAGTTCTTTGATGCATATGCTCGTGATATTATTGCGGGTAAGAAGAAGAAATCTGACATTGATAAGGAGATTGTCTCCTCTGTTTACAAGGAGAAGGTAAAGAAGCAGCTGGTTAAGACCACGCTTGTAATCAATGATACTCGTGATCTGATGAAGCTGGATTCTCCTACTATGGTGAAGGTTAATACGGAATTCCTGATGAATAATGCGATTCCGTTTATTCGGTCTTTCCCGTCCGATGTTGATTTCCTGAATCGACTTGCAACTCGTACCATCTCTGTTCTCGGTCAGACCAGGAATGATATGCAGGCTTCTATTGAAGCGCTGAATGAAGTGATTTCTTCCGGCAGTCTTGACTATAAGACAGAAAATACCGTGAAGTATTTTGCATTCAATTTCCAGCGTACTTACATGAGTCTGTGCGCATATCTGGCTGCAATGCTTATTCGTAAGATGGGCTATTACAGCTACAATATGCGTACAATTCAGAATCTTTACAATGCAATCAACGAACTCTTCCCTGATCCCGAGGCAGTTCTCCATGAGTCTGTCATGGATGGGAATATCAATGACATCGAATCCGCTGATCTTCTGAATTCTATGCTGAATGATAATCTTTCTATCATTCTGCCTAAGATTCGAGAGATCATCAATTGGAAGAAGATTGAGCTTTCCAATGCTGCTGCAAAGATCTACAACATCAAGACGAATGCGATTGATCCGATTGATAAGGACAGCCAGGACTATGATAAGACTCCGTATCTCAGTCTGAAGAATTCGATTCTGCAGATTGCAGATCAGCTTCATCAGTTTGAGCTGAAGATTCGTAGCGGTGATATCGTCATGGATGATGTGATGAATGAGCTTGGTCTCAACCAATCTTTTGTCACGCACTATTCTGACGTTCTCAATAAGGCAAAGGATGTTTCCACATATGATTCTCTGGTAACAAACCATATGGCCGAGGAAGCTACCAAGGAACTTTATGCTGAAATTTCCAGCTTTGAAGAGAACTGTGAGATGATCTGTACTGCAGCTCGTACTTGCATGAAGTACATCGAGACTCTTCAGAAAACTTACGAGTTTAATTCTGGTAAGCTTGCTGATCCTACATATAAGGAAGCTATTGAGATTATGGATGATCTCAATGGCGCTTATAAGGATTACTGCCTGTCGGTTGCCCGTGCACTGATGGATCGTCTCGACTCTCTGTCTCATATCATGTGTGATTCCGATCGTGGTTATGGCGATGGAAATGATATTCATCCGAGTGTCATTCCTGAAGCATGGTATGACTACGATTATGGTGCATTCATCATTGAGTATGCTCAGCTTGTGGAAGCAGAAAAGAATATCTTCACCAATCTGATGAAGGAATATACTTCTGCTAAGGAAAAGAAATACCGTGGTGTTAACGTTGTCTTTGAAGCAGACGATCCTAACGCTGGTGGTAATACTCCGAATAAGGAAGCTGAGAAGGCCAATAAGGGTGGCGTTACTGGTGAAGTCTCTGTCGGTAATGATGCAAAGACTGCAAATGACAATAACGCCAATAAGAATGGCGACAATAAGGATGAAGGCGTTAAGGGCGTCATCCAACGATTCATCGAACTCATCAAGAAGCTGATCAATGGCTTCCTTGAGAAGGCTCGCCGTATCACAGGTAGGCATAAGGCATGGCTTGAAGAAGCTAAGCCTAAGCTTATTGATATGGACTGCTCCAAGGTTACTATCACTGTGGCTCCGTACACTGTCGTGAACCAGAATAATCTTTCTCAGATTATCAGTCATGCGGCAACAGTCATCAATGGTATTAACGCAAGTGCTCTGCCTTCTCAGCTCACTTCTACAAAGAGCAATAGTGCTCGGTTTATCTTTAAGGATATTCCGAATGTTACTGGCGTTGGAAAAGGTGGCTTCCAGGAGAAGGTTCGCCATTGGATGATTTACAACAACACGAATGCTTCGGATGTGAAGCTTTCCAGTTTTTCTGGAGGTGCCGCTTCTCGTAAGATTCGTGAGATGGTAAATTATTGCGAAGGCTATGAGCAGTTCTCTAAGGATCTCCAGGCAGATCTTGATGAGCTGAATGATGCAGCTGCTAAGAAGCAGGAAGAGATCAATAATTCTGGTAATAAGCCTGAGCAGCAGACTGCACAGCAGACGAATGATGCTGAAAAGCAGACCACTACTACGGTAATCACCAAGGTAGTTGAGGAATTCGTTCGTGCAACTCTTACTATCACTGAGGCGAAATATTACGATTTCATGGATAAGCTTGAGAAGCTTGCTCCTGACGTAAAGAAGCCTAAAGAAGAAGAGAATGCCGATAATGGCGACAATGGCAAGAAAGAAGAGCAGCCTAAGAACGAAGAGAACAAGGGCTAAATAAAATACAGGTAAGAATCTTGATATTAAAGTATCTTGATTCTTACCTGTATTTTTAAGGTGTAACTGTTTTCTTGAGTTCAACCACAGCATCCAAGTCAAGCTCTGCATTATTTCCATTGAATAGGAAAATGGAACTTGCTAGTCTGTAGGTGCCTTTGTATTTGCCATTGAGAAGCTGATTCTCAAAGACGACAGTAAAGTCTTTATTTGGTGCAAGACCGAGAATATTGACATTTCGCATGCCAATATAAATCGTCATATTATCACCAGTCTGAAGTGATTGATAGACAGTTGCCTTGTATGGATTAGAAGAATAGTTATATAGAGTTGACTTATTTGCAGATTCCACAGTTTTTGCATTAGAACTTGCAGTCGTCAAACTATTCCCTTTCATATCAATAATCGTAGCATCTGTACCAGAAACGACATTGTCTGATACACCACCAGCGACGATATTGATCGCTGTATTTGCGATGTTATAATAGTATCTCTCTTCCTTATACTTCTCAAGCATATTGGACATCATAGAGATATGGTTGGAAGTATCTGTAATATAGAAAACAGATTCCTTCCATTCTTTATCTCTATATGCGGTGCATCCACCTTTACAGTCGAGAATATAGCCATCACTAATACCAAAATAAATCATCGTTCCGTATTGATGGAATCCGACGTTGTTATTGAGATATCGGAGCTGCTTATCAATCGACTGTGGAGGAAGAACCATTTCTTCATAGCTCTTTGTATTCTGAAGAGGAGACATCAAGACATTTGTAACTTTCGCTTTATTAAGAAGATAGGCAATCGTTGTAGTCATATCAGCGCCATTCACGATCACATTTGCTTGTGAACGAAGCCCGGTGACCCAATCTTTCTTAAACAGGAATAGCTCTACCATATTCTTGAGTTCTTCCAGTTTATTCTTGTCATCTTTCTTATTTGCTTCCAGTTTCAAATCTGTCTGATAATCAGCATTATCATCATCACTGAATAAGACAAAAGTTTCTGTGAACGTATCACGGAGATCACTCATCTCTTCCATTTTTCGTTCACCATCATATTTCCGGATGAAGTGTTGCATACGGACGATGATTTCAACTTTATCTCTATTCTTGATGAGATTATAGTATCTGGACGCTTCCATCAGAAGAGAAACACGAAAGATGGGGAATGATGCATTTTCATAGTAGTTCTCAATCTTCACGGATTGGATTCTTTCTACTGGAAATTTATCATCTTTCCCATCTGTTACGATGCGAAATTCTGTAATCCGATACTTATATTCAAGGAACCGATCTTTCTTCAGGTCAATTGTAACTGTAGATAGACTACCCATAAGAAAAAAATCATCTCCTTTCTAGTTTGATGATTTCAATGTGTGAGTTCATTTAGCATCAGTGGGAAATACTGATACCGCGTAGTATTCAGTTCTTCAAGAGAGTTTTGGTCATACCGATCTACAATCTGATTCTTGATTGCAAAGAAATCGGAATCAGTCAAATCAGCATATTGACTATCCAAATTGATGCATCTGCAATTTTGTGCTAAAAGGTCATTGTCTCGATCAAGTACAGTACAGCATACATCAATAGAGGTGCAATCTCGAGTAAGGTTTCCATTATCAATTGCCTTCTTTATTTTATTAGATAGAGTTTTTGGTCCAACCCCTCGGATGGATTTAATACTACGTCTATGATCTCCAGTAACAGCCAAGCACATGGAATAAAACATCTTATTGTAGAAAATATCCACGTTATTAACGACTGCCATGTTATCACGGAAAATCATCGGAATAATTTTATCGAGGCTACAGATAGCAAGATTCCCAGTACCAGTTCTTCGGATAATGGAAACGAAGAAATTCGGGTAGTTCATATACTGGGTATCATAGTTATCTCCAGTGATGATGAAATTCTTTCGATCTGGGTACATCTTGCTAATGACATATGGAACCAGTGATGAATCCATACTCTCAGTTTTGATGAAATACACATCAGGGATAAATTCAAGAATCTTACTCACCATTGGAACGATATCTTTTACCATTCGTTCTCCGATGAGATAGTAATTCGGATTCTCCATGAATTTATTCTGATAGTAGCTTCGGTAGTAATGCTCATATTGATTATTCTTATAAGACTCTCTGGAAAGATCGGTATAATATAAGAACACCTTTACATCCAGATTGAACTTACGAAAGAATCGTTTATAGTGAGCAGCGAGATTGATGATTCCAGATTCCATAATGACTGGAAAGAATTGCTCTTTTAAAACGAGATTCCCAATATCTTTAATACTGGAAAGACTATTGAGCAGTGTCTCGATATTGATAAATACAGATACTTTGTCTGCTGGTTTTAAGAACTTTGCACTTCGGATCATAGAAGCATACGTCACATAGCGAATCTTCATTCCAGAAAATGCAACTTCAAAGGGGTTATCATATAAAGGATTATCGTCGGAGAACGGTTTTGCTTCTCCCATTCAAATCACCTCTTCATACAAAAAATAAGGAAGGACCTTACACTCATCACCGAGCATAAGGTCCTTCCTTTAACCTACTTACTGTCTACACCCGATAAGTAGTGCCATTGTGTTTAGATTACTTACCGCGTCATCTCACGACGAATCAGTTCGTTCTCGTCGATGCTGCGACGGTCTTTCTTGTGCTTCTTCTTGCCGCCATTGTCATCGGCCATGTCGATATAGCGGCAGCAAATCTCGTAGTTCCAGATGCCGTTGCTGACTTTCTGGCTTGCATGAGTGAGAACATCATAGGGACGATCATTCGGCAGGTTGTTCTCCTTGATGGTGGACTCGATCATATCCTCAAAGAGCTTCGTCGGATTGATCAGAACCTCCACACGGGTGCAATGCTTGCCGAACCGATGTAAATGAGGAGTCATACCACGGCGAATCTCAGAGAGATGCTTCTGAGTCAGCTGCATGTCCATCATATTCTTGGGCTTGCGCAGACTCTTGATGGCCTCCTCGGGGTCGCCGAAGCTGTACTGATCAACGAGCGCACTGTAAGGTCCCTTCAGCTTAATGTTGGAGTTACCGTTGTCGCCATCACCGTCACTGCCATAGACGTTCACGAACGTCGGCAGATAAACGGAGCCGTTGCCGTTGTTCTTCTTACGGCGGCCGAAGTTCTCATTACCCTCAACTGCCTCAGTGGGCAGCATCAGCCAGATAGGAACGAACAGCTTAGTTGCTTTACCAGGGTTTCCGCACCACGGGCGGGAAATCAGCGCCAGCTCAGCGTTCGGATTGAACTGAGGTCCATTGGGATTCGAACGGTTCCAACCAGCGATCGCTTTACGCAGGCGCTGGGTCAGGAACTGCTGGGCTTTAGCGGTATTGGACACATATTTGACCTCGTTATCAATGCGGGTCACGCCCAAATTCACTTTCATGTTTTCCATTGTTTTTTGCTCCTTTATAAATATATAATTTTTATAAGTGGATGTCCGTTTAGACAGCCGGACATTTAAACCCACTCATAATCTTTTGGATTAGATGTTTGTATGTGTAGACATGGGGAATTAATAATACAATCATCTCATCCTAATTATATAATATATAAATCAAAAACCTGATTTATATAAGAAGGAATCCACATTACGTCCATTGACAATAATGATTTTCCGAGAATTGTCAGGATACTTCTTGAGAGAGATACCATAAACCTTATGGGCTTTCTCAAACTTGAATGTATAAAGCAGGAATGCTTCATCATCCATATTAAGAGCAACGTATCGAGTATCCATATTATTATTCATATCGACTGCGACGAATACTGAAAGATTGGTATCTCGAAGCGTTCCAATATCAGTAGCATCAAGATGCAGCTCAATATCAGGACCACAGATATCGTCCTTCTGATATGCAGCGATTTCTGCATTATTCATGAAGCGCAGATCATTTGTGATCTCGAACAGAGTCTCTTTATCTGCAATACGATTGCTGTGATAGTTCTGAATAATAGAATAGCCATTGATCGTATTTACTTCCGTGCTCTTAAGCTTTTCATCACTGCTGGAATATCCATACTTTTCAGGATACACCAGATTGCTTAAGCAACCAATGGTATCTTTATTCTCAACACAATGCCATACAGCATCCACAAGCTCTGTAGTCTGCACAGGGATTTCGAGAGCACAGAGGAACCGATTGATTTTGGGCGGCTTATCGGGATGGATGGTGTGGAAGTATGCAGCAATCTGAATAGCAATGTCATTCACATCAGCTACGCTCAGATATTTGATACTAGGAATATGGCTCAAACCATAGACGATATCACTGAGCATGTAGTTACTGTCAACACATGTTTCCGGACCATTATTTGCTCGCCACGAAATAGATGTATAGATATCGCATGCACGAGCCTTCCAAGGCATAACATCCTTGGTGAAGAACGCAGCGAGTCGATGCTGAAGTTCCTTAGCTCCATCCAGATTTGCGAGCATATGGTCGATCTTTTCCTCCAGCTGATACAGAGACTCATAGTCACTCGATGGAGAATTGATAACGTCTTTTGCCCAACCATATGCATCAGGGAATTTTGCAAATCCACCATTCGCTTTCAGATCATCAATCATATAGCGGTAGAGACTATACCGGCCTTGATAATTAGAAGCGTGTGCTTGAGGGTCAGAAAGAATGGTAACGTCATCTACTCTCTGAAGAGGAGCAAGCACAGTGCAGTACCTACTCAAGCGCCGCTTATTGGTCTTAAAAATGGCCATATCAAAATACGGATCCGTGATATGGTAATTTACCCACTGGCGAAGATCGCCAGGCATACTGGGAAGGCAGTCTACGATATCACACAGTAGAGAAATGCCACAATCGGAAAGAAAACCATAATCCATTTTTCATAATCCTCCTTATTCTTTATACCATAAAGATAGGCGTGTTATCATTAGCAGCGAATTTCTTCTTAGCGAGTTCCAGATACTTAAAGAAGATTTCATTCTGCTTATTTACAATTTTGAGGTAATTGAAATTGCTACTGTTGGTTCGCATCACTTCATCCTTCAGGCGTTCTTTTTCTTTATCAACGTCTTGAATCTTATGATGCATATTGGGATTGTCTCCACCATCCTTGATCTCAATCTCGAGATTAAGAGAAGGAATGAAGAAATCAGGGATATAGAAATGCTGCTTCCCTTCATACATGTAGTTGTAAGTATGAGGAGATGGAGCCATAACATCACTTGAATCGAAATCCATTACTTCGTCTAAGAACTTCAGAAAAGAAAGTTCATAGCTACCAGTATACGGAAGTTTCTTGCTGTGGTCACTCCATTCGTAGAGTCCACTGATACTCCGATTCACAAGCATTTTCTTCTGCTGGTCAGGATCATTCAGAAGTGTAACCTTTCCGTATGTACCAATCATACGGGTTTTAAACATATTCCGATAAGCGATTTTGCATTTTGGATTTTCGCAGAATCGCTTATATTTTTTCGTTTTAGGATTCCACCCAGTAGGCTGTTTACAGATGACACAATTGCCATGGGTTTTTCCAGTCTTCAGATAGTAATAAAACTGATACGGTTCCATATCTGGAGGAATCATATCAGCGTGATAATTTTCCAAATGGGCAGCCATGGCATCTGGATCATTAAACACTTTTGAGCAAAATTTGCACTTTAGTGTAGCCATTTTCACCACGTCCTTTCTCTAGTTTATAAGCTTATTCCAGTGTTTTTAGGGGTCAAAATTATAACCTAGTCAAAATACACTTTACTAAGTTTGGCTATGTATATGAGACAATACAGCAGGAGGTGATGATACTTATGGCTGCCACAAAAGGTAAAGTAGAGCCGAATTTTGGCTTGGATAATTTCGGAAGAGCAAAATATGCAAATGAAACAGAGGCAATTGCAAACGCAGTTCTGAATTTGCTATTTGGGAAACCTGGCTTCTTCCCATCCATGCCAAATCTTGGAATTAATATCCAAGAGATCCTGTATTCCTTCTGGGATGACGTTGACACAAGCGCATTGAAAGCACGTATTGCAGAGCAATGCTCTGAATTTGCTGACTATATCAACGCTGGTTCTCTCGACGTGCAAAAGACTATGTACAATAACAAACCGCTTCTTCTTATCGTATTACCGACAAAAGTAATCGACGGTAAGGAGACACTGTCCATTGGTATTACCCAGGATAAGAATGGTAATACGACATACAACTACGTATACGTATAACTTCAATATAGAAAGGATGGGCACAAACTAATGACCGAAAATAATGATATTACTCAAGATCGGGGAAATGGTATTCGTCGCGACAGCAACATGGATATTGCATCCCTTATCAAAACTACAAAATCTAATACAGCAGAAGCTCCCGTCGCAGAAAAGCCTGTCGAGGAGGAAGCTCCTCGTCCGAAGACTCCTCTGGAGCAGATGAAGGAGCAGAAGGCAAATGAGACCAAGGGTCTGGTTGTCGACAATGCTGATCTGAATCATGACCAGAAGGCTCTGAAGAATAAGACTGAAACCGATGCTACTGACGAGATTGATCGTTACATGTCTGATATGGACAAGCAGATGGAAGTCGCAAAGAAGATCAAGCTTTCTGCTCCCATTCAGAAGCCTGAGCAGATGGTTGGTCTGATGGATGCACTGGATCGTGCATCAAATGATCCTTCCATTCTGGAGCATGGCGAAGTGCCTGATACGAAGGAGACTCCTTCCAATGAAACCGAAAAGACCGATAAGAGCGCTGATGCTGAAGATACTCCCAACGACACTCCTGTGGAGACTCCTGATCCTGAAGCTGAGGCTAAGGCGGCTGCTGATGCGGAGCGTGCGGAAATGCGCAAGAAGGTTGTCGAAATTCTGATCGACAAGACTGGTCTTGGCGCTGAGGTCAACTTTACTGACGATGAGAAGGAAAAGCTGACTACTTCTACTGAGATCCGTGTCAAGGAGATCGAGGATGTCGATCTGTCTGCAATCACGATTAAGAAGGCTGATAAGTCTTTCGCAGAGTATGTGAATGAGTATCAGGGTTCTTCCAGTCGTGTTCCTGTGACGTTCCCTGCATCTCGTTTCCGTGCATATATGACAGGTCTGTCTTATGGTGAGATGGGCGACATCATCATGAATGGTGAAGCTGGCAACTACGATCGTATCAATAAGCAGCTGTCTATCATCTACAACAAGATGGTCAATCCTTCTTGCGGTAAGTTCGAGAACTATGAGGATTTCCTGAAGAAGTTCGCTCATACCGATATCAATATCGCAATCTATGGCCTGATCATCGCAACTTTCCCTGAGATTGATGAGATCAGTCTGAACTGCAATAACCCCGAGTGTAAGCAGAGCTTCTATCAGAAGTTTGCTCCTCGTTCTCTGATTCAGTTTGCCGACTGCGACGAGAAGTTCCTGGACGCTATGAAGGAAGTCATCGACTGTCCTGCAGGCAAGGAGCGTGAGCTGATGGCTAACGGTCCTGTTCTGAAGAATAAGCGCGTTCAGCTTCCTCAGTCTAAGTACATTCTGGAGATCGGCGTTGCATCTGCATACGACTATCTGTACACCATCGTTGACAATATCGCCGGTGATGTCTTTGAAGAGAATCATCCCAATGACGTCAACGGTATCCTGAAGGATAACGCTGGTGCACTTACTATGGTCCGTGCCGTTTATGTGCCGAATCCTGATGGCACATGGACGATGTACGACAAGTTCGAGGACATGGTGGAAGCGATCTATTCCATTAAGCCTGATGAGATCACTCTGGTTGCATCACTGCTTCAGCGTTATATGCGTGGTTACACCGCACAGTTTGCGCTGACCAATGTCCGTTGCCCCCATTGCGGCCAGCTGACAAAGCGAATTCCGATTGATGTCACCTACCTGGTTTTTCTCAAATATCAGCGTCTGGGGAATACGAGCTTCGACACAAGCAACGTAGCAGTTTTATAAGCGAAGTTCTTACTCTCTTCAAGGGCGAATTGTCCTTCAACGATATCATGAGAAATATGACATACAAGGATATGATTGCTTTGAGAGACGCCAGAGTAGATCAACTTATCAAAGAGCGAGAAGAGTCAGAAAAAGAAGCAGAGCGTCGTAATCGTGAGATGCGGTCTTCTAAATAATCACACACATTAGTTCCTATTACGATGAAAATCACTTTATCAGTAAATAGGAGTTTTAGAATAAGATGACACAAACTTTAGACGTACTCGTCAACACTCTCAGCTGTGAATCATTAGAAGGTCTAGAATGCTTACTGCATTATCAGTATAAAAAGATTCTCTTTTTATATCGCTTGATCAAAAGCCAATTTGATCTCATCGAAGATATTACATCCGATTACGATGATGATTCTTCTCTTTACGTAAAGATTGAGATGAGTGACAAAAAGGCGGCACGTAAGTTACTTTCAATGATTGATAGACAGCTTGAATCACATGATTATGGAGATATTACTGTAATCACATCCATTGACTCAAATTATCTATCAATTACAATAGAGGCTGACGAATATTAATAACAGCGCGCAAAGAGAGCCAAGTATAGAAATACTAACTATACTTGGCTCTCTTATTTTAGTCCAGAAAACAGTACCGTAATTTGACACTATATTCTATGAGAAAGGACTGATGACACAAATGAAGATTGATTTGTTTGACGTTGATGAATTTGTGAAGATTAACAACTTGCAGCCAGTCACATCTCCTATTTTGTTCGAGCGTGGTGGTATTCCGAATCCAAATGGATTAATTTCAAATGAGATTTTTGGTGTCTCCGTTAAGAGTCGTAAAGAGACATTTGCATATATTGACCTTCACGGGCATTTCTTCCATCCTCACATCTATAAAATCTTGAAACGAGTATTTCGTAACATTGATCAGATCGTTGATGGTAGTCAGACTTTCTCCATTAAAGATGGAAAGCTTGTAAAAGATCCGAATGGTAATACCGGAATCGAGTTTATCTATAATAATTGGAGCAAGTTGACATGGGAAGGCAACGGTGGTATGTCTTCAGAGCGTTGTGATCTTATCAGTAAAACGAAGAAGAACGAAGTCTTTACGACAAAAGCAATTGTCATTCCTGCTTTTTATCGAGACATTAAGTCCAATAAAGGCGGCGGCGGTGAATCATCTGAGCTGAATACACTTTATGCTCGACTGATTCGTATGAGCGCTCTTTTGCAAGATGCTGATATGTTTGATTTCTCCTTCCATTCAACGAATGCATCTATTCAGAATACTCTTGTAGAAGTCTACGACTATTTCAAGAATAGCCTGGATAAGAAGAACGGTATGCTTCGTAAATACCTGCTTGGTAAAAACGTTGACTACTGTGTCCGTACCGTTATCTCTGCTCCTCTTTACAACTGTGATG
>ULTP01058265.1_pt1 | contig 38290 bp, 23 predicted proteins | sample 1957721 | NCBI WGS metagenome assembly ULTP01 (sample SAMEA4835737, study PRJEB28245) | human gut metagenome | biome: gut microbiome; material: fecal sample | place: Denmark | collected 2008 | reverse complement strand
ACTTTCCATTATATAATTTTGTTATATTATATATTAAAAAATGCAAAAAGTATATTACTTTTTGCATTTTTTATTTAAATTTTATTGTATTAATATTACAATTCATAATAATTTTTATATAAAGTTGATATATTATTATTTTGAATACTGCGTAAGCAAATAAACGAGCTATGTTTTACTAGTCGATTTTATATAGTTTTCTTCATAAAATTTTGCAATCAAGCCATCTAGTTCAACACTAAGTTCGTATATGATTGCATAATCTTTTCCTTCTGCAATGCTTGCATTAAGACGGTCTCTTAATTCACAAATCTCATCATTCAACATACAATCACTCTCCTTAATTACATTTTTTCCTTAGTACACATTAAAAATAACATATTGCATCAGGAAAGTCAATAATATCACATCTTTTGATGATTTTTTCGTTCGACATTTCTCGCCAAATCTTATCTATTTTTACTTTTTACAAGACCTTTCAACAAATAATAACAAGAATAGATAAAAATTATAGCAGATACTAATTGTGACACTTTTATATCTATAAACATTAGACTATCTTGTCTTAAATCTTCTATAAAGAATCTAGACAATGAATATAATGCTAAATAACTAAAACAAATTTCGCCAGCAAATTTACGATTTTTTTGCATTTTTCTTAGAATAAAATATATACAAACACAAGCTACACATTCATATAAAAATGTTGGATGTACTTCTATATATCCTTGTGCTGTATTAATTCCCATTCTAAATATACTAGTAGTTTCTGTTCCAAAAGCTTCAATATTAAAAAAATTTCCCCATCTTCCTATTGCTTGTGCAATACTAACAAATGGCACTATGTAGTCAAAAAAATCTAATTTATTTATCCCATATTTTTCACACATCTTAATTATTACAATTGCTCCTGCAATAATACCACCATAAATTGCTAAACCACCATTTTTAATATTTATTATTTCTAATGGATTTTCTAAATAATAAGAAAAATTAAATATTACGTAATATATTCTTGCACCAATTACACCAAATAACAATGTAATTATCATAATTTCTAATAATTGATCAAAATCAATATAAAATTTTTCTTTGCTAATTTTACTAAGTACCAAAGCTACAACAATTCCTAATACTATACAAACTGCATACCATCTTACATTTACGCCAAAGATAGAAAATGCTATTTGGGGTACATCTAATGTTATTCCTAATCCAGGAAATTTGACGACATCAATCATATTATTATTTGTTAATCCAATTATCTAAAATATAATCTATAATTGAATCAGCTCTCCTCTCTATTAAAAATTCTTTATATTACTTTACTATTTTTCATTTTTAATTTTATTATATTTTAACTAAATTATTTTAATGGTTTTATTATTGAAGTAACACTTTTTTCTTCAACCAACACTTCTTTTAAAATTTCTTCTACTTCTGATTTTGTTAATGTATCAAATTCTTCAAAATATATAAAAGGTGTTAAATCTTTCATGTAATCTCCTAATAAATTATTTGCAATAACTGATATGTCATTATATTCTTTTACATATTCACCATACAATTTCTTCTTAATTCTTAAAAATTCCTCTTCTTCAAATCCAGTTTGTTTAAATTTTTCAATTTCTTCTTTTATTCTTTCTATTACTTTTTCTGGCTGTGTTGATTGCCCTTGAATTAAAAAATGAGAATATGTTTTAGAAAATTCATAATCATATCCAAGTTCTGAATATATTAATCCTTCATTATATAAATCTTGATACAATTTTGAACTTCTGCCTAAAATCAAATAAAAAATAATATCCATTGCTAAATCTTTTTTAGCAAATTTCTCTTTTTCTACTTTATCTTTATATCCTAACATAAAACAAGGTAAACTTATTTCCATTTTTTCTTCTACTGATTTTTGTGATATTTTTTCAGGTTCTTCTTCATAGATTCTTTTTATTTCAGTATTATTTCTCGTTAGAGTTATTCTTTTTTCTATTTCTTGCAAAATTTCTTCTACTTTAAAATCTCCACAAACAATTAATACCATATTATCTAATCTATAAAAAGTATTGTATATTTTGTACAATTTTTCTTTATTAATTTCTGCTATTGTTTCTTTAGTTCCTGCAACATCTATTCTGATTGGATTTTTAGAATACATACATTTTATTGCATTCATATATAGTCTCCAATCTGGATAATCATTGTACATCATTATTTCTTGTCCAATTATTCCACGTTCTTTTTCTACATTTTCATCTGTAAAATATGGATTTTGAACATAATTCATAAATTCATCTAATGCTTCGTAAAAATTATCTGAACATTCATATAAATATGCTGTCATGCTATTACTTGTATATGCATTAGCATCTACACCTAAACTAGATAAAACATCTAAACTATTTTTTCCATTTTCTTGTTCAAATAGTTTATGCTCTAAATAATGCGCTATTCCATCAGGTACTTTAGTAGGCTCGTTATCTCCTGGTGCAATAAAATTATTATCTATAGAACCAAATCTTGTTCCCCATATTATATATTTTTTTTGAATATTTTTTCTTGGAAAAACCATAACAGTTAATCCATTTTTCATTTTTTCTATAAATACTTTCTCTTGTATTTTATTGTTTTCTATTATTTGCACAACATTTTCCTCCTAATATTATTCTCCTCTTAAAAAATATATTGTATTAATTTGAACTTGTTTAGCAAAATTAATTATTTCTTCCTTTGTAACAGATTCTATATTTTTTTCGTATGTTTGTAAATCAGTATTAGTTTTTGCTATTTCTTGACCTATATAATATACAACTTCTGAATCTTGTTCTTCTGGTACAGCTTTTATTCCTGATATTAAATATTTTTTTGCATTTTCTATATCTATATCTGAAAATTGACCATTTTCTATATTTGATAATTGTTCTTTTATAATATTTAATGCCTTTTCATAATTTTCAATTTCTATTCCACATCTAATAAATATATTTAATTTTTGTTTTACAAAATTAGATTTTGTACTATATGCAAGACTTGCTTTTTCTCTAACATTTTGGAATAGCATTGAATTAGCACCATCTCCAAGTATAGCATTATAAACTAATGCAACACATTGTAAATTTTCTTGTCTACTTAAAACATCAAGTCCTATCACTAATTTTCCCTGAGTTATATTTAAATTTTCTGTAATTTCTTTAACTTTATCCACTTTTTGTTTAATTTCTGTGTATTCATTATTTAATTTATAGTTTTCTGCTCTTGGTATTAATTTTTGTATATTTTCATTTTTTTGTAATATGCTAGTTAAATTTTCTTCATCAATATTTCCAGAAATAAATATATCAATTTTAGCTGATTGTATTAGTTTTTCATAATGTTCTGTTATACTTTCTTTTGTAATTTTGTCTATATCTTGTAAATTTCCAAATTTGAATAATCCAAATCCTTCATCACCATACATTGTATTTATACAATTTTCTAAAGCATAAGAATCTTTGTCATCAATTTTACTTTGTATAATTTTTCTAAGTTTTTCTTTTTCAGTTTTCAAAAACTCTTCTTTAAAAGTATTGTTTTCTAAAATAGGATTGAATACTATTTCTAATAATAAATTTATAGCATTTTTCATAAGGTTCTCGTTAGAGCTTGCGTATTCATCTCTAATTGTTTCAATATAAAATTTTAATACTTGATTATCTCCTATTTTATCTACTCCACAGTCAAAAGATGCTCCATACAAGTCATCTAATTTTTTGCTAATTTCTTCTTGTGTTTTATACTCATTGCACCCTCTTTTTAATAAAAATGGTAGTAATGCATTACTTGTAACATTTTCTTTTTCTAAAGGAGTAGTAAGTAATACACACATTAAATTTGTTTTAAAAAAATCTGTTTTAATAAAATGTAAATTTATTCCTTGTTTCAATTCTTTTTTGTTATCGTTCATTATTTATCTCCTGTTTTATTTGTCTTTATTATTTCCTATGCAAAAAAGATTATTCTTTTATATACTTTTTCTTCCTTCTTTGTATCCAATATCTATATAGTGCAAATAATATTTTTCATAATTGTTTCCAAAGGCTCTGTTTAAATCTTCATTGTTTTCTCTATATACTTTTATGTTAAATTCATTTGATGTATTTCTTCCTTCTTTTATGCCAGAGTTCATAAAATGCACTAAAGCATTTACTTTATTATTTCCAAAACATCTTTTTAAATCTTCGTTTGTATTTAAATAGTAATTTACATCAAATACCCTAGATGCTTGTCTTCCTTCTTTAATTCCACATTGATAAAAATGTTTTTTTAATCTATTATAATCATATCCAAATGCTTGTTTTAAATCTGGATATTTATCTGCGTAAAATTTACTATCAAAAATAATATTTTCTATTTTCTCATCAATGCTTGCAATTCTACCTTCATTTTTTCCAAAATTTTCATAATGTAAATTTAGATCATAATTACTCATGTTTTTTAAGTCTTCATTTATTCTATAAACATTCACATCAAAATTTCTTGTTGCTCTTCTTTCTTCATTAATTCCGTTTTGTACAAAATGCAAATACGCTCTTTTATAATCATTTCCAAATGCACGTTTTAAATCTGTATTATTATTTAAATAATATTTAACATCGAATATTTTTGATGCTTGTCTTCCCTCTTTTATTCCACAATTTAACCAATGTGAATATAATGCAGTTTCATTGTATCCAAAAGCATTTTTTAAATCAGGATTTAATTCAGCATAATCTTTATAATTGAATATTAATTGTATTTTATCTTTAGATATATTAGAAATTCTTCCTTCTTTATATCCACAATTTTTATAATGATTTGTCAAGTCATAATTACTCATATTTTTTAGATCATTATTAAAAGCTCTATATATTTCCAAATCTAAATTAGCTGTTGCTTTTCTAGATTCATAACAACCTGATTTTATATAATGTTTATATGCAGCCATATAATTATTGCCTAAACTATTTCTCAAATCTTCATTATTTTCTAAATAATATCTAACATTAAAATTGCTAGAAGCTTGTCTTCCTTCTTTTATTCCATTATTATACCAATGAATTTTTAATTTATTTTCATCATATCCAAATGCATTTTTTAAATCTATATTATTATCTGCATAATATCTTGAATCAAATGCAATATCATAAAAATTATTCCAAGGATTATTTCCAGATGGATCTGTTGGATCCCAACCTCTTAAATCTTCAAACATATCTGATATTTTAAAGAAGTCTGGCTTTCCAAGTGGCCCTGGATCACTACTTGCATAAAATTCAACAATTGTTCTATTATCACAATTATCATATATCCATTTCGCATCTTCTATTTTTAATCTAATACATCCCATTGAAGCAAAAGTTCCAAGTTTGTCATATTCCCAAAATTCCAGAGAACTTTCATCTCCATTTCTTGTATATGGAACTGAATGAAATAAAATATTTCCTACTATTCTAGAACAATATTGTCCATATACACCTCCAAACAAAGCTAACCAACGATATTTATAATTAAGTCGATAACTCCCACCTCGTGGAGTCGCACTACCACATGAGCATACCATTGCTTTTATTGGATTTAAACTATTTCCATTTCTTTCATAAACTGTCACTACATTAGCTTCATAGTTTACTTTTATGTAATATTGTTTTGTGTCAGCATATGCTATATTTCCGAATACTGTTATAAATAAAACTACTAAAAATATAATTAAAGCAAATACCTTTTTTAAAAATTTGTTTTTCATATACTTTTCTCCTTTATTTAATTTACAGTTTGATTATATCACATCTCTATTTAAAAGTATATTATGAAAAACATAAAAATCGAGTAAATTTATTTCTTTAAATAAATTTTACTCGATTTCATTTATAATTTATATATGATTATTTACTTATTTCTCAATATAATAATTTTATCTAAAATGTAGCCAATTTAAATTTTATTATTGCCATTTATAATCAATATTTTGTATAAAGTTTAGTTTGACAAACATTAAAATTCTGTATATAATATATATAGGAAATGGAAACCACAAACGTGGCTTGCCGAGAGATTAAACACATCTAACTCGTCAAAGTTTTACAGATGTGTTTATTTATTTTATTCCTTATTTGTCCACATTATAAATATAACTGTCAATAAGGCTACGTTTATAGTTATAGAAATCATAAATCCTATTATTAAGATTAATAAAAACTTTAACATAAACACCACCTCACTTTCCCAGAGTTGTACTCTGTTATGTACGGTGGCAAACCACATCTGCTTATTCTCATTTCCTATGTCACTTATTGTACACTATATTAATAATGAAATCAAGCAAAAAATTAAACGAGAAAATATTGAATATCAATTTTCTCGTTTTTTTAGTTGGAGGCGCCTATCGGAGTCGGACCGATCATCAGAGTTTTGCAGACTCGTGCCTTACCGCTTGGCTAAGGCGCCATATTTAGTTTTATAAAAAAATGGAGCGGGAAACGGGGCTCAAACCCGCGACCTTCGCCTTGGCAAGGCGACGCTCTATCAACTGAGCTATTCCCGCATATCTGCTTTTGAAAGCATAACTATAATACCAAATATATTCCTAAAAGTCAATACCCTAATTTACTTTTTTTGCAATTTCATTATTTTTTTATTTTAAATTTTCAATATATCTTAGTTTCACTAACTAGATAATTCTATTTTATATTATGCTTAATACAGAATAAAAATTACTAATATTGTAAAAGTACCAAATATATTTTAAAATTTGGTACTTTAAATTTCATATTTTTAATTTTTAGATTTTACTTTTTTTCATTATTTTCATCTTCAGAATCTTCTGCTTCTTCATTTAGCACTTTGCATATTTTTACACTTACAATTCTATTTTCTGCAAATTTTTCAACTTTATAAATTGCTTTATCAGTTTCTACAACTGGCTTTTCTTTAGGATTTGGTATTCTTCCTAATTCTTCTAAGATGTAGCCAGACAAAGTATCATAGTCTCCTTCAGGTATTTCAATATCTAATATTTTTTCTAATTCATAAATTGATACAGTGCCATCTACCAAGAAAGTATTTTCATCAATCTTTTCATATTTAGTTGTTGGAATATCATATTCATCATATATTTCACCAACAATTTCTTCTAAAATATCTTCCATTGTAACAATTCCAGCAGTTCCACCATATTCGTCTACAACAATTGCTATTTGTTTTTTATTTTTTTGAAATTCTTTAAATAATTCATTTACTTTTTTAGTTTCTGGAACTAAATAAGCAACTTTCTTTAAATTTTTAATCTTAGTATTTTTATTTTTATTTGTTAAAAGAATATCTTTTAAATACACAACACCTGTTATTTCATCAATTGTCTCATCATAAACTGGTATTCTACTATATCCTCTTTCTTCTGATAATTCTTCAATTACATCTCCAATACTTGTATTTTCATCAACTGCAAACATGCTTGTTCTATCAGTCATTATTTCAGAAACAGTTCTATCATTAAATTCAAATACATTGTTTATCATTTCTTTTTCATCTTTTTGAATTGTTCCTTTTTCTTGACCAGCATCAACCATCATTCTAATTTCTTCTTCAGTTACAATGCTTTCTTCATTTTCTGTAACCCCAAATATTTTTGAAACAATATTTGTAGAAAATGTTAAAAATTTAACAAATGGTGCTGTTATTACTGAAATTACTTTTATAATACCTATTGAAGCAAAAGCAATTTTTTCATAATGTTTCATTGCTAACCTTTTTGGTACTAATTCTCCAAATATTAAAGTAAAATATGAAAGTATTATTGTAATTAATACAAGTGAAATTGCTCTCCAAGCTGAAACTCCAACAGTTGGTATCCAACTATTTAGTACTGGTGCTAATTTATCAACAAATGTATCTGCTGCAAAAGCACTTGACAAAAATCCTGCTAAAGTTATTCCTATTTGAATTGTTGCTAAAAATTTACTTGGATTTTTTATCATCTTTTCTATTGATTTTGCCTTTTTATTTCCTTCTTTCGCCATTTTCTCTATTTTGGCATCATTTAGTGAAATAAATGCTATTTCTGCTGCCGCAAAAAATGCATTTACAAATATTAATACTATTAAAATTGCTATTTGCATTATAAAATTCCTTTCTTATTTTCCAAAATTATATATTTTTATTTTAATTAATTTTTGTAATCTTTACAATCAATCTACCAGCTTTAATTTTATATTTTATATTCTATATTCTATATTTAATTTTTTTATTTTTTATTCATTATTACTCGATACTATTTTTTCTTTATAAAACTATATTCTGCACTATAATTGTTTAACAAGATAATATATCCTGAAGTTATACTTCCTTGCTCATTTTCTAATGGTATATCTAAGAATACTTTACAAAAATATTCTTCATTTAGATTATTTACAATATGAATTTCAAAACTTATTTTTGGTGTAATTTTTTTCAAATCCACATTTGCATCTTTTAAAATACTACCATTAAAAGATAATTTTCTATTTTCTTCATTTACCTTAAAGTTTTTTACTATATCAGAATTAACAAATCCCAATGTTATTGGATTTGAGCAATCTGTGAAAAATTCTGCATTTGCAAAATCAGTCGTACTCTCACTATTTGAATGAATAACATTAAATTCTATTGAATCTGATGCTTTCTTTATGTTACTTTCTGTATCATCTTCTTCTGAAAAATTTATGCTTTCTATATCTGCATATTTTCCAAACATTTTCGAATTTTTATACCCAAATTTAAAATCTGGATTCTGTTGATTTGTTTCTATTTTTATATTATCCATATATAATTTATTTATTGTATTTTCTTCGGTTAACTCACTACTATTGTCATTATTTCTTATATATATTGCTATATCTGTATATTGAGAAATAGACATATTTTGTAAATCATTGTTTTCGCTGTTATCTTTTGCATTTGCACTGCTATACAACAAAATTTGATTTATACTAAATTTTGAATTTTTATTTTCATCAAATACAGATACTATTTGTTTTGAAAATTTATTTATCATATTTTGTTTCTCAAATATATATGTGTATCCAATTATTAAAAGTATAGTTACCACTATCACTATTATTATTTTAAACAAATCTTTAGATTTACTCTTTTTTTGCACTCTTCTCACTATCCTTTTATAATTACTTTTTTAATATTTTATCTTATTTGCAATTTTATAGCAATAGTAAAGTTAAGAATAAACAAAAAAAGATGAAATACAATGTATCTCATCTTTCTTTGTTTTATCAAGATATTATTCTTGAGGAATTTTATACTTAGCAATATTTATATAAGATTTATTATTTTTCAAATAAACTTTAAATTTCAACTCTATATTACTATCAAACAACAATGTCATATCAAACTTTAAATATTCATTAGAATCTTCAAAAGATTTTGTATCTATATTAGCATTTGTTAAAGATTTTAAATTGCCTTTACTCTTTGAGTATTCAACCAAAGATTTAAAGCTTTCATAATCTTTCATGCTAGTTTTTTCTTTTATTTCTTCTTTATTTTTATCATAATATTTTTTTAAACTTTTTTCATTCTTTTTAGATAGCTTTATCATTTCATCTGATAAATCTTTTATACTTCTATAAAAATCTTGTAATTCTACATTACCTTTATAAGTTTGCTTTAACATAAATATTCCATTTGGCATAACCATTTCTTGTTGCATTTTGTCATATGTTTTATTAACATCATGATTATCAGAAGAATCTTCTTGTTGCTTATATAATTTAGTAATAAATAAAATCAATAATAACAATATCATTAGCAAAGCAAGAATAAAAATTAGTTTTTTTAGTTTTTTCGAATTTATTTCTTTCATTTAAGTATAGTCTCCTACTTAATATTTATTTCATTGGTACTACTTCTGCACCTTCTTTATCTACCATTAAATCTTGAAATGGTGTTTCACTATTAAATTCATATCTTTCTGTAATATCTGAAGTATCCTTCGTATCATTTACATTATGACCGAACTTTCCTTCACTATACATATACCAATCGCATAATCTTCTTCTTGTAAATCCTTCTGGATTTTGTGTATAAAATGCATTTTCAGATGTACAATTTGAAAGAAAATCTTCTCTTGTTAGTTCTGCACTTCCTGAAAGTAATACATCATCTATTGTTCCTATTTTAAAATTTCCTGAACCAGCATAATTTACATCCATTAATGCAAACATTCTTGTATCATTTTCATCCCAGTCTGCAGTAACTGGATACGAATCTTTTACTGACTGAGCTTCAGATTCTAATACTTTTGTATATATGTCTATTAATTGCTCTCCTGTACAAAATGTTGAAAATTTTGCTATATTACTTTTTCCTGTTACCTCTATAAATATCTTTCTTGCAGCTTCTCCATTACCTAAGTACATACCTGGGCATAAGTTATCATCTCCAGCTCCACCATCATCTACATAGTAATTGTGTCCATATTTATCACTTGAATTATCACTTCTTGATTTTCCACCAGAGACATGTAAAGAATATGATTCAACACCATCTATCACATATTCAAAACCTTCTGGCTCTTTTGCTTGCCAATACATAAACATTTCGATATTTCCCAAAGTATCTTTTTTTTCTTCGTTGTTTATCTCTAAATAATCTTCAACATTTTCTATAATTGAATCTTTATTTTGTGTTGCTGATGCTCCATCTTCATTTGATCTTAGTATTAATCTTATGTAGTTTCCATTTGGTGCATCTACTTCTTCACCATCATTTACGTTCTTAACTTTTCTTTTATCTTCTGGTATGTCTTTTATCCCTGGTCTTTCTACTGCATCATCTGGTATTTCTTTCTTACTATTTCCACTACCATCATCTGAACTTTCTGTATCACCGTCTGTGTATGTTTTTCCTAGTACTGTACCTTCTTTTACAAATAATTTTCCATCTGATGTTACTATTGTCGCTAAAGCTTCTTCTCTTTTCTTTTCTTTTTCTTCTAAAGCTTCTTTTATTTCTGATGAAAGTACATCATCATATTCATTAACAGTATAACTATTTCGTACGTTATCTTCTCCTTCATCCCAAATTGCTTCATCATTTTTTTGTAAAGCTAATGACTTATCTACAATTCTTAAATCAAATCCTTCTATATATAAAATATATCCATTTACTCCTGCTTGTTCATATTCTTCATAGAAATATTTATAACCTTCATATCCTTCTTTATCTGTATTGAAATAAGACTCCATGTCAGCTTTTTCTAAAGCTCTTATTTTTACATATCCAACTTCTTCATCTACATCAGTTTGTATATTTTTAATATTTGTTTTTCCTGCTTCTATTATTTCTCCTGTTATTGGACTTACTACATCTTGATATGCTTCATATCCTTCAAAAGTTTCTCCTGTAGTTTGTGGATCTTCAATCCTAATAATTCTACCAGGTCGATTTCTGCTATCACCTTTTGTAAAATTGCTTGCATATCCATTTATATTTTCCATTCGCCAATTAGATGCATCTGAACTACCGCAATCATAAGTTAATACTGTTCCATCTGGTTCTATCGAATATATAAATTGAACGTGTCCATGTCCACCTTGTCCGCCACCGTCATCTCTTACAAAAATATCTCCTGGTTGAATTTGATTACTACAATCTGCACCAGGTCCAACATCAATTGTTTGCCATCCATAAGCTGTTGTAAAATCTTCTGTCATAAAATCACCTGTACAATGTTGTCCACCTTTGAATTCATCATATCCATATTCATATAATATCCATGACACAAAAGAACTACAATCAACAGTATTTCCTTCTGTTATTGGTATTGATGCACCTGCATATTTATAACGATCATGATTATTACATACATATTGCCAACATGCTGTTGCTGTTTCTAATAAAGTTCCTTTGTGATAATCTGCTGAACTTCCAGTTCCTGTTGGACCTGTAGAACCTATACCGCCACTCGCACTCAATTGTTTTTTTATTGAAACATTACCTATTTCTCCATTTATAGTCTGCTTGTCTTTAATTGTTTCATTTTCAACATAAGCTTGTTGTCTGTTTCCATCACTTGTTGGTGATGTTCCTTCTGCTGGTGCATTAGATTGCCCACTTCCGGTTACCTTAACACTTGCTTCAGCTGTTGCTTTTAAATTATCTAAATTTACTTTTGAATCTATTAAAGTTCCATATACATCTTCTGATTTTTCAAATCTTCTTACTGGCCATCCTCCTGAACCTGCTTCTGGTATTGGCCATTCCCATGTATCTGTTGGTTCTGCTGTTAAATCTTCTTTATCAAAATAATTTAATTCTACTATTAATTCTTTAAAATCTCTATATATTGAATCTGAATCAAATGTATTCATATTTTTTAATATATTAAATGCTGTTAAAGAATCTCTTGTTACAGAAAATGTTCCTATTAAGTTTGGATCTCTTGCATCATTTTCTGTATTATCATTTTTTCTCTTATTTTTTGTTTTTTCTCTATCTTTTTCAATTAATTCTGCTCTTTGTTTTGTACCATCATACATATAATATTTATTTGTTGAAAAGATTTGTTTGATTTTTGTGTTTGTTACTCCTCTTTGAGCATCTTGAATTTGTGTTACATTACTTGATACACCTAATTTATAATAAATATTATCTGGATTAGATAATCCTGCTGCATCTCCACCATCTTCTGCTTGTCCAGCATATTGAGTCCAACTGTCTTGTGTTTCTTGATATTTATATGCTGCCCAATAATCTGATTTTAAGAATCCTCCATCTTGCATTGTGCCATCTTCTGCTATATCTTCTATTTTGTTTGTCTTAGCTTTTTTAGCAACTTTTATTCCTTGTTTATCTGCTTCTTCTTTTGTACCATTCCACTTATCTCCATATGTTCCATCATCATTTAATCTATATAAAGTATATGAAATTACATTTCCATTTTCATCTTTTTCTGATTCATAATCTGTCCAACGTTCTTTTGTTTTTTCTTCATATTGTGAATCATTTAATATTACATCTGTTCCTTTTTCTGCCACAAAATATACATCTCTAAACCAATGATCTGTAACACTAGCAATATATGGTACAAATGTGCTTACATCTTTATTTGTTGCTACAGTATCTAAATCCGATTTTATGCTATCTATATATGATTTACATTCATCACATACAGAATCTAATGTACCATCTTTAGCTGCTGTACTACAATTTTCATCTTCTCTTGTGCAAGAAGATGGACTTGTAATTCCAGTTGTTTCAAATATTTTTTTTGCGCTTAATTCTTTTATTGAATCTTGTTCTACAAAACTTCCAGATTCAGTTTTATATGCTGCATCTATTGATGCTTTTGTTTCGTGTAATAATATTGATACATCAGTATCAAATGCTGTTGCCAAATCAACAGCTAAATCTGGTGACATACTTGTTAAATGTACTGCTAATAAAAATTCTATTGGCATTCCATATCTTGCTGTCCAACCATCTAAATTGTATGTAAAAGATCTACTTCTACCAAATCCAAGCATTGATTTCGATTCTATTGTCAACGTTTTTTGTTCAGCATCAACATCTATATCATATGATAAATCATTTTTTATTTTTAACACAAAATCAATTAAATTTCTTGGTCCTCTACCATAACTTGCTCCTGCTTGTCCTACTCCATCATGGCCAAGTAGTTTACTTAATATAGAATCATTTTCTCTATATATTCCTATTAATCCATTTCCCCAACCTATATCGTCTCCAAACAATCCAGATAAAAATGTTCCTAATGATGAAAAAGCTGCTTTAACATTTTTTTCAAAATTCTTACAACAATATACATAATTATCGGAAATCAAATATGTTCTTATTACTTCACTATTTATATTTGTTATTTCTTTTGATGTTCTTCCAATTCCATTACTATCAATAAAAGCTTTGTTTTTATCTCCTCCATAACCATCATAAATTGCATTTGTTACTGGTGATGTTACAAATCCATAATTTTTTAAGTCATATCCCATATTTTCTAGATAGTTTGCAACACTTACTATATCTTCAGTTTCGACCATTGCCTCTGCGTCACCTTCCCAGAACTTTGCAAGTGCAGCACCTGCTTTATCTAGAAATTCATTTATTTGTCCCATCATCACTCCTGGGAGCATTAATAAAAACATTATTATGCCTATCATTACTATTATAAATAATATTATTAAAGCTGCAATTGCTAAATATGGTAAAATCGGAGCAAGTAAAGACATTAGTTTGGTCGAGCCCATTTTTGTAAGTACTTTTTGAGCACCTTCTTTTTTCACTCTTTCCGCGACTCTTTTATTTATTTGCTCTCTTGCTTGTTCTTTAACTACATTGCTTTTGGAACCACTCTGCTTACTACTTTGAAGTGCACTTTCATCTTGATTTTCTTCTTCATTAGGATTTGTCTCTTCCGGCATTACATCATTTGCATTGTCATCATTTTCTTCATCTAAGTAATACATATTTTACTCCTCTATTGTTTCGATTTTATCTATGGTGCAATTTTATTATATAAACTTTTCATTGTATTAAATACTTTAACATTCCAATCTGGATCACTAGCATATCTAGTATTTACTGCTTTTATGGTATTTCCATTATAATAACTTCCAATTGCCTTTTGTCCATCATAAATATTTGTTCCAAATGGATTTAAATAGTATTTAACTAAGACTTGTGCCACTGTTTCTATACCTTTTGAATATGTATCAAAAGAAAATGACATATTATATGGATCAGAATCATATGAACCATACCCGAATAAATTATTTTTATTTTGTGCTATTGTTGAATTTCCCCATGCACTTTCATGTATTCCTATTGCTGCAACAAACAATCCATTTATATTATACTTTTGTTCAATATTATAAAAAGTTTCTGCATTTTGCTCAAAAATTTTTCTTGTATCTCTTGAATTGTTTGAAAAAATTTCTTTATAATCATCTAATGTTAATCCTGTTTTTTCGTTCATATTCATGTTTTCATTAACATTTATTACCACTTTTTGTCTTCTACATTTATTTACAATATCTGGTGATGTATTTGCAGAAACGAAATTATCTTTTTTGGCATATCCTATATAGTCAAAAATTTGAACCTTACACCAATCTCCTTCTATATCTAGTAATTTTACATCATAATATTTTACTATAATTCCTATTACTTCTGAACTTTCATTCATTTCTTTATATAAAGTTGTTTGATCTTTTGCATAAATTAAATCATCAATATGTATTTTTTGTTCAGCCAAAAATTCATTTGTTCCAACATCAATTTTTTGTGCTATTGGATTTTCTATTGTTTGTATTCCTATAATAGTATCATTCATTACTGATGAATTTGCATATGTTCTTATATATGAAACTTCTTCTGTTCCTAAAACACCAGCTTGTGTTACTACTTGTTCATCTTTTGGCAATTTTGCATTTTCATAATACTCTGTTTGAAAATCAACTTGTCTCTGCATTGTAAGTAATTCTTTTGTTTCTGTTGTATTTATGTTATCTGTAAGAACTTGTTGTAAATTTATAGCATCATTATTTTTTTCATATGTACCAACAATTTGCTTTGGTGCATTTTCTATATTACTTTCATCTTCTTTTGCAAATATATAATTACTTGAAAGCATTGTTATTCCAAGCAAAGCTACAGCTGTACACATTACTATACTTAATGGATCTCTTTCTAAAAAAACATCTTTTATTCTAAATCTAGGTGTATTTTTAGTATTTCTTTGTTTTATATTTTTATCTAAAATATTTTTACTTTTCGTGATATTATTTGTCTTTTTTTTCTTGCCTTTTAGATGTTGTTTTTCATTTATTTGTTCTTGAATTTGCTGATTTTTAATTTTTTCTAATTCTTTAAAAACATCTGGAAGAGCTTTATTTGACATATTATTTTTTATATTATTATTTACATTTACTTTTTTATTTTCATTTTTATTCATACATTCTCCCCCTTTTTTGCAAATTCATTTATAATTCTACCTATTTTAACATATTTATTGTACCTTATTTATCATTTTATAGCAATAGCAAAATGAGGAAAAAAAAGAACTAAGATGTATTTTTCATCTAAGTTCTTTTTTATTATTCGTTTATTATTTTTCTATTCTTCTGAAGTATATACTTTTCCACTTTTTGGAATTAAATTTTGTTCTTCTTCTTGGAATTTTTGAATTTCTTCTTGTTCCTTAGTCTTTTCGGATTTTTCTTTTTCTATTAATTCTGGGCTTACAGCCGTATCATAACTAATTGAAGTTTTATTTTCTGATTTTTCTTTTAATACATTTGTATTAAAAATTATTTCATCATTATCTTTATATGTTATTGTTAAATATACTGAAACATATTCTTTTGAAGATTTTATTGTGGTTCCCATAACCCCATATGTATCTAAAACTAAATCTGTTCCAGATAATTTTTTTATATAATTTATAAATACTTCAAAGTTTTCAAATGATTCATAGCCTAATTCTATATATATAGTATTTTTATATTTTTTATAATACTTGTTTAATTCTTTTGCATCTAAGTCTTTACATTCCTTATAATATTTTGGAAGTAAATTATTAGCAAAATTGTAATATGTTTTTGATATTATTTCTGTATCTAAATTTCCTTTATATTCTTTAATTAATTTATACATATCGTTTGGAATTTGTGTTCCATCTCCCATGTTATCTTCAACATTAATGTCTTTTAGTTTATCCATTGCTTTATATGCAGAATTATTAAATAATATAACTATCATCAAAATTAATAAAAGCAATAAAATTAAAATTAAGATTTTTATTTTTTTCTTCATATAAAATTTATTCCTTTCTTTTGCTCACCCTACCAAATGTAATTATTAAAAATTACATTTGGTGGTTAAGCTCCTCCAATTCTAAATAATTTTCTTATGTCTGCATATATATGTTTATTATTATTCATATTGTATTCTAGTAATGCTAAAGCTCCTACATTTGCTCCTTCTCCATATTTTGCTGGTTGTTTTGTTCTAATCCAACTCTCTACTTCTGTGAAAGCTCCTGTAATTATATCTTTACCTAATACATACTGTGATTCCCATCTTGGTGCTAATGAACCACATGAAGAACCAATTGTCATTGCTTTAGATAATAAAGCTTTTATTATTGCTTCATCATCCATTGATTGGCTAATAACATTTTTCCAACCTAAGTTAGGTCCCCAGTTCTTTAGTGAAGCATATGTTCCTTGCGCTACTAATGATTTATCTGTTAACCAATCTAGACCGTCACCTTCAATCCAACCCATGTATTCAACTTCGTAGAAATATTTCATTTGTAACTCTAAGAATTTATCTGTATCTTGCTGATTTACACCCCACCAAGCTTGTTGTAATTCTGAAAGATGTGCTGCTATATCTCCTGATGAATATGATGTAAATGCACTTAATGCTGAACAGAATGTTGGATCTTCTTCAACTAACCATTTACATAGTTCTGGTATATTATTACAACTACTTCCATATGATGTCCATTGTGCAAATCCACAAGCTACTTCACTTGGTCCAGATACTGTACCACAAGCACCAGCACCACTATGTGATGCAACACCTTTTTCTCCAATTCCTCCTGATTCATAAGGTAACCAATAGTAGAATTCCCAATCTACTTCTACTTTTTTCTCACCATCTATAATCTCTAAATAGTCTTCAACATTTTCTATAATTGAATCTTTATTTTGTGTTGCTGTTGCTCCATCTTCATTTGATCTTAATATTAATCTTATGTAGTTTCCATTTGGTGCTGGAACATCTTCTCCATCTTGATTTTTTACTGTTTTCTTATCTTCTGGTATATCTTTTATTCCTGGTCTTTCTACTGCATCATCTGGTATATCTTCTTGTTTAGAATCATCATTTGTTTTATGAGTTGAACTTCCACTTTGTGTAGCATCTTCTGTATCACCATCTGTATATGTTTTTCCAAGTACTGTACCTTCTTTTACAAATAATTTACCATCAGATGTTTTTATTGTTGCTAAAGCTTCCTCTCTCATTTTTTCTTTTTCTTCTAGTTCTGCTTTTATATCTGGTGAAAGTACATCATCATATTCATTTTTTGTATAACTATTTCTTACATTGTCTTCACCATCATCCCAGATTGCTTCGTCTCCAGTTTGTAGATTTAAAGATTCATCTACAATTCTTAAATCAAATCCTTCAATATATAATATATATCCTGTTACTCCAGCTCTGTCGTATTCATCATAAAAATATTGATATCCTTCATAGCCTTCTTGATCTGTTTTAAAATAAGAATCTAAATCAGCTTTTTCTAATGCTCTTATCTTTACATAACCTACTTCTTCATCTACACCAGTTTGTACATTCTTTATTTTTGTTTTTCCTGCTTCTATTATTTCTCCTGTTATTGGACTTACCACATCTTGATATGGTTCATAGCCTTCGTATGTTTCTCCTGTTGTTTGAGGATCTTCAATTCTAATTATTTTTCCTGGTCTTGAATCACTTTTTGAAAATATACTTGCATATCCTTTTATATTATCTTTTACCCAGTGGCTTGAATCACCACAGTCATAAGTCATTACTGTTCCGTCTGGCTCTATTGATAATATAAATTGAATATGTCCATGGTTTGCACCATCATCTCTTACAAATAAATCTCCTGGTTGAAGTTGTGAGCTACAATCTTCACCTGCACCAACTGCTATTTCTTGCCATCCATATGCTTCATTCCAATTTGTATTATAGAAATCTTGTGTACAATGTTGTCCGCCTTTAAAATCTTCATATCCATATTCGTATAATACCCAAGATACATATGAACTACAATCTACTGTTTTACCTCCTGTTATCGGAATACTTGCACCAGCATATGAATATCCACCATCATTTACTATGTATTCCCAACAAGCTGTTGCTGTTTCTATTAAAGATCCTTTATGGAATTGTTCACTACTTCCACTTCCTGTTGGTCCTGTTGTTCCTGCACCTAAAGTGCCTGTTGCTTCTAATTGATTTTTTATGGATATTTCACTATTTCCTAAAGTTCCTTTAATATTTTGTAAGTCTTTTGATTTTTCTGTTTCGACATAAGATTCTGCTTTACCTTTTTTTGTATCATCATTCTTATTGTCATTTTTCTTATCATCATTCTTTTTGTCATCATTCTTCTTATTGTCTTTTTTCTTGTCGTTGTCTTTTTTCTTGTCATTCTTTTTATCATCTTTTTTATTTTGATCTTCTGTTGAACTTGCTTTTCCACCTTCAGAATTTGATTTACCACTACCTTTTAAATCCATTTTTGCTTTAGTTGATTCTTTTAAATTGTCTAAGTTTACTTTTGAATCTATTAGAGTTCCATATACATCTTCTGATTTTTCAAATCTTCTTACTGGCCATCCTCCAGATCCTGCTTCTGGTATTGGCCATTCCCATGTATCTGTTGGCTCTGCTGTTAAATCTTCTTTATCAAAATAATTTAATTCTACTATTAATTCTTTAAAATCTCTATATATTGAATCAGCATCAAAAGTATTCATATTAGTTAATATATTAAATGCTGTTAAAGAATCTCTTGTTACTGAAAATGTTCCTATTAAATTTGGATCTCTTGCATCATTTTCTGTATTATCATCATCTCTTTGAGCTTCTGTTTTCTTTCTGTCTGCTTCTATTAATTCAGCTCTTTGTTTTGTTCCATCATACATATAATATTTATTTGTTGAGAATATTTGTTTTATTCTAGCATTTGTTTCTCCTCTTTGTGCATCTTGTACTTGAGTTACATTATCTTGTGTATTTATTTTAAAATAAATATTGTCAGCTACACTTTCATCTAAATCTGCACCTTCGCCACCATCTTGTGCTTGTGAACTATATTGTTGCCAACTTCCTGAAGTTGAGCCAAATTCATATGCCATCCAAATATTACCATCAAAAGTGCCATCTGCTAATTTTCCTTCTTCTTCTAATTCTGTGGCAGTTTTAGTTACTGGTTTTTTTGCAACTTTAATTCCTTGCTTTTCTGCTTCTTCTTTAGTTCCAGTCCAAAGCTCTCCATAACTACCATCATCATTTATTCTATATAATTTATATGAAATAACATTTCCATCTGCATCTTTTTCTGCTTCATAATCTGTCCAACGTTCTTTTGTTTTTTCTTCATACGCTTCATCATTTTGTACAAATTTTGTACTATTATCTGCTACAAAATATACATCTCTAAACCAGTGATCTTTTACTCTAGAAATATATGGTACGAATGTATTAAATTCTCCTGTATCAACTTTATCTAAATTAGATTTTATTGCGTTTACAAAAGCCTCACATTCATCACATACAGAATCTAAATCACCATTTTTAGCAGCTGTACTACAATTTACTTCTCCTCTTGTACAAGAAGATGGGCTTGTCAAACTTGTCTCTTCAAATACTTGTTTTGCACTCATTCCACTAATTGTACCAGATTCAATGAAGTCTCCTGTTGAAGTTTTATATCCTGCAACAATTTCTGTTGCACTTTCATGTAATAAAATTACAACTTCTGTATCAAAGGCTGTTGCTAAATCCATTGTTAAGTCTGGTGACATACTTGTTAAATGTACTGCTAATAAAAATTCTAGTGGCATACCATATCTTGCTGTCCAACCATCTAATTGATACGTAAAAGTCTTACTTTGACCTAGCCATAAAAATCCAGATTTAGTTGTTATATCTAATTTTTTTGCATCTGGATCTACAGATATATCATAACTTTTTAATACACCATTTCTCCAATCTTTACCTTGTTCTCCTGATATAGAATCTTTCCACCATAATATTCCAGTTTGACTTTCTTTATAAATACCTATTAAGCCTTCGCCCCAATTATTCCTATTACCAAATAACCCTGATAAAAAATTTGTTATTGATGAAAAAGCATCTTTTACATTATGTGTGAAATTTCTACATAAATATACATAATTATCTGAAATTAAATATGTTCTAAGAACTTCACTATTTATATTTGTAACTTCCTTTGCAGTTCTTCCTATACCATTACTATCTATAAAAGCATTTTTAGCTTCACCTTCATAACCATCATATGTTGCACTTGTTACAGGCTCAGTTACAAATCCATAATTTCGTAAATCGTATCCCATATTTTCTAAGTAATTTGCTACACTTACTATATCTGCATCTGTTACTCTAGCTTCTGCTTCACCATTCCAAATTTCATTTAATTTTTGTGCTGCTGCTCCAAAAAATTGTTTTATTTGTCCCATCATAACTCCTGGAAGCATTAACAAAAACATTATTATACCTATCATTACTATAATAAATAGTATTATTAAAGCTGCAATGGCTAAATACGGTAATATTGGAGCTAATAAAGACATTAGCTTGGTTGAACCCATTTTTGTAAGTACTTTTTGGGCTCCTTCTTTTGTCAGTCTCTTTTGAACTCTATCTTTAATAGCTTCTCTAGCTACATCACTTGTATTACTCGTACTTTGTTTTACATCTTCATTTGATGAGCCACTTTCACTTTCACTATTTCCATTATCTTCTGGTACATTGCCTCCGCCATCAACATTATCATTATCATTATCATCTGTAGGTTCATTATCTAAATAAAACATGGCCTCACCTCTTTCTCTTAAATTATTTATTTACAGATACATTCATTGAAAATTTTGCAACTGAATTTGTTAATGCATCTTGTATTGTATTTTCGTCTGCATCAGCACCATAATATTTATCCAATACTCTAATTTCTCCAAAAGTTATTGAATATGAATTGTCATTATCATCTACAAATTTGTCAAAAGTTAATTCAACATCTTTTGTTTCATTCGGATTTAAAACTATTGGATCGTGTTGACCAGCTTCTCTTGTTTCTTTTGATAATGTTAGAAATATTTCATTTGATTCTTTATAATCAGAAATTACAATAGCATAGTCTGATCTATTTGTTAATCTTATAGTATATTTTTCTGTAGCATAATTTACAATTCTTTCTCTAACATCAATTTTTAAATACTCGTTTTCAGTTGAAAGTTTCATATCTTCATGTTTTATAAAATTGCCAACAGACATTTCAAATTCATCTTTGTCATTTTTTTGAAAAGCCATTTTTTCTTCAGTGTATGAATATTCTGAATTTGTTAATCCAGTTGCTAATATATCATCTGTATATTTTACAGAATATATATACATATTATTTATATTTGAATAGTCTTGAATACTATATTTTTTTGGTGTATACATAACTATTTTTAAATGATTAAGATAACTATCAAATGTTGGATAAGCATATTTTTTGCAATCATCTGATAACATATTGTAAGCTTTATCAAAATCATTGTTATTACAATAATTTACATATTCTTCTATCATATCTTCTATTGATGTTTGATATTTAGTTGGTACTTTACTAGATGTATCCATTACAGATGTATGTGGTTCGTATGTTTTTTCTAATTCTTTTGTTGGATTATATAGTTTTAAAAGTTGATTAACTAAAAATATTACAAGCCAAATTATAATAGCAACATAAATTATTTTTTTGTATTTTCTAAAAAAGTGTTTTATTCTTAATCTAACATCTGTAAAATTCATATTATTTTATTCCTTTCTGGAAATTATTTATTTTTATTCTTCTTTAGTAACATTAAAAGATAAATCTATATTATTAACTTCATTTTCTCTAACAACAAAATTCATTTCTTTACCTGCATCATTTTTGCTACCATTTATTACATCTGTAATAGTAACCCAAAGAACATATGTATCGCCATTTCTTTCTATATTAGTAAAATCTAAACTTGCCATTGATGGAAAATATTTTTCTACATAACTTTGAAATTGTCCTGCTGTAGGAAAATAATTTTTCTTAAATTCATCATATAATAGATTATATGCTTCTTCATATTTTTTACTTTCTACTAAAGTAATGAAATTTGAAACATAATATTCCATTCTGTCTCTTTCTCCCATTGTCATTAACTTTTCTTTCATATCATCTTTCTTTTTTTCTTCATAATTAGCATCTGTTTGAATAACACCATTATCTATTGTTATATTTGCAGTTGGTTTTTCTTCAGCATTTTTTTTCTTTAGATGTACTACATAACTAACAAGTAGAATCATTATTATAAGTAAAACTATTATTGATGTAAGTAATTTCTTTCTTTCTTCTTTCATTTCCATCTTCCTTTATACATTATTTTATCTGTATTATCTAAAAGTTGTATTGTTTTTATGTTCAAATTCAGCAATTTTTGCATCTAATTGACTTCTTAAACCTTCAATTTGCATTTGTTGTTGAAGAGTTGTATTTCCACTTGAATTTTCTAATCTACTTATTTGTTCATTAACATTGTTTACAGCTTTATTAATATCAGCAGCTGCTGCATTTACTACTTTATCAATATCATTACTTGCTGATTGTATTGCTGAGTCTATATCTGCTGCTTCCACTTTTTCTGTTGTCTCTGTATGTTCAACTCTGTGTATTACTTTTGTACTGCTTACTTTAGAAACCAAATCTTCAGGTTGGAATCCTGCTGTTTCTGCTGTTTTTAAGCTATTATATAATTTTGCATTTGAATATGTTGTTAAGTAATCTTTTGCTTTATTTGAAATTGTATCTTGTGAATCTTGACTCATATTTTCAAATCTACCTTGTCCTACAACTGAATCTATTGACTCTTTTAAGTCTGTTTCAAAATTAAATCCAGTTGGATTTGTAGCTAATTTATTTTGTAAGTTAGCTGTAATTAATTCAGCTTGTTGTTGAGATAAACCTTGAATTCTAGTTTGAAGTTCAGCTGTTAATCGTTTAAATTCTGCTGTTAATTCTTTTGTATCAAATCTACCATTATCACCTGCAATTTTTACAGATTTTAAATGTGCTAATTTTGTTTCATCTGATTTATATTCTTGTGATGTAACACTACTTGTTGTTTGTAAAGCTTCTGATACATCTTTTCCTAATTGACCTTTAGTATTTTTTAAGAATTCTTTTGATACACTATAAGCACCTGTTGCCGTTAATATTGATGCTAAAGCACCTCCACTTATAGCATATGTTGCTAATCCTGCACTTGCTGCAGCAACAGAAGATAAATATCCAGTGTCATGTATTTTACCAGTTATGCTTCCTTTTACGCCATTAATAACTTTCTTTGGTGCACCTTTTGCAGCATTTTTAGCATTATTTTTTGCTCTCTCTCTATTTCCAAATTTAGCTTCTGCATTATTTTTATACATTTGTTTTTCTGGATCACTCATTGTACTCCAATCTCTGCCATCTTTTTCTGCCATCTTTTGAGCTGCTCCCTTTTTGCCATTTTTGCCATTTACATATTCATTTCTTCTCTCTTCAAAAGTTTTTGCTGTGCCAAATTTAGCAGTAGCCTTTTTCTTTACACTACTTGCTTTATTTTTTACATTATTTACGCCATCAGCTACACTACTACTTACTCCACTACCAATAGCTCCGGCCATTTTACCTACACCGCTGTTACTTACTGCCTTTCCTAATTTAGAACCTGCAACTGCATTTCCAACACCTTTAGTAATTTTACCTAGATTAGATACATCTTTACTAACTTTAGACATTGTTCCTTTAAACATATTTTTACTAGACACACCAGCTTTTGATAAAGTTTTTCCTATACTTCCTGCTTTATTAGCAAAAGTTCCTACCATAGCTGTTGCAGCTGCAATGTCTCCCAAAGATGAAGCTTTATCAAATCCGAAAATTTTTCTTATTATTTTTTCACCTTCACTAATAAATTGTATACAAACTATTGCCAAAATACCTGCTGCTAAAGTATTTGAACCAGTTGCTGTATTTTTCACTGTTGAAGCCACATTTGCCGCTATATTTAATCCTGGTATAAAGCTTACTACATCAAACATTATATCTAATGCATCTGGTTTAATTAAAGTAAATGCTACATCAACAAATGCTAAATACATTATACAATGAAATGGTTGTATTAAAATATTGTAGCAAAATTCTTTCATCCATGTATTTAAAGCTTGTGCTTTTTGGTCTCCTATTTTATCTATTGAATATGTAATAGTAATTAAAGGAGAAATTATTATTAAAAATCCTACTGTTATCATACGTTTTAAATATATAACTAAAAACTTTAAAGTTTGGAAAACTATTAATGCATACACTATTGTACTTACAATACCGTTAAATCCACTTGCACCAGAAACTGATTGCAAAGCAATTGTTGATATGTATTGTGTGAAGTTAGTTAAATGCTTTTCTGCACCACCAACACCTTTTAATATTTCTATAAAAGTTCCATTTAATTTTATTACAAACAAAATGAAGTAATGTAATAAGTATAGTAACGCTAAACTCGCCGCCCAGTCAGTTAACATTTTTTGATATACTGCTTTATCTGATGCTATTGTTGATATTGCCATTCTAATACCTATATATACTAAAATTAATAATAATATTGCTGTTGCTATTATTCTCATTACATAGTACCATGTAGCAACTTGTGTTCTAAATTCTTTTACTTCATTACTAGCTGGCTTGAAGTCCATAAAATCTACATCTAATAATGGTACTTGATTAAAGAAAATTGTAAATGGTGTAACTAGTACTCCACTTTTGGTAACACCACCTAAACTTACAACACCTGATATTAGCATTTGTGCAGCTGCACATACAGAAAAAACACCAACTCTTATACCCCATGTCATAAATCCTACAAATGCTCCTAATGTGTTTACCAATAAATTATACATTGTATTAAAAGCATTTTCAGCAGTAGTTGTTTCAGCACCAATGCTACCTTCTACAGGATTATTATTATAAGCATCTGATGTTAATGTGAAATTAAATAGTATTAAAAATATTAAAAAGCCAATTAATATTTTAGACCACGTTTTCTTCATAATAATCATCATTTTCTCCTAACCTTAACTATTTTTTCCTATTTTATCTATTAATTCTGCCAAATCTACAAGTGGCTTATCTATTCCAGAATTTATATCCTTACTATTTATTTTAACATTTTTTCTATTAGATGTCACTATTTCTGTCGAATATAATCTATTAATTGGTGAAGCAATATTATCAGGTACACTTGTATCTTGTCCTTTATATGAATTATCATAATTATCTATCACTCTACTTGTAGAATTTTCATTTTCGCTTGATGCATCTTTAATTTGATTTAATTTGCTTACTACGCTTTCTGTTGCACCAGTATCAAAAGTCAAATATTTTGCTTGTTTATTATCTTCCATTTTTAATCGTTTTGCTTTTTCATTATAATGTTTTACTTCTAAAGTTGCATATGCCATTTCTCTTTGTTGTTGTGGCACTGTTTCTAATAATTTTTCTAATTTTTCTTCGTCTTTTTCTTGTGTTACAGCAACTAATAATTGTTGTATTTCATCTCTATGTTTTTCTTCTAATACTTTTTTCAAATTTGCTTGAGTTTCAGTAGAAACATTACTTTTACTTCCATTTATTCCAATTAAAGCTCTATGTCTTGCTTGTACTGAGCTTGTAGCAACTTCTTCTATAGACTTTCCACCTAATGCTTCTTGAGTTATTCTTGTAATATTACTATTATCTTCACTTCCTGTTAAAGCCTGTCTTTGTTGACTTATATTTTCCAAAACATTTGTAGTTGCATTAGGATTTGCTCTAACATAATCTTCTAATTTTTTAGATACTTTTTTCTGTACTTCATTTATTGAGATATCACCAATTGAATCGATTTCATTATTTGAAATTACTTCTTTATATGCATCAGTTGTTGCTTCTGTAATTACTAATTTTGCTCTTACATTTTGAACTCTTGTTTTAATTGCATTTTTAATTTCATTAGTAGCATTATCTGGTTTTTCTTCACCTTTTTTAAATATATCAAGTTCTAATTGTTCTTCAATTTCATCAATATTTGAAGCTTCTTTTGCAAATTCTCCTATCTTTTGTTTATTTTTTGCAGCAGCATCAACTATAGCTTTTTCAATCATAGCATCTGTAACTAAAACTTGTTTATCATTTAGTTTTACCATTATAGCTGTTGCTTTTTCTGAATTACCATCAGCTGTTTTTTCATCTAATCTTTCATCTAAAGTCTTGATAATTTCTTCTCTTGTTGCTGATGGATCTATATTAAACTCTTGATTATTGAAAACACCAACTATATTTTCATCTTGTTCTCTTGCTTTAAGTAATTCATCTGCAAAACTTTCTATTGTTGCACCAGCAGTGGCTGCTAATACAACTTTATTATTTTGAACATTTGCTTTAGCATTTAATATTTGAGACATTTCTTCAGCTTCAGTAGTTGAATCTTGGCTCACTGGAATTAAAACACCATTTACTAATATTGCACTTCCAGATGCAACTGCAGCTTCTTGTATTAATCTTTCTTTATTTTTTAGAGATTCAGAATATCTTTTTAATTCTTCAGTTGCGTTCTTATCTAGTTCATGTTTAGCAGTATTGCTTAAAACTCTTACTTCAACCTCTTGGTTTAATCTATCTTGTTCTTTAAATTGATTTAATATATGTTCTCTTTCTGTATATCCAAATCCACCTGTTCTAGTAAATCTTGCTCCTTTTGGTGCATCTTTTCTAGATTGTACTGATCTAATGTCTTGGATTCCTCCTATATTTCCAGTTGCAGTTATAGCGCCTTTAGCAAGTAATTTAACAAATTTAAATCTCTTTTTAGTTATACTTTCTACTATGTATTCATCTCTTGCTGTATTTAACTGTTTGCTCATTTGTTTTCTTACTAATTTTACATCACCTGTTGTAAGACCTTTATCAAAATTTACTGCATCTTCCATTCCATCAACTATATATTGAGCTCTATTCTTTTTATTATAAGATGCTTTAAGTTCTCTTCTAGACATTAAAGCTGTCATTCCTAAACCACTTGCTACAACCGGATTTTCTATAAATAAGGCTAAACTAGCAAATCCACTAAAAAATCCTACAGTAATATTTTTGATTTCTCCCAGATTTTCAGATAAAACTTCTTTATCCTTATCTGTCATACCTAAAATTGTTTTTGAATTTATATTTTCCTTAATTCTTTTTCCTATGCTATCAGCAACTATTTGATCTTCTTCAAATAATCTTTCTGCTAAAGATAACTTACGTTTTCCTTCAATTAAATTACCTTTTTCATCATATTTTGCTTTATATTTCTTTCTAACACCAACATATTTTCCTTTTTTAGCATCATATTCTGTATATTTTCTAGGATCAAAAGCTTCTGCTACTTTCTTTTTCATAGAAAACATTATAGCTTCTCTTGAAGTTGCAAACTTTGCTAATGCAACATCTAATTCTTTTTCTTCTCTATCTATATCTAATTCTAAATTTTCAATTCCTTCTTCAATTTCATCTTCATCTTCACTTAAATTATATTCTTCTAATACTGCTTTTTCTACTTCTTCTAATGTTTGTTGTGTTCTTATTTTTTCTTTTATTTCTTTTAACTTTTTCAAATCAATATTTTTTTCATCTATTAAAGCTTCTCTATATTGTAAGTCTTTTACTTTCTCACTATTATTAAATTTTTCGAAATCATTTCTAGTATATTCAGTTACATTTCCTTCTTCATCTTTATAATATTCTGTAGTTATTCCATTTCTCTTGTCGTAATTCATTTTCATAGCCATAACGCCACCAAAAGCTTTTTGAACAGGTTTTGCTGCTTGTTTCGTAGTCCATTTCATTGCTCCTTTTACAACTTTACTTCCTAAATAAGCTTTTGAAACAGATCTTATACTATTATAAAGTTCTCTACCTACATCTTTATCTGCAATATCATCAACTAAGCTTCCATTTCCACCAATAGCAAATATCTTTCTAAAGATTTTATCTGCTTTGCTCATGAAATTTAACAATAAGAAAGCTAATAACATACCAGATATTGAATTTAAAGATAATTTTAATGCATTTAATACAAAAGTTACATAAATAATAGCATGAATTGTTTGTAAAATTACATTAAAGAAGTATTCTTTTAACCAAGTAGAAAATATTTTTGTTTTACCTGACAAAACTTTATTTAATGCATAAGATACTGAAACAGCAGGTGCCATCATTGTTAGTACACCAACTGTTAAATATCTTTTAAAATATATAAAAGTGAATTTATATGCATAATATACAAGATATGCATACATAATCATACCAGTTGTACCATTTATTAATTTTACATCATAAGCTCTTGTTCTTACTGTCTCAAATATACTAACTTCTATATCTTCATTTGTTTTGCTCTTTTGCTCTAGACCACCATACTCTGAAGGTTCTGCTTCATATATAGCTTCTGCCGTTTTTGAAACCATACTTATTAAAGTTTCATTTAATTCTAGTATAAAAATCATTACATAATGAATTCCAAATACTAAAACCATTCCAGCAACCCAATCCATAAGCATTCTTTTGTAAAAAGCTCTATCTGATGCTACTGAAGATATTGCCATTTTTATTCCAATAAAAATTAATACTATTAACATTATAGCCATAGATATTACCCTAATTATGTAATACCAAGTTGCTATAGCCTCTTTTAATATTAAAACAACATTTATTCCTTCTTCTTTAGCAAAAGCAAAATTCGGTAAAATAATAGTTGCTAATATTATTATCGCGATTAAAATTAATTTATTGTTTCTTTTTAGTTTCATTATTTTACCTCCTTTATTTCTATCTATCAACTTTTATTCGTTTGTTTCTTTTTTTATTCCTAATGCTTCATCTGAAAAATCAAATACATTTACATTAAATATTGGTAATTTGTTAAAAACTATTTTTTCTATAGTTACCCTATTTGACACATCCATAATACTCTCAAAAATATTAAAATCATATACTCCATCTGCATCTTTTGTAGACATATCTGTTTTGCAAATTGCATCAATTGTTCTAACTAAAATCCATTCGAAAAGTTCTACCCAGCCAACAAAAACTATTCTGTATCCCATAAATCTAAGTCCTAAAATCCAATCTGCTAGCCCAGATATTGTTTCAATTACTTTTGTTACGAAATCTTTTCCAATCGTATAAGATGCTGATGTTGTTCCTTTATAATAAAAATCTCCAACATTACCTGCCGCATATACTGGCATTGTTCCTAGAAAGGTTGAAAATGTAGTAATTATAATTGCTATTACTAATAATTTTATAAATTTTGTTTTTTTCATTTTTCACATCTCCTTTCTAAAAGTTGATTTGTATTTCTTTATCATCATATTTTAATAAGTCATTATTACAACTTTGAATTTTAAAATCCTCTTTTCCTGATATTATATTCATTTTTTGGTTATTTTCTAGGTTAAAGCAATATATTCCTTTTTGAGGTATGCTATATAAAAATAGTGTATCTGATAACCAAGCATATGTATCTATGTATTCTATCATTTCTCTATTTACTTTTGTGCCATCTTTTGAAACAAAATAAATTTTATTTATATTTCCATTTTCATCTTTTTCAGCATAGAAACTATACTCACTATTTATTAATGGATTATTTTCTGTTTTATTTTCTTCCACAAATTTTTCACAATTTGTTAATAAACTTTTAGTATTAAATACTCTGTCCTTTTCTGCTTCAAAAACATTATCTACTTGCATTTGAGCTAATACTTCTGGCATGTTTAAACATTGTGAAATTTGAGAAGTTGTCATACCACAATTATTGTAAATTATAATTGCACTTGTATTGTCATAATTACATTTTACCGCTATTCCCTTTAGAGGATATGTTATATAAAAACTATCTTGATTTACTGCATATTTGCTATAATCTGGCCACAAATATGTTAATTCATTCATAAATTGGTATAAATCTAATTCACTATTTGATAGTTTATTTGTTAAATCTACAAAATCTGAATAATCATTTTCTTTTGTTTTTCTATATATTGAAATTTCATCTTCAGAAAAAAACACATAACATTCATTTCCTTTATATCCATAAACATTATTTTCTGTATCTTCAAAAGAAGGTGTTCCAAATTTTGATTTTGCAACTTCAAAACCCTCTCTTACCATTATACCACTAATTACGCTATTTGTGTATCCTTTAGTGAAAACTATGTTGTAGATTTTTCCGTTAATTTTTCTTATTTTGATACCTTTTGTAAGATATTGTTCATATTCCTGAAAAATCCCGTCTGTTTTTCCTAAATTTAGGGAATTTACACTCCAAGAATTTTGAATTAAATTATTTAATTCTTCTGAATCTATCCCAAAATCAGTTGTTTTAATTTCTTTGTATTCTTTTAAACTTTTTTGTGAATTCATATATGTAAAATAATCTTCAATTCCATTTATAAAAGTCTTTTTTATACTTTTTCCATCACATTGTACGGCAATTGTTATATCATTTTCTGTATCAATTATTCTAAAACTTTTAAAATTTAACACACTAGCTGAAAGTTTTATTAGTCTATTATAAAAATTTTCATTACTTGTCTCATCATCTTCATATAATTTTTTAAATAATTTTGCATATATATCTGTTTCATAGCCATTTTCTTTGCTATTTTCTTCTTTTATGTAGGTACAATTATAATATTCCAAAACTTCTTGTATATTTTGAAAATTTGCAATATTTATTTCATCTGTATCTTTCTCATTAGAAAAATCCAAATTAGAGATAGCATTAGAAAGAATAGCTAATACTGCAACTGCAATAGCTAAAAATACTAACATCTTTATATCTCTATTTGGATTATTCTTTTGATTTTTATATTTCTGCACAGATTTACTCCTTAATTGTTTTCACTAAATTTACGTTTCATTTCTACTTTATAGATAGCATCTTCTTTAGAATTTATTGACACATCTCCTTGTGCAACAAGTCTTTTTGATATATCTGTAAAGCAGTAATTTGAATATAAAGTAATTCCAGAAGCAACATTATCTTCTATATCTATCATAACTCCAATGTATGGATAAGTTAAATGTAAAGATTGATTTTCTTTATCATATTCAAATTCGTCATAGCTTTGCCATAAAGAAGTAACATTACTAACAAACTTTTCTAAATCAAAATTTGTTAAATATGTTTTTATGTATTCCTCAAATTCCGGATGTTCACTATAACTATATCCATACACAGAAATTTCATCTTCATAAATAAATACATATACATCTTTAGTTCTATATCCTAAAAATCCATCATTTACACTACCAAACGCATAATCTGGTAATTGTTCAGCTACTTGCTTTAGTGGAGTTCCTACTGATATATTATTAAATACATCTCCCTCATATGCTGAAGTAAAAATTAAATTTCTTACTTTTCCAGCAGATATATATGCTTTTACTGTTTTATTTAAATAATATCCATATTTTCCATCTTCTGTTTTTCCTTCTTCATCTCCAAATTCGTTTGTTAAAAACATATTATTATCTATTAAATTATATAATATATTGTATGTTTTTTCTATTGATTGATATTTAACTATTTCAGTAGTTTCTGCTTCTTTAAATAAATCACTGTCTGAATTGCTAAAATAATTCCCTATATTATTAATTTTGTATGTTATTTCACTATTTACCAAATCACATTCAACTGTAATTTGTATAGATTTTTGTTCATCATATAAGTAAAATATTGTTTTTGATAATTTTTTTGCACAAGCATTAATTAAACTTTCAAAATAGTTTTGATTGCTTGTTCCATTTGATTCATATAAGTTTTTACCAAATTCTAAATAAATTATTTCCTTTGGCTTTTTAGTTTCACTTATAAAAGTACAACCATAAGATTCTAAAACACTTTTTATATTGTTATATTTTACACTATCATCATAAACAGCATTTTCTAAATCTTGCATTACAACTTGATTTTGTGCTTGTTCATTTAATGATTTTTTTTTCTCTTTTCTTACAATTCCAGTTAATATAGCAGTTAAAATAAATAATACAACAAAACATAAAATAATAATTGTTTTAATCATTTTTGTATTTTTCATATTATTTATTTCCTCCTAACTATTTTTTACCTTTTGGCATTCCATAAGCATGTAAGTCTCCAAGTACTTTACTACCATGCATATCAAATATATTTCTTACCATTTTTTCTGCTGAAGGTATTGCCATAAAGAATAATAATCCAAGTATTGGTGCATAATTTACAATTTCTCCTGCACTAAATGCAAATATTGTATAAATAATTGCATGTAATGGTTGTATAAAAATATGTATTAGCATTTCTTGTAACCATGCTTCAAAAGCTTGTGCTTTGTTATCTCCCATTTTATCTATTGGATAAGTTACTGTAATAAATGGTGAAATAATTATTAAAAATCCTAATGTTATTGATCTTTTTATATATAATAAGAAAAATCTAAGATGTGTAAAAGCTAGGCAACAGAACATAATTGTTGTAACCATAGCTTTTGCGCCAGAAATTGTAAACATTCTAAAAACTAAATTATTTATTAAATTTTGTTCAAAACTTTCTTTTCCGGCATCTACTAAACTTAATTTAATCTTATATGTAATATCTGTTAAAACTTTTCCAAGAATCATTAATATTTGAATAACATATTGTAATAAAAATAATATTATCATTGCTTCTACCCAAGAAATTAACATTTTCTTGTATTTTGCTCTATCTGATGCCACTGTAGATACAGCCATCATAATACCAACATATATTAATACTAAAACTGAAATAGCAGTTGCAATTATTCTACATATATAAAACCATTTTGCAATACTTTCTTTTATTTGAATTGCATATTCTGGGACTTCTACTGTATCATCTTCTGTAGTTGAACCAAAAAGCCCAAAGAAATTAAATTTTTGTACTTTTTCTTTAAAATTGAAGAAGTCTACATTAAATAAACCAATTTCATTAAACACTGTTTTTTCTATAGAAAAGGCAAATGTATTTGTTTTACTGGTTATACTATTTATTGCATCTGTTCCAGTTGCTGTAACTATTGTTAGTATAACTTCTGCAGTTAACGGAACAATATTTATTACCATACAAACAATTCCTACTAATGCTCCAACAACTCCACCGCCTATAGCTGTAAATATATTGTAATTTGATGATTTTCCTGTTATTGGATCTGAAGTTTTACCTTCATATGTTAAATCATTAATAACATTGTTGCTATAATTCATTGTTTCTGTACCAATACTTGGCATTGCACTACCATCAATTTTGGATTCAGGTGTTTCTGCATAACTGCAACTAGTAAATATGAAATTAATTAGTATAATCATACATAATAATGTTGATATTATTCGTTTCATAGCTTCCTCTTTATATTATTTATTATTGTTCTTCTGCTTCTCTTCTAGCTTTTTCTAATGCAGCTTGTTTGCTTAAGTTTGTTTCCATAAATTCAAATTCTTTCTTCGTTGGTTGAATTGCTAAAATAGCTGAATCTCCACCAACCCTAAGTAAACCTTCACCTCTACTACATGTAATTAAGAAGCTAGCTTCACCTTCACTTAATTTGAATACTTCTCTTAAGTACTCTATTTCTGATTTATCTTGTGCTAAGAATAACTTAGTTTCTGAAGAAGTTAAAACTGCTTGAACTTCTTTTTTCTCATAGAAATCTTGGAATTTCTGTGAAATAACTGCTAATGATACATTTCTTTTTCTGGCACGTCTTGCCATTGTATTTAAGAAATCTACAGCCTCTGGGTATGGAAGTAACATCCATGCTTCATCGACAAGTACTCTCTTTTTAGCAGCTTTTGTTTTATCTTCACTATTTTTCTTTACATATTTTTCCCAAACCCAAGAAAGCATTATTTGTTGTGCCAATGGTCTAGCAAATCTTTCTTCTAGTTGTGAAATATCTATATTTATAAAAGGTACTCCTTCTAATAATTCAAAAGTAGATTGTCCATCAAAATAAGCCATTTGACCTTGATGTTCCCTTGTATATTGTTTCATAACTTTTACTAAATAACTGTAATGAAAACGATAATCAGGGTTTGTGTTTTCTTCTGCTTTTCTACAAATTCTTCTATACCAAGAACCAATAGTTGGCATTTCTTTTTTTGTTCTACCAAGATAATTAGAATTCATATCAAATCTTTTATTATCTTCTTTTGAATATAAACTTTCTACATTGTCTGTAATACCAAGTGCAGCATATTCTTCCAAAACAGATTCTGAAATAATTTGTTTTGTAAGTTCATTAACTTCTTGACTTCTTGTACTACCTCTAGCCATTGTAAGTAAACCTTGTGTTACGTCTTCTACTTTATTTTCAACACTTAATATTGTTCTTTCTTTTCCTGTAATCTCATCTTTTACATTTTCAGGTTCAATATCAAATAAATTTATAACTGTTTTAGATGTAGGACTTAATACAACATTAACTCCACCTAAAGCTTCTGCAACAGCTCCATATTCACCTTCAGCATCTAGTGCTAAACTATCAATACCCATTAATATTGATGAACGTGCTGTTATAGTTTTTATTGTAACAGATTTACCAGCACCAGATTTACCAAATATAACCATATTGTAGTTTGTTAATTTAGAACTAAAGTTATCGTATAATATTGGTAATCCTGTTTGTTTATTAAACCCTAATGGTATACCATTTTCATGTCCAACATCTGATGTAAAAAATGGGAATACTGTTGACATGGCACGTCTATCAAATGTATGTGATTTTGATATTTTGTTATCACAAAATGGCATATTTGAACGAAAAGCTTCATCTTGCATTGCCCAAGCTGGTTTTATGTCTATTAAGTTTTTAGACATTTCACTAGAAAGCAATTCTGTATATCTTTCTAATTCGTCCATGCTATATGCAAATATTGTTGCTATTATTGAAGAATCAAACAATTTGTTGAAACCTGCTGCAATAGCATCTCTTAATTGCTCAGCTTCTTCTCTTTTTTGTGCTAAAACTCTTTCTCTGTTGATATCACCTCTATCTAAAGCAACAATTCTTTCTGATTCAATTTCATTAATTGTTCTGTTTAAGTCTGTTTGTGAACTAGCTTCACTAACAGGATTTATAAATACCGATACATTCAAATCTCCAAATGTATACATTCCTCTTAAAAATTCCGGGAAAGTACACATTCTAGGTAAATTTGCAACAATCATGCTTCTTGCGTACCTTGTTCTTGTAGAAGCAATTTCAATATGATTTGTATAACTTGCATCTATCCCACCTGGAGCTATTAAACTTTTAATATTATTCTCGTTTTTCTTAAAAACGCCTTTACTCTCAGCTACTGGTGTTTCTAGCTCATTTGAACTAGTTTGTTTCTTACTTCCAAACATTTTTTATCCTCCTTCATCTTTAGTTCTCAGAAGTTTTTCTTCTAACTATTTTCTTTCTTGGAGCTTCTATTTTTTTCTGTTCTTCAACTTTATTTGTAGGAGCATTTTCTTTTTGTCTTTCATCAATTGTTTTTTCAACTTCTTTTTTAGCTAATTTATAAACTCTTGGATCAAGTTGATCTTCATATGTATCTAATAGCTCTAAAGCTCTTTCTTTTACTTTTTGGTCTTTATTTAATTGTCTTGTCAAATCTTCTTGTTGTTTCATTTTATCTGCTTTTAAAATACTATCTGTTGCAATATCAATTGCATCAATATTTATTTCTTTATCTAATTTTTCTTGTTTCTTTTGTAGTACATCTTTTCCTGTACTATATAAAGAATCGTATTGTGAATCCAGTGCTTTAGAGAATTGCAATATTTCTGCTTCATCTCTATTGTAAGCAATATATAATAATTCAGCTAATTCCTCTGAATCTAATATATTACTTGTTATCTGTGATGTAGCAAGTGCGCTTGCTATATTTTGACATCTTGTATATAATTCTGAGAAACACATATTGTATATTTCTTCTTTTGAGTAGTTTTCCAATCCACCACCAATTTCTGCTGAATAATAAGAAACTACTACATAAGTTTTTTGTTGTAATACATTTTTATTTGAACTTAATTTTTCTACATAGTCTGTAATATTAATTCCATATTCTAATACATTAACTTTTCTTTTTCTTTCAAATTGAAGTTTTTCCATTAAGGCTCTGTTACCTTGAACTTTTGCTTGTGCTATTTTTGAATCTAATTTATCTATTTCAGTTGCTAAACTATCAACTCTGCTTTTGTATGTTGCAATTATATCTCTTAAATTTAAAGTTCTACTTTGTATGTATAATTGAATTGGAAATCTTAATGTATTTAAGAATTGAACAAATCCTTCTTCAACAGATATTTTTTCTTGTTCACTCATCAAATCGTAATTAACTCCATTACATTGAAGAATCATAACATACTGTGTTCCTTTTTTTCTAACAATCATGTTATCTACTATTTCATCAAATTCCATAAATTGATAAATAGATTCCTGAGTTAGTTCTCCTTGAAATCTTCCATAATTTTCTGATTTTTTATCTTTATCTTTTTCATTTTCTTCTGCTTCATTTACAGAAACCATTTCTTGCTCTTTTTTAGCCTTTGGTTTTAATAAATATATATACAAACCTATTAGAGCAAACATTATTAAAAATATAATGAAAATTAATATTTGTAATATAGGAATCATACTATCCATTTATTTTTCCTCCTTTGTATAACTGTACATTTTTCTATTTTTCTTAAATTTTACATATCTTACTATTATTTCACTAAGTGGTTCACCACCTATTTTTTTTGTAATTGGTATACTCACTATAGTTGGAATTTTTACAGCACCTATTATATATCCAATAAGCGCACAAAAAGCCATTATTATCATTCCTACTGCCTGCATTTTTAATGCCATAAATATTAGTAAAAATACAGAACCTGCAACTGCTCCTATCGCTGTTGTTATTAATGACTTTACCGTAAAAATATATAAAAATCTTGTTTCGCCTTTATAATTACGAGGTATATAATATGTTCCCATAAACTTTCTCCTTTGTTTTAAAACTTCTCTACTATTGTTACTACTATTTTCCAAATAGCATATGATCCGAAAATTACAAATCCTGATACAACTAATCCTATTAATTGTTGTTTTAATTTTGCTTGTGCTTCAGGTGATGCTGTCATGTATTTAATTCCCATATATAAAGTTGCAGCAACTAAAACACCTGCACCAATAGTTGTTAAAATAGAACCCATATCAGCTAAATCTTTAAAGATTCCGTCTCCCTTTATACTTTTTGAACCTGTTTGCCCTTTTTTCATAAATTCATCAGTTTCTTTTTGCATATCACTTAAAGTAAGGGCTTCAACTTTATATAAATTAATATTAAAAATATTTA
>ULTP01059738.1_pt1 | contig 39437 bp, 36 predicted proteins | sample 1957721 | NCBI WGS metagenome assembly ULTP01 (sample SAMEA4835737, study PRJEB28245) | human gut metagenome | biome: gut microbiome; material: fecal sample | place: Denmark | collected 2008 | reverse complement strand
GGTGCCGCTGTGCTGCTTCATCGCTTATGAAGACGGGTTCTTATTTTATCCTGACTGATTCTTGCTTTGCTGCTGCAGGGGATTCGGCGAAAACAGGCAGGGCGTTTTTTGCCGAAAAACAGCAAATTATGACGAGCTCATAACTGTTGTTCAAGTCCAAGCCCCCTCGGATTCGGAATATCGCGAATAATTTCAAGTTTGTTCATGCAGCTGTCATAATAGTATGATATGATAAAAGTGGCGGACAAGTAGTATCGCGCTTGCACCGCCGCAAAACGCTGTATATTTGTCAGCGCTGCTGCATAAGGTTTGCCATCCATGCGGACAAAGTGCTTCCTGACTTGTTTTGTCGGGTCAAAAGCGCTTTTGCCGAAGCGGGCGAGCGGGGCTTCTATTTCCCCGCGCCGACGCGTAGACTATGAAAGGATGGAGGGCAAGCCATGACCCATTCCACTGCACCTGCGCATCCGAAAAAGGCGGCGTACACCCGCGCGGCGCTGTGTCTGCTGCTCAGCGTACTGACTTTCTGCTACGCCGGGCCGCTGCATCAGGACGCGACGACCGTACTCGCTGCCAAGCGGATTCTGCCGGTTTACTCCGTCGAGCGCGACGACCGCGTGATCTCGATTTCCTTCGACGCCTCGTGGGGCGGCGATCAGACCATGCGCATCCTCGATTTGCTGGACGAGTACAATGCCAAGGCGACGTTCTTCCTCGTGGGCATCTGGGTTGACAAATACCCGGAGCTGGTGAAGGAGATTCACGACCGCGGGCACGAAATCGGCAATCACTCCAGCAAACATCCGCACATGACGAAAATCAGCGAAAGCCGAATGCGGCAGGAGCTGTCTGACATGGCGGAGAAGCTGGAAGCGATTACCGGGGAAAAGCCGACGCTGTTCCGTCCACCGTATGGGGACTACAACAACACGGTCGTCAGCGTCGCCCGCAGCGAGGGGTACGAGGTGATACAGTGGAGCATAGATTCGCTGGATTGGAAGAACAAGGGCGCTGCTGATTTGATTCGGCGCGCGACAACAAACGTTGCGCCGGGCGACATTGTGCTCTTCCACAACGATTCTAAATACATTCTCGACGCTTTGCCTACCATTCTGAAGACTTACCACCAGCAGGGGTTCACGCTTATTCCTGTGGGCGAGCTTCTGCTGGAGGGAAACACAACGATCGACGTGCAGGGCAGACAGCATCCCGCAAAAGCGGAGTAGCCCCGCCGTCAAAAAGAAAGGTGAATCGCTATGGAAGAGAACGGAAATTTCCTGCATTTGAGCGGCGTCTTGACGGACAACCCCGTCTACGGGCATGAAGTGTTTGGCGAGAAGTTTTACTATGCCACCCTGTCTGTGCCGCGTCTGTCCGGGGCGGAGGATTTGCTGCCCATCACGGTGTCTGAGCGCCTGATGGATGATACGCCGCTGACCATCGGCTCGAAGCTGGCGCTGGACGGTCAGCTCCGCAGCTACAACAAGGTCATCGAGGGCGCGGGACGCCTGCTCATCACGGGCTTCGCGCAGCATCTGGTTGACCCGGACAGCGACGAGAACCCGAATCAGGTGCAGCTGACTGGCGCGCTGTGCAAGCTGCCCTCCTACCGCACGACCCCCTTCGGCCGCGAAATCGCCGACCTGATGCTGGCGGTCAACCGCGCTTATGGCAAGAGCGATTATATCCCCTGCATCACCTGGGGCCGCACCGCGCGCTTCGCCAGCCACCTGAAGGTGGGCGACAAGGTGACGCTGCTGGGACGCTTCCAGTCCCGCGCGTACCAGAAGCAGCTGCCTGACGGCACGGTCATCGGCAAGACGGCGTACGAAGTGTCCGTCGGTCGCCTGACGATGGCGGATGCAGCGCCCCAGCCCGCGCCGTTTGTCATTCACCCGGAGGAAACCCACACGGTGGAGACGCTCGTGCAGCCTTCGACCCCGGTTCAGGTGAATCCTTTTACCACACCCACAACCTGATACTATTTCCAGATTCAACTGCGCCATCTGCTTGCGCCTTTTTCGCTCTGGCGTCCGCTCACTCCATTTAGCGTAGCGCTGCTACGCTGCATTTCGTTCCCGTTAGCCAGAACGAAAAATTCGCGGCGCATCTTGGCGCATTTTCATTTGGAAATAGTATGATTTTTTCGCCGTCGCTGCCCCTTTTTGCGGGGGGGCGGCGGCTTTTTCAATGCGGAATAAGCAATAGGGGAGTACAAGCAAAAATCCATATCAAAAAAGAAGGAGCCGGTCATGAGAACCGACGCCTTCTTTTCAAGATGGGAAAGTGTGGGGAAATTCGCGAAACCGGGGAAACGCAGCTTAATTCTGCCGCGCGAGCAGCCCGCCGACATCAAAGTGCCGCTTGTCGCCCTCGAAGCCGCAGTAGGAGAAATCGTCGCCCAGCCGGCGCAGCTCCGTCCGAATCTGCTGCATCGGCATTACTTCCGCGTCGAAATTGACCGCGAAGTGCTTCAGGTACGCGCCGCGCATGGTGTCAATCCCCAGCGCGTCGCAGCACCAGTCCAGATAGCGCGTGTTGTTGACGTGGCCGTTGAAATCCAAATCGGTGTAGCGCGGCTGGCGCATTTCGGTTTGCAGCGTGCCGGACACCTCGGTCACGGCGGCGGGCAAACCCAGCGGCGCGAGCAGGTCGGAGTTGTCGGGCATCAGCGCCTTCACCACGTCGAGCTTCGTCATGCTGCGTGTGCCGAGGTCAAGCAGCACCCACAGCGTCGCGGCGCGTCCGATTTCGATGCCATTGCTGTCGCGGAAAATAAAGTAACGCGGGAAGAAGCAACGGCGCACGGGCATCGGGAACGTCTCGACGGAGAACGTCTCCTCGAACGCCGGATAGCGATCCATATCGACCTCCACGCGCGTGAGCACCCACGCGGTATTCTTTGCCAGCAGGGCACTGCGCCCCAGACCAAGGCGCTCGGAGTGCTGTCCGGCGGCTTCCTGCATCACTTCCAGAATCGCGCTGGGCTTCATGCGGGCGTTCAAATCGGTCTGGTAGGAGCGAACAGTGAAATCCTCCTTGTAGATTTTGAGCATAATGGGTATCCTTCCTTTGGTCATTTTGTTGATAAAAGCAACCAATATAGAAAAGGCTGCAAGAATATTATACGCCATCAGCAGGAAAATGGCAAGTGCTTTTCGCATGAGCGGAGAAAAATCCGCATAGAAAAAACGGGCTGCACCACTCAGTGCAGTCCGCTGGGGGATGGGCACGTTGTCGCACTTCCGCCCATCCTGCTTCTGCTGATTAGTCCTGCGCGTTCCGCAGTTCTGCCAGGCAGCTCTTGCAGACGAGCTTGCCCTTGTAGGGAACGACGTCACGGGCATCAGAGCAGAAAATGCAGCTCGGATGATACTTCTTGAGGATGATTTCGTCACCTTCGACGAAAATTTCCAGCATGTCCTTCACGCCAATGTCCATCGTGCGACGAAGCTCGATGGGCAGGACGATCCGACCAAGGGTATCCAACTGACGCACAACACCGGTAGACTTCATAGTAATTTCTCCCTTCCGTTCGATAGCGGTAATGTTGCCATGAGGGATTGTCCGGCACTCCTGCACAGCACAGGACGATTCCACATATTGCATTGTCATTCTACATTTTTTTCTAACGTTTGTCAAGGGGTTTTCATGAATTATAAGTTTTTTCTTGCTATTTTCAAGAAAAAGATTTCGAGATACGCTTGAAAAGTTCCGTGGTTTGGCGCGCAAACAATATACAGATATGCACAAAGTGAATATAACATCCGTGCTAAATTGCTTCTGAAAGGAGAAGTATTTATGGGCAGGGTATTTTTCATCTTGACAACGCTGTCGCTGATGCTGGCACTGCTCACAAACCGTGCGCCTTCAGCGGCGTCGGCGCTGCTGAACTCGGCGGAAAGCGGCGTTTCGCTGATGTTGACGCTGCTGGGAACGATGACGCTCTGGAGTGGCTTGATGGAAGTGCTTCTGCGCACGGGCGACGTGGCGAAACTTGGGCTGCTTATCCGAAAACTATTCGGCAGACACAGCCGTGCGCTTCCGGACGCTGATTGCTGGGAGGCAGTCGGCATGAATCTGGCGGCGAACGTCCTCGGTCTGGGGAATGCCGCCACGCCGCCGGGTGTGTCCGCAGCGAAGCAATTGGCGGTGCACGGCGAGCCGGGACTGCGCGTGCTGGCGCTGCTGCTGGTGCTCAATAATTCCGGCCTGCAGGTGCTGCCGACGACGGTGCTGACGCTTCGTCAGGCGGCAGGCGCACAGCATCCGGCGGACATTTGGGGCGCTATGCTGATTTCGTCCGCCGCCGCGACGGCAGCCGGGGTCATTCTGCTGGGCGTGTACGACAAAATCCGCCAAAAAGGAGCGAATCCGCATGGAGAAAGCCGCCGCCGTCATCCTCATCCTGACCGTTCTGCTGATTCTTCTGCGCGGCAAATGCGCGGGCGTTGAGGTCTACGGCGCGTTCCTCTCCGGCGCGAAGAAGGGCATGGACGCCGCGTGGCAGCTCCTGCCCGCGCTGACGGGGATGCTGCTCATGCTTTCCTTGATGAACGCCTCCGGGCTGACGGCGCTTCTTGTACGCCTACTATCGCCCTTGACGGCAATATTGAACCTGCCGCAGGAGGTCGCGCCGATGCTCATCCTCCGCCCGATGACCGGGTCGGGCAGTTTGGCGGCGCTGCAGGAGATTTTCGCGCAGTACGGCGCGGACAGCCGCGTTGGGAGAATCGCGTCGGTGCTGATGGGGTCAAGCGAGACGATTTTCTACACGATGAGCGTCTATCTCGGCGCGGCGGGCGTGAAAAAGCTGCCGGGCGCGCTGGGCGTGTCGCTGCTGTCCTACCTGACGTGCGCGTGGGTTTGCGGGCTAATCTGCTGAAAAATCAGGAAAATCGCTTGCAGGAAAGGGGAAAATCATGTATAATAAACAGGTATGCCGGATGAAAGGAGCGAAGGAAATGCTGGAAATCATCGGGGACAGCCGCGCGGTGGCTCGTGCGGCGATTCAGCTGGCGATGACGGCGACACGCGAGGAAGAAACCGAGCTGAAGGCATCGCTGACCGAAAAGGATATTGTCGGCGCGGCATCGGACTTCGGCGGCACATTCGTGGATTCGATGATGAAAATGATTGAGCGTGCCGTGGTCGCCGCCAAGCGCGAGGGCGTCATCAGTGATACGCACCGCGAGGAAGGCGCAGTTGCTGGGGCAGCGCACGACGCGGTGTGCCAAGTCAGCGAGAAGGCGATGGGCTTTTCCGTCGGCGGTAAAATCGGCGTCGCCCGCTCCGGCGAGCATGTGGCGGTCGCGGTGTTCTTTACCGTGGGCTTAGTGCATCTCAACGAGGTCGTCGTCGGCATGGGACACCGGGCGATTTGAGCCTACATAAAAGGTCAACAAAAGGAGACATCAACGCATGGTGCTGAATATTGCCATGGATGGCCCTGTCGGGGCAGGAAAATCAAGCATTGCGGACGCCGTCGCCAAGCGGCTGGGCATCCTCCATCTTGACACCGGCGCGATGTACCGCGCCATCGGTCTGACCGCGCTGGAGAAGGGCGTTCCCGTGCAGGACGAACAGGCGGTTACGGCGCTGTGCCAGTCGTTGTCAATGACGGTGGGCCACGCGGCGGATGGTCAGCATACCCTCGTGGATGGCCGCGACGTGACGGGTTTCATCCGCACGCCGGAGGTCAGCATGGCGGCGTCCACCGTCGCCAAATACGCGGGTGTGCGCGCGGCAATGGTCGCGCTCCAGCGCCGCCTTGCGCAGGAAACGCCCATGCTGGTGGATGGCCGCGATATTGGCACGCGTGTGCTGATGAACGCGCCCGTCAAAATCTTCCTGACTGCCAGCGCCGAGGAACGCGCCCGCCGCCGCTATCAGGAGATGGTCAATAAGGGCATGGACGCGAATTTCGATGATGTGCTGCGCGATCTGCGCGCCCGCGACGAACAGGACACGCACCGCGCTGTTGACCCGCTCCGTGCGGCAGAGGACGCCGTGACGGTCGATTCGACGCACCTGACGTTTGACGAGGTGGTCGAGGCGATTCTGCGCATCGTCGCGGACAAGACGGGGGGCGCATGGGCATGAGCGAGCAGAATCAGCCGGAAAAGAAGAAGAATTTCCAGCATCACATGGCTGTTCCGGGCAAAAAGGGCATCATCTATACGATTGCGCGCGGAATTTTCTGGATTTACTTCCACCTGTTCTGCTTTATGCACTGCACGGGCAGGGAGAAGCTGAATCTCGACGCGCCATACATCGTCATCGCGAATCACACGTCCTTCGCAGACCCGATTATTGCCGCGATGCTGATTCGCCGCTACGAAGTGAACTTCCTGGGGAAAATCGAGCTGGCGAAAGCGCCCGTGGTCGGAAAACTGCTGATGCACCTGCACATGATTCCCGTTGACCGCCACCACAGCGACATGGAGGCGATGCGCGCCTGTCTGCGGGTGACGAAGGCGGGCGGCGTGCTGGGCATTTTCCCCGAAGGCACGCGTCACAAAGAGGGGATTATGGAGCACGTTGAGTCCGGCGTGGCGCTGATTGCCCTGCGCAGCGGCGTGCCGATGATTCCCCTGTACATCGGCGGCAAACCGCGCCTGTTCCGCCGTCTGGACGTGCGCGTCGGCGACCCGATTGCGATGGACGACCTGCGTGCGCGCGGCGTGAACCGCGACACCTGCGAGGAGCTGCTTGCCCGCATCACCGAAACCTACCGCGCACTGACGGCACACCCGGAGGCGTGAGTAGCCAAAACGCGGAAAATCCTGATTTTGCGCGCTTTTTTCGCGAACAAAAAATTTTTTCAAAAAAAATTGCGAAGGAAGCAGGAAAATCAGAAGATATGTAGAATCAATATAGAGGTCAGAAAATGGTCTGACCATGCTGGAAAGGATGCAAACGGGAAATGCCGATTGAAATCGCGGCTCATGCGGGGTTCTGCATGGGCGTCCGCCGCGCGGTCGAAAGCGCCGTGCAGGTGGCGGACAGCGGCGTGCCCTCTTGTACGCTGGGGGAACTGATCCACAACCCGACGGTCGTGGACATGCTTCGTCAGCGCGGGATTCCGCCGGTCGCTTCCGCCGAGGAAGCAGCGGGTCGGCAGGTGCTCATCCGCAGTCACGGCGTCGCGCCGGAGGTCATCAAGCAGCTGGAAAATGCCGGCTGCAAGGTGGTTGACCTGACCTGCCCCTTCGTCAACAAGCTCCACCGCGTCGTCGCGGAGGACACGAGCGAGGATTGCCCGCTGATTATGGTGGGCGAGCGGGAACACCCGGAGGTCAAGGGGACATGCGGCTGGGCGCGCGGCAAGGTCTACGTCGTGGCGACGGCGGAGGAAGCGGCGCAGCTGCCCGAAATGGATCAGGCGGCAGCCGCCGTGCAGACGACCTTTCCCCCGGAGCGCTGGGAGGCGATTGTCGCCGTACTGCGCGGGCGTGTCCAGCATTTGAAGGAGCATAACACCATCTGCAACGCCACCGCGGTGCGCCAGCGGGAAGCTAAGAAGCTTGCCGCGGCATCTGACGCTATGATTGTCGTCGGCGGCCGCACCAGTGCGAACACGCACAAGCTCTTTGAGGCGTGCAAGGCGCTTTGCCCCCGAACAATTTTGGTAGAGTGCGCGGCGGAAATTCCGCCTGCCTTTGCAAATATTCATTCCGATAAAATTGGAATAACCGCCGGTGCTTCCACACCGGATGGCTCATTAGAGGAGGTTGCAACCCATATGACCGACAACGAAAACATGGCTCAGTCCTCTGACTTCACCATGGACGCCATCGTGGCCACGATGACGCGCATCAAGGCTGGACAGACGGTGACCGGCAAAGTTGTGCAGGTGACCCCGGACGAAGTGTATGTGAACATTGGCTACAAGGCCGATGGCATCATCAAGCGCTCCGACCTGACCCAGCAGGACGTCAAAGAAGGTGACGAACTGGAAGCTGAGATCGTCAAAGTGAACGACGGCGAAGGCAATGTCGTTCTGTCCCAGCGCAACATCGTCAACCGCAAGGCGTGGGAAGCGCTCGTCGCCAAGTACGACGCGGGCGAGTATGTCAAGGGCGTTGGCAAGGAAGCCGTCAAGGGCGGCCTGATTGCTGATGTTGAGGGCGTGCGTGCTTTCGTGCCCGCCTCCCAGCTCGCGCAGCACTATGTTGACAAGATTGAAGAGTTCGTTGGCAAGGAAATGGAACTCAAGATCATCGAAGTGGACAAGCAGAAGAAGCGCATCGTGGCTTCCCGCAAGGCTGTCATTGCTGAGCAGACCGCTGCCCGCAAGAAGGCTGCTTGGGAGAACCTTGAAGAGGGCGCTATCATCCACGGCGTCGTTCGCCGCCTGACCCAGTTCGGCGCGTTCGTCGATGTCGGCGGTGTGGACGGCCTGATTCACATCACGGATCTGTCCTGGGGCCACATCAACCATCCGTCCGAGGTCGTCAAGCCCGGTCAGGAAGTTGACGTGAAGATTCTGTCCCTCGACCGCGAACGTGAGCGCATCCAGCTTGGCTACAAGCAGCTCCAGCCCCGTCCGTGGGATAACGCCGCCGAGCGCTATCCGGAAGGCTGCATCGTCGAAGGCAAGGTTGTCCGTATTGCGGACTTCGGCGCGTTCGTCGAGCTCCAGCCCGGTCTGGATGGCCTGGTGCACATCTCCCAGTGCGCGCAGAACCGCGTCGCGAAGGTCACTGACGCCGTGCAGGAAGGTCAGATTGTCCGCGTGAAGGTGCTGAGCGTTGACACCGAGAAGAAGCGCATCTCCCTGTCCATCCGTCAGGCCGCCGAAGACGAATTCTCCTTCGACGACGAGGCGATGGGCGAGGAAGCTCCCGCGGACGCGGAAGAAGCGCCCGTGCAGGAGTAATTGCGGAATTTCTGATTTCGCCCCGCAGCAGGAGGCAAGTGGGATACTGCTTGTCTCCTGCTTTCTTATTATATTGCGGGGGATTTTTGGCTTCTCGAAGCGACGAGGGGGCAATGAAAACCATCATCAAAGCGAGGAGAATTGCTATGCCGCGCTGCATCATCCTGACGCCGCTGTATGCGGGCGAAGAGCTGCCGTGGATTGCGCCGCAGCCGGGGGATTTCCTGATTTGCGCGGATGGCGGCTGGGCGCGCGCGCGGCAGTTCGGGCTGAAGCCGCAGCTGGTCGTGGGGGATTTTGACTCCATGCCGCCTGCAATGCGCCCGGATGTGCCCACGCTGACCTTGCCGACGGAAAAAGATGATACGGATTTGGTCGTCTGCCTGCATGAAGGGCGCAAACGCGGGTACACTGAGTTTATCCTCGCGGGGGCGATTGGCGGGCGCTTCGACCACACGCTATCTTGCCTGCAATGCGCGGCGGACTGCGCCTTGCGCGGCGAACGCGCGTGGCTGGTGGACGGGCAGAATCGCGCGACGATTCTTGCGCCAGGCACGCATCATTTGCCGAAAATGCCGGGGCGAAAGCTGTCGCTGCTGGCGTATTCGCCGGAGGTGCGGGATGTGACGCTGACGGGTGCGAAATGGACGCTCACCCGCGCGACGCTGACGTACCGCTATCCGCTGGGGTGCAGCAACGAGTTCGCGGCGGACATGGCGGAGGTCACCTTCCGCGAAGGGCTGCTGATGGTGTGTTTCAGTGCGGATAAAAATCCTTGACTTTCGTGAAAAACCGACAAACTTTTGCAAGCTGCGGAAATTCCCTTGTCCTGCGGGGCGAAAAATGGTACAATAAACCCTACCCGCAGAGGAATCTGTACGCAATGAAAGGGGCGCTGGCGCGATGGAACTGGGCAAGCTGCTGACGGAAGGAAAAGGCAAACGCGTTTACGCAACCGACGATCCGGATCAGGCAATCGTGTACTTCAAGGATGAGGCAATGGCGTTTCATGGGCTGAAGCGCGGGCGGATTCTGGGCAAGGGCGAAGTCAACAACGCGATTAGCGAACAGTTCTTCAAAATGCTGGAAGAAAACGGCATCCCGACGCACTACCTGCGACGGCTGGATGCGCGGCAGAGCCTTGTCAAGCGATGTCAGATTCTGCCGGTATCCGTGAAGGTGCGCAACCGCGTGGCGGGGTCGCTGGCGAAGCGCATCGGTCTGCCGACTGGCACGAAGCTGGACACGACCGTCATCGAGCTGGAACTGAAGGGCAGCGAGATGGACTACCCGCTCATCAACATCACGCATGTTGAGGCGCTGCATCTTGCGACGCGCGAGGAAATGAACTACGTCATCGAGACGGCACGGAAAATCAATCAAATTTTGTCGGATTTCACGTCGGAAATCGGCGTAGAGCTGGTGGATTTTAAGCTGGAGTTCGGGCGCTACCACGGTCAACTGCTCGTTGCGGATGAAATCAGCCCTGATTCCGCGCGCTTCTGGGATGCCCGGACGCATGAGCCGATGGATCTCGACCGCTTCCGCCGTGATTTGGGCGGCGTTGAGCAGGCGTATCAGGATTTGCTGCACAGGATGATGGGCGAATAAAAACTGTATTTCTGCCCGTCTGCCGCGATAAAAAAATCGTTTGCAAGGCTTGATTTCTGCGGAAATCGGGTCTTTTTTTGTTGACAAAGGCGACAATTATCGTTATAATAATAGATATGTTGCTTATTTTTGTGGGGGGGGGCAAAATATGGAAAACATAGGCGAAAAAATCATGCAGGCACGCAAGACAAAGGGAATGACGCAGGACACACTGGCGCAGCTGGTCAACGTGTCGCGGCAGACGGTGTCGCACTGGGAGAACGGGCGCGCCATGCCGGACGTGGCGACGGCGGCGCAGCTGTCGAAGGTGCTGGATGTGAACTTCCTGGCGGACGAAGCGGCAGAAGACGCGGCAGTCCAGCCGCCTGAAGCCGTACCGGCGGTGCAGGCGCCGGTACAGGAAACGCAGGAACAAACCGACGATCGGTTTGTTAATCCGCCGAAGCAGCCCAATCAGCGCAAGCGAATCGCGGTCATCTGCGCGGCGGTCGTCATCATCGTGGCGGCGGTTGTCGGCATTGTGCTGCCGATGCTGCCCAAGGCGCAGGCGCAAATCGAACTGTCCTATCCGCCGGAAAATGCGTACATGATGAAAGAAGACGGCGGGTTTGTCGGCTGGATGATTCACTTTTACAGCACGAATGTCAGCGACGTGCCGTTCACGCCGACCTATGCGCAGGCAAAATGGTATGTGGGAGATAAACTAAATGGTTCGTCGCCTGCTGTTGATTACAATTACATGCGCAACTGGATGGAGAGCGAAGCGCTCGTCAAGGGCGAAACGCCGCTGGATTTGTACTTCGGAACAGACAGACAGAATGTCGATCGCGGCGTGTTCATCATCTCCGGCACGGATGCGAACGGTCACGAGCTGAAATTTTCTATCAGCATTGACCTGATTCACGAGTTTCCGCCAGAATCAGAAAACTGAACACTTGTTCGCAAGAATCGTCCCTTCGGGGGCGATTTTTTTGCGTTTTGGCGGAAAAAAGCGCGACATAAGGCAAATGTACACGTTTTGAGCGCGATATCGGGCGAATGTAAACATCGTGAGCGTGACATTTGGGGGGTGCGGCGCTACAATGCAGACAGAACCAAGCGACAAAGAAGGGAGGAACATGACGTACCGGGGATGGTTGCTGGTGGGCATCGCGCTGCTGCTGACCGCGCTGAGCGGAACGCAGACAAGCCTCTGCCAGCGAATGAGAAGCGTACCTGTTTACCGCGGCCTGACGTACTGGGAGGTTCAACAGATTGCGAAGGCCGCACCGACGAGCATCACCCCGTGCGGGGAGGACACCATCCGCCGCTGGGTGAGCGGACGTTACCAAATCGCCCTGCGCTTCAACAGATACGACGTCTGTCTGGGCGTGGAGGAAGAAATCGACGGATAAGGAAAGGGGAAAACAATTATGATGAAGAAACTGACGGCGCTGTTGCTGTGCGTCGCAATGCTGATGGTCGGCGTGGTGGCACAGGCGGAAAGCGGGTATGAGTACATCAAGGCGTACTTGGCAGACGACCTTTCGCTGGATGAGCTTTCGTTGTATGGAGGCGTTTCAACGAAGATTGATTTTGCGAGTAATACAGATAATTCTACCGTCTTGGCGTTCGAGGTTACGAGTTCAAAAGTTGTTTTGATAGGCGATAATGCAAATGGCGAATTTGAAGGAACTACGTGGCAGGTGGACGTGTCTGATTTCTTGAAAGTCTTGCAGCTTTTCTGCGATTCTTTCAGTGACTTCCAAGAGAAAATGGATGATGGATATACGTTTGTCATTATGCTGGCAAACGGCGACGATGCGGCTATGATTGATTCGCCTGAAGAAGCGGCTGAGCTTTCGGCAATCCTCAGCGGAAATTAAGGAGATACAGATATGAAAAAGTTTCTGGCACTTCTGCTGTGCGTTTCAATGCTGATGGTCGGTGTGGTGGCACAGGCAGAAAGCGGGTATGTGTTTCTGAAAACATTCTTCAGCGACAGTGAAGAGTTGGGTGCGGGTTTCTCGCAAAGTACGGATATATCAGGGGACAGCAAGTGGTGGCTTACAGTGATATTTGATTTTGGTAGCGAATCAATTGGGCTGATGGGCTGCAATGCAAGAGGAAAAGGCGAAGGAACAATATGGAGTACGGAAAGTTCTTCTGAATTTATGGTGTATTTGGAGACGGTATTGACGGCATGGAGCCTTATCGAAGAGAACATGGACGAGGGTTATACGTTTCATGTAATGTTCATTTTTAGCGACGATTCTAACATGAGCGTTAATTCCGAAGCCGAGGCACAGGCAATCCTTAGCGCCCTTCAAGACAATTAAACAGTGAGAAAAGGAAGGAAAGAAACATGAAAAAGTTTGTAGCGGTCTTGCTGTGCGTCGCAATGCTGATGGTCGGCGTGGTGGCACAGGCGGAAAATGGATATACCATCATTCAGGCGTATCTGAACAGCGACAATTGTTCCAATCTGACGGAAATCTACTCGAACACGCTCGACGAGGACAACGAGTATAAAACGCTTACGCTGGCATTTAATTTGGAAAGTCAAACGATTATCCTGATTGGTGATAACTGGCAGGGGCACACCGAAGCAACTCTCTGGATTGCAGACGATGTGCTTGAAGTGCTGAATGTCATGCTTACGTTCTGCGATGCTTGGGACACGGTGGAAGACGCGATGGACGAAGACTATTCGTTCTCCATCTGGCTTATGGCGAATGACGATGACAACCCGACAATCATTGAGTCCAAGGAAGAAGCGGAAGCACTGATTGCAGCCATTGCAAGTCTGGCAGATAACTAATCACCTACAAAAATATACCCCCAAGGAGGCTTTCACCATGCCCACCATCGTATCCTTCTACCAGCGCTTCCCGAACGAAGCGCCGCCGCTGAACCTGTCCGCTTTCGACCACACGGGCTACACCTATGCCGAAAACTTCCGCCGCAATGAGCGCTGCTATGAAGCGGAACAGTGCGAGGTGACGAGCGACGACGGCAGCGTGGTGCTGTCGCTGGACGTGCGCATTCGTCCGCGCGGCGGCGAAATTGAGGCGCTTCCGCGGGTGATGCTGTCCGTGTACAGCGAGGGAATGCTGTTTCAGGTGCGCCGGATGGAGCTGCGCACGGGGGATACGACGTACGCGATTCTGCCCGACAACGTGCAGCAGTACACCATGCGCGGCGACACGGACGGCGGCTTTCTGGAAACGATGGCGATTCCGCTGGGGAAAGTCGGCATGAAGATGCTGCTGGAAGCGTCGGATGCGGCGGAGGCACGGTGGGTGATTCAAGGCGCGCGGACGGCGCAGACGCTGCCCCTCACGGCGGCGCAGAAGAAGGCGATTCACCGCTTCTGCATGGACTGCGAGGAATCCGCCATCACCTACCAGTCTGCGTTCCTGTGGTACAAGGATTACTGCACAAAAGCCTGACACACAACTTACTCTCCCTTCCTGCGTCCACAGCTTGCACCTGTGGACGCGTTTTTTGTGCTTTGTGCTTGACAAAAAACAGACAGATGCATATACTAAAATTGCGACGAAAAGGCGCGAAAAAGGAGGCTTTTTTTCATGTTCAATAACATCGGTCACAAGATTCAGGTGTTGGCGAAGGTGCTCTGCTGGATTGGCATCATCTGCTGGGTCATCACGGGGCTTGCCCTCATGGCTGGCGGCTCATCCATGACGTATCGGCTGAACGGCGAGTTTGTGCGGGCTAATAGCGGCGCGGGCGTTGTCGCGGGCATCCTGACCATCATCGTCGGTGTGCTGGTCTCGTGGATTGGCTCGTTCCTGCTCTACGGCTTTGGTCAGCTGGTGGAGGACACCCACGCGATTCGCGCAAACACGGAAAGCAAGAAAGACGCATAAAAAAGGGAACCCGAATCCTCACTTTTCAGCAGGGGAAACGGGTTCCTTTTCTTTGCGCTTATTTCTGCAAGTCCGTGCGGATAATCAGCAGCATGTCATGCGCCATGCCGTCCGCCACGAGGTCGAAGCTCGGCACATTCGCCATCTGGCTTTCGAGGTTGTCGAAGAGGTCAAGCGCCTTCTGCACGTCGCCGCTCAGCAGGTCAAGCCCTTCTTCGGTCAGCTTCGCCTTGAGTTCCGCCAAGCCGTCGGAAAGCTCCGTCATGCCGCCCGACAGCGTGTTTGCGCCATCGTAGAGCTGGGACGCGCCGTTGCCCGCCTGCGCCACGCCGTCGGTGTACGCCTTCAAGCCGTTCACGAACGTCTCCACGGATGCCAGCTGCTCCTTCAGGCGCTTGAGCGAATCCACCGCCGCGGCAATGGTCGCCTTCTTTTCGCGGACGGTGTTCTGCACGTCCGAACTGGCGTAGTTCTCTTCCACCAGCTTGTCAATCTGCTCGGTCACAGCGGCTTCCAGCTTCGCCTGCACATCGGCGGATGCGAAATTCTCTTCCACCAGCTGATTTTCCTGTTCGGCGACGGCGGATTCAATCTTCGCCTTGATGTCGTCTGATGCCATGTTCTGGGCAATCAGCTGATTTTCCTGCTCGGTGACGGCGGATTCAATCTTCGCCTGGATGTCGTCTGACGCCATGTTCTGCGCGACCAGCTGATTTTCCTGCTCGGTCACAGCCGCTTCGATTTTCGCCTTGATGTCATCGGACGCCATGTTCTGCGCGACCAGCTGATTTTCCTGCTCGGTCACAGCCGCTTCGATTTTCGCCTTGATGTCATCGGACGCCATCATCTGGTCAACCGCCGCGCTGATCTGCTTCTGCTGCGCGTCCGGCACCTGACCCGCCGCAACCGCGTCCTGATACTGCTGCGCCGTCATATTGAGACCCGCCTGCGCCAGCACGCCCTCAAGCACTTGCGCCTGAACCGCCTGCGTCACGCCGGCGCGGATGGTGTCCTCCTGCGCTTGAACCGCGTCCTGCACCTGCGCCTGAACCGCCTGCGTCACTGCCGCGCGAATGGTGTCTTCCTGCGCCGCAACTGCCTGACGCACCTGTTCCTTCACTACGTCGGTCACAGCGGCGCGGATGGTTTCTTCCTGCGCTTGAACCGCGTCCCGCACCTGACCGCGCACCACTTCGGTCACGGCCTCGCGAACCTTGTCCTCCTGCGCCATGACTGCCTCGCGAACCTGTGCCTTCGCCAAAGCCTCGATGGTCTTGTCAATGACAGCGGGGTCAAGCTGGGCAATCAGGTCGTCCAGCACGGCTGCGTAGTTGCTGGCGGTCAGCGCCGGCACTTCGATGCTCAGCGCATCCAGTCCCGCAGCGGCCAGCTGCGTGTTCGCGGTATCCAGCACAGCGGCAAACAGCTGCGCCGCGCCGTCGTTGAGAGCGCTGCTGTTGCTGCTTAGCGTATCCAAGCCGTCTTTGAGCGTCTTTACGCCGTCCAGCAGGGTGATGGAGCCCTCTTTGAGCTGCGCCGCGCCGTCAAAGAGCGTGTTCAGCGCGGTCAGCAGTTCGTGAATATCCTCGTTGCTTTCGGGAATGTCCGAGCCGTCCGCCAGCGCGTTCAGCCCCGCCGTCAGGTCGCTGACGAGGGTGTGCGCGTCCGCCGCGTGGTCGGAGAGTGCGTCGGTCAGCACCTTCACGGGCTGCGCCGTCGCAATCGTCATCATCCAGTTCAGGTCGGCATGATCCACATGCGCCGTCATGGTGAAGGAATCGGGCAGTTCCAAATCGGCATCCGCGCCGGGGATGCCGAAGCCCATCAGGAAGCTGTGCGCGCCGTCGGTCAGCACCGCGCCGTTGTCCACGGTCACGCTGGTCACGTCGTCCGTCAGCGGCATCACCGTCACGGCGAGGAAGGGGGATTCGGCACGGTAGGAGACGGTCATCACCAGTTCGCCGGATGCGTTTTTCACGTCCGCGGCGGTGACTTCCTTGCCGTCCAGCGTCATGTGGACGACGGGGGTCACGTTCAGCGCCTTGTCCGACGTGCCCTGATAGATGATGCTGTTTCCGTTGGCTTTCCACGTCACGGTTTCGCCGCTCTGGGTGAATTTTTCTGTGCCGCCGACGTTTTCCAGCGCGGTCAGCAGCGTCCGGTCGTCGATTTCCGCCAAAGCGTCGCCGTTTTCAAGGCGAACGTTGTCAATGACGGTCAGCGCGTCGCCGGCGGCATTCGTCACGGCATAAACACGCTCGTGTTTCACGGTTTCCGCGCTGGCAAAGCAGGTCAGCGTCATGCAAAGCGCAGTGATAAGAGCAAAAGCACGCTTTTTCATCGGATTTTTCCATCCTTTCTACCAATAAGGTCAGTTCTTCACGTTCATTTTCAGCATCGTGTGGATAATCACCTTGTCCAGCACCAGCAGTACCGCCGGCAGCAGGAACAGCACGACCAACACCGAGCACAGCGCGCCGCGCGCCATCAGAGAGCACATGGAGGAAATAATATCGACATTGGAGTACAGCCCCACGCCGAACGTCGCGGCGAAGAAGCCGATGCCGCTGACGAGAATCGACTGCGCGGAGGACGCGACCGCCTTGCTGACGGCCTCGCGCTTGTCAGATCCCGCACGGCGGTTCTGCAAGTAGCGCGTCGTCATCAGGATGGCGTAGTCCACCGTCGAACCGAGCTGAATGGTCGAAATCAGAATCGGCGCGACGAACGGCAGCGTCACGTTCGTGTAGTAGGGGATGCACAGGTTCGCGGCAATTGCGGTTTCAATGACGGCGACCAGAATCACCGGCAGGGAAATCGAGCGCAGCACCAGCGCGATAATCAGGAAAATGGCGATAATGGAAATCAGGCTGACGACCTCGAAGTCGTGGTCGGTGCAGGAAATCAGGTCTTTCGTGCAGGGCGCTTCGCCGATGAGCATCCCGCCCTCGTCGTACTTTTTGAGGATTTCGTTCAGCTCATCAATCTGCCGATTCACTGCGTCGGAGGAAATGATGTATTCCGAGGAAATCAGCATCAGCTGGTATTCGTCGCTCTTGAGTTCGCTGAGGATTTCGTCCGGCACGATGCTTTCGGGGATGCCCGCGCCCAGCAGCGAGTCAATCGACAGCACCTGCTTCACGCCATCGACTTCCGCCATTTCGTCCGTCATGGCGACGACGTCCTTCTGCGGCACGTCCGCATTGACCAGCACAAGGTGGTTCGTGGACACGTCAAAGTTTTCGGACAGTTTCGTGTTCGCCTTCACGCTTTCCAGCTCCTGCGGCAGGCAGGCGGACATGTCGTAATACTTGCCGACGTTATTGTAGCCGTAGAATGCCGGGATGCACAGCACAATCAGGATGACGAACAGCACCTTGTAGTGCTTCGTGACGAACTTGCTGATGCCCGCAACGCTGGGCAGCAGCGGCTTGTGCGAGGTCTTTTCCAGCGCGCGGTCAAGGAGGCGGATGACGCAGGGCAGCAGGATGACCGTGCCCAGTACGCCGAGGATAACGCCCTTGCTCATCACGATGCCGAGGTCACGGCCGAGCGTGAAGCTCATGAAGCAAATGGCGACGAAGCCCGCGACCGTCGTCAGGCTGCTGCCGACGATGGAGGAAATGGTCTTGCAGATGGCGCTTGCCATCGCTTCGTCCTTGTCCGAATAGGTCTGCTGCTCTTCCTTGTAGCTGTGCCACAGAAAGATGGAATAGTCCAGCGTCACGCCCAATTGCAGCACGGCGGCGACTGCTTTGGTGATGTAGGAAATCTCACCGAGGAAGTAGTTCGTGCCCATGTTCCACAGGATGCTCACGCCGATGCACAGCAGGAAGATAAACGGCAGGAGGATGGAGTCCATCGTCAGCATCAGCACGACGCAGCACAGCGCAACGGCGATGGCGACGTAGATGGCTTCCTGATCCTCCACCAGCTGCTTGGTATCGGTCACAACCGCCGACAGACCGGACACGAAGCACTGCTGCCCCGCAATCTTGCGAATCTGCGCAATGGCTTCCATCGTCCCTTCCGCCGACGACGTGTCATCGAAGAACACCGCCATCAGGCGCGCGTCGCCCTTCTCGAAGATGTTCCGGTATTCGTCCGGCAGAATCTCGGAAGGAATCGTGCCCTTGGTGATGGACGCATAGCCGATGACCGTATCCACATGCGGCACGTCGCGGATGGCGTCCTCCAGCGCCTGCTGGTCGGTTTCGCTCATCCCTTCCGTGATGCACAGGGAGAACGCGCCCTTGCCGAACTCTTCCATCAGGATGTTCTGCCCCTTGACCGTGTCAAGGTCTTCCGGCAAATAATACAGCAGGTCATACTTGACCTTTGTGGCGTTCATGCCCAGCACCGACGGAATCAGCATCAGCAGACAGATGATGACGACGGCAACACGGTGCTTGACAATCCACCTTGCGAATCGGTTCACAACAGTTCCTCCTTTTCTGAAATCCATAACTTTTAGTGAACAATGTGTTGACTTTCTCAACGAGAGATAGTATAATAGCATGTGTACCGAAAATCAATCATCAGATTCAGTTTCGGACGCTGATTAAGCAACAGGACAAACGCCAATTGCGGAAACAATCAACAAAATTGGTGAAAGAGTTGAAAAACAAGGGGGTCGCCATGATGACAGAAAAGGATACGATGCAGGTTAAGCCGGAGAAGAAGGAAGACCGCCGGGTGCGCCGGACGAAGAAGCTGCTTACCCACGGGCTGATTCAGCTGATGAAGGAAAAGCAGGTGCAGGACATTACCGTGCGCGAGCTGGCAGATTTGGTGGACGTCAACCGCGGCACGTTCTACCTGTACTACCGCGATATATTCGACATGCTGGACAGCATCGAGCAGGAGCTGTTCAATCAGGTGAACCAGCTGATTGCCGCGCATAAGGGCGAAACCGTGCTTACGCATACACTGCCCGTGCTGAAGGAGCTGTTCCATTTGGTGGAGGAGAACAAGGAACTGTGCCAAGTGCTGCTGGGGCAGAACGGCGATATGAAGTTCCTGAAGAAGCTGTCCGACGTGGTGCAGGAGGCCTTCCGCCGCGAATGGCTGATGATGAAGAAGGACGAAGTGACGTTCGATTACAGCTATGCGTTCGGCGCGCTGGGCTTTGTGGGTCTGCTGCGGACGTGGCTGGAGCGCGACTGCGTGGAGAAAGCCGACGACATGGCAGTCCTCAGCGACCGCATGATTCGCTTGGGGCTGACCAGCAGCCTGCAAACGCCATAAGCCATTATTAAGGAAGTAATTGGGCAGGGAAGTCCTGTGCAAGCAGCTTTTTTGCGGAACATGCTGCCCACGCGCCATCTGTATCGTCAAAACTTCTGCCAAAACAGCGCATGGAGAAGGCGTATTGTCTGCTGGCGAAACAGATGCACATTGCAACCGGAAACTTTCACGGCGGGGGGAGTCCAGAGGGGGCTGTCGCTCAGACTTGGACATTCGACAGCCCCCTCTGGGCGTTCTTTGGTTACTTTCTGTCGCAACAGAAAGTAACAGAATCGCTTCCGCAGAAGCGACTGAAGCCGCGAAAAAAGTCAAGTCTGCTATTGAAGTCACGCAAGACACATCCCCAATTCCATCCCATATTCCGTCAGCAACCGACGAAAAAACCCTCAGCCGCTTGCATTTGCCGCGCAAGTGTCCTATAATGAAGAGGACGCGCGAAACACGTCTATTTTCGCTGCGTTCGGGAAAATGGCAAAGGAGCTGCTTCCGCTTTGAAGAAAAAATCCGTTTTCGCCAATCAGACCATGCGCATGGGGCTGCTCATGCTCCTGGACGCGCTGCTGATTTCGGCTTCGCTGCTGATGGGCTTGCAGGTGTATTATGACATGCACGCCCCGGCAGCGCATATCCTCCACGTCTGGCGCAGTCTGCCGCTGCTGATTGTCTCCACCGTCGCGCTTTTGCATATGATGGGCTTCTACCGCGGCATCCTCAAATACGCGGGCGTGGATCTGCTGCTGCAAATCGCCTGCGGTACGCTCGGCGGCACGGGGATAACGTATCTCGTGTCGTTCCTGTGCTATTCGATTCGCCGCGAGCCGAACATCTTCCTCATGCCGCGCCCGGTCTACCTTGTGCAGTGGCTGCTGCTGATGGTGATGCTTGCGGCAAGCCGGTTCGTCATCAAAGTCGCGCAGGGCGGCGGATGGACGCACTTCTTCACCGGCGGCAGCGCCAAGGCACGGCGCGTGATGGTCGTTGGCGGCGGCTGGGGCGGCGCGCAGGTCATCCGCGATATGCAGGCAGGACGCTATGGCGACTGCGTGCCGGTGATTGTGGTGGATGACGACGAGAGCCGGCGCAACACCCGCATCGGGCGTGTCCGCGTGGTGATGGATACGGGGAAAATTGCTGACTATGTCAAGCAGTACGCGATTGACGACATCATCATCGCCATTGCCACGCCGAAATCCGACCTGACGGAGCTGATGCACACCTGTGTGGACACCGGCTGCCACGTCCGCCGCTATACCGTGATGCAGGAGATGAACGGCGGGCAGGGGCAGATGCGCGACATCAACATCGCGGACTTGCTGGGGCGCGATGAGAAGCACCTCGATATGTCCGAAGTGGAGCAGGTGATTGCCGGGCGGCGCGTGCTGGTCACGGGCGGCGGCGGGTCAATCGGGTCGGAAATGTGCCGGCAGATGATGGCGTTCATCCCCGAAAAGCTGGTGCTGTACGACATCAGCGAAAACTACATGTATGACCTGTTTGCTGAGCTGAAAAACAAGTACGGCGAGATTGTCAAGAACACGGTCGTCCTGCGCGTCGGTTCGATTCGCGATGAAGCGACGCTGAATCAGGTGTTCGACGAGTTCAAACCGGAAATCGTCATCCACGCGGCGGCGCATAAGCACGTCCCGCTGATGGAGGACAGCCCCGAACAGGCGGTGCGCAACAACGTTTTCGGCACATATAACGTCGCCAAGTGCGCCAAGGAACACGGCGCAAAGCGGTTCGTGATGATCTCCACCGACAAGGCGGTCAATCCCACCAACGTCATGGGCGCCTCGAAGCGCATGGCGGAAATCATCATCGAAGCCATGCAGAAGCAGAGCAGCACGACGCAGTTCACCGCTGTCCGCTTCGGCAATGTGCTGGGGTCGAACGGCAGCGTCGTCCCGCTGTTCGAGCGGCAGATTCGCGCGGGCGGCCCGGTCACGCTGACGCACCCGGACATCATCCGCTACTTCATGACCATCCCGGAGGCGGCGAGCCTTGTGCTGCAAGCCGCGTCGATTGCCCGCGGCGGCGAGTTGTTCGTGCTGGACATGGGCAAGCCCGTCAAAATCCGCGAACTGGCGGAGCGGATGATTCAGCTGTATTCCGACCCCTTGAAGCCACCGGTGGAAATCGTCTATACCGGCTTGCGTCCGGGCGAAAAGCTCTACGAGGAGCTTCTGCGTGACGAGGAAACCGACACCGCGACGAGCAAGGAAAAGATTTTCATCGCCAAGCCGGAGCAGGTGGAGTGGGCGGACGTGGAGAACATGCTGCGCGCGCTGCACGAATGCCTCGACAATCACGGTGATATCAAGGCGTGTATGCACCGTCTGCTTCCGTCCTTCAAAACGCCGGAAGAGGTCAACGGGCGGGTGTAAGGCGTGCAGAACGCAAATTTTCCCCGAAAAATGCCGGAGAAAATGCAAAAACCCCCTTGCCAAATGCCTATGCAGTGTGGTATAATAATCGGCGTGACATACGGGCGGTCCTCTTTCCGGAAAACTCTGACCTCATGCGGAGCCGGATACGAACGTCTATGAAGGAAGGAGGAACCAACATGAGCGAAATTATCCGTTCTATCGAAGCGAAGCAGCTGCGTACCGACATCCCCGCGATTGCCATTGGCGATACCGTCAAGGTGATGGTGAAGGTTGTGGAAGGCAAGACGGAGCGTCTTCAGGCTTTTGAGGGCGTTGTGATTGCGAAGCGCAATGGCGGCATTCGTGAAACCTTCACGGTGCGCCGCGTGTCCTACGGCATCGGTGTGGAGCGCACGTTCCCCGTGCATTCTCCCCGTCTGGGCAGCATCACCATCATCCGTCACGGCAAGGTGCGTCGCGCCAAGCTGTACTACCTGCGTTCTCTGCAGGGTCGTGCTGCGAAGATCAAGGAAGTCAAGCGCGTCTGAGTACGGTACGGGGATGCGGGACGTCACAACCCACAGCCCTGAACTCGGAAACAGAACACAGAAGGGAAAGCGGAGCAATCTGCTTTCCCTTTTTGCGTGCGTGCGGATTTTGCATTTTCCCACGCTGGCAAGTCTAAACTTCGTCCCTCCCTCATATGGTGGAGCAAGCGAAGCAGAGGAGGGACAGAAATGGAAAGCGCGACGTTTGATTTGTATCGCGATATTGCCGAGCGCACCGACGGCGACGTGTATCTGGGCGTTGTAGGGCCGGTGCGGACGGGCAAAAGCACCTTTATCACCCGCCTGATGGAATTGCTGGTGATGCCCAAAATCCCCGAAGGCGCGCGCAAAGAGCGCATTGCGGATGAGCTGCCGCAGAGCGGGTCGGGCAGAACCATCATGACGACGCAGCCGCAGTTTGTGCCCAGCGAGGCGGTCACGGTCAGCCTGAGCGACAACGCCCCTGTGCGCGTCCGACTGGTGGATAGCGTGGGCTACATGGTGCGCGGCGCACTCGGTTCGGTGGACAAAACCGGCAGCCGCATGGTGCATACGCCGTGGTATGACCATGATATTCCCTTTGAACAGGCGGCGGAAGTCGGCACGCGCAAGGTGATGACCGACCACGCGACCATCGGCGTCGTCGTGACGACGGACGGCACAATCGCCGAGCTGCCGCGCAGCGCCTATATCGAGGCGGAGAACCGCGTTGTCAGCGAGCTGAAAGCGCTGGGCAAGCCGTTCGTCATCATCCTCAATTCCGCCGCGCCGAACAGCCCCGATGCGCAGACGCTGCGTACTGATTTGCAGGAGGCGTATGGCGTGCCGGTCATGCTGATGAGCGTGAAGGACATGCAGAGCGCGGACGTGCAGAAGGTGCTGGAATCCGTGCTGCTGGAATTCCCCGTGCGGCAGGTGCGCTTGAGCGTCCCGAAGTGGCTGGAGGCGCTGGATGAGGGGCATTATCTCGTGCAGGAAGTGCTGACGGGGCTGAAGAAGGCGGGGCAGGAGACGCACCGGATGCGCGAGACGAACCTGCTGACGCCTGTGTTCGCGGCGTGCAGCGAGTTGGACGGCGTGCAGCTGGAACAGCTTCGGCCCGGCGAGGGGCGAATCGACCTGTCGCTGACGATGAAGGACGGAATGTTCAACCGCATTCTGGGCGAGGAATGCGGCACAGAAATCCACGGCGATAAGCACCTGCTGCGCCTGATGAAGGAGCTGGTCGCGGCGAAAACGGAGTACGACCAGATCGCTGGGGCGCTGAAATCCGTGCGCGAGACGGGCTACGGGCTGGTATCGCCGACGATGGCGGAGATGACGATGGAAGCGCCGGAAATCGTGCGGCAGGGCGGGCAGTTCGGCATCCGCCTGAAAGCACACGCCCCGTCGCTGCATCTGATTCGCGTGGATATCGAGACGGAAGTCACCCCGACCGTCGGCACGGAGGAGCAGTCCGAGGAGCTGGCGCGGCAGATGAGCAGCGAGCTGGAGAGTGACCCGCAGAAGATGTGGGCGATGTCCTTCTTCGGCAAGCCGCTGAGCGACATGGTGCGCGAGGGGCTGAACGGTAAGCTGATGCGGATGCCTGCCGACGCGCAGGAGAAGGTGCAGGAGACGCTGACACGCATCATCAACGATGGCGACGGCGGCATGATCTGCATCCTGCTCTGATCAATCCGTACAAACGCGCCAGTTTGTCCAAAAATGTTGGGAAATCAATTGACAGAAGCGGAATTTCGCGGTACAATAGATTGTAAAAAGCGCACGAGAATGCGCCGCTACAATTTGGAAATAACGAAGGGGATACGGAATTATGTTGACGCATGAAATGACCATCGCGGGGCTGAAGCGCGCGCTGCCGATTTGCCGCGTGAACGACAACCTGTATATTGGCGCGTTTGTCATCTTCGGCGACTGTGAGCTGACGATGGCGTGCGCGACGGAGCTGCTCAAGAAAGCGCCGGAATATGACTACCTTATCACGGCGGAGTCGAAGGGCATTCCGCTGGCATATGAAATGGCTCGTCAGCATGGCGACAAGAAGTGGCTGCTGGCGCGCAAGGGCGCAAAGCTGTACATGCAGAATGTCGTCGGCGTGGAAGTGAAGTCCATTACGACCGCGGCGGTGCAGAAGCTCTACCTCGACGGCGCGGATGCGGCGCTGATGAAGGGCAAGCGTGTGCTGATTGTGGACGACGTGATTTCCACGGGCGAATCCCTCCACGCGCTGGAAGCGCTGGTCAATCAGGCAGGCGGCGAAATCGTGGGTCGCATGGCGATTCTGGCGGAGGGCGACGCGCAGGAGCGCACGGACCTCATCTACCTCGAAAAGCTGCCGGTGTTCAACGCGAAGGGCGAAATCATCGGGTAAATCGCATCTGACAAGCAGTGGTTTCAGAAGAGAATTGTTCCTTGTTCGGCGGCGTTCGTGATGCAGCGGGCGCCGCTTTTTTGGTTCTTCACGGAAAGTTGGGGAAGCAAATAAGGGCTTAGGCGAAGCCCCCGAAAGCTGCACGCGGAAGGAGCATGAAAGCGCGACCAACCCAATCGCGAAAAGGGGTCAGGGGGGGGACTTCGTCCCTTTTCGTCTGCCCCTTGCAGGGGCAAGGGACAGCGTCCCTTGTGGGGTTTGGGGCAACGCCCCAACTGTTCCGAGTCCGACCAATCCCAAGGAAGCCGCCAACAAAGGTGCAGGCAGCGAAGCGTCCCTGCCAGTAACTTTGCGCGTCCGCAGACGCGCCCTCAAGCCGCTCTTCCCCCAAGATTCTGTGAAGAACCGCTTTTTTTCGTGTATACAAAATGAAAATCCGGCGCATCCTTCCTCAAAAAGGAGGAATGCGTATGGATTACAGAACAGACTTGGCGATGGAGCGCACTGTCCGCCCCGGCGGCATGGGCGAGGGCGTTTCGGTGCACACGCAGCAGCAGGCGGGCGCGGAGGTGACGTGGGTGCGCGTGTCGTCGGAGAAGGCGGCGGAGCGGCTCGGCAAGGCGCAGGGGCTGTACTGGACGCTGACACACCCGAAATTGCCGCACATGCTGCCGGAGGAGCGGATGGACATCGCCCGCGAGGTGGCGCAGATGCTGCGGATGATGCTGCCGCCGCAGGGTGACGTGCTGGTGCTGGGGCTGGGCAATCGGCGGATGACGGCGGACGCGCTGGGCGACCGGGTGGTCAGCGGCATCCTCGTCACGCGGCACATGCAGGAGGAACGCCTGCGGAGCGTGTGCGCCGTTGCACCGGGGGTGCTGGGCATCACAGGCGTGGAGACGGCGGAGCTGGCGCTGGGGCTGGCGGAGCGCGTGAAGCCATCCGCCGTGATTGTGGTGGATGCGCTCGCAGCGATGGAAACGGCGCACATCGGCACGACGATTCAGCTGACCGACACTGGCATCCGCCCCGGCAGCGGCGTGGGCAACCACCGCAAGGGCATCACTGCCGAGACGATGCATGTGCCGGTGATTGCGGTGGGCATCCCGCTCGTCGTGTACGCTTCGACCATCGTCCGCGATGCGCTGGCGGATATGATGCAGCGCGAATCAGACGACGCACAGGCACTTGCGGAGCAGCTGACCAGCGGCTATCCGCGTGACTTCGTGGTTACGCCGCGCAACATCGACGAGCTGGTGGCGGGGCTGGCGGACTTGCTCGCGCTGGCAATCAACAGCGCGCTGCAAACGAATCTGGAGATGGAAGAGCTGTCGCACTGCCTGCACTGACGGGCATAATTGGCGTTTGTGCCGCATACAATCCACCGATGGATGAAAGGCGGTGGAGGACATGAAGGCGCTTCGGCGGATGATGGCGGGACTTGTGTGCGCGGCGCTGCTGTTCGGGCGTGCCGCGGGCGAAGCGTCGTTTGACTTTACCGACGGGATGCCGGATGTCCCCGAAACCGCCGCGCCTACGGAAAATCCCGCGCCGACTATCACGCTGTCGCCCGCGTTTGAGATGACGGTCATCCGCCCGGTAGCGCAGCAGCACCACGGCGCGATTCTTATCTACCACACACACACTTGGGAGGCGTACCGGCAGACCGACGAACGCTACCAGGAGACGGAAAAGTGGCGCACGAAGGACGAGCGCTACAACGTCGTTGCGGTGGGCGAGGCGCTGACCCGTGCGCTGACGGCGCTGGGCTATACGGTCGTGCATGACACGACGGCGTTTGAGCCGCCCAAATTGGCGGATGCTTACGCGCGTTCCCTGACAATGCTGGAGCAGCGAACGGCATCTGGCGAAACCTATGACCTCTATATCGACCTGCACCGCGACGCGATTTCGTCCACCTCCACCATCCGCCGCACCGTCAACATCGGCGGCGAGGACGCGGCACGCTTCATGGTGCTTGTTGGCAAGGGGACGACCGGCGGCTATCATGAAATGCCGGATTTCGCCGCGAACCTGCACATTGCGGAGCTGCTGACGGACAAGCTCGAAGCTCAATGCGAGGGTCTTTCGCGCGACGTGAAGGTGCGCACGGGACGCTTCAACCAGCATATCGCGCCGCGTTGCATCCTGATTGAGTGCGGCACGAACGAGAACACGCTGGAGGAAGTCCTCTGCGGCATTCCGTACCTTGCGCAGGCGATTGCGGAGACGCTTGATGCGCTGGAAGCGGAGGCAGCAATTAACAATGTGGAATGAGCAATTCGGAATGCGGAATCAAGCGCGGCGGGCGCGAATCGTCCTCCACAAAAGATTTTTCAGGGGAGAACGCCAAACACGATTTGCTGATAGAAAATTGTTACGGTCGTTCATTCTATGGATTATCCCCAAAAGCTGCGGCGCCGAAGGGGTGGAGGGGGCGAGCGGAAAGCCCCCTCCTCGCCTCCGCAGAGGCGAAATCTCTGCATGACAGCGCAACGCTATGAAGAAACAGCATCGGAAATAAAGCAATCAAAAAAACGCAGCCTGACACGTCTCGTCAGACTGCGTTTTGCATTTAGGCACCACCGCACAATTCGGCGGCACGTCTGGCGATGTCTTTTCCGCCATCTGCGGCATGCAAATTCCTCGATTTACCTCCAGTAAACCTTCGAAATTTGCATTTGCATCTGACGAAAAATCCATTCCCCAGCCGACCACCTCATTTGTGCGGTGTTACCTTTATTTTACAGCTTCGCCTGCGACAGCGGATATTCATCCAGCAGCGCCTTGAAATCCGCAAAATTCCGGCTCGTGCGGTCGACCATCGGCACAACCCACAGCAGAATCGCGAAGTCCAGCGCGACGGGCAGCCCGCCCTCCATCAGGGCGGCGGCAACACGGATGAAGCGGTACATTTCCGCCCGCGCGGCGCCCGAAAGCGGCGATACCATCGCAAAAATCGGGGAGAGCACGGCGGTGATTTCCTCATCCGACGTCTTGGCGACACTCGTGGCGTCCAGCAGGGCGGTCAGCGTGGCTTGGCTGATTGGCGCGGCGTCATCCGCCGGCAGTTCCGGGATGAACGGCAGCGCGGGGAGCGGCAGAATCGGCCATTGCCCGGCGTCGTAGGCGGCGTTGCGAGTCAAACCGATGCTACTGCGCGACAAAAGCAGCTTGTGCATTCCGGAAATCGGCGCATAGTTCGGCAAGCTCGTCAAAAGCAGCACGGGCGTTGCGTCCACGGGGCGCAGGGCAACCATCGGGCGCTGTTCAGCGGAAATCTGGTGCGCAAAGCTGCGTTCCCAGCCCATTGCAGCGGCGATGTTGCGAATCAGCGTCGCGGCGGGCGCGGGGGTGGACGACACAATACCGATGCGGTTGCTCATCGCCAGCAGGAGCAGCAGCGCAATCCCCTGATTCTTTGTCAGCGTCAGCCCGCACTTGCCGCACACAGCCGTCAGGCGTGCCAGCAGGTCGTCCAGCGTCGCCTGCTGCCCGCTCACAGGGCTCATGCGCAGCGGCTGACCCGTCAGCGGGATGTTCAGCTGCAAGTCGCCCAGCAGCTTCGAGATGGTCGCGGGGAGCGCATCGTTCTGCAGCGTGTCAATGTGCTTGAGCAGGGAATCGCGCTGCACGGTCAGGCTGTTCAGTTCGGTCTTGAGCGACGCCACCTGCGCTTCGCACGCGTCGCGGTCGCTCTCCAGCTTGCCCGTTTCCTTCTGCAGGCGGTTCGCCATGCCGGCAATAATTTCCTGCTTGAAGCCGTCCATGTCGCGGCGCGCCTTGTCCAACTGGCACAGGGCAGTCAGGCGCTCCGCCTCCAAATCCTGCAGGCGGTCGCGCAGCACGCGCTGGAGCGCGGTGATGTTGCGGTCCTTGCAAATGCGGGGCTCCAGCTTGGAGCGCAGCCCGTCCAGCGAGAGCATGAAGTCCATCAGCTGCTCGCGCGCTTCGGGCATCCGCCACGCGGCGCGGAAGGCGTTCACCGCGTCCGCCACGGGGTTGTCAATGGGGCGCATGGATGTGCCGTTGGGCAGGTTTTGCGCCGGCGGCTCGTATTTGCCAACGTACCACTGGCTGCTCACCGTCTCCTGCACGCGGTTTTTGCTCGGCTGGGGGGAGGTGCGCAGCGGCGTGCGGACGAGCGGCGTGCCGGTCAGCGGGCCGGTTTTCATCATGCTCGGCGGCATTTTCATCGGGCGCGTCTGCTGCTGATGCAGAAGGTTCGCACTGTCGGATACGCCTGTATTCAGGCTTTGCAGCGTCTCTTCAAAATCCTTCGTTTCGTCCAGAATGTTCAGCGTTTCGCCGATGGGCAGGGATTCATCCGCCGCGTCCGCCTTTTCCGCGGGCTTCTCCGCCGCGGGTGCTTCGGGGACAGTCTGGTCTGCCGGGACGACCGGGTCTGCTGGGGCAATCGGGTCTGCCGGGGCAGCCGCGGCACTCGGCGCAGCTGCCGGAACAGCTGCCGCATCCAACGGACGGTCAAAACGGACGGGCTTGGGGCGCATCTGCCGCTGAATTGGCGCGGGACGCACCGCCGTGGGCGCATCCTTCAGGCAGAGAATCGTGCGCTCCACGCCGTCCGGGCAGGGCAGCGTGAACAGCATTCCCGCCATCCCGCTGCTCTTTTGCGGCTTTTCTGGGTCATTTTTGCACACAGGCCCGTACAGCACGTTATCCGCGCGCAGATAGAACAGGGGCGTAATCGCCGTTTCCGCCACCACCGCGGCATCATCCGCCGGGGCGGAAATCACCTCATAAAAGCTGTGCGCGGGCAATTCATGCACGGTGTCGGAATAGAGGATAAACTGGTTCGGCTCCCCCTTGTCAGGGCGGAAATTCTTGTTTGTGCGGATTTTTGTAGCTTCGGCGGGCAGATTCGCTAAGTCAACCAGACAATAATGCCCAAGGTCGCGCATCCGGCTCTTGAAGGTGTGCTGTTCGTTGCGGTCAGGGACGATGCGCAGGCAGCCTTCCACCGGAAACTGGTTCATCGCCTCTTGACGGATGTCAGCGTCCGGGGTCAGCAGCGGGCGAACGCGGAAATACGCCTGCTGGATATTGTCCTCCTCCAGATAACAGAAGAGAAGCTGATTGTCGATGCTCATAATTGCCTCCATAAATAATAGGTAATAAAATAAAAGAACACTCCCTATGAAAATTTTATCAAATAAAGTGCGAATCGTCAAGGGTTTCGACAGGGTTTTTCCGCAAAAAGACGCTATCTTTTTCCGCCGCGCATGAAACCGCCGAAAGCGCGCATAATGAACCCGAAAAGGGAGGCGAAAAACATGACGGTGGGGATGCTGCTGGCAACCATTCTGCTTGTGCTCACGTTCTCCGGCGTGCTTTCCGGCGCGTGGGAGCGGCTGGGGATTCGCCAGCGGACGGCGGGCGCGTGGCTGCTGGCAATGCTCGCAGCGCTGCTGATGCCGGATGTCCGGCTTGGCGCGGCGCGGGTGAATCCAGCGGGGCTGGCGGTGACGGCGGCGGCTTCCGTGCGCCTGATGATGACCATCCGCCCGCGCCGGGAGCTGGTGCGCGTGCTGCTGGGCAGCGTGATTGCCGGGGCGATGGGGCTGCTTGTGCTGATTTTGTCGGACGGGCAGGCGGATGCGCTCTGGGCGTGCGCGATGCTCATCGGGGCGGCGGCGTGCTTTCTGGGGGTCAGCCGGCGCGGGATGCTCCTGTGTAGCTTGATGGGGATGCTCGTCGCGCAGGGCGCAGCGGGCGTGTCGGGGGTTCTCCGCGCGGACGTGCAGCCGTGGACGGACGCGGCGCTGCTGTGCGCAAGCGTATCCACCGCGCTGGCGGAAATTGTGCGCCGAACCGCCATTTTCCTGCTGACCCCGCCGGGCGTGAAAGGGGGACACCGCGGATGAGAAAGCTCCTGACGCTGCTTTTGCTGCTGCTGCTGATGCTCACCAGTTCCGCCATGGCGACGGAAAAATCGGCATATCGCTTGGCGGATGAGCAGGGGACGCTGCTGGCGTGGCTGGATGTTCCCCCCGCCGTCGGGGATGTGCTGCTGACGGCGGATGGCACGCGCCACCGGGTGATTGCGGTAGAGGGGCAGCAGGCGGTCTTGCGCGAGGATGGCACGGAGACGCTGCCCGATGTGCCGTGGTCTGCCCGCGAGACGGCGCAGCCTGTGACCAGTGCCGTGCGCACCATCGGGCTGATGGGCGACGCGGCGCTGGTGCGGGATTTGCGGGAAGAACTTGCGAATCAGGGTGCGGCGCTCGTGACGGTGAATCCTGAACAGGCGGATTTTCCGCTGACCGTCGCGCGGGACGAAATCAGCAATGCCGCGGAGTATGACACGCTTTTAAGCGGCGAGAAAGCGGCGAAAATCCGCCTGATTGTCCGCCGCGGCGGCGATAAGGAAGCGCTGATGAAGGATTTCGCGCTCTCCGTCAAGGCAGGGCTTGACCACACCGCCCCGACGCTCATTCGGGACGTGTACTTTGCCGCGAACGCGCAAGAGCCGCTCCGGATGCTCTGGGGCGCGCGGGAGACCGAGCCAATCCGCCTGCAAAACACGATTTTGCCGCTGGCGCAGGTGATTTCAAACGCCTTGGCGCCCCGCGACACGGCTGGCGGCATTTCCGGCGGCGAGGACGTGCCGGAGCACAGTGCCGTGACGGGCTTGATTTTCGCCGGCGGTCTGCTGCTGGCGGGCGTGGTCGGCTACGGGCTGCTGCTGACCGGGGGACGCAGGCACGGGAAGAAAACATAACCCAAAAGGCGATTCAGCCGATGAAGCTGAACCGCCTTTTTCAGGTGCGTATGGTGATGATAATCGCCGTGGCTCAATAATAGGTGATGGAGACGACGTTCTCCGGCAGCCATACGCGGCGAATCTGGTACGAGCCGGACGGCTGGAACTCCAGGCACACATAGCCGTTCTCCCACGCCATGACCGCGCCGGTCGTGCCGGAGGAAATCTTCTGCTGATGCTGCTTGTAGTTCGTGCCCGGCCCGTAGTACGCCGTCGTGGTGGAGGTCACGCGCCCGTTGCCAAACGGTATACTTTCATCCGGCACACGGTTCACGTCAATGTCGATGCGCTGCTCGCCCGTGTAGGCGCGCACCATCTTGCCATTGTACTCAAATTCAACTTCCAGCCACCAGATATCGTTGCCGGACGCGCGGGACAGCACCGTCACCGTGTGGCCGCCATCGTTCCAGTAAGTGCCAAGCTCATCGTACTTCGTTGACGGGCCGGAGCGCGTCGAAATCGGGCGGTTGGACATGGCAAGCAGTCCGCTGCTGCTGTCGGAGGACGAGGGCGTCCAGCGGCCCAGCGCCACGTCAAATGAGACGCAGATGGCGGGGCGGACGGCGTTGTCAAACTCCGTCACCTTGTTGCCGTGGTCGTAGAAGCTGCCGTGCGCGCCGACGAACACGCCGAAGGTCGACGTGCTGTCCACGCGCGCCCAGTAGGAGGAGGTGCCTGTGTCGCTGGCGGTGTACGCGCCGCACTGCCGGGCGTATTCCGTGGCGTAGAGCAGCTCCGTGTCCAGATACTGCTGGATTTCCCACTGGCTGAGGATGTACACATAGTCCGACGAATTGCTGACGTACACGCTGTTCAGCTGCCCCTGTTCCGCCGACGTGAACGCGGAGGACAGGAACGTGCTGTTCAGCCACGAGCGGATGGTGCTATTGTGCCATGAGGTGGTGCTGGTCGAGCGGTTGTAGACCATCGAATCCAGCCCGTACTCACTCACCGCGCGGACTGTCCGGCTGCCGTAATCAACGCTGTACACGCGCCAGAGAATCGGCTCGTCGCCGTTGCGCAGGTTGCCATCCTGCTCGTAGTTGCCGAAGTAGAACGTCTGCCCGACGTACACGTCATTTGCCGCCGAAGCAGCGGGCAGCAGCGTCAGCAGAGAAACGAGTGCCACCAAAAACGACAGAATCCGTTTGTTGCGCATGGAAAACGACCTCCCGTACAGATTTTGTAAAACCATTATATGCCATGCGCTGCGCCTTGTCAAGTCCAAAAAACGGCTGTTTTTTGCCAAAAATCAGGCGGCGGCAAAATTTTCATCCGACAAACAGTTGACCTTGACCGCGAAAAATGATACATTATAATGAGCGCGAATTCTGCGCTGTACGGTTAAGGAGGTACTTCCACTTTGCAACCCGAAATCAACCAAGAAGCCATCGCCCGGATGCTCGATCAGGTGCAGAAGCCGACGCGCTATACCGGCGGGGAAATGAATACGCAGCTTAAGCCGTGGGACAGCGCGAAGCTGCATTTTGCGTTCTGCTTTCCGGATACCTATGAGGTCGGTATGTCCCATCTGGGCATGAAGATTCTCTATGCCGCGATGAATCAGCAGCCTGATATGCTCTGCGAGCGCGCGTTTATGCCGTGGGTGGACATGATGGAACTGATGAAGCAGGAAAATGTCCCGCTGTTCACGCTCGAAAGCCGCAGCCCGCTCAGCGCCTTTGACGTCGTGGGCTTTACGCTGCAATATGAAATGAGCTACTCCAACATTCTGGCGATGCTGGAGCTTGGCGGCATTCCGCTTTTGCGGGAAAATCGCCGGGAGGAAGACCCGATTGTCGTTGCGGGCGGGCCGTGCGCGTTCAATCCCGAACCGCTGGCGGATTTTATTGACGCGTTCATGGTCGGCGACGGCGAAGAGCAGATCCTCGACCTCAACCGCGTCATCATGCAGGGGCGCGAAGAGGGCGCGAGCCGCATGACGATCCTCAAGCGCCTGTGCGCCATCCGCGGCGTGTACGTCCCGGTGCTCTATGACGTCCAGTATAACGCGGACGGCACGATTGCGTCCATGAAGCCGAACTGCCCCGAAGCGCCCGAAAAGGTCTTGAAAGCGATTATCCCCGATTTGGACAAGGCGTTCTATCCCACGGAAATCCCCGTGCCATATATGGAGATTATCCACGACCGCATCATGCTGGAAATCATGCGCGGCTGCACGCGCGGCTGCCGCTTCTGTCAGGCGGGCATCCTGTATCGTCCGGTGCGCGAGCGGAGCCTCGAACATCTGGTGGAGCTGGCGCAGCAGCTGGAAAACACGACCGGGTATGAGGAAATCAGCCTGTCGAGCCTCTCTTCCGGCGACTATACCTGTCTGGCGGAGCTGATTCGCGAGCTGATTCGCCGTCTGGACGAGAAGCATGTGTCGATTTCGCTGCCGTCGCTGCGCCTGGACAGCGTGCTGAAGGATTCGCTGGAGGCGACGCAGAAGGAGAAGAAAACCAGCCTGACGTTCGCGCCCGAAGCCGGAACGCAGCGCCTGCGCGACGTCATCAACAAGGGCGTGACCGAAGAAGACCTGATGAGCAAAGTCTCCGACGCCTTCCACGGCGGATGGAGCAGCGTCAAGCTGTACTTCATGATGGGTCTGCCGACGGAAACGACCGAGGATTTGGACGGCATTGCGGATTTGGCGAAAAAGGTCGTTGATGCGTACTTTGCCGTGCCGAGGGGCGAGCGCGCGAAGGGGCTGCGCGTGGTGTGCAGCGCGTCCGTGTTTGTGCCCAAGCCCTTCACGCCCTTCCAGTGGGAGCCGCAGGACACGCAGGAGATGGTGCGCGAGAAGCAGAGCCACCTGCGCGAGAAGCTGCATATCAAGGGCGTTACGTTCAATTATCATGAGTCGGATTTGAGCTATCTGGAAGCGTGCTTTGCCCGCGGCGACCGCCGAATGGGGCAGGTGCTTCTCCGCGCGTATCAGAAGGGCTGTATGCTCGACGGCTGGACGGAGCTGTTCAAGTACGACATGTGGCGCGAGGCCTTTGCCGAGCTGGGCATCGACCCGGCGTTCTATGCCTACCGCCGCCGCGAGAAGGACGAAATCATGCCGTGGGATGTGATTGACTGCGGCGTGACGAAAGAATTCCTGTGGCGCGAGAAGGAAAAGGCGGAAAAGGCGCAGACGACCAAAGACTGCCGCAAGGGCTGCAACGGCTGCGGCCTGCAGCGCTTCAAAGGGGTGTGCAAATATTGCGGATAATGGCTGTGTTTGAAAAGGGCATCCGCCTGCGCCACATCGGGCATCTGGACATTCAGCGGGCGATGATGCGCGCGCTGCGCCGTTCGGGGCTGCCCGTGGCGTATTCCAATGGGTATAATCCGCATATTCTGCTGACGTTCGCGTCGGCGCTGTCCACCGGGGCGGCGGGAAAAAAGGAAATTCTGGATGTGACGATGGCGCGCGAGGTGTCGCCGGATGATTTCCTCCAGCAGATGAACCGCGCCCTGCCGCCGGATTTGCAGCTTTCTTTCGCCCGTGCGCTGGATGACAAGCACCCGGCGATGATGGCGCTCGTGCAGGCGGCGGATTACACGCTGGAAATCGAGGATGCGAACGCGGCGGCAAAGATGATTGCGGCGATTCCGGCGTTCCTTGAACAGACGAGTATTCTTGCCATGCGCCGCACGAAATCCGGCATGAAGGAAACGGACATCCGCCCGCTGCTGGTGTCGCTCTCCGGCGATGCCACGGCGATTCATGCCGTCATGGCGCTGACGGAGACGCTGGCGTGCAAGCCGGATATGCTGTTAAGTGCGCTTAGCACCTTCTGCGGGCTGGAAAACGCCCCCAATGCGCTGATTATCCGAAACGGCTTGCTGGGTCGGGATGAAAACGGCGAACTGACGCCCTTGGAGAACCTATGAGAACATTGCTTGTGCATCAGGGCGAAAAGCCGCTGATTGGCATATTGGAAGACGGGCAATTGGCGGAAGTCTTTTTCCCGCAGGAGGGCGACACGGCGGAAGCGGTGCTGCTGGGGCGCGTGGAGCGCATTGTGCCGGGGATGAAGGCGGCGTTCGTCAATATTGGGCAGGAGAAAAACGGCTTTCTGCCGCTGGAAGAGAAGAACACGGGGCTATCCTACCCGAAAACGGGCGACGCGGTCATTGTGCAGATTCGCAAGGAAGCACAGGGCGTCAAGGGCGCGTTCCTCACGCGCGACATCAGCCTGTGCGGGGAGACGATGCTGCTCACGCCCATGAGCCGCATGATTGGCGTGTCGTCCAAAATCACGGAGGATGGCAAGCGGAAGGCACTGAAGGAGACGGGCAGGGCGATTGCGCAGGAGCGCTTCGGCTTAGTGATGCGCACGGCGGCGGAGAATGCGCCGGAGGAAGAACTCGCGGCGGAAGCGGAGCGCCTGTTCCAGCAGTGGGAGCAGATTCGCCGCGCCGCGCCGACCGCGCATGTGCCGTCCGTCTTGATGCAGCCGCGAAGCACGCTCGAAGCCGTGCTGGATGATTACCGCCCGCGCGGGATTGACCAAATTGTGACGGACGACCCGGCGGTGGCGGAAAAAGCCGCGGGCATTGCGCCGGTTCAGGTGATTCCTGAAAACCTGCTGACCATTTATAAAATCGAGTCACAGCTAAAAAAAGCGCAGGAGCGCCGCGTGTGGCTCAGCAGCGGCGGTACGCTGGTTATCGACCCGTGCGAGGCGATGACGGTGATTGACGTCAACACCGCAAAATTCACCGGCAAGCGCGAGTTAGAGGACACCGTGCTGCGGCTGAATCTGGAAGCGTGCGGCGAGATTGCGCGGCAGGTGCGCCTGCGGAATTTGAGCGGCATCATCATCATTGATATGATTGACATGAAGACCCCGGAACACCGGCAAATGGTGCTGGACGCGCTGGAAGAAGCGTTCGCGTCCGACCGCGTAAAGACGGTGATTCACGGCTTGACCTCCCTCGGTTTGGTGGAAATGACGCGCAAACGGTCACGTCCGCCGCTGCGGGAAATGCTTGCAAAACAGGAGGAAGCCCATGAGTGACAGAAAGCCTGTCATCATTTCAGAAGAACAGCTGGAAGAGCAGCGGCAGTACATTCAGCAGATTCGCCTGATGCCGGATGCCCCGAAGAGCTACCACGTTGTGACCTATGGCTGCCAGATGAACGCGCACGACAGCGAAATCCTCGCCGGAATGCTGCGCGACATGGGCATGGAGGAAGCCGCCGACCGCGAATCGGCGGATTTTGTGCTGTTTAACACCTGCTGCGTGCGCGACAACGCCGAGCGCCGCGCCTTGGGCAACGTGACGTGGCTCAAGGAAGTACGCAAAAAGAATCCGCGGCTGATGATTGGCGTGTGCGGCTGCATGATTCAGCAGCCCGGCATGGCGGAGAAGATTTTGAAGCAGTACCGCTTTGTGGATTTGGCGTTTGGCACGGCGAACCTGTACCGCCTGCCGGAACTGATGCTCAAAGCGCTGGAAAGCGACCAAGCGGTGGTGGAGGTGGAGGAGCAGAACACGATTGCCGAGGGCCTGCCCGTGCAGCGCCTGCGCCATGACGCGGCGTATATCACGATTATGTACGGCTGCGACAACTACTGCACCTACTGCATCGTGCCGTATGTACGCGGGCGGGAGCGTTCGCGCGAGATGAGCGCGATTGTGGCGGAAGCCGAAGCCCTGCGCGACAGTGGCGTGAAGGAAATCATGCTGCTGGGGCAGAATGTGAACAGCTACGGCAAGGGACTCCAAACGCCCGTCACGTTCGCCCAGCTGCTCAAGGCACTGGATGATGTGGGCATCCCGCGCATCCGCTTCATGACCAGCCATCCGAAGGACTTGTCCGACGAGCTGATTGATGTGATGGCGCATTCCAAGCACATCCTGCCGCAGTTCCACCTGCCGGTGCAGCACGGCAACGATGAAATCCTCCGCCGGATGAACCGCCACTACAACCGCGCGCAGTACCTTGACCGCGTGCGCAAGCTGCGCGAGGCGATTCCGGCTATCGGCCTGACGACGGATATTATCGTCGGCTTCCCCGGCGAGACGGAGGAGCAGTTTCAGGACACACTGTCCCTTGTGCGCGAGGTCGGCTATGACAGCGCGTTCACCTTCATCTATTCGCCCCGGATGGGTACGGGCGCGGCGAAAATGCCGAACCAAGTGCCGGAAGACGTGTCCTCCCGCCGCATTCAGGAACTGCTGAAGGTGCAGGAGGAATGCCAGAAGAAGGCGCTCAAGCGGTTCATCGGCACAGAAGAAGAGGTGCTGGTGGAGGGACTCAGCCGCCGCAGCGACACGGATGTGTCCGGCCACGGGCTGCACGGGCTGTCCGTCACATTCCCCGGCACGGAAAGCGACGTGGGCGAAATCGTCCGCGTGAAGATTGTGGGCGCGAAGAACAACACGCTCACGGGTGAAAGAATCTGAACGGGCAGCAAATCAGAAAGGACAATCAATATGAAAGAAGTTATGATGTGCGCGCAGAAGCTGGCGGAAGCCATTCTGAACAGCGACGTTTACCAGCATATGCACACGCTGGAAGAGCAGGTGACGCAGGACGAAGACGCGACGAAGGCGATTGCCGCCTACATGGAGAAGCGCACGGCGGTCGAACAGGCGATGCGCAAGCCGGACATTGACCCGTCGCAGCTTGCCGAAGCCGCGCAGGAGCTGGAAGACGTGCAGCAGGCGATGAACGACTGCCCCATCATCCGCGACATGCGGGACGCGCAGAAGAAGTATCAGGACATGATGGACAACGTGAACCGCATCCTGCGCCTTGTCGTCACCGGCGAAACGGAAGACGACAAAGGCGGTCAGCCCACCTCCGGCTGCACCGGCAACTGCGCCTCCTGCGGCGGCTGCCACTAATCTGGGAAAGTAAAATTATTCACGAAATCATGCCTTTATAGGTTAGAAATCAAGCAAGCCAGCCGCAAAAGCTCCTCCCGCCCGCAAGAAACTTTGATGGCGGGGGGAGTCCAGAGGGGGCTGAAGTCCAGACTTGCACCCTCTTCAGCCCCCTCTGGGCGCTCTTTGGTTCCTTTCTGGCGCGCCAGAAAGGAACAACTTCGCGTCCGCAGACGCGACGGGAGCAGCGAAAGAAACCAATAAGGCATATTCCATAAAAACAGCAAGTTAAGGTAACACCGCGCAAATGAGGTGGTCGGCTGGCGAATGGATTTTTCGTCAGATGCAAATGCAAATTTCGAAGGTTTACTGGATGTAAATCGAGAAATTTGCATGCCGCAGATGGCGGAAAAGACATCGCCAGACGCGCCGCCGAATTGTGCGGTGGTGCCTTAAACTGCAACAAGAACGAAAGCGGGGAACAGACATGGCGAGCGTCACACCGATGATGCAGCAGTACCTTGATACTAAGGCGGAATATAAGGACTGCATTCTTTTCTTCCGCCTCGGTGACTTTTATGAGATGTTCTTCGATGACGCGAGGACTGCTTCGCGCGAGCTGGAACTGACGCTGACGGGCAAGGACTGCGGACTCAGTGAACGCGCCCCGATGTGCGGCGTGCCGTACCACGCGGTGGACACCTATATCGAGAAGCTCATCGAGCGCGGCTATAAGGTCGCTATCTGCGAGCAGATGGAAGATCCGGCGCTGGCGAAGGGGCTGGTCAAGCGCGCCGTCACGCGCATCATCACCCCCGGCACGGTCATTGAACCGGCGATGCTGGACGAGAAGGCGAATAACTTCCTGTTAAGCATCTGCTTTGTTGCCGACCGCGCGGGGCTGGCGTTCGCTGATGTGTCCACGG